>Ga0247610_10000042_pt1 | contig 196286 bp, 178 predicted proteins | sample 174DNAGHGhighgp2_FD_193483 | JGI IMG/M metagenome (GOLD analysis project Ga0247610, IMG submission 193483) | Sheep rumen microbial communities from Palmerston North, Manawatu-Wanganui, New Zealand - 1742 DNA GHGhigh gp2 | ecosystem: Host-associated > Mammals > Digestive system > Stomach >...
TAATTGTACATGATTAGGAGAATTTGATCAAGCTATTGAACATCTAAAAAATCTAAAACAAGAGATTGAAAAATCTATGGTAAAAGAGACATTAGATGAAGAATGAAAAAGAAAAGTAGCAATATTCGATTCTATCTATGGTATATCTACACTAATTGCCATAATATGTTATGCGGTATTTGGTAATATTAATTTTAAAAATAAAAAACAAATGCTTGCTTATATTTGATTAGATCCTAAGTTAAAACAAAGTTGAAAAAGTTTTTCGTGATACAGATTATCAAAAAGATGAGACTCTTATATTAGAAAAAAATTACGACAAGCAGCCCATTGTGTTACCTTAAAAAATTGTTACTTTAAGTCAATATTTGAAAGAGAAATACAAAAATGAAAACATTATACAGAAGCAATTTTAACAGTTGCTAAAAAAATGGTCTACATAATGTTTTCATTACTCAAGAAGAATGAATTATATGATGAGAATTATGTTTTAAACTTTGGAAATACTAATATGTAAAAACTTTTTTATCAATTCCTCTTGATTTTTCTCATAATAGGACTTAGCAAGAAGAAGGGAAACGTTTCTTATCAGATATCTCCCTCCTTATTAAGGAGGGATTAAGGGAGGTCCCCTTATGTATCAAAGGGAAGTTCCTTGTTTTTAAAGAAAAAAATCTGACATTTCTATCAGACTTTTCTTCTTTTTTTTAAATTTCTAATATTTTTCATATTTAGCCATCACAAGTTCTGTATCTACTTTATTGATAAGATCTTGAACAACTCCTACAATAATGATAATTCCAGATCCTGCAACAATCGTTGGGATTCCTCCTAAAGATTGAGCAATAGCCGTTAATCCAGGAATCCAATTGAGAATATATGTATAGATAGCAATAAGAGCTAATCCAAGTCCTCCTCGAAGACATAAATGCATTAAGATTCCATTAATATAACTTGAAGTTGCTTTTCCTGGTCTAATTCCTGGAATATATCCACCTTTCTTTTGAATATTATCTGCCATTCTGTCTGGAGAGAACATAATCAAAGTATAAAGGAAAGTGAATGCAACGATAAAGATAATATAGAATACAATTGCAATTCGTCCTGGATTTTCTGAATAGATATTGAGATTCATTTGAATCCAATCAGCGATTCCCATAAGTTTTTGATTTCCTGGTTGAAATTGCATAATCAACTGTGACATCAAGTAAGGAAATGAAACAAATGCCATTGCAAAGATAATAGGTACCATTCCTACAGGATTCATAGGGATAGGCAAAATAGAAGATTGTTGAACTTTACCAGATCTTGCATATACCACAGGGATTTCTTTCGTAGATTTAAGGATAAAGATAGAAAGTACAATAAGAACTACTACGATAAGAATCATAAAGAGAAGAACTCCGAACAAATTATTTCCTGTAGAAAGACTTGTATAAGCCTTTTGGATGATTCCTGAAACGATAGATGCAAAGATAAGCATAGAAATACCGTTTGAAAGTCATTTATCAGTGATCAATTCTCCTAATCGCATAAGAAGAAGAGATCCACAAGCAAGTACTAATCCAACAAGAAGAATATTACCAATTGAAGTTTCAATAGCTTGTCCTCCTAACATTGAATTCATAATGAAAGTCATTCCAATTCCTTGAAGGAAAGCCATTGGCAAAGTCAAATATCTTGTATATTGATTGATTTTAGCTTGTCCAACTTCTCCTTGTTCTGTCAATTCTTCAAGAGAAGGAATTACGGAACTCAAAAGTTGAAGAATAATAGAGGAAGTAATATAAGGAGAAACTCCAATAGCAATGATAGAGAAATGAGATAAAGCACCTCCCATCAACATTACCAAATATCCAAATCCTCCAGCTGCTTCTGATTCCAAAGTTCCATTCATCAAAGTATCAATATCAACAAAAGGAACTGGAACAAAAGTCAATAATCTATACAAAGCAAGAATCAAAAGTGTAAATCCGATTTTTTTCATAATCGTTTTATTATTTACAATTTCTTTAGCTTTTCTCATAAATTTTTTCATTTTGTGGAAATAACTACATAAAACAAATAAGACACGAAAGCTCGTGTCCCATTTTTTAAGAAATTTTACCTCAAGCTTTTTCAATTTTTTCAATTGCAGATTTTGTAAATTTTTCAATTCCTGCAAAGCTGAGAGATTTATTTAATTCTCAATTTCAAAGGATTTTTACTAAATCAGATTCATTTTTGATGTATCCATTCGTTTTCAAAATTTCCTTCGTAACTTCATTAGTAATTCTTTCATCAGCTTCTAAAGTACAAACATTGATAACAATATATTCATCAACTAATTTGTAATATCTTTTGAAACCTCTAGCTTTTGGCATTCTCATTACAATTGAAGTTTGTCCTCCTTCAAACCAGGGTCTTAATCCTTTTCCAGATCTTGCTTTTTGTCCTTTATATCCTTTCCCAGAATAATTTCCTCCGTAAGCACCTCTTCCAGCTCTTCTAGATTTATCTTTAAATCCCTTACTTTTTTCGAGAGTATTTAATTTCATCACTATATCTTAAAATGGAATAAAAGTTATTACTCAGATTTTTCTTCTGTTTTATCTTCTGAAGCAGTTTTTGTCTTTCTTGTTCTCTTTACGGATTCTTTTTTTTCTTCAGCTTTATCTTCAGTTTTTTCTGTTTTTCTTGTTGTTTTTCTTGGAGCTTTTTCTGTCTTTTCTGCTTTTTCTGTTTTATTTTCTGCAATTGCTTCTTCAGGTTTTACTTCGCGAAGTCCAGAGAAATAATCTGCATGTTTATATTGAGCCAAAGCATAAATTGTAGCTAAAGCATTATTAAGTTTATTGTTTGACCCCATCATTTTTGAAAGGATATTGAGATATCCAGCCAATTCCAATACCGATCTGATTGAAGATCCAGCTTTAAGTCCCGTACCATCAGATGCAGGTAATAATCTTACTGTAGCTGATTTATATTTGTAAGTAATAGGATAAGGAACTGTTTCTCCTTTTGTGATAGGAACTTGGAAAAGAGCTTTATATGCTTCATTTGTAGCTTTTGACACTGCTCCCGCAACATCATTTCCTTTAGCAACTCCAACTCCAATTTTTCCTTTTTGATTCCCTACAAGGATTGTAGCTCTGAAAGACATTCTTCTTCCTCCTGTTGTTACTCTTGTAACTCTTCTTACTTCCAAAAGCAATTCTTCGAATTCTTTCTTTGGTTTTTCTTTTCTTTCAGGTCTTTTTGAGTGTCTTTCTTTTCCTCTAAAGAACTTTCTCTCTGTTGTTCCTTCATTTTCTGAAGTTTCTTCAGTTCATTCAGCATTTTCAACTTTTTCTTCTTTTACTTCAGCTACTGTTTCAGGAGTTTCTGTGTCAACAGTTTTATTTTCTTCTGTCATACCAACTAGTAATTAAGTAATAAATTAGAATATATTATAAGATGATTCCTCATTTTCTCAATCATTCAGCGAAAGCTTTAACTCTTCCGTGATAGAGGTATCCATTTCTGTCAAAAGTCACTTTTTCAATATTTTTTGCTTTCAACATTTCTGCAAAAGATACTCCTGCACTTTCTGCTCTTTCAGTTTTTGTATTTCCATTAGCTCCTTTATCTGAAATTGAAGCAAGAACCTTTCCATCTGAAGCGATAACTTCAGCCTTAACATAAAGATTTGATCTAGAAACAATCACTCTATACTCAGGAGATGAAAGCTTAATTTGAGTATTTACTCTTGCTTTTCTTCTAAGATACTTTCTTTGTTTTTCAATCAAGTTATTTTTTAAATATGTCATTGGTATACAATTTAAGTAAATAATTTATAAATCTGATTTAGAACTATTTTTTAGCAGATTTTCCAGGTTTGATCTTTACAAATTCGTCGAAATATCTGATTCCTTTTCCTTTATAAGGTTCTGGTTTCTTCAATTCTCTCATTTTTGCTGCAACCTCTCCTACGGTTTCTTTATTGATTCCATCAATAATAATTACGGTATTACCTTTAGGATCTTGTTCTGTTTTTACAGTAATTCCTTCTGGAAGAGGGAAATGAACCTTATGAGCATACCCCAAAGAAAAGATTACCTCATTTCCAGATGCTTGTGCTCCATATCCAACTCCAATAATAAGAAGTTTTTTTTCATATCCTTGAGAAACTCCTACTACCATATTATGAATCAAGGTTCTAGAAAGTCCTCGTAAATTTTTCTTTGAATCATCCTCAATAGAAACTTTCACTTCATTTCCTTCTTGAGCAACTTGTACTCCAGCAGGAACGGTCCATGATAAATTTCCTTTTGGTCCTTTTACAGATACCGTAGATCCATCAATTTTAACTTCTACTCCATCTGTAACAACAATCGCCTTTTTCCCAATTTTTGACATTTGTAAACAAAACAGATAATAAAATGCTTAGATTGCCTACTATTAGTAGATTTCAGCAATTAATTCACCTCCTAATTTCTTTTGTTTTGCAACATGAACAGGAAGCAAACCTTGACTTGTAGAAATAATTCCAATTCCTTTTCCTCCAGCTACTGCTTTTAGATTTTTATATCCAACATACCAAGGTCTTGATGGTTTTGAAAAAAACTTTACTTCAGGGATATCATTAATAGGATCTTTTACTACATTAAGAGTAATGTTTAAAGTTTTTTTATTCCCTTCTTCAATAACCTCATATTCTTTGATGAAAGAATATTCTTTAAGAAGTTTCAAAACATTTTCCTTAAATTTTGAGTATACTACTCAATCCACATTCACTTTTCTTGCCATATATGCATTTTTTATCCTTATTAATAGATCCTGGACTGGTGCATTTACATAACTCATTGCTAAATAACATTCATAAAATAAAACTATTTGTTACACTATTACCAACTTGCTTTTCTAAGTCCCATAATCAATCATTCTCTTGCATATCTTCTTAGACATACTCTACAAACTCCAAAATCTCTAATGTATCCATGATTTCTTCCACATAATCTACATCTATTGTAGAATTTTGTAGGTTGTTTCAAATCTTTACCTTCTGAAAATCTCTTTTCATACATCTTTGATTGTTTTGATTTTAATGCAGCTCTTGCCATAATAGTTATCAAAAAATAATAAATAATTACTTAAACATAAATCCTAATTCTTCCAAGAAAATTTGAGATTTTTCTGCTGAACCAGCTGTTGTAACTACTGTTACTTGTAATCCCATAGGAATTGTTACAGCATCTACTGCAAGTTCTGGAAATAAAGCATAATTTACAATTCCAAAATTCAAATTTCCCTTCGCATCAAAACTTCTCTTTGAAATTCAAGCAAAATCTCTCACTCTTGGGAAAACTAATTTACATACTCTTTCCAAGAAGTCTAAAGCTCTCTCCTTTCTCAAAGTAACTTTCAACATTACTGGCATTCCTTCTCTTAATTTGAAGTTTGAAATAGCTTTTTTAGATTTACATAAACAAGGTTTTTGTCCTGTAATTGTCTTCAAATTATTTTCAAATTCTTCGAAATCTTTGTGTCCTTTTCTTGTAACCAAAGATCCAATTCCCATAGAGACAATAACTTTATCCACTTTTGGAGTTTCATTGATATTTTTTAATTGAAGTTTATCCTTCATTTTTTCAAACAACTCTGCCTTTTTCATTCTTTATTTGAAAATTTTATAAAATATTAGTCAATAACTTTACCCGTTTTTTTAGCAAATCTCACTTTTTTACCCTTAGAATCAAATTGTACTCAGATTTTTGTAACTGTTTTTTCATCAGCTAGATAATATGCTACATTTGAAATATGGATAGGCAAAGTCTTTTTTACAAAACCTTCACCTTTCTTCGCTTTTTTTACAATATTCACATCTTTTACATAAACGAAATCTCCTGAAACTCTTTCAATACTTGATATACTTCCTTTATGTTTTCCTGCGATAACCATTACAGGATCTCATCTCTTAATTTTTTTCATGACACATGATAAATTTAAATAAATATTGACACTAAATAACTTCTTCAGCCATATTAGTAATATTTCTCCAATTCTCTCTAAGTTCTCTAGCAACAGGTCAAAAAACTCTCTTTCCAATTGGGTTTAAATTTCCTTTTGCATCTTTTGTTAACAAGATTACAGCATTATCACCAAATCTTACATATGTTCCATCTGGTCTTGCGATTTCTTTTCTTACTCTTACTACTACAGCTGGAACAACTTGTCCTTTCTTTACTGATGCTGTTGGAGATGCTTCTTTAATAGTTACTATTACAATATCACCAACGGTAGCTGTTCTTGTATTTCCTTTTTTTACTCTGATTATTTGTGCTCGTTTTGCCTGAGTATTATCAGCAACAACGACTCTAGATTCCTGTTTAAGCATTATTATCTATGATATTAATTAAAAATTATAATACTTCTACTATTTGCCATCTTTTCAATTTACTCATTGGAGGAATTGCTCTAAATTTTACCATATCTCCTGTCTTTGTTGTATTTTCAGCATCATGTACATAATATTTTTTCTTTACAACAAATCTCTTTTTATAAATAGGATGAACTTTTACACTTTTTACAACTACTACACGAGTGTTCATCATCTTATCACTTACAATTTCCCCTGTCATCTCTTTAATGTTTTTATCTCCTATAATAGTCATTATTTTGAAAGTTTAGATGTTAAAACAGTATTAATTCTAGCAATTTTTACTCTTATATTTCCTAAGAGATGAGTTTCTTTTAAACCACGAATTGCATTTTTCATTTTTAATTTGAACAATTCATTTTTTAACTCTTTTCTCATTGCTACTAGTTCCTTGGGAGTTTTACTTCTCAACTCTTCCATGAATATTTTTGATCCTTTCATTAGTAGAAATTTTTAAATTTTAAATAAGATTTAATTAACTTCTCATCTAGCTACCATTCTTGCTTTTACTGGAAGTTTCTTTGCAGCACTTTCGAAAATTCTTTCAACTGTTTCTCTATCAAGCCCTGTTACTTCAAAGAGGATTTTTCCTCTTCTTACAGGTGCTGCATATCCATCAACATCAGATTTTCCTGATCCCATTGGCATTTCCAATCCTTTCTTTGTAATAGGAGTATCTGGGAAAATTCTTACCCAAAGTTGTCCAACTTTTCTCGTATATCTTACGATTACTTTTCTGGCAGCTTCAATTTGTTTATTTGTAATAACTCAACTTGTCGTAGCTTTCAATCCATATTCACCAAAAGAAACCGTTGTTCCTCTAGATGTAACTCATTTTAAATGAGGTCTAAATTGTTTTCTATGCTTCCATCTTTTTGGTAATAATAACATTTTCTTGAAACAAATAATTTAAAATGTTCATTTTATCCATTATTTCTTTGGATTTTTCTTCTTTACTGAAGAATATTGAGTTCCTTTCTGAATCCAAACTTTTATTCCCAAAACTCCATATTTTGTCATAGCTTGAAGATAATGATAATCAATATCAGATCTGAAAGTTTGAAGTGATACTCTTCCTTCAATAAAATGTTCACTTCTAGCAATATCTGTACCATTCAATCTTCCTCCAATCTGAATTTTTACTCCTTCAGCTCCTTTTGCCATAATTTTAGCAACCGTATTTTTGATTACTTTTCTGTAAGGCATTCTATTTTCGATCTGAGTAGCAATAAATTCAGCCATAACTCTTGCAGAAAGTTCAGGTGTTCTTACTTCTTTCACATTAATTTTGAAATCCTTTCAGAATTTTTCTTTCATTTTCTGTTCTGTTTCCTTAATCCTATCTCCATTTTTTCCCATTAGAACTCAAACTTTTGTTGTGAAAAGAATAATCTCTCCTTCTGTTTCAGTTTTTCTAATTACTACCTTAGAGATTCCAGATCTTGGGAAAGTCTTATCAATAAATGCTCTAATTTTAATATCTTCCACAAAGAAATCTGACCCTGTTCTCTTTCTTTTTGGAAACCATTCAGCAGGCCATGACTTCATTATTCCTACTCTCATTCAAGTTGGATTTACTTTTTGTCCCATAGATACAAATTACTTAGTATTTAAAACAACTTTTACATATGATCTATATTTTTCATAATGACTTACTCTAGATCTAGAAGTAAATCTGATTCTCTTTATTTTAGGACCTTTTCCTACTTCAATTCTTTCAATATAAAGTTCATCTACAGAAAGCTTTTCATTTTCCACAGCATTCGCAACTGCTGACTTTATAAGTTTATAAAGAGTTCTTGCTCCTTTTTTTGGCATATACTCCAAGATTTTCATAGAATCTTTCACGGATTTTCCTCTTACCAAATCTGCGATAAGATTCATTTTCGTATCTGAAAGTAAAGCATATTTTAATGTTGCAGTAACTTGACTCATTAATATCGATTTACACAGTTAAATAATATTTTCTTGTATACTCTAGAATGGATGTCCTTTAAAAGTTCTTGTAGGACTAAATTCTCCCAATCTATGTCCAAGCATATCTTCTGTTACATATACACTTACAAATTGTTTTCCATTATGAACTGCGAAAGTAATTCCAATCATATCTGGAACGATTTGACATGCTCTATCCCAGACTTTTATAATCTTTTTATCACCACTTTCATTCATTTTAACAACTTTATGTAAAATCTTTGGATTTACATAGAATCATTTTTTTAGAGATCTTGCCATCTACTAGCATAATATTATATAAAACATCAATTATTTTTTCTTTCTTCCTGAAACAATGAATTTTGTAGACCATTTTGTCGCTTTTCTTGTTTTAATTCCAGCAGATACTCTCTTACCAGAGAAAGACTTTTGTCCTTTTCTAGATCCGATAGGAGAATGTGCTTCTCAACCTCCATGTGGATGGTCAACTGGGTTCATATTTTTTCCAAGAACTCTTGGTTTTCTTCCTAACCATCTTACTCTTCCAGCTTTTCCAATAACCACATTTTTATGTTGTTCATTACTGATAATTCCAATTGTAGCCCAACAGTTTTCATTATATTTTCTTACTTCTCCTGAAGGCATTTTAAGGAATACTACTTTTAAAGCCTCATCTCTACCAGAAATCAAAGCAGCTGCTCCAGCAGATTTTACAATTTTTCCTTTTGAAAATGGAGTAACTTCAATATTATATACATTCATACCTTCTGGAATATCTTTCAACTGTTTTCTATTTCCTGATGCAATAGGAGCTTGATCTCCACACATTACATCATCATTTACAGAAATTCCTTTCCAAGCTAATACATATCTTTTTTCTCCATCTGCATAATTTAAGAGAGCAATTCTTGATGTTCTATAAGGATCATATTCGATACTTGCTACTTTTGCAGGGATATTTGCTTTATCATATCCTTTAAAATCAACAACTCTATATAATCTTTTGTGTCCTCATCCAATCCATCTTGAAGTCACTCTTCCCATATTATTTCTTCCTCCTGTTTTTCCTAAGAATACTGTAAGAGATTTTTCTGGAGAAGTCTTAGTAATATCACTAAAATCATATCCTACCATAAACCTTCTTGAAGGAGTATATGGTTTATATTTTTTCAATACCATTTTAAATAAAACTTTAAATAGTAAATATGTTTCTACAATTCAATCTTATCATTTTCTGAAAGTGTTACAATAGCTTTCTTGTATTCACTTCTCACTGTCTTTCTTTGTCCTCTTCCTTTAAAAGGAACTTTAACAATGTTAATCTTAATAGGAGATACCTTATAAAGATACTCTATCGCTTCCTTTACATCATTTTTATTTGCTCCTTCAATCACTTTGAAAGAATATTTTTTCCCTTTTTCTTGAGCCAAAACAGTTTTCTCTGTCAAGATAGGAGCAACAATCACATCATAAGGAGAAAAAGTCTTCAATGCTTTTGTTTCCATCCCTTTTACAGCTCTTCTCTGTAATTTTTGTCTAAATGTCATGATTATCTAGAAAAAACATAAATTAATCTTGATTTATACTTGTAAGTGCATCTTCTAAGAATACCACTTTATCTGAACCAAGAAGATCACGAGGATTCAAATAATCAACAAGGATATATTTTACTTTATCAATGTTTCTGAAAGATTTTTCAATTCCTTCATTTTTCTCTTTCATTACAAGTAAGATTTTTTGATTTTTGATTCCCATATTTTCCAAAATAGAAAGAGCATCTTTCGTTTTTGGTTGCATTTCTGTAATATTTAATCCCATCAATTCAGCATCTTTTGCTTTCAAAGTAATAATTCCGTTTAAAGCAATCTTTCTTGCCTTTTTGTTCATTACTTTTGAGAAATTTCTTACTGACTTTGGACCAAATGCAATACCTCCATGTCTTCTTGTTGGAGCATTTTTATCTCCAGCTCTTCCATTTCCTGTTCCTTTTTGTCTGTATAATTTTCTTCCAGATCCACTAACTTCTCCTCTTCCTTTTGTAGAAGCAATTGCATTACGAGCATTAGCCATTTGAAGAAGATAATATTCTTGGATCAAAGTCTTATTTACTTTATCATCTGAAAAGATTTTTTCATTCAAATCTACTTTTGATACAACCTTTCCTTCTTTATTGTATACATCGACAGAATATACCATTTTATGTTAATTCTTTAGTAAAAATTATTCAATAACGAATTTCAATTTTTCATTTTTCCATCCTGGAAGAGATCCTTTTACCACTAATAATGTACTATCTCCATTCTTTACTCTATCTACAATATTAATATGTTTCAATGTAATAGAATCTGTTCCCATATGTCCAGCATGTGGATGATTTTTCATTGTTCTTCTTGGTTTTCTATTTCCCATAGATCCAACATGTCTGTGGAATTTAGAACCATGAGTTTCAGGACCTCCTTGTAAATGAAATCTTTTCATTACTCCTTGATATCCCTTTCCTTTTGAAATTCCTTTTACCTCCACAGTTTGAATACCTTCCAAGAAACTCTCATCAATTTCTTTTCCGATTTCATTTGCATTTTGGAAATCATCGTCAGTTTTAAATTCTGTTACCATATCATAAGCTACTTTTGTTCCTTTTTCTTTCTCAAGTTGTTTTTCACCTATCCCCAGAACAACTGCTTGATATCCATCTTTTTCGATAGTTTTATATCTAAGTATTTTCTGTGGAAGAACTTCTACTATCGTTACAGGAATCATTTTCCCGTCTTTCCATATTCTTGTCATTTCCTTTTTAGAAACAACAATACCTCCTTTAGTATTCATATTTATCAATATTTAAAATCAATTAAAATTTATTAGAACACTTTGATCTCTACAGAAATACCTACTGGTACTGATAAATTCTGCAAATATTCAACAGTCTTTGCACCTGTTTCAACAACATCAATCATTCTAGAATAAGCAATTCTCTCAAACTGCTCTCTAGATTTCTTGAATTTAAAGTTTGATCTCAATACCGTATAAACTTTTCTCTTTTTTGGTAAAGGAATAGGCCCTTTAACCTCAGCCCCTGATTTTATCAAAAGGCTTATTACTTTCCCAACAGAAGATTCCAACATTCTTATATCATAACTCTTTAACTTAATTCTAAGTTTTGGACTAATTTCTTTTGCAGCAGACATTATCAATGTTATAATAAATAATAAAGACCTACCCAATACTTCCCTACCCCATGAACGAGGCAGGGAAATATCGAATAAAAAATAAATTTTTAAATTTTTAATTAAGAAATAACTTTTGTTACAACTCCAGCACCTACTGTTCTACCTCCTTCTCTGATAGCAAATCTTAATCCTTCTTCCATAGCAACAGGATAGATAAGATCAACGATAATTTTTGCATTATCACCAGGCATAATCATTTCTACACCAGGAGCCAATTCTACATTTCCAGTTACATCTGTAGTTCTAAGGAAGAACTGAGGTCTATAACCAGTCATGAATGGAGTATGTCTTCCTCCTTCTTCTTTTTTCAATACATATACTTCAGCTTCGAATTTGCTGTAAGTTTTTACTGATCCAGGAACACAAAGAACTTGTCCTCTTTCAATATCTTCTTTATTGATACCTCTAAGAAGAAGTCCAACATTCATTCCAGCTTCAGCTTCATCAAATTGTTTGTGGAACATTTCGATTCCTGTAACAACTGTCTTTTTTGGATCCATTCCAAGTCCTAATAATTCAAGTTCTTGGTTCATTTTGATAACTCCTCTTTCAATTCTTCCTGTAGCAACTGTTCCTCTTCCTTTAATAGAGAATACATCTTCTACTGGTAATAAGAAAGGTTTTGTTGAGTCTCTTTCTGGTTCTGGGAAGTAAGTATCCAATGCATTGAGTAATTCCCAAATACATTTTGCATCACCATTTTCATCAGTTGGATTTTCAACAGCTTTGAGAGCAGATCCTCTAATAATAGGACAATCTCTATCAAATCCATTCTTTTCAAGAAGATCTCTAATATCTTCTTCTACAAGATCCAACATCTCAGGATCATCTACCATATCACATTTATTCAAGAACACAACGATTCTTGGAACGTTTACTTGTTTAGCCAACAATACATGTTCTCTTGTTTGAGGCATAGGTCCATCAGTACCTGCTACAACCAAGATAGCTCCATCCATTTGAGCAGCACCAACGATCATGTTTTTAACGTAATCGGCGTGTCCTGGACAATCGATATGAGCGTAATGTCTGTTTTCAGTTTCATATTCTACATGTCTTGTAGAAATAGTAATTCCTCTTGCTTTTTCTTCTGGTGCATTATCGATTTGATCATAAGCAGTAGCTTGAGCAAATCCTTTAGTTGCACAAACAGTTGTAATAGCTGCAGTTAATGTTGTCTTTCCATGATCAACGTGACCAATTGTACCAACATTAATGTGTGGTTTGTTTGCCATACTTATTATAATAAAAAATTAAAATGCAATGTACTTTTATTTTTTTCCCACTGAATTTCAAGAGATTTTTATCTACTCCCTTTTCAGTAAAAAAAATTGAGATTTCTTCTATTCAATAGCCTTATGCCACTGTAATGTATAGAAATCAATTGCAGATAACTTAATCTTTTCGAATTTCTTCTTTAAAATCAGTTTTATCTACAAACTACAAACTCGGGGATGCGGGACTCGAACTCGCGACCCCTTGGTCCCAAACCAAGTACTCTAGCCATCTGAGCTAATCCCCGAAATCTTTATGCGATAAATTTTATATCTATTTCCTTTTAAAAATCAAGACTTTTTTCGTTTTTATTTTTCATAGATGAAAAGTCAGATTTTTCTTCTTTGAAAAGAATTTTAAAACTGATTAACTTTTCTTTTTCTTGAAAGCTTTTTCTATTTATCATCACAGCAGCTTTAAATCAAGTTTTCAAAACTGGAACACTAACAAAAAAAGAAAAAACTAAAAAAAATCTGACTCTCCGATCAAGAATCAGATTTCTCTCTTTTTTTACCCTTCTACTTTCATTCTTTTGAAGCAACAAGCTCAAATTAATAACATCACTATCAAGAGAATTCAAAGAAACAAGAAATCAATTCCAATTGAAAAATAACTTTCTCCTGTTAAAGCTCGTCTAATTCCATCAACTCCATATGCAAGAGGATTACATTTTGCAACGATTTGCATCCAAGGAGCTGCAGTTTGTAATGGATAAAATGCTCATGAAAGCATCATGAGAGGCATAATCAAAAAACTATTTACAATTTGAAATCATTGAAAATCAGGGACTAAGGAAGCAAAAATCATACTAAAGGCGGAAAATAAGACCGCAATTCCAAGCATAAACAGCAAAACAAGGAGAATATTTGAAAGTCAATCAATTGACAATCAAAGAAAGGAACAGATAAAGAGAAGAATTCCTCCTTGAAACATTCCAATACTTGCTCATCAAAGTGTTTTTCCGATCATAAGATGAATTCTTTTTACCGGAGCAACGAGATATTCCTTGATAAATCAAAATTCTTTATCTCGAATCAATTCAAAACCACTTCCAAACGAACTCATCATTGTATTTACCGCAACCACTCCTGCAACAACAAAGGTAAAATAATCTTCTTGTCCCGTAGCCTCAAACATTCACGAAAATCCTGCTCCAAAAGCAAAAATCATTAAAAGAGGTTGTCCGATAGATCCAAATAGTCTTGCTTTCTTTCTGAAAAATCTTTTTACTTCTCTCCATCGGAGAATATAAATCGTTCTTAATGCCATCCTATCATCCCTAAAAATAAAATCAGACTTTTACTCTTTTTTATCTCAAAATACTTCTCTTGTATTCAATTTTTCTGGCATTCCCCCTCGTTTAATGTAATCAAGCAAAGTACGAACTCCATATTTTTGATGAGAATAATTGACAAATTCTGAATAATTGAGTGGACGAACGGTACAAGAAAGGTAACTTCCTGAAAGATTTTTCGCTAATTCAGCATTAATTACTTCTGAATTTGATCCTGAAATCAAGATTTTATATTTTTTCTCTGCAAATTTTGCTCTCACAAATCTTTCCCATTCCGCCACATCTTGAATTTCATCGAGAACAATATATTCAGGATCCCCGTATTTTTCTTGATATTCACAAAAAACACGGTCAAGATAGAGTACATTACTAATCTCATTTCTCAAATCTAATTCTTTCGTAAGAAAAAAGATTTTATTTCTTGGAATCTCTCTTTCCTGAAGATATCCCATGAGGACATAACTCTTTCCCACTCTTCTTTTTCCTTGAATAAAAACAATATGCTGAGTTTGGAGAATACGATCAATTTGTTTAAAATAACTTGTCCTATGAAAGATTTCTCCATCTAATAATCCTTTACTTTGTTCTACAAGATTCATTTTTTATTTTAAGAAGGAATAAAACTTATAACAATTATATGGAAGCACATAAAAAAAGTCAATTTATTGGAGTGTTTTTCTGGAAGTTAAAAAGGCTTTTATAATCTCTAACTTCTTCTGCATTTTTGTACTTTTTTCTGAAATTTCTGGATAGAATTTATTGGAAGTTTCTCAAGCAAAAAATCGATATGCAAAAGTTTCAGCAAAATCTTCTTCAAGGGATTCTTTCGCATATTTACTAACAAAATCATCACGAATACAACTTACTTCTTTCCAACAAATCTTTTTAAAATCTCTTGCTACATCCGGTTGGAAATAATAAAAATAATGCCCTAATTCATGCATTAAAATTCTTTGAATATCCGCCTGTAAATCTGCAATAAACGATTCCATGGAATAAAGATTAAACTTGAAAGAAATCCCCTTCAATAGTACTTCATCTGTTTTTTTATCTGTTTTGGCATAAAATTTCCCTTCATTGATTCCATATTGAAGATAATAAAAAAGTTCAATTTTACCTGAAAGAATTTCAAGGTCTTGCTGATTGAGATAATGCTTTTCATAGAGAGATTGTAAACTTTCTTGAATCACCATTTCTGCATAGATACTCGCAAGTTTAAAAGAAGATTTTTTCAAATTGGTATTATGATTTTTAATCGTAATAATTTGTTTTTCTTGTAATTGCTGTTCAGCTTTAATAATCTGTTCATCCATTTCTTGAATATCGTGAGATTTATGGACTTTATCCTGCATTAATTCTACTGTTTTAGCATAAAGAAAAGCTTGTTCACAAGAAAGATTCTGTTGTAAAATTTTTGTTTTCATTTCAGAAAAAAGACTTTGTAATTCTTCTTCAGAGAGTTTTTCAACAAATAACTTAATTGTATCATTTTTTTTCTGATTCAGAGAAGATTTACAAGATTGATTGAGATGATTATAAAGACTATTGTACGATATAAAATCACTTAATTGACTTGAAGAATCAAAAAAAAGAGAAAAAGTCTGATTGATAAACATGGTTTCCTCGTTTTCGAAGGATACCTTTTCTGCCTGAGTCTTTCCCAAAGAAAACATACTGATTCCAATCATACTTACTATGAAAAATACTTTACAACAATGTCAAAGCATAGAATCTTTTATTATTAAATAAAACTTCCCTAATTATACAGACTTTTCTTCTTTTTTTCAACTTTTTTCAACTACTTAATGTCCCATAAAAAAACATCTTAAAAAAATCTTCAAAAATCTCTTGCAATTAAAAAAAAGATTCTTATAGTTGTTCTTGCATTGATAAAACATGGGCGTATAGCTCAGCTGGTTAGAGCGCATCTCTGATAAGGATGAGGTCGATGGTTCGAGTCCATCTACGCCCACCATGTTCAATGCCAAGGTAGCTCAGTGGTAGAGCAGAGGACTGAAAATCCTTGTGTCGGAAGTTCGATTCTTCTCCTTGGCACCATTGAGAAAATTTAAAGATTGAGAATCTCCTTGTTGGAAGATTTTTTATTTTCTTTTTCTCTTGTTTTTTGTAAATGAATGGCTATGTTTTCATTAGGTTTATTTTGTATTCAGAAATAATGATTACAGAACAATGCATTTCACTTAGTCAACTAAAATGAGACTTTGATTTTTCAAAACTCAATAGCGATACTTTTATCATGGATAATGGTCAACCTATCGCGGTTTTAGTAAATATTCAAAATTACAAAAAACTTACTGATGAAGAATTTGAAGTGTCTTTTAATCCCCCTGTCAGCCCCAAAACGATTTTAGATGCATATCATCAAGAATATGGTAGATAAAATCATCAAATTTATCCACAAATCTCTTTATAGAGAAAGATTATTGAAATTTTTGGAAGATTTGGAGAAAGGGAACATTGATCAATACGATATCAAACCTTATCAAGGAACAAAAAACACATTCAGATGTAGAATTGGAAATGTAAGAATTATCTTTGAAAAAACAGATTCATGATATTGAGTCATAAAAATTGATAATAGAGGAGATATTTATTAAAAACTTCCACCACAAACAATCTATAGGAACGGCAAGAAGGCCGTTTTTTTATCACTCAACAAAAAAAAAGACACGAAGAATCGTGTCCCTACGATTTTCTTGAACATCATCCGACCTTCAGCCACCTTCTCAACCTCTCCTAAATCCTCTCCTAAAATAGGAGAGGACTTACAAGACTTTCAGTCTTTAAGGAGAGGGAAATATTCTTTTTTATTATCCCCTCTCCTTGCTAAGGAGAGGGGTAGGAGTGAGGTTCCTTGGTCAAAGTTGCGTCATGTTGAGCGATAGCGAAACATCTTAAGATTCTTCACTACATTCAGAATGACGTAGGTTGTCCTCCTTTACTTAAAGGAGGTGGCTCGGAGAGCAGGAGGATTCTTTATTTTCATGAGAATTTATTCTCCCCTTTCAATGGGAGCTGCCGAAGGTTGAGGGGTAAAAATCTCCCACCGCAAGCGGTCCCCACTCTTTTGAAGACAATCTTCTATCTTCTTTTCTTCTTCTGATTTTTTTCTCCATACGCTTCTGCGAACATTCTATCAATCGCCCTCTGATCTCCTTTTTTCGCATTAAAATATTTTCCTTCTCTTTTGGGTTTTTCTCTGGTCTTTTTCAAAGTTGAAGAAGATTTAGTTTGTTTTCAAGAGTTCCTTGAAGAAGAATCAGATTTTTCTCCTTTTTTCTCTCGTTTTCTCTTTCCTTTATTGCTATACGGATTCTCTCTTTCAGATTCAGAAAAATCATCTTCATAGTCATCATAATCAATATTTCCGCCTCCAATCTCAGAATCTTTTAATGTATATTCTTGTGCCTCTTGTTCATCATAATTTACTTGGATTGTTCCTTCATTTCCGTTTTCTCCTCTATTTCTGTATTTAATCACGATAGGAACCCCAATAAATCCAAAATTCTTTCTAATCACATTTTCCACTCGTTTTTTGAAGGAAAAATTTACTCTCGATTTATGGTTCACAAACACGATAAAGGTTGGAGCATCAACAGCAATTTGAGTCGCATACAAAATTTTACAAATCTTATTCTTTGGAAACCTTGGAGGTCTCTGAATCATATCAAGTTGTAACGCTTTATTGAGTTCTCTTGTAGTAATTCTTTTCATATTTTCTTTCTGGAGCATAGCAACCATTCTCATCACATCTTCGATTCCATCCCCTTTCAAAGCACACATCGGAACGATCGGAATATATTTTGCAAATTCAAGATAGGTTTGGGTATTTTGGATCATCGCATTGATTCCTTTTGGATTCACTTGATCAACTTTATTGAGAGCGAAAATGATCGGCAAAGAAAGTCTATGAATCTCTTGAAGTAAAGTCATATCCCTATGCGTAATTCCTTGAGTACAATCTACCATAAAAATCACCACCGGTCTCGTATATTCAAGCATAGCTAAGGTTTTATCATAAGCGATTTTCTCGATTCCATGCACTTTCCCTTTTTTCTTGATCCCTGCTGTATCATAAGCAATAAATTTTTTCCCTTTATATTCAAATTCTCCTGCAACATAATCTCTCGTCGTTCCTGAAACATCAGACACGATTGCTAAATCTTCTCCGACTAACGTATTGAGCAACGTTGATTTTCCAGCATTTGGTTTTCCAATAATCGCAAGTCCAACTCTTTCTTCTTCAGGTTCTGCTTGATAATCAGGATGTTCTTTAAATCGCTGTTTATATTTTTTTACCAAAAGATCCTGCACTTGATCGAGATTCCTCTCATTTTTTGCACTAATTCCAAGCACTTCAGGAAATCCCAAAGAATAATAATCCGCTAAAGCAAGTTCTGTTTCACTTTCTTTCCATTTGATATCGAGTTTATTGACGATCAAAATCGTAGCATCAGATTTTTTTTCTGTTCTGATAATATCCATAATATACTGCTCTTTAGCCGTAATTCCTGCACTATCATCAATCAAAAAGAGTAATAAGTCTGAATCTTGTACGATTTGAGTGATATACGGTACTTCGTCTGAAAAATCGAGAAGTCCTGGACTATCAAAAACCATCACCACATTTCCATTTTCAAGTTCCATTCTGTGTTTGATAATATCTCTCGTGGTTCAAGGAATATCCGTTACAATTGCTCTAAACTGTCCAATCAATCTATTGAAAAGTGTAGATTTCCCAGCATTTGTAGCTCCAATAAGTCCAATTTTCATCTCTATCAAGTAAGGGATAAATTTTTCCAGAAAGGATTATAGTTTTTTGCCGAGAAAAAACAATGAAAAACGATTTTTTTTGTCCTCTTTGAAAAACGACATAAAAAAAAGGAGAAAAGTCTGACTTCTCCTCTTTTCTTTTTTACATTTTTTAGAATTTTTTAATTGTCTGTATTTTGTGTAGGAGCATCTTGATATTTAGCATCTCCAAAAGCAAGAATTGGATAGAAAATAATATTGAGAAACAAAAGTCCAAATCCAAAACCTACTCCTTTTCCGAATTTCTTTGCAAGTTTAAAGGTAGCAACAATACATGGAATACCCAAACAAAAAGGTGCAAAAAGTACCCACCAACCAGACATTCCACAAATCCTGAAGAAGCAAACTCCATTATAAATAGGGATAATACTTTTTCGTCCAGCTACTCCTGCTTTTTCGAAGATTTTCCATACACAAACGATCATAAAGATCATAACTACTCCAAAAACAATTCGTTCTGCAGTACCCATCGGATGGTATCCCATTTCAGTACTTTCCATTTGAGTTAAGAAATTTTCTAATTCCATTGTTTTGATATTACGAAATAAAAACAGATGAACTTCATCTTTTTCTTAACTATAAAAAAGTTTTTGAAGAAATCAAGGGGAGATCTTTTTTCGATAATCAAAAATATTTCTATCTTCTTGACTTTCAAAATTACATATATTCAAAACAACAGTTCTCAACTATTAAAAATAGTATTGATATATATATATATAAATCTTTACAATCATGTCAATAACAAAAACAAAATCCACAAAGGACAGATAAGATATGACTTGTAGTGGAGCAAGCTAATATCATTATCCTCGGATGCTTACCCGTGAGAACAAGTGAAGCTAACTAAAAAGGTAAACATTATGATAATCGCTATCATCATTTTTGGGATTTTCTGTTTACTCTTCTTAGTGGCATGGATCGATGCCATTAAGAAACGTTATGAAGCTGATGCAAGGGTCTTTAGAGGACTATGCATCATGTTTTTCATCATAACACTTCTTCTCTGTTTGATAAATTTCTTCACAGGGAAGACAGAAAAAGGAGAAAAAAACAACACAGAACCACCTCCCATTACGAGATTTAAAGAGATGTAACATGTTACATTTCTTCAAAATCGCCGCGGAAAAAGGGACTTTTCCTTTCTTTCGCGGTCCTTTTTTATTATTCAAAAAAACTTTACAAAATGTCAAGTAAAAAATCCATAACATTCAGATTTTTGTCTTTCTTTTTTCTTCGATAAAATCATTTTCTTGCAAAGCTAAAATTTTCCTTTATACTTGAAATGATGTTTTTTATCTTTTTATTGTAAAACATGGACGATTTTAATAAACAATTTGACCCTTTTAATTCAGGAGCTATGCCACAAGCTACTCCACAACCTGAACCACAAGTTCAACCTCAATTTCCACAAACCAACGAAATGGGAGCGACTATGGATCAAAGCTTTCAAATTCAAGATCCAATGCCAAATATGATGCAAAATACTCAACCACAAACACCTCAAGTTCCTTCCGTTGAGAATGCATTTCAACCTCAATTTCAAGAACCTTCTTTTCAACAACCTGCAACAAGTTCTTCACAAGATTTCAATGCTTCTTTTGCAGCTCCTGTACAAGAAAAGAAATCTGAAGAAAAATCAAGTAATGTTTGTGGAGTGATTTCTTTAATTCTCGCTATTCTGGGAGTCGTTGGAGTACTCTTCGTTGTAACTGCTCCACTTGGAATTATCTTGTTGATCCTTGCTTTTATCTTTGGACTTATTGGATTATTCAAAAAACCAAGAGGGAAAGCAATCACAGGATTCCTTATCTCAGGATTATCTTTGGGAGCAATGGTAGCCTTTGTATATTATATCGTTTCTCTCTTATACAATCCAGTCATGAATCTTTCAGAAAGATTTACTGTAGAGATGAAACCAAGAATCGAAGCAATGATGCTCGAAGAAAATATTAGCAAATTTACAGAAGATGAATTTGGAGATTATCTTGAAACTCATCTCGAAGAAAAATTCGAAACTTTCGCTAAGAAAATTGAAGAATCACAAGAAATTGAAGGAATTGGAAAATTCTCTGAAATCGACACTAAAGAAGAGATTCAAAAAGTCATCGACTTCACTTTAAATGCTTTAATGGATACTGCTCTTGAAGTGATGGATGAATTCGCAACAGAAAAAGAAATTTCTTTTGATGGAATTGAGAAAAAACAAGCTTTGAAAGGAATCGTAACTGACGAAGATGATGAAGATAATGAAGAGGAAGAAGATAATGATGAATTTGACGAAGATGATGAAAATTTTGATGAAGAAGATGAAAATTTTGATGAAGAAGATGACGAAAGTTACGATGAGGAAGATAATGAAGAAAATGAAAACGAGGAAGATTCTGATGAAGTAGATGATGAAGAACATGGAACTACTCCTGATGATGAGGATGAAGAAGATATAGATGAAGAAGATATGGATGAAGATCTTTCTGACGAGGAAGATTTTGATGATACAGAAGAGGAAGATTTCGATGATGAGATCGATGAAGATGATTACGAAGATGAAGAATTTGATGATCTCGATGATGGAATTGAAGAAGATTCTGAAGAATAAGATCAAGTCACAAAAAAAAGCCTGATTCTTTGGTAGGGAGTCAGACTTTTTTCTTTTTGCAAAATTTCCCCCTTTCCATTATAATTAGAAAACTTTTACTTTTCCGTACGATCATGAAAAACACTCAACCAACCAATCAACCTATCATCAAAATTGAACATTTAATCAAAAAATATGGAGATTTTGAAGCGGTGAAAGACATTTCCTTTGAGGTAAAAAAAGGAGAGATTTTCGCTTTTCTTGGTCCTAACGGAGCAGGAAAATCCACTACGATCAATATTCTTACAACGATGCTCAATAAAACTTCTTGAAAGGTTACAATCGATGATTTTCCTTTGGAGAAACAAGATGAAGTGAGAAAAACCTTTGGAATCGTTTTTCAAGATTGTGCGTTAGATGATGAATTGACCGCTTGGGAAAATATGTATTTTCATGCAATGTTATATCATTTACCGATAAAGACTTTAAAAAAAGAGATTAAAAGTCTGATGGAATTCGTGGAACTCTGGGAATTTAAGGATAGAATGATTAAACAGTTTTCTGGAGGAATGAAAAGAAGACTTGAAATCGCAAAAGGACTCCTTCATCATCCGAAAATTCTTTTTCTTGATGAACCAACCGTTTGACTTGATCCTCAGAGTAGAAATCACATTCGAGAACATCTGCAAAAAATCAATAAAGAACAAGGCTTAACCATTTTTATCACTACTCATTATATGGATGAAGTAGAAAAAATTGCGGATAGAGTTGCGATTATCGATCAAGGGAAGATTCAAGCAATTGGAACCGTGGAAGAATTAAAGAAACAAACGGGGAAAGAAACGATGGATGAAGTTTTTCTTGCTATTACAGGAAATGCACTTCGTGAGGAATTAGTTTCTGAAACCGATGGGAAAAGAGCTCGTCTTCAAGCGAAAAGAAGAGGATAACTCTCATTTATTTTTTCTTTTTTAAAATGAATCAGCATTCTCTTACTGTTTGAAAGATTATGCAACAAATCGCTTTAGAAAAAAACTGAGATAAAAATTATGCGGATGCAATGTTTCTTCTTTGATATCTCCATGACATTGGAAAAGAATTTTGATATACCATAAATCATGCAAAAGAAGGAGGAAAAATCCTAGAAAAATCTGGATATCACTACCGAAAAGAAGTTTATTATCATGGGAAAGTTGATATTGAATATTCTTCTCCAGAATTGGATTTATTAAATTTGGCTGATTTACAAGTTTTACAAAACTGAAAAAGAGTTAGCGCACAAGAAAGATTAGAAGATATCGGAAATCGTTATGGATTTCATTCTTCCGTCTATGAAGAAGCAAAACTCTTGGCAAAAAATTTGCATTTAAAATAAATTTTCTGTAAAATAAAGATGTCGTTGTTTTATGCTTTTTTGCTATCTTGAAATTCAAATTCAAGTGACGATTTTTTGGTTATAAAAAACTCAAAATTCTCTTGACTTTAAGATATATATATATGATATTTTACAGATAATTCAATGTTTTTGTTTTATTTACTGGTATTAGTAGAGTTATAAACAAATAACTCGACTACAAAAAAATATCTTATAACTCTACTTTACTGGGGCCTTTCTCACTTGATCCAAGAAGAAAGGTCTATTTTTTTTTGCTAATTATCAAATTTCTAGAATACATACTAACTGCTTCCTTCAAATTCATAATTAATTCCTCAAAATTCTCTCCTTGAGTATGGATTCTATATTCAGGAAGATAAGCACTATACCCACTTTGTTCTTTCGTAATTTGAATTCCCATCATAAAATTACAACAAGTAAATTACTTTTTCTATAAAGCTTTTCTCTACAAAATCAAGAAAACATCTCCCTTTTTTTCAACTCCTTTCAAAAAATTGTTTACCATATTACATCCTCCACCTACAAGCACAAAACCTCAACAACATTCTGTAAAAAATCAAACAAAAAGAAAAACTCCATTTTCTTCTCTTGTAAAAAAACTCAAAAACCATATATCACAAAGAGTTTTATTTTTTATTTTTCATTTTTCAACATGTGGGAAAGTATCAAAGTTTTTTTCAGTGAATTACGAACAGAAAATAGCCCTTCAATTCTGATTAAAGATGCACTCACTTCTTTTTTCGAACAAAATACTTTACGAAATTTAGGAAGTTCTCTCATCATCTTTTTGCTTTTATGGGGGATTTTTAAATTCGGGAAGAAAAAACTCAAAAGTATCAAGGGAAACAAGAAAATCAAATCAGATTTTTTAAACTCTTTTTTAGATACTCTGATCGAAACTTCTCTCTTTTTCTACCTAATTTTCGATCTTTTACTCACCATTCTCAATCTCCATATTGATCCCATTTTTGAAATCAAAGTTCGTTATTGTATTTTCTTTCTTCTTATTCTCTTTTTTATCAAGTTTTTCTGTAAATATTCCAATTTTTTCGTGGAAAATGTCCTTCAAGACAACCCCTCAGCGAAACAAAATGTCAAAACCGTAATTCAAATTATCATCTGGATTTTGGGAATTTTGATTTTCTTTTCTAATGTCGGAATCGATCTTTCACCACTCCTCGCAGGATTAGGAGTCGCAGGAATCGCGATCGCATTTGCACTCCAAAATATTCTCGGAGATCTCTTCAGTTCTTTCTCCATTCTTCTTAGTAAGCCTTTTGTGGTGGGAGATTTCGTGAAAATAGGAGAAAAAAGTACAGAAAAAATCTGAACCGTCCAAGCGATTAGCTTAAAAACGACGACCATTCTCAGTGTTCAAGGACAAGAAATCATTATTCCTAATAGCAATATTTTGAATACCGAAGTTTTCAATTATGGGAAAATGACTCACAGAAGACAAAGAATCTCCCTTTGAATTCAATATTCCACTTCTTCTGAGAAATTAGAAAAAATCCCTAACTTAGTGAAAAATGCAATTTCTGAAATTGAAATGGTCAACTTTGAACGATGTTATCTTGAAAAAATTACCGAAAATTGATTTACTTTTTTGGCAAGTTATGACATTTTAGATCCAGATTACGAAAAAAGTTTACAAAAAAATCAAAAGATTTATTTTAGCCTTGTCAAGAAATTCGAAGAAGAAAAAATTGCTTTTTCATTACCTTCTCGTCGAGTCTACTCGTCTGACAATGACAGTCAACATGACAAGTAAAATGGCGAAGAGAGTGACGAAAAATAACCTTTAAAAAACAACAAAATTATCTTTTTTTGGACCTTGGTAGTTACGAGCTAAAGCATTATACATTATCAGATCAATATCAAGTGGTTGACAGCCATTTTTCTGATAAAGAAAATCGTAAAGTGTAATATTCTTTCACTCATTTGAATACTGATTTAAAAACCAATCTCTATCTTTGACTTTCAAACCATAAACTTCCCCATAACAAAATTTTAAAAATTCTCTCAAATCCACACTATCTTTCAATGAAACATTACATTTCTCTAATAGATATCTATAATGAGGGAGCATTTTTTTAGTTTTAATCATTGTTTGTATTTCATCATCAACAGGAGTATCTAAAAAATATTTTTCTAAGACTTTTCTTGTAGCAGGAAAATCTTTTTGTAATTCAAAATCAGAAGGATACACTTTCTTTTCAACCGCTCTCAAACTTAACGGAATTTTATTTTCAAACTTTGATTCAAATAATACCTTTCTATTATCAGCCTTCATCCAATCATCATTATAATGCTGGTTCAGAAACTGCATTTTTTGAACTGAGATTCAATTATTTTCCATAATCATATCCAACAATTCATAAGGATTTTCATCTGTTCTCCAATACTCCATAAAATCCTGAAAACTTTGTTGATTCAAGAATCGCTGTCATTGACCAATCACAAAATCCGGATTATATTGTTTTATAAAAGCTAATAATTGTTGACTCCATCCAGAAGTCAATATATTTTGCAATTCGTGTGTAATAACTTTTAGCAACTCAATTTGTATCTCTTTGGAAGTGGGATTTTCTATATTATTTAATTTAAACACCTGCAACATTTTTCTCAATAAACCCTAAAAATTTACTATTTAATAGATATATACATATAAATGTCAAGAGTTTTTTATCTTTTTAATTCGCTTCTAAAAAATACAGTACTCAACTCTCCATTTTTCTCATTATCGCTCCTCAAAAAATCTCTTCATTTCGACTTGACAAAAAAAAATGATTAGCATGGAGTCATAAGAGTTCTTTTATTTTGTAATGTATTAGAAAAATGGCTTCTGCAGAAACTATGTTTTCTAGCGAATTTGACGAAAACGGGCTCATGAATGTAGATTTTTCTTATTTTAACTGACCTCTTTATAACACTCTAATGATGATTCCTGGTGACTGTAATGAAACTTATGGAGATTAAATCAAAGCTTTTATTCAAAAAAAAGAGTCAGATTTTTGGCTCTTTTTTATGTAGTGTTAAGCAATTTTATTCTGTTTCTTGTTCTGAAGTTCCCTTTTTAAAAGTATGAAGTTTTTTCCCAAATTTCTTCATCATTTTAAATTGTCCCTTTTCTGTTTTTTCTTCATTGTTTTCTCCCTTAAAGGCTCCCATTTTTCTTTTTCATTCCATAGGACATCCCTCTTTTCCACTCTCAAGATTTTCGATAAACGTATCATATTCTTCCTGTGAGATTTCTCCCTTTGAAAGCTTTTCCTGGAATTCGGTTTTCATTTTTTCTTGCATTTCAACTTTTTTTGCTTCAAATTCGGCTTTTTCTTCATCCGTTAATTCTTTAAAGTCTTTTGGAGCTTTCTTTTCCATTCTAAACTCACCTCTTCCTTCAGACTTTTTCTCTTTTTTATCAAAAGAATGAGAGAAGGTTACAGACTGTTCTTGTTCTTCGATTTTTTCCTCTGTTGCATAAGTCACAGCCACAGAAGATAAAAGACTCAAACCAAGCACTCCAATTCATAAAACATAATTTTTGTTCATTTTCAGTACATAAAAGAATAAAAAGTAATAAGCTTATTACAATGGTATCATACTCAAACAACTTAAAAGAAAATTAAAAAAAAATCACCGGCATAAATTTGCCTAAAAGATTTATCATTACTATAAATTTATTTTTCCGTAGAAAATTACACGACTATAAAAAAAAGAAGAAACATTATTATAATGCAATCCATTCTTCTCTCGAAATACCAATTTCATTAATTATCATAGAAATTAATCACACTTTAAGATCCTTATTCCCATGTAATGGGACAGGAATTGTTAGTTCTCATTTTACCATATGGGAGTGTCTTCATCAATGAATAGGACCTTGGAAACCTATTTTTTTCAATTTTCTTATAACTTCAGAAGCTTTAAGAGGAGTAAGTTTAGGCATATTCCAACTGTCCTTGCGAAATAAATTGATGCATATCTTCCAAAATCATAGGATCTTTTTGCTGAAGTTTAATAAACAAAACACCTTCTACAGCATCTTCCAAATTTTCTCTCGCTTCGTCCAAAGTATCCCCTTGAGAATAAAATCATTGATATCATGGGATTTTTGCAATAAATCCTCCATCTTCATCTTTAAGATATTCAGCTTTGGACATAAGATAATGTAAATAATCCGTAAACATCAGAAAGAAAATCATAATAAAACATCTTATACATAACTAAAAAAACATTAATTACAAGTTCTTTTTTACAAGTTCTTTTTGAAACAAGAAATTTTAAACTAAAAAACAAAAAAAAATCTGACTCATTTCCGGATTGAATCAGACTTTTTTCTTTTTTCGCTCCTAATTTTGAGAAGCGGAAAGGTGTTTGTTTATATTATTGGGAAGGTGTAATATTCTCGTTCTATCACAATATTTTAGAAGGTATCTTCCTATACTGCAGAACTCAATAGGTAAGATTCCTTTCCTGTCTAAACCTATTGAGCACAAGTGTAAAATGTTAATTTATCTCTTACACGATCAATCGTTACTAAATTTCTTTTCAAGATTTCTGAAAATAATAATTCATCATTTTTCGAGATACTTGTAAGTATTTGAACATTTTTCACTTTCTTAGGATTGTTTTGGTTCGATATAAGATTAAGATTTCAAGTCTTTTCTCCAATTTCTGCGATATCTTCTCCTAAAACAATGGGACTTCAAAGTTCGATCTTTCCTTGTTTCTGGATCAAATTACATTCTTGCGGTTCCACTTTTTTTCTCTCAATTTCTTGTACAATTCCATTTTCCAAAGCTTTTATGGAAAGAATCTCTTTTTTCTGAGTATCCATCGTAATTCGTAGTAACAATTCTTCATCTTTTGCAGGATTTCCTCCCACTGAAGATTCAGATTTAATTTTTCTTTCAAGTTTCGTCTGTGTTCCTAAAACTTTGATAGTTCCCTGATTTTCAAAGGGATGAGATTCTTCAAGCACTTTTACGAGAATTGAAGGTTTCAAAGAATCATAATACTTCTGAAAATCATTTGCGATGGAAACGAAAATTTCTCCTGTTTTGGAAGTTTCAAGGTCTTCCTCCTCCAACATTTGGATTTTTTCGTTTACAAAGTTTATACCATTTAAAGAGGTTAAAGACTGTCCATAAGTCTGGGAAGCATTAACCATTGCTATCATTCCTGGGAATAATAACTGAAAACATAGTAAACTACTCAAACCCCAGAAAAATTTTCTTTTCATAGTTTTTAAGCACTTTACCAAAGATTTTTTATATTTTCATTTTTTGTTATTAAAGATAATATACAATTGTTTTTTATAAAGTCAAGTTATTTTTCATGTAAAAACAAAAAAAAGACGGAATCATCCGCCCTTTATTTTTTCCTTTATTTTCTCGCCATTTCTGAAAGGTCGATATTCTGATCAAGAATATTTCCAAATGAATCTTGAATCATGACATGAATCTGAGGATTAGAAGTATTAAAATTGATAATATTTCCATAGAATCCGGTCAATTTTTGCCCATCTACCTCAATTTTTCCTCCCATCACCGAAGAAAGTTCATCACTAAACATCATCCAAGCACTGTATTCTCCATTTTTATAAGAAACTTGAGATTTTTCACGGTTTAGGTAAGGAGGAGTTGTATCCTCATTTTGGAGATTAACTTTGATTGTAGAAGAATTCATTCCTCCATCAAGAGTCATTACCTCCAAAGTAAGTTCGTGAGGTCCTACATTAAAATTTGATAAATCAAGATTCAAGGTAAACACATCTTTAGAAACTAAATTATTATAGGTACTTGTGTGAATTTTTGTCCCGTCACAATACACACTATAATTTTCTAAGAATCCCTCACTTTTGATATCCACAAAAAGCTCAGCTTTAGGAGAAATAGTTTGATTATCTAAAGGATTAAGAAAAGAAATCTGAATGCTATCATCGTGAATAGGTTCCTTTCCTTCACAATAGTTTATTGGCGTTTCTGTAAGAATTTTAAGTGATGAAAGCACCACGCTTTTTCGCTCTCCGTTCTTTTTTGCAGATTCTTGAAAATATTGAGTAATACTTGTAAGATCTTCTTGATTTGGCATAAAAGAACTTAAACTCTTGATGACAAAACCTCTTTGCACTTCATCCGCACTTGATCTTGGACTTACCATTCCAATACAACTACTATCATACATCACATCCTCGATAAGGTCTTCTTCTTCACTTGGCATAGAATTGATATATCCCATCGTACTTACCATAAGTTCTGAAGGAGTACTCTGAGAAGCGATCTTTCCTGATATTTTTGAAATCGTTACATTTGAAGTTTCTGCATTGGTCATTTCACTATTGGAAATGTGATTATTTTTCAAAAGGAAAGTGAGAAATTTCTTGAGTGGCTCAGCATGAATCGTTCCTCCATAAGCAGTACTGTACATTGGTCTAGCATCAGCATTTCCAGCCCACATAAGGACTAAATGTGCAGGAGTATATGCTGCAACCCATCCATCTCTTGGTAAAGATTTACCATCTTTTACCATATTAGATGTTCCTGTTTTGAGTGCATACGTTAATCCTGCTACATTAAATTTTGAAATCCATCCTACTAACCTATTTTGTGGATCAGAAAGAATTTTCCAAATCAAATATCTTACTCAAGCAGGAATTTTATCTTCTCTTTTTACTACTTCTTTTTTATAAATGCTTGATCCATCACGAGTAACAATCGATAAAATCGGATTAATTTCCGCAGGAGTTGCGGTTGTTAGATGAGCATATGCACTTGCAAGTTCAAGCATTGGAACTTCTGCTGCCCCAAGAGAAAGAGAATATCCATACGATTCTCCATTTAAAATACTAGTCAATCCTAAAGATTGAAAGAAAGGTTTTACAATATTTTCTCCTCCAAGAGCAAGAAACATTTTTACAGAAGGAATATTTCTACTATGTCCTAATGCCATTTTGAGCGGCAATAATCCTTCAAATTTACCATCAGCATTATGAGGAGTTTTACTTCCTACATTAAAAGGGAGATCATAAATTGGAGTATCAATCGTCAATGGCAATTTCATAAACCCTAAAGCATAGAGTAACGGTTTGATAGAGGATCAGGATTGTCTTTTTGTTCTAATCATATCAACCTGCCCATCAATCTCATCATTAAAATAATCAAATGATCCTACATAAGCAAGAACATCACCATTACTTGTATCTACATAAAGCATTGCACTGTTATCTGCTCCATATCTTGCAAGTTCAGCCTCATTTCCCTTGATAATCTGTTCAGCATTTTGTTGAATTCCTGGAACACAATTTTCTTGATTGTCTTTATCTGGAGTACAATAATCAAGAGTCGTGGTTACAATCCATCCTTTTTTTGCCACATCTTCTCCATATTTCTTTTGCAAAAGATCTTTAATTCGGAATACAAAGTGAGGAGCCTTGATCTTGAAAGTAGAAGTTTTTGAAGTATTATCTAATCTTTCTTTAATATCTAATCCTTCTTCAAAAGCCTTTTTAAGTTCATCAACTGTGATATATTTATCTTCAAACATTCTTCATAATACCACATCTTTTCTTCCATTAACATATTTTACTGCATACGATTTTCCTTCTGAAGTAATGGGGAAAGAAGCCAATCAAAGAAGGTAATTAATAACTGCAGTTGAAGTTGTTTTATCAGAGAAATTTGCCTGCTGAAGTGCCATCCTAAACTGTTTATCAATATCAGTTTTTAAGACACTTTCATAAGGATATTCTTTTCCTTCCGCATCCGTAATCGTAAAATATCCAAGAACTGCTTTTTGTCCTGTATTTTTATTAAATGGATTATATTTTGTAGGACTTTTTGGTAATGAAGCTAAAATAGAAGATTCCAAAATAGTCAATTCTTTTGAAGATTTTCCAAAATAAGTTTTCGCAGCTGCTTCGATTCCAAAAGCATTATTTCCAAGTTCAATATAATTCAAATACATTTCAAGAATTTTTTTCTTCATTTCTTTCTTGATTTCATCACTTGAGAAAGAAGGATTTTCTTCTTTAATTTGATTTGAAAGTACCGTATTTAATCTTTTTGAAAGAACAATTTGACGAAGTTTATATTTTACTCTTTCTTCATAATATTTAAGACTTCCATAAGGAGCTTCTGAAATATCTCCTTTAAGATTAAAGACATTTGTCATCAATTGTTGAGGAAGAGTTGATGCTCCTCAAGTTCTTTTAATCGCAGCTCTCAAAATTCCCCAAGGATCCAATCCTTCATGTTCCCAATATCTTTGATCCTCAATAGCGACTAATGCATTGATAATATGAGAATATTCTTGATCCGTTCAACGATTCGTATTCATTTGATCGAATGTAACATATTCTCTATTTTCTTCAAATAATTTATACAGCTCTACTCCATTTCTATCGGTAATAATCGTTGCCTGTTGAAATTGCATATCTTTTACTTGTGTTACATCAGGAAGTCCCTCGAAGACATTAATTTTCATCCATACAGCGACTGTCACGATCCCCACTACAAAAAGACTAATAAAAATAATCAAACAGACTTTTAAAACTTTTCTTTTTTTGGAACTTTTAAGATTTCCCATTTTATTATGAGAATAATTTTTTTTATTCATCAAAAAAACACTACGATTCATTGAATTTAGAAAAACTAAAACATATTCTTTATATGAAATAAGAACAAAAAAGCAAGTATCTCTATAAAAAAAGAAAAAAAATCTGACTCTTCAATGAGGGGGAAACCATCATTTTGTCTTTTTACATGTTCTTCTTGATTATATCCACAAAAAAAGTTGATTAAAACTTGACAAAAAAAAAAGTTGATGTATAATTAAATATGTGTGTATTTTTTATATTATTTTTCTACAACTAAATGTCTTATTGAGAAGAAGACAGGATATGAACTCATATACAAGAAAAATCTTTGCAGAATCATGAAGACACAAAACAAAAAGTAATAGCTGCCCTAAAAAACGAAAAGGAACCAACAGATGAAGTATTACCAATAAAATCAGAAATATTCATGCTTGAAATGACAAAAATAGTCAATTTTTTATGACATACAATAGAAGCACCATTTAATTACCAAAAGGCAAAAGAACAAACAATTAAAAAAATTAATAATTTTTTAAATCAAACCTACCCAAAAATAATTAAAATCGATAAAGAACAAGGACATTTTGAGGAGAACAAACATATTTCTATAGATTTTAAACAATGAGAAGATAATACAAAATTTCCAATTATCGATATTCATTGAATCCTACCTAAAAATACTCAAAGCACACAAACATCATGCATTCATTTATGTTACCGTATGGGGGATAATGTTTTACAAATAGATGGAAAAAATTATCGTTTATGAAAATCTAAATGAGCTATTCTAATTGGTGCAATCTGTGATATTATCGATACAATACAAGAATATTATCAAGACAAACTATAGATAAGACAATCCTATCAACCTTAAAGAGTCAGACTTTTAGACTCTTTTTTTATAATAAAAAATGTCTTTTGTCATTGAGTGAAACGAAGAATCTTAAGATGTTTCGCTCTGCTCAACATGACGAGGTACACCATGAGCAATCAGACTTTTCTAAATTTCCCCTTATTTCACTCACAAGAGTCCATAAACATACTATTCTAGATGATAAAATGATCCTTAATTTGCTTGTATTTTTTGGTAATATTATTAAATTCTATGTTGCTAGATCTAAATATTTCAAGAGTTATCGTGTTTTTGATACAAAACGACGATTTGCCTTTCACGACCAAATCGTCATCAAAAGCGAATTCTTGGAAAGGTCTAGCAACCCGTGGAATGCAAATCGTCTTTTTACATAATGAAAGTAGCTTCCATTGGGTTGCTTTATCCTTTCATTTTTTGTTTATGCATAAACTTTCCAACAACAAGTTTCATCTCTTTTTTATGAGCATAATAATCTTAGGCTATTTGTTTATTCCACGTTTTATTGTCGCTGATGATGTTTTATGTCCCAATAAAGATGAACAAGGAAATAAATCCTGTGGATGGTACAAAAGAGAATGCGAAAGGTCTTTACTTGACTATCAACATATTTTAAAGGAAGAAAATGACTTTAAAAATACGCTATTACGAAAAGCAGTGGCTTATACATTTGGTAATATGAAAAATCACATTGCATCGATTGAAAGCCAGATCGAAGATGATCAAACCGTTAGAAATGATTCAGACCTTACCATAGATGAAAAAAAAGACCGATTACGCGACGATCGACGAAGTCGCTATTATAGTGATTGTAGAGATAGTTTTAATATCCGTTGTATGAAAAATGCGTTAGTAACAATCAATTCATTTTGATCTGAGCAGGAAAAATTTAAAGAGAAGATTGAACAAAATGTTTGGCGTTTTAAGGATGCTTGTAATAGCTGTGATGATGATTTCCAATGTGAACAGGATAAATTTCATGATATTCAGTTGGATATCCTTTGAGTAAATTCTTCAGAAGATGAAAAAACAACAGAAGAGGAATCTTGAGAAGAATGAGAAGAATGAGAAGAAGAATGAGAGGAATGAGCCTCTCCCGCTGAAAATTCTGAAGATCCTTCAGGGGAAAAAGAAGAAAGCTGATCTGCTTCTGTGTGAGGATCCAAGACTTCAGAGTCTTCATCAGAAAACCCAGAGAAACCTTCTTGTGAAGGAATCAAGCTTAATACCAATATTCCTTTTATTTGAAATTGTATTCCCTCTACGAGTCAGGCAGAGATCTTCCCTATATTTATTGGAGGACTGATTAAATTTACGATGTCCCTTCTGTTACTGATTGGATTCATCTGTATTCTCATTTGAGGAGTAATGATTACTATGGGGAAAGTAACAGAATGAAAAAACCTCATCATGAAAGTTATTCGAGCATTAGCCGCTATAGGTTGATCAGGAGTCATTTTAAAAATCATTAATCCGAACTTTTTTTCTTAAAAAGCGATAATACAACAAAAAATCTGACTCTCCGTCATGAGCAGTCAGACTTTTTTTATTTTTCAAAATTTCCTCCCTATTTCACTACAATATTAATAATCTTTCCTTGAATATAAATCACTTTTACAATTTCTCCGCTCGTATAATATCCTTCAAGTTTCTCTTGTTTTCTAAGTGCTTCAACTACTTCTTCTTGAGTAGCTTCTGGACTTACTTTTACCGTTCCTCTGGTTCTTCCATTAAATTGAACCGTAAGATCGATTTCATCAAGTTGAATCTTACTTTCATCGTATTTTGGTCGCGTTGCTTTGTTGAAGATAGAGAATTCATGACCAAGTTTCTCCCAGAATTCTTCTGCTAAATGAGGAGCAAAAGGAGCTAAAAGCACGATAAACGTTTCAAAAGTTGAAGTCGGAATCTTTTCGAGTTCCGTAAGTGCATTCACGAGGATCATAAATTGAGCAATTGTCGTATTGAAACGAAAATTGTCAATATCTTCTGTCGTTTTCTTGATCGTTTGATGAAGTAGACATTCAAGTTCTGGTGTCAAGGTTGCATGTTCATCAATTTTATCTCGAAGTGCAATCACTTTGTCAATAAATTTTCTTGTTCATCTAAGTCCATTGGTGTTCCAACTGATATATTGACTGAATGGTCCCATGAACATTTCATAAGTACGGAATGCATCTGCCCCATATTCAGCAATCACATCGTCAGGATTAATCACATTTCCTCGTCTTTTTGACATTTTACGACCATCTTCTGCCATAATTAGACCAACTTTCTCATATCTCTGGAATGGTTCTTTTTCTTGTACGAGTCCTAAATCATATAAGAATTTCTGTCGAAATCTGGCATAAATCATGTGTCTTGTTACATGTTCTGCTCCTCAGACATAGACATCAACATTTTTCCAATATCTTTCTTTTTCTGGAGATAAGAATTCATGATCATTTCTTGGATCCATAAATCTCAACCAATACCAACTTGATCCAGCTCGTCCTGGCATGGTATTAGATTCTCTTCTCGCTTTTCCTCCACAAATTGGACAAGTTGTATTCATCCATTCATCAATATCTGCAAGAGGTCCTTCTTCTCTTCCTGTTGGTTCGTAATTATCAACATCAGGTAAAAGAACAGGTAAATCTGACTCTTTTAAAGGGACAATTCCACACTTTTCGCAATACACGATAGGGAATGGCTCTCCCCAATATCTTTGGCGAGAGAAAACCCAGTCTTGAATCTTATAATTATTCTTAATCATTCAGATTTTTTGATCTTTTAACCATTCTTGAAACACAAGAATAGCCAATTCAGTCAAAGGTTCTTGTAAAAAATTCTCAACCAGATCATTGACAAATTCATCAGAATCCTGATTATATTTTTTCTTAAATACTTTTGTAACAAGATCTCTGTTTTTAATAAAAAAATCTCAACAATTAATGACTATTCAAGATGGATTATGAAAAATGGTAAAATCTCAAGTAATTCATAAATCTAATAAATCTTCAATTTTTTGTGTTTTAATACAACAAGTTGAATTACCTCCACACATATCAGGAAGACGTAAACACTTGAATTTATTTCAATCTAAGATATCTATTTTACTTTGATTTCATTCATATTTACAAGACAAGGTTGGAAATTCTCCGATAGAAGCATTCTTAGGACAAACTGAACTTTTAATAGGCAACCCATGCTTTTTCGCAAACTCAAAATCCCTTTCATCATGTGCAGGAACGGCCATTACCACTCAAGTTCCATAATTTGCTAAGACATAATCTCCGATATAAACAGGAACTTTTTCACCATTAAAGGGATTGATCGCATAAGCTCCCGTAAATTGTCCTGTCTTTTCTTTTTGAAGTTCCGTTCTTTCAAGTTGCGTTTTAAATTTTGCCTGTTCTTTGTATTTCTCAACGGCATCTTTATATTCAGCAGTGGTAATTTTGTCTACCAAAGGATGTTCTGGTGCCATAACCACGAATGTCATTCCGAATACCGTATCAATTCTGGTAGTAAAAACCTCAAAAAAATCTGACTCATTTCCATCGATTTTCATTTGGAATTGTGTTCCTTCAGACTTTCCGATCCAATTTCTTTCGAGTTCTTTCATACTTTCATCCCAATCAAGTCCATCAAGATCATTCAAGAGTCTATCTGCATATTTTGTAATTCTTAAAACCCATTGTTTCATTGGTCTTTGTTCTACTTCACTTGCACATCTTTCACACTTTCCATCATCAAGATCCTCGTTAGCAAGTCCTGTTTTACAGTTTGGACATCGATTGATCGGTTTATAATCCACAAATGCTAATCTTTCAGCATTTAACCTCTTTGTAAGTTCTTCCCCTTCAATTCATTCAGATTTTAATCTTTTTTCTAATTCTTCGATAGGACGAGCCTTTTGTTGTTCTTCATCATAGTAATGATTGTAAAACTGAAGAAAAATCCACTGTGTCCACTTGTAATATTCAGGATCTGCCGTAGAAAACGTTCTTCCCCAATCATAGGTGAATCCTATTTTTCTAAGCTGTTCTTTGTAATAATTGATATTTTTTACAGAGATAAGTTGCGGTTTCGTCTTATTTTGAATCGCATGATTTTCCGTACCCAATCCAAACGTATCAAATCCCATTGGATGAAGAACACTATATCCTTCCAAAATTTTCTTTCTTGAAAGCACATCAGAAGCCAAATATCCCTTCGGATGTCCTACATGAAGTCCCGCTCCGCTTGGATAAGGGAACATGTCAAGAATATAAAATTTTTCTTTAGAAGGATCTTCCTTAGTTTCATAAATGTGTTCCTCCTCTCGTCTTTTTTGCCATTTTTTTTCCATTTCTTCAAAGTTTATCTGCATTTTGGACTGATTAAAGATATAAAACTAATTCAAACTTTAGTGTTTAAAGAAGATAAGTCAAGAAGAAGATAGCGAAAAGATAAAAAACACCTCTCTTGTAATTCTCCCTCTTTTTCTTATAGTGAAATTGTTTTTTATTTCTTCTATGCAAAAAATGAAAAAAGTCTGACTTTTAATGACTTGTTTATTTGCTATGATGTTCTGCCTTGCTGGATGTGATGTGAAGGTAAATGTAAATAATCCAAGTAGCACGGTTGATGAAGACAAACCAAGTATCAATACAGAATCTGGTCGTATCTTTGCTTGTAATGAAGCTATTACAAAACAATTTAATATCAAAACGTTCGGAGGATGATGGGATACAGAGCAAGAAGCTTGAGCATCATTCGTTATCAATGGAACTGTAAGCTATGAAGAAAACGGAACAAAAAGAGAAAAGACAGTAGAATGTGTAGTTGATATGGTTGATAATTCAGTAACAATCCATGAAATAAATGAAACTGAAGAACCAATCTTAAATAATCAAAAAACAAATACTATTATCACTCCTTTTACAGGGACTGCATCTTTTGAAGAATTAGATACCATTGTTGCTCAATGTGGAGCAGGAGATGAATGAGATGGACCTTATTTTTCAGTTCTTAGAAGACAAGATTTTCTTCTTCCTTATAAAGATGGGTATATTGGATTTTATGGATGAACATTTGATGGAGAAGGACGAGGATATCAACTAACTTATAGAACTTTAGAAAATCCTTGTACTTTAATTTCAGAAACTCCACCCATTTTCTTTTGGGTACATGAAGAGGGGAAATTTTATATTGCAGGTATGCTAGAGAGCCGATATCCTCAAAAAGAAGTAAAAGATTTAGGGTGTTCTACTTATGGTGAATGAGAGAGTGCTACCAAATGTGAAGAAAAAATCAATAAATTCATGTATCAGCTCATCGTAGGAGATGAAACACAAAAATATTTTTCTCAATGGATGACTAAATTTAAAGATGAGATTGATAAAGGGCTTATTAGAAGTTGGGGAGACCTACGAGAATGACTTAATGAATGTGATGAAAGAGATTTTGGTATCAATAAAAATGATCCAGAGTTTGCTGAAAAAAGTGAACTAGCATTTCGAGAATGTGTAGCAGAATATTGGAATTAAGAAGATTATTGATAAAAAAAGAAATCTGACTTTGAAAGGAGTCAGATTTTTTCTATACTTTTCCATTTGATTTTATCACTCTTTTAGATACTGTTGTAAAAGTTAAATTTTATCTTTCCATTTACTCTATGACTGTTATTTCTCTCATTAACCTTTGATGTAGCAAAAATCTTGTGGATAGTCAATTTCTCCTTGGAAAACTTTTTTCGGAAGATAAAAATCAACAACTTGAATATAGCATTGATCCTTACGATCCTGCAGTTGAATATGTTTTTCTCAACACTTGTGGATTTATTTCTTCAGGAAGACAAGAGATGTTCCATGAGATTCAGAAATTATTGAAAAAAAAGAAAAAAATCTGATTGCTCTGATGTGCAGTTCAATATTTCAGTTCTCCTCTTTTTAATGGAGAAGATTTGGGCGGAGAAGGGAAAAAAATCACTGAAGAAGAATCTCTCCAACGAAAAGAGCTTGTATCGAATCCCAATATTTCTCTTTTTTCTTGGCAAGATCTTCTAAAATGTACGGAAGATACTTTGAAAACTCATTTCCAGAGTAGTCAATTTAATGAATTTGTCTGGCCTGAAAGTCCAAGATTTCTTACCAATGCAGAAAATGGATATGAATATCTCAAAATTGCTGAAGGATGTAATAACCATTGTTCTTTTTGTTTAATTCCTAAAATCAGAGGAAAACAAAAATCCTTACCTCAAGAAACCATCTTGGAAGAAGTACAGAATCTGATTAATCAATGAGTAAAAGAAATCATCTTTATTGCTCAAGATTCTACAAGGTATGGAACTGATCTTTATGGACATTCAGCTTTATTTTCTCTTTTTGAAGAAGTAGAAAAAATTGAAGGAGATTTCCGTTATAGAGTCCTTTATCTCTATCCCGATTTACTCACACTCGATCACTTGAAGAAGTTGACAACCTTCAAAAAATTTATTCCTTATTTTGACCTTCCTTTTCAGCATATTTCGTCTCCTCTTTTAAAATCTATGAAAAGATTTTACGATGAAAACATGATTTATCAATTTTTGGATTTTATCAAAGAGAAGTTTCGACCGTGCTTTATTCGTACAAATTTTATTATTGGATTCCCTGGGGAGACAGAGGAAGATGTCGATAAGTTAATTTCCTTTATTGAAAAGGGATATTTTGATAATATTGCACTTTTTGAATATCATGATGAACCGTTCGCTGATTCTTCCAAACTTCCCAATAAAATTCCTTATGATACGATTCATCAAAGATTTCTTCGTGTCCAGAAAACCGTTCAAACCCTCCTTCAAAAGAAGAAAAAAGAAAGAAAAAATCAGATTCAAAAAGGAGTGATCCAAGAGATTCGAGAAGATCGTGCTTGAAATTATCAGATTGAAGTTCGTCCGCTTCTCCATTGTCCAGAAATCGATGAAGTAGACATTATCTCTCCTGAAAAGATTCTTTCTGCCGAATGCGAGGAACTTGATAAAGGAGTAGAAATTGAATATCAAATGAAATAAAAAAAATCTGAATCTCTATCATGATGCTCGGATAAAGAATCAGGTTTTCTTGTTATTCTTGAGAAGGTTTTCATTTTGAATATGTTTTGACATATTTGTCCATAATTTCGAGAGCTTGATCAATATTACAAGGACGGTTTCATAGTTCAGCTGGTCGATCATTTTTTATATTCTCTTCAATATCATAAGGATGTTCATGACGAACAGGAGCTAATATATAAGAAATATCCTCAGCATTCAAACAATTTTCTTGGATATGTTCCATTGTTTTCTCCCCTTTAACAGTTTTTAAAGGATATACCTTATCAATGTCTTCAAAATGTTTCACTTTAATCTGAGAATTTTTTGCTTGAAAACTATTATTTTTTTTATCAACTTGAACAAAAAACTCCAAATTTAGCTTAATTTCCATTTTTTTTCATAATTCTTTTAGTCACAATCGATCAATATTTAACAATTGTTTCAGCTCATTAGGATTCATTTTTTCTAAATTATATCCTTGTTTCAATAAAGCTCAAAACAACTTAGAAACATCTCAGTTTTGTATGTATACCATATAATACGGTAATTTTAATCATGCCTGATAACATATTTCAAGGAGAGGCCATACAACAATATCTTTTAATGTTCAACTTTCCCATGGCCTTGTAGGTGTATATGTCCATTTTTTTCAGAAATCTATTAAAAATCTAACTTTATCTCAAGTATATCAAAATTCTATTCACCATTTATGTAAATTCGACAAATTGTTCAAAACATTTTCAAATTCTCCCTCATCACATTCATTAAGTTCTACAAGTTCCTCTATTGAAAACCTTCAATTCAAATTTAACTTATCGATCAACTGCTTAACTGTTTGAAATCTTTCTACTTTAAATACTATATTGCTTATGGTTTTTAAATTACGTTCCGTACAATCAATATTAAAAAATTCTTTTATTTCTTTAAAATGATCCAAGTCGAGACGATCTCAAAGTATTTCTTTGCTGTAATCAGATGTAAATATTATTCATAACTTATCATGACATTGTATCATTACTTCTAACTCATCTAGAGAATAACTAAGAAGATTTTTCATATCTGATGTAACTACTCACTTTTGAATACATTGTTCTATTAATTTAATAGGAATATGATAATTATCTTTCAAAATATCTGTATTTTTAATCAACATCAATCGTGGACGATTAGGAATATTTCTAACAAATTCCAACTCTTTTATTTTTGATTCTGAAATCGTAACATCATTCAAAGATTCCAATGCAGATAAATCCAAACTAAATCAAGTTTCAAAGATTGTTTTTGCTTTATCTATCTGAAAAGAATGGATTCATTTATAATATTTAATAATATCGGACATTTTTATGTTTACCAAACAATTATTGTCATCTAACATTTGCAATCTCTCTGGTTCCCATGTTCTATAAAGATTATTTACGATCTCACAATTCTTTCAAGCATCATAAACTTCATCTTTTAAATGACTCTCATCAATAACAATATCAGACTTTCTACCTACAAAAAGTTTAATGTTTTCCAGATTTTCTTTTCTTATATTTTCAAACTTTAACATTTTTTCCCTATACCACTGCCATATTTTATTATATTCATTTGGATACTTGTTCTCTAATTGAACCATATCCTCCACTTTAAACATTTCAAAAGCTTTCTTACACATGCTATTCAGTTCTGATTGAATAGCTTGAATCGCACCTATAATACCTAAAGTATCACAAAGAGCTGGTTCTTGTGGTTTTAATTGCGAATTATCTGCTGTTTTTATATCATCAGCCCCATCTTGAATATTTACATTCATCCTCAAATCTTACAATCTAAAATAGTCCTTTCATACTAGGCTATTGACAATTATAAAGATTGATATATATATATGCAAATTTTGAGAAACTTTTTTAAATTCATGTTGCAAAAATAATCTTGATTTTTTTTGACAAAACAATATCTCTACAAAAGATTTATTTTTTTCTATCCGATGAATACTCCCAATGAACAAGAAAAAATCTATTATTATTCGTTAGACCCTGAGATTACTCCTAAACAGCTTCAAGAAAAAGAAACCGTTGAAAACGATCCAGAGAAAAGAGAAAAACTGATCAAATGGATGCAAAAATACGAACTTCAAGGGATAACTGAACATTCTGATCTTTATCCAGTGAAATTTAAAATTCTTCAGTGAAATCCTTATCTTTTCTATTATCAAGGCGATCTTTCACTTCTCTCTCAACCCATTCTTTGAATCGTGGGACCAAGACAAATGTCTCCTTATGCCGAACAGCTTTTAGAAGAATTATTCCCTTCTTTAGCAGATAAAAAGGTGGTTACGGTTTCTGGACTTGCTAAAGGAATCGATCAAAAATGTCACAAACTTTCTATCAAATATCATCTTCCCACTATTGCAGTTTTGGGATGAGGATTCAGAAAATACCTTGAAGGAGAAGAAAGATATTTACTTCAAGAAATTATCGAAAATGGAGGATGTGTAATTTCGGAATTTAAACTAAATTTTGAACCGACAAATCGAAGTTTCCCTCAAAGAAATAGATTGATCGCGGGACTTTCTGATACTCTCTTTATCCCAGAAGCAAAAGAGTATTCTTGAAGCCTTATTACCGCTGATTTTGCTCTAAAATACAAAAAGAAGATTTTCGTTGCTCCCAACCAGTTTTTTGCACAAAATGGGAAAGGAAGTAATCTTCTATTGGCACAAAGAAAAGCTGAAATGCTCCTTAATTTTGATCAGATTGCTTCTCTTTTTTCTCAAAAAAAGATCAATTCTGAAGGAAAACTTTTAAAAAAAGAAGAAAAAAATCTGACTGAAAACGAAGTCCAAATCATCAAACTCTTGCAACAATATGAAAATAAAGAATATACTCTTTGGATCGATAAAGTTTGATTTCCTCAAGCAGAAGTTTTATCTCTTTTAACGATGTTGGAGATTAAAGGCCTAATTTACCAGAGTTCTCCAGGAATATATGCAGTAAAAGGATAAAACAGCACCATCCAATACTTGCAAAGTTTTGAAAAATCATTACACTAGAAGGAGTTTATTTTTTAATAAGGTAAGAATGCTTATTACATTAGGGGGAAAAGCAGGAAGCGGAAAAGGAACTGCTTCAAAATTATTACAAGAAAAATTGGGATATGAAATTGTTTCTATCGGTGATATGAAAAGAAAATTAGCAGCAGAAATGGGACTCAATATCCAAGAATTCAATAAACTTTGAGATGATCCAAAAAATGCTCAAGAATTTGATCTCAAATATGAGGAATTTCAAAAAGGACTTTCCCTCAAAGAAAAGATTATTTTGGATTCTCGTTTGGGGTTTTATGCACAACCTGAGGCTTTTAAGATTCTCCTTGACGTTGATGAAGAAGAAGCGGGAAAGAGAATTTTTGCAGCTCAAAGAGGAACGGATCAATTTAAAAATGAAGAAGAAGCAGTACAAAATGTAAAAGAAAGAAATCAAGCTGATGCTGATCGTTATGTGAGACTTTATGATTTACAGGTTTGGGACTATAAAAATTATAGTTTAGTGATCGATACCACAGACAGAACTCCTGAAGAAGTAGTTGAGATTATTTTGAAAGAATTCGAAGCACGAAAGCAGAAAAAACTTCAGGAGAATCCTAAACTTTATGGATTTTTGAAAGAAGAAATTAAAGAAGATTCCGATAAAGAACATTCAGAAGGAAAATCAGAAAAAGAAGAAAAATCTGAATGAAAATTCCCAACTCCTAAAAAGAAAAATCGACTCAAAATTATTCTTCTAACCTTTGCTTTAGCTTTAATCCTTGGACTTCGAATTGGTGCTTTATTACGAAAAAATCCTGCTCAAAATGAAGAAACTCCTTCTGTAAAAGTTGCCTCATGAGAAAACCATCAAGAAATCAAGGAAGAAGCAGAGGAAGAAGACAAAAATCTTGAAAGAAGCCTTTCTCTTTATCAAGAAATGAATGTATAAGATTATTCTACATACACAACTTCGGGGTGCAAAGAAACTCCGAATTTTTTTAATACTGCTTCTTGGACCAATTGAGCGACTTTTAAGAGATCTTCTGCATCTCCTTGTTCATGAATCAATACGAGAGCATGTTTCGAACTTACCCCAGCATTTCCTAACTGGAATCCTTTCATTCCCGTTAAATCAATTAATTGTCCAGCAGAAAGCTTAATTTTCTCTTCATTTTCACAAGGATAATATTTTAATTCAGGAAATTTTTCTAAAAGAGAAGATAAATCTGAACGATCAATCATAGGATTTGCAAAAAAACTTCCTGCAGTTCCTATTTCATCAGGATTTGGGAGTTTGTGATTTCTGATAGTTCTGATCATTTCACTCACAAAACTCAAAGTTAAATCAGACTTTTGGATCTTTTTTTCTTCTAAATATTTTTGAAGATCAGGATAATTGAGATTATATTCGTAAGATTCAGTATTTTGTTGTAAAGCAAAAGTAACCGCTGTCACCAAAAAATGGGATTTTAAATGATTTTTGAAAATACTTCCACGATATTCAAATTGACACTCCTCGTGAGAAAAAGTTTTGAATTCTTTCTTGATAAGATCGTATCCCTCCACAGAAAAAATACTGTTTTGCACTTCCATTCCATATGCTCCAATATTGGAAACAGGAGAAGTCCCTACCTGTCCCGGGATTCCTGCAAGATTTTCAATTCCTGCATATCCTTTTTTACAACAATATTCTACAAAATGATCTCGTTCTTCTCCTGCCTGCACTTTGAGAAAAACTTTTCAAGGAACTGAAAAATCTGAAAGTTCTTGGATTCCTTTAAGAGAAATTTTGAGCACAAGTCCCTCGAAATCTTTGGTAAACAAAGTATTAGAACCTCCTCCTAAAATGAAAAGTTTTTCATTGGAAAGAGGGTGAGCGAAAAACTCTTGTAATGCTTCTAAACTATCAATTTCTACGAAATAACGAGCTTTAGCTTCAATACGAAGTGTATTGTAAGGAAGAAGAGAAATATTTTCCTGGATCGTAAGCATAAAAATACCGAAAAAATAAAAGGAATTTTACGAAAGAATCTCCGCTGAAGAGTTCTGTTGTTGGATTTTTTTCAAACAAAGTTCAGGATTTTCCGTTTCTATCGAAAGTACTTTGATTTCTTCTTTGATAATTTTATCTTCTTGAAGACAAAACGATTGAACATAATTCATTTTGATGATTTTGGTTGCAATTTTACTTTTTAAAAGCATCATAATTATTTTTCTTAAATCTCTTCATGAACTTTGTATTTTGATCAACATTTCTTTTCAAGGAAAGTAAAAGTATCCTCATTGTATAAAGTTATTTTTATTCTTCAAGAGAATTAAATACTTTTCTTTCTCTATGCTAACATGTTTTGTTTTAAATGGGGGAAACGTATAAGATAAAAACAATTAAAAAAGACGGATCAATTCCGTCTTCTTTTTAATTTTGAGTTCTATAAAGCATTACAAATGCTCGTTTTCTCAATTCTTTCATATTTGGAGTCGTATTTTTGATCGTTCCATTATTTTTCAAGACTTCTACATGTCTTTCATAATAAGTTTTTCCTCCTTCATTATATTGTGTACCAAACATAATTTTTGACAATGCAGTTCCAAATTCAGATCTTATAACTCTATCATTTGGTCTAAACAAAGCCAATGGAGTTCCATTTGGATAAATTCCCATAATATTATATTGGTAAGCCAATTCAATATAATCTTTAAGATGAAAAATTAGATACTGAAAAAATTGTATATAAGAAAAAAATCAGAAAACTGAAAATAAAAAAAGAATATCAAGAGAGATCTTAATATTCTTCGTTTTTTGGGGGTATTTTATCTTCTTCGTTCTCCTCATTTACTTCATTTGTAAGAGAGGAATTCGTATTTTTATAAGCAAAAACTTGGACAACGGGATTGGTGTGTGAAAATCCAACAATATTCGTTTTAGAAAGAATTGCCTTTCTATGTCCTGGAGATCTCATAAGAGCTTCTAGCATTTCTTCAATACTATTTCCATTATTTGAAACAATGTTTTCTCATACGGAGATTAATCTTCCTTTTTCATAATTTCGTGCAATATAGTTTTTTAATCAATGTTGTTTTATCCTCTCTCGTACAAAAGATCCGTCCTCACTTTGATGAGGAGAGGTCTTTTCTCGCCATCTCGTTCATTGGAGTTCTTTCCCAAAATCTTCAGCAACCTTTTCTAAATTTTCATCATAAACAAGAGGTTCTAATCAGATTTTTCATTCTTTATTTCCATATTCTTCTCTTAATTCATTTAATCTTCTAACCATGACTTGATTGAAAATAGGGGTTTCAAGTTTATTTGCAGGCATCTTTAAATATTTCTGATAATCTTCTTCTGAAAGAATTTCCTGTCTCAAATCATTAAGTTTTTTGATAATTTCTCTTTTGGGTACTATAGAATCATGTTGTTCGATATGCTCATCTTCTTTATATTCGTTATCCATAGCTTTGATGTGTAAATAAAATTACTTATTGATATTTCCGTCAAAACTAACTCATCTTCCATCTGGTTGTACACGGGCTTGTTTCCTAATCTCTGTAGCATTATTGAGAAGTCATTCTTCTTTTAAATATTTCAAAAGAGTAACAGCTCTTCATGCGGCTAATATTCCTTGTTGTGCTGCTTCATCTTTTGCATAAGGATGATTAAATTGATCGTTAGGATTGGCTTCTATATGTGTTGCAAATGCGTCTTTTACTTCTTGACGAATTCCTTCAATAATAGCTTTTTCTTGTGCTGAAATATTTGGGTCATCCAAAAATGATTTTACATATTCATAACATTCTCCTCATTCTTTATATTTTCTTGAAGTTGGATTAATTCTTGTAGTATCAACTGATGCTTTAAGGTTTAAGACACTAAAAAATGTTCACTCAGGCTTAGAATCTTTTATGTTTCTTACTTGATTGATGAGTTGATCTGTTAGACCTCGTGCTCATAAATCTTTATTTTCTCATCCGTTAAATTTCTCTGGATGTGGAGTTACTATGGTTGGTTCATGTATTTTTTCGTAAGTAACTCTCACAAAAATTTCTTCTCTATCTGTAGTTTCTTCTCAACCATGTTTTGTCTTCCCTTCATTTGCTTCTTGTTTTAATTCAAATTTTTTAATTGGACTTTCGAAAGAAAAATCTATTTTGATACAAGTATTACTAATTTTAGTGATAAGAATTCCTTGAGGAATGTCTTTAAAGATTCCACTTTCTCCATTCCATCCATTTTTATCGCAAACTATTTTTCCTAATTCTTGATGGGTATCTGGATCAAATAGAGTAAAGGTTCCTCCATCTTTATCGATTCATTGAACATCGATGATCATATTCCCTCATTCTTCTTCATCGATTTCTAGAACTTTTGTGTTTTGTTCTGGTGTCTCTAGATTAATATTTCCGTGAAAAAGTCCATATCCATCAATTCCATTAATTCCGTTAGAACGAGTACCGTTTCAAAGAGTGTTTGTTTCATGCCAAGTTTCTCCTCTTTTACCATTTTGAATATTTTCGAAAGTTTCATTTTGTATGATTCCTTTTTCTTTACACATTTTATTGATAAGATATTCTTTTATCTTTCATGCTTTTTCAATGAGAGGATTTGCTTGTTCGATCACAGATTTATAAGTTTGTTTTAATCCATCCACATTCCGAGTTACTGTGTTTTTTGTTGGATATTTATATCTTCCAATATATTCAGTAGTTGGTTTTTCTCCTGTTTTCCCTATCCAATATTTTGCACTTGCTTTTTGTAATTCTTCTGTAGGAAATGCACAATATTTTCATTCCTTATCTGTTCCATATTTTACGAGTTCTCCTTGGATTTTATAGGTATTAAAAGCAATGAAAAAAGCTTCTTCTTGATTTAATTTTAAACTTCCATCAATCATTAAATCTTGCACTTGTGCGATTAAATCGATGTCTTTTGTAGAAATGTTAAGTTCCGTACTTAACTCATCTTTCATCGCTCTTAAATCTTCTCCATCGGTAAATGCGACGAGATTATTAATTTCATTAATTCTTAGTGTATTTGCGGTGATCTCTCCATATTTTTCATCAGTAATATTTTCAAAATTTTGATTAATTTTTTGTTTTTCCATATCTACTTTGATTTTTCGTGCTTTTTTTCGTTGTGTTGGATCTTTTTTTAGTTCTTGTAAAGTGTTTAAATATTTATCATCGGAAGAATCATTGTTTTTTTGTACATCTTCAATGGTCTTCTTTAGACTTTCTTTCAAAGTCTTTTCAGTATTGCTAAAACATTGTTGTACATTTAATTGTGTTAAATCTTCATTTTGTAGCCAATCAAGAATATTTTGAACGGTTTCAGAAGGGCTTTTAATAGCATTTTGCATCTCATGACTGTTTGGCATATTGTTTTTTTATGATATAAATACTCTCTCTTATTATAATGATTTTTCTCTTTTTAGTCAAAAAATCCTCTTTATTTTTTACCAGAAATCGATAATTTACAGATAATTTTTTATTCTTTGCAATACTATGAACCTTTTATCTTTTCTTATAGCTTTTGTTTCTCTCATTTTTCTTTTTCTTGGAATTGATCTTTTGAAACATAAAAAAGCAACTATTCTTCATTTTTCAGTTTTTATCGTAGGATCAGTCAGCCTTTTTATCTTTGCTCGAAAACCAGACATTCTCAATACTTTTGGAGCTTTCTTTTGACTTACGAGAGGTGCGGATCTCATTGTCTATGCAAGTATCGTCATCCTCATGTACTTTTATCTCTCTCTCCTCAATAGAATCAGTAGAATGGAGATGAAAGATACTGCTTTAGTCAGAGGAATTTCTCTCAATAATGCACAAGGTGATTTATGAGATTGTGATACCGTTTTTGTGATCCCAGCGTATAATGAACAAGAAGCGCCTATCCCTGTGGTTGGGAAAATTTTAGAGGCTGGATATGGAGTGATTTTTATCGATGATGGAAAAAATGGGAATCTGATCGAAAAATTACATCAAACCTACTCTTGAAAAGCTCTTGTAACGATCAAGCATGTGATGAATCTCGGACAAGGAGGTGCATTAGAAACAGGATCTGAATATATCAGAAGATTTTGAGAAAAGATTCAATATGTCGTACATTTTGATGCTGATGGACAACATAGATTGGAAGACTTACCGCAGTTTCAGAAAGCTTTTCAAGAAAATCCAGATTTAGAAATTGTTCTTGGATCAAGGTTCCTTTGAAATACGGTTAATATGCCTAAAACAAAAAGAATTGTCTTAAAACTTTGAATCCTTTTTACAAGAATTTTTAGTGGAATCAAGCTTACGGATACCCATAATGGATACAGAATGATGAAAAAAGAAACACTTGATAAAATCCATATTACAATGAATAAAATGGAACACGCTTCAGAGATTATCGATCTGATTAAATCTCAAAAACTCAAGTATCAAGAGGTTCCAATTACGGTTCTTTATACGGAACATTCTCTCCAAAAAGGACAAAAAATTTGAAATGCTTTCAATATTGCAAGAAACCTTCTGTATAAAAAAATCTTTTTTAGATAATTTATGCCCATGGCTATCCGAAAAACTCTAAAAAAAGGAATAAAAGTCTGACTAAAAATGATCGATCAAGGACTTTCTCTCGTTGCAAGAGGATTAATCAAAATTTATCAATGGACGCTATCTCCAGACGAATGAATTTTTTCCTCCGTTCTGAAAGGAAAAATTTGTCATCATACTCCCCATTGTAGCAAATACGGAATGGAAGTTCTTGAAAGATATGGATTTTTTCGAGGACTTTGAATGATTACTGATAGAATTTTAGCTTGTAAACCTTCATTATCCATGACTTATGATCCCTCTCATTATTCTGTAGTGTTCTTTTCCTCGGCTGAAATCGGAGTTCCGTTTTTGGAAATTTTGAAAAATGATCCGAGATTTGAAGTAACAGGAATTGTTACTCAAGGCGATAAGCCATTTGGAAGAGGGATGCAGGTGAAAGAGAATATCATCAAAGAAAAAACAAGAGCATTCTTTCCTGAACAGTCAGATTTTTCTTCTTTTATTCAAACTCCTGAAACACTTCGTAAAAATACGGAAGAAGGAGAACAATTTTATCAGTGGTTGAAAGCAAAAAATCCCGATTTTCTCGTAGTAATTGCGTATGGGAATATCCTCACGAAAAGAATTTTGGAGATTCCACAGTTCTGAGCAATCAATATTCATGGTTCACTCTTGCCAAAATATCGTGGAGCTTCACCTTTACAAACCGTTTTTTTAGAAAAAAAGAAAGAAACCTGAATCACGATCATGAAAATGGATGTTTGAATGGATACCGGAGCGATTATCGATTCTTTGAAAATCAAAATCCCTTTTCCTCGAACCACTGCTGATCTCATCGAAACGTTTAAAGAAGTAGGACCAAGTTTTTTTGCAGATACTCTTTGGAATTTTGGAAAAGGAGTTGCAGAAGCTGAACCTCAAGACGAATCTCAAGCAACTTATTGTAAAAAAATTGAGAAATCTGATGGAGAAATTAATCCTTGTGAAGACTCCTTAGAGGAGATTTATGCTAAGTATAGAGCTTTCTCTCTCCGACCAAAGATCCGATTTACACGAAAAGAGAAAAAAGTGATCGTTGAGGAATTGAAACTTGATGAAGCAACCTTTGAAACTCATAAAAAATCTCCCCTTTTTCAAGGGAAGACATTAAATTCAAGTATCCTTTCCATTTCTGTGAAACCAGAAGGGAAAAAAGCGATGGATTGGAAAAGTTTTTGTAATGGGTATTGCTAAGAAGATTAGCTTTATTCATTTTATAAAATCTTGCAATAATGCATTTTTTTGATATATAATCTAGGTAATTTATTCCATAAAGAGAGATAATGAAATATACTAGGACGAAAAAAATAGTATTTTTCAATAATAAGTGATGAGTTGGGAAGACTACAATTGCATATAATCTTGCAGTTAAATTCGCTGAGAAGTGATATAAAACTGTTATGGTCGATTTAGATACCCAATGCAATCTTTCTAGATTAGCATTATGAGAGTCTTTTGAAAATTCTCTTTTCAATACTGATGAAAACAATATTTATGGAGTACTAAAATGAGTAATCGAATGATGAGCAGATGTGAATCTAAATATAAAACCCATTCAGATTTCTGAAAATTTATTCATCTTGCCTTGAAGTTTGAAATTATCAAGATATGAAAATTTACTCATAACCGCATATAATCAAGCAGCAGCAGGAGAACACATTTGATATTTTCAAACAAGTGCTATAAATAGATACCTATCAAATTTATGATTGGATGATGATATCGATCTTTTTATCATAGATTGTTCACCTAATTTATGATTATTAAATAGGATTATTCTTTTATGAAGTGACTATTTTCTTGTCCCCTTAATGCCTGACGCATTTTCTCTACAAGGAGTAGAAAATTTAGGAATTACTCTGGAAGAACGAAAGAAAAACCGAAAAAACACCGGAAAAGCCTTAGCCTGAAATATTCCAAACGATCAGGTTTTAAACTGAGAATGATTATTTATATGATATATTGTCAATTCTTATAATCAATATGCAGAAAGACCTATCAGGACTCATAACGAATGGATGGAAAGGATTCCTCAAGCTATTAAAGAATATATTTCAGAAAGACACTGCAAAAATTGATTAGTTGAAAAATCTCGGAAAGAAGCATTAGAGAATATCAAAGATTATTGAGAACTGAGTTCGGATAGTCATAGAACAAATAAAGCAATTTTTAATCTAATACCTTGAGAAGATTTTAAAGCTGTACCAGGAGTAATCGATAATTTAAAAATTTCTAAGCAGCAATTTGAAGATTTATTTATACATATCAACAATATCTTAGAAAAATATTAAAATCAGACTTTAGATTGTTATGAGAAAGTTTTATGAAAATAATTTTATTCTTTAATATTGCTAATAATGAATAACCCACTTATAAGTATATGCATACCTGCATATAGATGAAAAACAATTTCAGATGCTTTAAATAGTATCGTAAAACAATTTGACTGAAAAATAGATAACAAAATCGAAGTTATAGTTTGTGATGATGATAGTCCTGATGGAATAAAAAATATTATTCAAAAAGATTTTTTGGATAAATATGAGAATATTAAGTATTATAAACATGAAAAGAATATGTGACTACAATATAATTTAGCTGATTCTACAAATTTTGCGACTGGAGAATATTTGTGGTTATTATGCGATGATGATTGTTTGACATCTTTTTCTTTAAAACATACCATAGAAATTATAGAAAAAACAGATTTTGATCTTCTTTTAGCAAACTGAAGCTTTTCACCTAGTGTAGAAGATACCATCAAAGAATGAAAAAATATTTATAAAGAATATGTAGGTATAGAACCGATAATTGATTATATGTATGAAAAAAGAAATACTTACCAAGATTTGGTAGTTTATTTTCAATTTTATTCAATTATTGTAGTAAAAAATTCATATTGGAAAGAATCATTGTCTCATTTTGATAAAGATTTTATTTATGATAATATTTTTCCACAAGATATTGTTATCTATAGTCATCTTAAAGATAAAAAAATAATTATTCCTGATGAAACATTCGTTTTATGAAGGACTATGAATGAATCTTATAAGGCTAATAAAAAATTCATCACAGACTTTGAAGTCGAAATGGATATAATTGAAGAAAAAAATGGATTACAAAATAATAAAAAATGGAAAATCTTGAAAAAAAGAGTAATCTCATGATGGTCAAAAACATTAAGACTTTGAATGATTTTAAGATTTTTCCATATTGACTATAAAAATAATAAATTTTTCAAAAAGCTCTATTTCTTCTACAAAAAATATATTCAAAACCAAGTTGCATAATAATTTATAAAAATACTTCGTTAATTTTGTCAAAATTTAACGGCTTTTGCGTTATGATATCGTAATTTTTTATTAATAATTCTGGAGATATTTGTTTGTAATTAAGTTTCTCAAGAATTTTAATTTCATCATTTTTAAATCTATATTTAATGATTTTAGCTGGAACTCATCAAACAATCGCATAAGGAGGAATATCTTTTGTTACAATCGATCATGCTGCAACAACAGCTCCTTGTCATATAGTTATTCATGACATGATTTTTGCATCTGTTCAAATCCACACATCATCCCTAATTACAATCTTTCAGTTACTAAAATCTTCTTTCCCCTTAGCTCATTTAATATTATAATGTATACCTATTGGGAATGTTGTCAAATTAGTATAGTTATGATTTCATCACAAAATAAATTTAACTCCATCTGCAATTGAACAGTAATTTCCTATCTCTAATCATTCTTCTTCATCTCAAAAACTATGAATTTCTAATGTTCAATATGTAGCTTGTCAGATTTTTATTTTTTTTTGATCAGGAAATCATATTGCAGGATTCATATATTTTGGCAATGTCCTGTTATTTTTAAATTTTAATCTCCATTTTATTACATAAAGACAATAATGTAATGGCCGAAATAATCTGAGTAAAACGAAACGAAAATATCTATACATGTACTAAATTATTTTAAAATAAAAGAATTATTAAAAATAAGTTTTTCTTTTTTATAGTTACATTTCTTATAATTATCACTTAAATTCTTTAAATCATTATAAAATTTCTCGGCTATAATATCAGGACGAAAATGCTCATTGATAAAATTTTCTCCATTTTTCGCAATTTTTTCTAACTCTTCTTGATGTGACTGATAATATTTGATTTTATTAACAATATCTTCTAATGTTCAATTATGTCAGATATAATGTATTCATGGTAGTAGTCATATACTTCTGTACATATCATCATCTTTTCAAATATACGCACATCAGCTTGCCATTCATTCAACAAATCATATTCCTGGTAATCATCAAATTTCCTCACAACATAAAAACATTTGATATTCATTAAATTTATCACACATATCAAAGTTATAATATTTAGAAATTTTTGACATTCAAAAGAACATTTTTACCATATCCATTATTCATCACCTTTTTAATGGGACGGATGGTGTATCTATTATTCAAAATAGTTCTTTTTTATCGTGTAAAATATCAGCTCTTAATGGTTGTAGTCGTCTTTCTTGATAATGATTATATAAATCATCAAATAAATCTTCAAATCATGTTATGTCAATCAATCAGCCAATAGAAATCGCTATCTTTTTTCTATTATTAAATGTCACCTTGTTTACAAAACTATCACGTGCTTGGAATGGTAGTTGGTATACTTGCTTTTTGTACTGTTTGAAAAATTTTAAAAAGTAATCAATATTACTTAAATTATTTTCAGCAATAATATAATCTCATTTTAATCTAAAAAAATTCTTTGCTACTAAAGATGTCCTTTGAACATAATGTGTGAAATGAAAAAGCTTTAAAAATTCTTTATCAATGATATTATCTAAACCATTATAATCTGTATCTAAATTTTCCCATGAGAAAGATATTAAAATATCATCCTTCTTAATTTTATTTACATCATCTATTACGACAACATTTGATCTTTTGATATTTTTTAATAATAGCCAAAAAAAAAGTTCTATTTTTATAAAATATTTATTTTTAAAAATTTTATAATTTTTAGGAAAAGATGTAGCATTATAATCAATATAGATTCAGAATTTAATATTATTCTTATTCAAATATTCCAGTAAATACAAATATTTTTTTGTCTTCTGATTCATTTTATTTCTTGTAATAAATCAAAAAAACGTCTGTCAAAAGAAATTCTTGTTATATGGATTATGGAATATAATTCTCATTTCTATCGTTTACAAATAAATCTCATACGGTATATTTTTATGTTTTGGATAGCATCGAATCACACTTTTTCTAATTAATATTATATTTAATCTTAGTAATTTTATCCTGTATTTATTACCAATAAGATACTTATATAAATTAATCTCTGGTACAAAATTTCAATAACAAATTTTTTTAGATATATTATCTTGTATATCATTACTTAATTGTTTGTGTAATATTTTTAGAAAAAAAACTAGAATTTGATAAATTATTCGTATAGGAACAAACTTTCGTGATGTGATTTTATTGTAATAATATGCATATGATGAAAATAAGTTATCCAATTTAACACTATCATTTGCTATAAAATATAAATCCATAATCGACCAATAGGAGTTCGGCCATTTCCAAAAACTATTGCAAACAATATCGCATCCTTGAGAGAAAATATCCTTCAATGTAGAAAATTTGAGTTTATAATTAAATATCACGTCATATCTAAGTCTAAACACCATATCATATTGAAGATTTTTCTCCAATTTGTATTGATCTTTCAAAAAAAAACTCCTTTCAATTTTGTATAATTGTTGTGGTACTGTTTCTATTAAAAAATTAAAATATTTTGAGTTAAAATATTTTTTGTTTTTAATTATCACATCATTTAAAATTATATTTATTTTTTTTTCAACATCACTACTTTTAATTTTTTCAATTAAAGTAGGATTTAATAAATTAATTTTATCTACATCTTCATCATCCTCAACAACACAGAATATATCGTACTCAAATCATTGCTCTTTAGCTGCATTAAAAAGATTCTCTTGAAAATAAGAAAAAGTTTTGTCAAGTGTCCTTGCTTGTCAAGAGAAGCAAAATGCTATTCTCGGCTTCTTACTATTCATAATTATATTTTATATGTTAAATTTTAACATTATAGAACTCATTCAAAATATGTAAAGCAGCTTCTAAAACAGCTCAACTTCAACCTGGAGTCTTTGTTACATAATCAGCTTTTTCTTTTGCAAGGTAAAATGCATTAGAAGGAGCTATGGAATATCCCATTAATGGAAATATTTTTGCATCAGTGAATCAATCTCCCATATAAATACATTTTGAAAGATCAAAGTTGTTTTTTAATCGTTCAATACGGTCAACTTCAGTAATATTTTCCAAAGGTAATCACATGTCATCTTGAATCCTTTTTTTTGTAATAGGATATCATCTTTTATCTGCGGAAATACACTGAATTTTTATGTTATTCTTTTTCAAAAGTTTCACTCAATCTGCATCATGAGGTCAAAAAATCTTTGCAACCTTTCAATCTGCTGTATAAATAAAATTTCCATTAGTAAAAACTCAATCTATATCAAAAATAACAGTATCTATGTTGTTTTTTAATTGTTGGAATTTATCGCTTGCCATAATTTATATTTACCAAAATAAAATAAAAATTTATCAAATGGATGATGGTGTAATGGAGACATATTCAACCAAATAATAGCACTCAATGTTTTTACTTTTTTTAAATCAAATCATTGTTCTTTAATAAATTTATGAAGGATATTTTGACACTCAACTAATGTTTCTCTTCTATGAATATCTACATAAATATTTTCTCATTTTTGATCTAGTTTTAATAAATTAGCATTAACAATATCATGATTAATTGTAAGATTATGATTTAATTTAGCTAAATCATAATACATATCCCCTGATTGAAGTAATCATCAAAAGTCTTGTCTCCAATCCAATAAACAAAAACCATCTTCTTTCTTTATGATATTATCTAATATAAAATCTCAATGAAAATTGGTCTGTTTGGAATTACATAACCATTCCCAGTCAATTTTTGAAAATAAATCCTGAATTGATGGAATTTTTACATCATTGATTATAGTTTCTCAATCTTCAATAGAGTATTTAGTCATAAGTTTATTAATTCTTTCCATACTCTTTGTATAGTAAAATTTATAACATACCTTTTTGAATTCTTCATCACTAACTTCATGTGTTTCTGTCCATAGATTGTTAGTTGTCCAGCTTAAAAAGTCTTTAAAATTCTGAGTATTTGCTACTCTAGAAAACAATTTTCAATCAGTAAACTTATAACGAAAGAAATTATCTTTATGAGCCTCTATATCAGGGACTAGTCATTTTAGAAATTCAGCTCTTTTTACTCTTTTATCAGATAATTCTTGATTATAAAAGAATTTAACAACAAAATCATCATAGATATAAATAGATTCTTCTAATTTATCTAAAATATGGAAACTATCTGGAATTTCATTCCTTGCAATATTTAATCATTCTACATTTCAAATATCAAACCACTGTTTTACTTCTTTATATTTAAATCATTTTCAATGATTTATCATATTTTCAATTATATTTACATCACTTATTGAATTACTATTCTGATTCTCATAAACATCTTCCGCACATTCCCAAAAACTCTTATAATCTTCTATATGAATCAATCATACATGAGTAAAATCAGTATTTATTGCTCATTTTTCATATATTTTATCCACAGAATCTCATAAAACATTAAATCACGCATAATTTGTTGATGATTTACCTTTATATCATGCTATTCGATTAAATGAATCATAATTAATATTATCTAGAACTATGGTATCACATGCTTGATAAATGAATGGAGATTGTAAATACTCTTTAGCTTGTAACATTGAATAAACTAAACTTGCATTTTCTCACTCGTATACATCAACATCAACCAATCTGATATTTTTTTGTGGATACGTGATAGCTAAAAAATCTTTTACTTGTTTTCAGAGATATCAGGTTGTTATAATGAATTCTGTGTCATCTGGATAAGAGTCAATAATATAGGATATTGCAGGTTTTCTTCATACTTTTACCAAGGATTTATTTATATATTTTGTGATATCACCTAAATCTACTCATTTACCTCATGTTGGTATAAATACCTTTAATCACATTTTTCTATTTAATTAATAGATAAAATCTTATTAGCATTTTCTAAGCCATTAATACTTCATGTATCAAGCCAACCTTTCTCTTCAAAATATTTGAATTCAATTCATTTTTCTATCATAGATGAAATTGCAGATACATCATTCAAAGATGTATCATTCCTATTAGATTTGTATAAATTTTCTAATATTTCCCAGAATTCTTTGTAATTATAAATTCAACAAACTCAAATATGCACAAGATCAAAAACTTTTGCTCATTTTCACTTATTATAGTTTTTGATATTTCAATTTTCTCAAATATTAAATGTCGTATATGGCGTACTATCTTGAGCTTTATATCAAAGAGTCCAGTTAAAACTCGGTTCTAAATTATTCTTAGGAATAATCGTATCACAAGCATGAAAAACAAAAGGACATTGCAAAAGGTCTTTCGCTTGCAACATAGAAAATCATAAACTTGAACCTGGACCTTCATATGGAGAGATCTTTACAAAAGTAATATTTCTCGATGGGTATATTTCTTTAATTTTATTTTCTACTTGTTCTCAACAATATCATACAGTTATAACCAAATCAATATTATCTGGATATATGTCTATAATATGAGATGCAATTATTTTTTCTCATACAGTTAATAATGATTTATTTGTATGTCTTGTCAATTCTCATAGTCTTGATCAAGTTCAAGATGTCGTTAAAAGTAATTTATAATCCATAATTATTAATATTGTCATAAAGATTGTTCTATAGTCTGTCTTAATTCTATAGATTTTTCTTTTACTTGATCAGCAGGTCTGAAAATCGTAGAACTTCAACAAACAAACATATTTGCTCAACACTGTATCATTTTAGGTAATGACTCAGGAGTAACCCCTCCATCTACTTCAATAATCATATTTGGATAATCTTTAGTCTTTTCTTTCAAGTCTCTTATTTTATCATAAACTTTTGGAATGATTTTATGTCAGACGATACCAGGATTAATTCACATCAACATAATAAATCATATATCATCCATTATATAATCCAAGATGTTCAAGGGAGTAGCCATATTTAAAACTACTCAAGCCATTATTCAAGAATCTTTTATCATTTTTATAGTACGATGCAAATTTTGATTACATTCAACATGAACTGCAATAATTTGGACTCATGCATCGACCAACGCAGGAATATATGGCTCAGGAACATCTGTCATCATATGAACATCCATAGGAAGATTTGTAATCGATCTAACCTGCTTCACTATTTCTGGGAAGATTCAAAATCTAGGCACGAAGTGGCCATCCATCACATCTATATGAATATAATCTATTCATCATTCTTCAATTTGTTTAACCTGATCTTCTAGATGTAGCATGTCAGCACAAACTAACGAAGCAGAAAGATAATATTTTTTATCCATAATAACATGAAATAATATAAAAGAATTATTCTAAATTTGAATGTCTTGCCCACATTGTGTCATGAGTTTCTCATGTTTTTTGCATTATTTCCAAAACCATGGCATCAAAAAACAGCCACAAACATTGTTCATTTAATGTCGTCATTGGTTGAATTGAAGTAAATCATTCAACTGGTTTTGTCTTCGATGGAGCTTTAATTTGTACAATAGTATCAGCCAGTTTTCACATACGTGAATCTGGATTTCATGTTATAAGAGCAATATCACATCAATTTTTTTTTCATATTTCAACTAAATCGTAAATCGTCTGAGTTTCTCAAGATCATGAAGCTACCAACAACAAATCTCAGTCTCAAATATTAGGAACTGTTGTATCTCATAAAAACCATGCTTTATGTCAAAAATGTCACAATCTCATAATAAAAGCTTTAACGGTCATTCAAACTTTTCAAGCTCAAACTCATACAATCTTATCAGCTTTAAGAACCTTCTCAACCAATTCTTCGCATTGTTTTTGGTCTATATTATTCAGACATTGCTGAATTTCTGAATATATAGTTTTTAAATTATCTTGTATCATTTTTTTAAACAAAAAACTAAAGACAGACGAATCTTTAGTTCGCTAATAATCGAGATTCGGTCTGTATAATGATCTGGCACTCTCATCATACAGATACTAAAAATAAATGCAAGAAAAAGTGTAATACTTGATTTTTAGGCAAATCATTAAGTCATATTATTCATTTTTTATACTCATACTATATTAACCGTTCCCATCTTCCTTGAAAAAAGGAAAAAGATAATTACAAATAAAAAAATGAGAGTTTTACCTTTTTCTCTTAAAATTTCATGCTTTTGATAGGAGATATTCATATTACCTTTAAGGAGAAAGATCGTTTATTAAACATGCTAAAGGAACAGATTTTAGCTCATCCAGAAGAAAAAAATCTTCTTTTTTTGGGAGATTATGTGTATTCATTTGGATACGATAGAGCTTCTCTTTTGGCTTTATATGAATTCTTTCTGTCACTGTATGCTGAAGGGAAAAATGTGTATGTTTTATCGGGGAATCATGATTGGATTAAGGATACTTTTGTTTTTGAAGAAGGAAGAAAAACCTGTAATATTTTTGAAAACCTCAATCTTTCAGAGAAAGGAAATTGTTTAAAATTTATCACAGAACCACTCTTTGAAGAAATCGAGGGAGAAAATGTCCTTTTCCTTCCATATATGTTACAACCCGATTTGACAAAATATCCAGAAATAGAATCCTTAACAGAACAAAACCTCTGGTATCAAGAAATGATAAAAACAGAAAATAAAAACCTGATTCTTTCAGCAAAGATTAACTTGATTTTAGAGTATTTCAAGAAACAAAAACAATCTTTTACTGTGCTTCATCATTACTATTTTGAAGGAACAAAATTTCCCGGACAGAATTCTCAATTTTCACTCAAAGATGCAGCACTTCAAAAACATTGGCTAGATGAGCAAAATCTTCAATTCATTTCTGGACATCTTCATAAAAGTTTTGCATATCAAAATTATGTCTGTCTTGGAAGTATTTGGGCAACAAGTTCAACAGAAAATAATCAATTGAAAGGAATTTGGAAGAAACAAGGAAATCATCGAACTTTTGATGAAATGAATCTCAAATATTATTTTTCTTTCGATAGAAAAGGAGAACAAGGGAAAATCCCTCTTACCGCAGATGATCTTCAGACTTTTTACCTTTCTTTACAACAAGAAATGAAGCAAAATTTTGCAGGTAAAGAGGTTGATCGGAATTTTCAAAAGACTCTGAATCTCAAAGATATTGCGATCACTTGTTATACGGATGCTCTAAATTACGAAGAAACAGAAGTAGCAAAAGTGATTGCTCCAGAGCTAGAAAAAGAAATTCATCAGTTTACCTTAGGAAAAAAAATCGAAAAGTCTGAAATCACTCTTGAAGGAATCGAAAATTCAGAAGCATTGATCTTAGGAATGCAGGAACGAAAGACTCTCCTTAAAACCTTATTACAACAGAAATTTCCTACTCAATATGAAGAATATCAATCACTATTGTATGAATTAAAAATTTTATAAAAAAGTAAACAAAGTTTCCTCTGTTTACTTCTTTTTTATTACCTTTTATAAACTTCTGTTTTTTCTGAGTTCTTTGATTTTTTCAATGAAGGTATCTGTAGGCATATCGTATTGTTCCTTTGTTTTGAATTCTCTTACAGAAACAGAGTCAGAATTTTTCTCTTTTTCTCCTACAATTAAAGTATATGGAACTTTCATTAATTCTGCATTACGAATCTTTTTAGAGAAGCTATCTGTTGAATCATCTACTTTAACTCTAAAATCATCTTTTCTTAATTTAGCTGCTATTTCATATGCATAATCCATAAATTTATCAGCAACAGGAACAATTTGAAGTTGAACTGGAGCTAACCATAATGGGAATGCTCATCCAAATTGTTCAATCATCACTCACATGAATCTTTCTAATGAACCAGAAATTGCTCTATGAATAACCACTGGTCTTTCCTTTTCACCTTGTTCATTTGTAAATGAAAGATCAAATCTTACTGGAAGATTAAAATCACATTGAATTGTTGCTAATTGCCATTCTCTTCCAATAGCATCCTTGAACATAAAATCAAGTTTTGGTCAATAGAATGCAGCTTCTCATACTCAAATTCTGTATGGTAATTTATATTTTTCAGAAGCTGTTCTCAACGCTCATTCTGCTTTCTCCCATACGCTATCATCTCAAAGATATTTTCCTTCTGGACCTCTAATTGAAAGTCTTACCCAATAATCATCAATCATACCTAATGTTGTATAGAACTCTTTAATAATCTGAACAATTGTTCATACTTCTTCTGTAATTTGAGATACACGACAGAAAAGATGTCCATCATCTTGAGTAATTGATCTTACACGAGTTAGTCATGATAATTGTCCTGTTTTTTCATCTCTATATACCGTTGCTGGTTCAAAATATCTGATAGGCATATCACGATAACTAAATTGATTATCAGCGAATATCTGCATGTGATGAGGACAGTTCATAGGTTTCAAAAAGAATGATTCTTCTTTACCTTTTACTCTAAAGAGTTCATCTCAGAATTTTTCTGCATGACCTGAAGTTTTGTATAAATCTTCTTTTGCAAGATGTGGAGTCCATACTCTAAGATATCATTTATCTTTATGTAATTCTCGAAGATAATCTTCTATCTCCTTTCTTATAATCATTCCATTTGGTTGAAGAAGAGGTAAACCTGACCCAACTAATGGAGAGATCGTAAAGATTTTTAATTTTTGTCCTAAGATTCTATGATCTCTTTTTTTTGCTTCTTCAAGCATTTCAAGATGAGCTTTCAATTCGTCTTTATTTTCAAAAGCATAGGCATAAATTCTCGTCATCATCACATTATCAGAATTTCCTCTCCAATATGCTCCTGCAATCCTATCGATTTTGAAAGCTTTAGGATCGATTTCTTTCGTAGATTCAATATGAGGTCCTTCACACATATCAAGGAAAGTTACAAATTTTCCCGCAAAAAGATCTCCATGTTTTTCTTGAAAATATTGAGTAATCTTCTCATAATACTGGAGATAATCTTCATCAATTCCGTTCAAAAGTGCATCTTTTGCAGATTCAGGAATCGTATTAAGATAAAAGGAAATCGTTTCTCCATTAGCAGAAAACTCATTTCTTAATTCAGCTTTATATTGCTGTTTCATAAGATTTTCTACAATGTCTTTTGATTCTTCATTACTCACTTCAATACGAGTAAACGTCTGATTTTCTTTGATGATTTTGATACACATGTCTTGTACGTTTCCTAAATCTTCATCTTTAATCTGTTTCTCTTCAGAAAAAAGAAAATCATAATAAAAACCTGAATCAATTGATGGTCCAATCGCAATTTCTACGTCAAATTGTTGTACTCTTTGTACCGCTTGTGCCATGATATGCGATAAAGAATGACGAATTTTTGATACTTGATCACACGAGTCACACATGTTTATACATACAAAATAAAAAGATTAATTACTTGAGTAAACAAAAAACTCTCACTTATTCTTCGAAAAAACAAGTAAGAGTCCTTTATTTTTGATTACAACAAACTCTTACTTACTTCAAGGTGGTAGTAGTTGTCGTTTTTGTTGTAACCATTTTTCATTGATAAGTAATAAACATCTTCAATGTACTCTTAAAAAATAAAAAATCAAGAGGAAATTAAGCCCAGAAAAAATTATTCTTTTTCTTCTTTCACTCCTACTGAAAAAAGTTGTAATTTTCTCTCTTGATGAGAAGCTTTACAATAGATTTTATCTCCACAAATCGGATATCCAATCGATGATAAATGCACTCTAATTTGATGACGAATTCCTTTTTGAATTTCTATCAATAAAACACTTGTATTCATTTTCTCTAAAAATACAAAATCAACAATTTTTGTCACAAGATAATGTTTCTTCCCCTTCCCTTTTTTTTCATCGCTCTTTTCTTTAATCACAATCATACGATCCTCACTAAATCTATGATGCATAATCGGATAATCAATCAGATTTTTTCCTTTTTTTAAAAATTCACGGATATCGCCATACACTTCCGCAAGATAATATTTATGGATCATGAATTCTGACTGAAGTTCTTTGAATCTCTTTTTCACGGCAGGATTTTTCGCAAAATACAAAAGTCAAGAAGTATCGTTATCTAAACGATTCATAAGCCCAAGTTCCCCTTCAGTTCCAAAAAAACCGAATAATGATTGAATGAAAGGATACTGATCTTTCTCCTCGATCATCAGATCAAGAAAACTTTTTTTCTTTTCCAAAAGAACTTGGAATTCAAGATGGTTTCCAGAGATAATAACAATATTGATCTTGGTAATACGTAAAATGCATCAAATTCGTGAAAAATAAACAATATAAAGTGTAATGTTTTGAAGAAATAAAACAATAAGAAAACTTAAAAGTCAAAAAACACTCGACTTTATCGATAAGAAAAATATAAAGTAATCAGTTTTCACTTCATTATCATTATTTCATGAATTCAGATTTTCTCCGTTTGTATCGTTCACTCTTTCATTGAAGAGAAGACCTGTATGCGTATCGTCGAGAAAAAGAAAAAAAGTCTGGCTATTATCCAACATATCAATTTGACCGAAATTCCTTCAGAAAACATCAAGCGAAGGGTAGAAATTTAGCAAATTTTGAAGAAAAAACATTAGCTCCATTGACAGATTCTGTCATCATAAGACATTTGAAAGGGAAATGATTTTGAAATCTTATTGCACTTCCTTTACAATGAAAAAGTGTACAAGAAGGCAATTCTGATTTTCTTAATCCACAAACTTTTATTCCTTATTCCGATCAGCGAACTTTTCTCAGTACAATAAAATTTTCACTAACTCTCCTTGAAACATAAGGAGTTTTAAGTATTTTTTGATAAAACTTTATTCTGTTCAAAAGAATGATAGAGATTTGAAAATATGAAAAAGCACTCCAATACGAAATCTTCGTCAAAGAAGAATATCAACAAACTAAGGAGATCATCAAACATGCAAACCTTATTTTTGATATTGGAAGTCATATCGGATTTTTTAGCGAACGGTGTTTTTCTCTCAATCCTCAAGTAAAAATCTTTGCTTTTGAACCTATACCTCTTCTTTTTGAGACCATGAAAGAAAGACTTTCTTCCTACCAAAATCAAATCCATTTTTTCAATTATGGTATAAGCTCAAAAACAGAAAAAATTCCCTTTTTCTTCAATTTTCAAAAAACGATGCAATCAAGTAAATTTTCCTCATTTCTTAATCCTCAAGGAGAGAAAATTGAAGTAAATATGATTAGTTTTTCACAAATTCTTGAAGAATATCAGATTTCTCAAATAGATCTCATTAAAATGGATATTGAGGGAATGGAATTGGAAGTTTTAGAAAGTCGAAAAGAATCTTTGTTTGATCATATTAATACAATGATTATTGAGATTCACTGTTTTGATAGAGAAAAAGAAGAAAAATCTGAATGGTTACAACAATGGTTACCCCAGTTTTTTTCGAAAGTCCTTTTTACTCCTAATGAATATGATAAGAGAATTGGTTTACTTTTTTGTGAAAAATAAAAAAATGGGGCACTAAAGCAAGAAAACTTCAAACCCATATATAAAGACTTTTTTGATTATTTATTAAAAACCAGATATATAACTGGTAAATTTTTTGATTGTCTTCAAAAAGAAATGGATTTATGCCCAAAATTAAAAGAGAGCATATTAAAGAACAACTTACTAATAGGTAGGATTCCAATTAAATATATAATGAATAATTAGCTCACAGTTATTTTATACATATTTTTACTTATATATCAAGATATGAAACAACCAGCAACACAACAAAAGAAAGTTTTCTTCTCTACAATGGAGAAACTCAAAAAAAGTCAGAAACTAAAAGAACAGCTTATTCCATATATTCAAGAAACATATCCATTTCTATTATCAAATCCAACAAGAAAACAAAGAATTACTGAATGTTGTAATCTCGTAACATTTCGTAGATATTTAGAAACATGAGACGTTCAGCTTGTTTCATCTAATTTCTGCAAATATGACCGTATCTGTATAGCATGTGCAACAAAAAGAGCTATGAGAATGATTAAGAAATTCAAGGAGGGAATTGAATCTCATGATTTATACCATAAACAACGATATTATATCGTTTTAACTATTTCTCATAAGCAGTGAGATGAATTAGAAGATTTGATGAAAAGGTTACAGAAATATAAAACAAGATTATCAAAAGCTTATAGAAATAGCAAAAGGGATAAACAAAAAACAAAGAGCTTTTTTTCTCAATTTGATGGTATGGTTATATCAATAGAAATAGCTCATAAATGAAAATTCTGATGGCATCCACACATAAACATCTTAGCATGTTCTGATAATGACATTCCTATACAAGCAATCTATCAACATTGAACAACTAATCCTGATTTATTAGAAGAGTGGAAAAAGATTACTGATTGAACAAGCTATATTCATAACATCCGTAAAATAGAAGTTAAAAAAGATCACTTTTCAAGAAGCTGAATATGAGAAGTATTCAAATATGCTATTAAGTTTTCAGATTTAACAGTTGAACAATTAGCTCAGGTTATGGTAGCTCAATATAAACATCAATACAGATTTTTTGAAACTTATGGAATATTTAGATGACGGAAATTAGCAGAAGGATGTAAGTATGATTGAGATTGGAGTGAATGAATATTTTTGTATGATGAAAATAAAAAAGATTATGATATGGTACAAAATGTGAAATCTAACCATTTAGTAAATTACAAATATGATTGTATTTAAGATATTTATTACTATCATTATTTATAAGCATAATCAACAATTCAGAATAAATTTTAGTTATTTTAAACAAGATACTAATGGAAAAAAACGGAGAAATTATTCTATACGAATGAGATAATTGACAATTAAAGATAGAAGTTCGCCTTCAAAATGAAACGGTATGGCTCTCACAAGAGCAAATGGCTCAGCTTTTTTGAAAATCTCGTTCAACTATAAATGAACACATTAAAAATATTTATGAGGAATGAGAGCTTTTGGAAACTGATACTTTACACAAATTCGGAAATTCCGAATTTCAGCAAAAAGCCACAAATTATTATAATTTAGATATGATTATATCCGTATGATATAGAGTGAATTCAAAACAATGAATCCAATTTAGACAATGGGCTACAGCAAGATTGAAAGAATATATTATTAAATGATTTACTTTAGATGATGAGAGGTTAAAGTGAAATTGAGGGTGAAATTATTGGAAAGAGTTATTAGATCGTATTCGTGATATCCGTAGTAGCGAAAAGGCTCTTTATCGCCAGGTATTAGATCTTTATGCTACAAGTATTGATTATGATCCTAAGAGTCCGATTTCTATCCAATTTTTTAAGATTGTTCAAAATAAGCTTCATTATGCAACAAATCAACATACTGCAGCTGAAACCATTTATGAACGTGCAGATTCTAATAAAGATTTTATGGGATTAACTACATTTTCATGAGCAATGCCAACTCTTTCTGATGTAAAGATAGCAAAGAATTATCTTACAAAAGATGAGCTATTCCGTTTAAATCGTATGGTATCAGCATTCTTTGATTTAGCAGAAATTAAGGCTCAAGAACACGAAAAAATGACAATGCAGGATTGGGTAGATGAATTAGATAAGTTTACCCAAACTTACTGAAAATGAGTATTACCAGATGCATGAAAAATATCACATGAAGAAGCTATGGAAAAAGCAGAAAAAGAATATCGTAATTATCAAGCTAAAACACTTTCTCCTGTTGAAATCGAATATCTAAATTCTATCAAAGATATTGAAAAAAAAGTAAAGAAAAATTTAGGAAAATCATGAGAGGAATCTAAAAAGAAATAATTCTTAACCTAAATATCTCATAAAAACCATAGGTTATTGTTTGGTTTTAGTTTGGTTATTCTTAGGTTTTTGTGAAAAATAATAATCAAAACCAACAATAAAATCATTTGAAATTTTTAAAACTATTGATATAAGAAGATTGCCAAATCATTAAACATTTCGACAATGCTACAATTTGTCGATTTTTTGTTTTTTTAGAGATATATTGTATTTACATAATTATAAAGACAACATCGAACTAAACATTTCATCTGCTTTTAATTTTTGATTTATTGAACATGAAAAGATTAATTATGTATTATAATTATACAAAAAATATTGGGTTAATATTTAAACTTTTGGTATCATTTTTTATTAATCGTTTCTGAGAATTGTTTCATATAGCTAAATTAAAAAATTTTGCTATGAATTTTGCTTTTAAAAAACCAGAAATTCTTTGGACGGATTTCGGTAACTATTTAGCTACAAGCTTGCAATATTATTATACAATTATTGATGATTATGAAATGGAGATACAAAAGGAAATAATAGAAGTAATAAAAAGAAATAATAGAGAGTCATGAAAAAAATGTATGATTAATATATGAGCTAATATTTGAAGGTATTCTGTGATGTTGGCTTATAAATATTGATATGATGTTTTAGCATTTGAACCGAATCCCTTAACTTTTAAAAATCTAAAGATAAATACAGTACTTTCAGATGTCGATTGAAAGACTGATTTATATAATATTTGATTGGGAAATCTTAATGAGACTTTAGAATTTACGACATGAGATATTCTGTGCGATTGAAAGGCTCATATTGTTAGTGATAAAACGTTGGAATATAAAAATATTATTAAGATACCTGTAAAAAGATTCGATGATTTAGATATTGATGCTGAAAAAATTGATAAAACAAGACTCATAATTATGGATGTAGAATGATTTGAATTAAATGTTTTAAAAGGGATGGAAAACACGCTAAAGAAATTTCATGATGTGAGTTTTATTATTGAAATTTGGGATAATCAAAAAAATAAGGATGCTGTTCTTGATTTTATGAAACAATTAGACTATACAGTAAAGCAAATAGATAAAGATAATTGGTTATTTGCTAAGTAGTATTTGTGTCTGAATAGTCCCCATTATTATAGATGTCTTTGTATAATTTTTCATATATCTATGGTTGGAAAATCATGGAACATGTTTTTTGGAACGCTGAAATCAAGACTTGGCAATATGGGGCTTACCTTGTAAACATACCCAAAAAATTTTCAATTTAATGACGATTCTTTGTATATATATCTTCAAAAGCGTTGTGTCTTATATTTTTCGTCTCAAATAAAAATAGATCGTACATTAGGATTTCCTAAAGTGAAGATCTCTAGACTGTCTGTAACAGTTCTGATATAATTAAATCATCACCCATCAATTCATATTATTAGTCTAAACTTTTTAGCTAATTCTTTTACTTCATCAAGTATCATTCCATTTTTTAAAAGTTCTACATTATCTGGAAATTTATATTTTTTTAATTCATTATATATAATGTTACTATTATCATCTAGCACTGTAATTTTCTCATCTTTCAATATATTTGATATATTTAGGATAAGTTTATACCGCATATATACCGATAAATTTCTATATTCTTTATTTCATACAAAAATTAAAAGACCAGATTTTTTTCAATTATTGTAATCTTCAAAAAATGAGTTTATATTTTTGTATACATATTTTCTGAAATCCCTTAATTCAAAACATTGTCATATCAAATTTATATAAGATTCTATTAAATTTATATTACTTTGACCTACATAACTATTGGTTATTGAGAAATCTAATAAATAATTATTTAATCCAAGATTTGGTCAGATAAGTCACAAATTTTTATCTTCCATTTTATTTAATAATGTTTTATAATCTCATACAAGATCAACATAAACTGAGTTACATTTTTTATTCTTATTTATCTTTTTTCTTTTAAAAATTGTTTGTATATACAAACAACCTAAAAAATATTTTATTAGAGGGAGAATTTTTATTCAGTAGGTTATTAATTCTGTATCTATTGGCTTTAAATTATAATATTGATTATTATTTTTATCATTGAATATAAATTCATTATATTTGCTACACTCAACCTCAATTTCTATATCCAGTTTTAATTCCTCTTTTATGTATTTACTAAAAAGGATAATAAATGGCTTTGCAATCACTGCATCTCAAATTCTATCCTTTCTGTTAAATATGATTTTTTTGATATTTTTTAAATCTATATTTTTATTTCATCTAAATAATTTTATTATCTTTCATAGTCATAAATACATAAAAAGTGCAAAGTTAAGAAATAATATTTTTAAATAAATTTTCATGTTTATATTGTATTATTATAAATATGTTATTCCCACTAAAACATCATCAACTTTTATTCTGTCAATATTACAATTTTTATCTTCTTCAAATTGTCATAAATGGACATCGATGCTAGCTTTTCAGTCTCATTTATAAATTCAAACATTTTTATCTAATGGATAAGGTCAAAATCTCTCGGGTAAATTAGGTCAAAATAATCATATTGTTCTTGTTCACATAGCTGCTGCAAGATGCATAGGTCATGTATCATTAGAAATCATCAAATCACATTTTTCTAATAAATAGGCAAATCAGAAAATTGAAAACATTCAAGAGATGTTAATTATATCTTCTTTCAGTTTCCCATCTAATTTATCAACTATCTTCTGAACGGAAGGATATTCCGATTTAGATCAAGAGAGTACTATTTTAACTCATTTTTTCGCTTCTAATACCTTTTTAACTAATTCAATCCATTTGTTTTTAGGCCAAGCTCTATCTTTTGATGTCTCAGCTAATCATGTATGCATACAGATTAATTTACTATATTTTAATCATTTTAAGAATTCATCTACTTTTGTCTTATCAGATTCCTTATATGTAAGGGGTTCTAATGATTTTGGTATTTTGTAATCAATTCAAATCGCTTTAATTAAATCCAAACAAGTTAAACAAGAATGTTGCTTGTCATTGTAGATTATTCAATTATTATATGCCAATCATCTAACTTTTATATTAGTAAATCCACAATTTATTTTTCCTAACCACAAAGACATAAAAGCAGATATCATAAAATATTCTTCAGTATCAATAACAATATCGTATTTTTTAAAACTACAAATAAGCTTAAATAAATGTTTGATATTAAAGAGATTATACATATTTTTGAAATATCATTGATTTTTGAATACTCAAATATTCCTTGTACTAGCTAATAAATCATATTGTACTCATCTTCAATAATGATCTTCTAATTGTTTTATCATTGGAAAAGTAAGTAAGCTACTTCATAATGCCCAAACACGAATTAATAAGATTTTTTTAGGCTTTTTAATAAGCTTATCTTTTTTTCAAACAAAAAAATATTTTAACCAAAAAAGTATCAAAATTAAGAACCCAATAAAATATTTATCAATTTGTCTAAGTAATTTTACAGGCATAAAGTCTATTTATTTCATAAAATTTTATTTACACTATTTGTAGTAGAATATCATTGTACAGTAGGAATTATTATTACTTCTCATCCATTTTCTGTCACTTCTTTATATCATACTACATCTTCAGCTTTATAATCTCATCATTTAAATAGGTAATCAGGCGCTACTTCTTTTATCCTTTCTAACGGAGTTTCTTCATCAAATTGTACTACATAATCGACATATTTTATACTATCCAAAATTATTGACCTATGTGTTTCATTATGAATTGGTCTTCATGGTTTTGTTTTCCAGTATGGAGATTTATCTCCATTTAAAGCAACAAACAAAATATCACAATATTCTTTTGCTCTTTTAAAAGTTTCAATATGTCATGGATGTAAAATATCAAAACATCAATTTGTGAATCATATTTTTTTTCATTTTTCTCTTTCTTCATTAGCTTTAGCTATTATATCCTCAGAGCTCTCTAAAATCATTTTAAAAAAGATACTTATAAAAACATTATAATCATAATTCTTTTCTTGTTATGGCTGCAGTACCAACCTTTCATACAACTACTCAACTAGCTTTATTTGATAATTTCACAGCATCAACTAGTGAATAATTATTACTCAAAGCATATGTTAAAGTAGCAATATAGGTATCTCATGCTCACGATACATCAAAAACCTTTAATTCTTCAGATGGGACATGATATACTTCTCAATGCTTAGTTACCAAACTAGATCATTTTCATCACCTAGTTATTACAATATTTGTTCTATATTTTTGGACAAATTCCTTTCAATACTTTGAAATATTTTCTTCAGTATTTTCTATTCATTGAATATTCATCATTTCGCAAAATTCTTTGAAATTTGGTTTTACCAAGAAAACATCATAGAATAATTCTAAGTTTTGAGGTTTAATATCTACCAAGATTTTAACATTATTCTCATTCGCATAATTTTTGATTGCATCTACACATTCGGGAGTAATAATTCATTTATCATAATCTGAAATCAGAATAATTTCTGGTTTGTTTTCTTCTAATATCTTTCTTAATTCATCGATTTGTTCTTTTGTAATTTTCTTTTTTTCTTCGTAATCTACTCTTAGTAATTGTTGTTTATATTGAGAATCTAAGTATCTTGTTTTGGTAATAGTAGGAGCGTCCATTATTAATCAATGAACTTTTATATTTTTTTCCTCACAAATTTTATTGAATAGTTTTCAATTAGCATCGTCTCATAATAAGGAAATTAATTCCACACTTCAGTTTAAATTAGCAATATTATGAGCTACATTAGAAGCTCATCATAATCTAATCTCTTGTTTTTCAACCTTTAAAAGTGGCATAGGAGATTCTGGATTTTTTCTATCCGTATTACCAAAAATATAAATATCCAACATTGCATCTCAAATTACAACAATTTTACTCATAATTATTTATTCTGATCTAAAAAATCTATTTGTTCACATAGGGCGTGATAAATAGTCATATGACACTCTTGGATTCTAGGAGTGTTATCTGAAGGTACCACTAAAGCATAATCCATCATATCTTTCAATTTTCACCCAGATTTTCATAGTAATCATACAGTTTTGATTCATTTCTTTTTTGCCATATTTACAGCCTCAATTACATTTCAAGAATTTCCAGAAGTTGATATTCAAATCAAAATATCTCATTGTTTTCCTAATCACTCTAATTGTCTAGAAAATACATACTCAAATCCATAATCATTTCATATAGCAGTGAGTGCAGAAGTATCTACAGTTAGCGCAATACCTGGTAAAGAATTTCTTTCGGTCTTATATCTTCATGTTAATTCAGCTGCAATATGTTGAGCATCAGCTGCACTTCATCCATTTCCACAGAGAAACACAGTATGTCATGAGGCAATAGCTCAATAAACCACTTCCACTACTTTTTGGAATAACTCTTCATTTTCTTCTATAAATTTCATTTTTACTTCAGCAGATTCCTCGAAATGTCTTCTTAGATTAGATTCTAGTTGCATGTTGAATAATTATAAAATAAAAGTTATTTTATTAACTCTGAAAACTCTAATATTGAATTTACCAAAAAATCTGGTTCTATATCGCATTTATAATTAGAACCTTTAATGAATACTGTTCTACATCATGCATTAATTCATGTTTGGATATCTGATTCTTTATCTCATACAAAATAGCATTGATTTATATCCAAATCAAAATCTTTAATTGCATTTTCAACTAATAATATCCTTGGTTTTCTACAATTACAATTATCTTCTGAAGTGTGAGGACAGATATATATTCAGTCAAATTTTAATCAAAGCTGATTCTCAAGTTCTTCATTAAATTTATTACAGTCATCCATAGTGTAATATCATCTTCAGATTCATGATTGATTTGTGATGATAATCAGTTTATATCATAAATTTTTTAGTTGTTTTAGTCCCTCTTTAGCTCAATCTAAAATTTTAATATCTTCAACTTTATGAAGATATCATCCATCATCATTTAATGTTCCATCTCTATCAAAAAATATTGCTTTGTATCCCATTATTCTATTTTTTAATATAAATCGATTTTGAATAACAATTGTACTAAACAGATACAAAGACAGCCTATAACCGATAGTCGCCAAACCATTATACATTTCTCCCGCTTACAGATATATGTATTTAGGTTACAAGCTGTCTTTATTTCCATCCAATAATTTTTTCCATAACAAAAAGCACCCTAATGATGGGTGCTGATAATCGAATCTGACTGTTTTTGCCAAACGGATTAAACCATCACTAAGATGCTTTGTTTTCCGCCTAACAAAAACAGCAAAATCAGATTATTTGTCAGATTACAATAGATTATCAGCAACTCAAGCTTAATAATAATTTAGAGAAAATCAAGAGGACTGAAGAAAATAAATTCTCTTGTATTTTTATATTACGCATATATAATTGAACCAATTATTTACTAATACTGCTTTATGGTATCTTTATATGGTATCTTTATATGGTATCTTTAATTAAAATATAGATTTATTAAATCATCCATTAGATACAGAAAAATGTCATAAAAAATCAGATTTTTAAAACATATATGCTAAGTAATGGGAAATCCTAAAAATCGGAAAGAACAATGATATCATCAATATTTATTCAATCGTAATTATGATTCTCCATTAGTACAATTTTTTTCTGAGAATGAGAATGAAGAAATTTTAAAATCTATGTTAGATACTGTTTTTAAGCCGAGAATAAATCTTAGATTTGATAATGCTAGAGATGTGTGAGATATGATGAGTTATTTAGAGTTTGATTCGTGAGTTTCATTAACAAATACAGGGATTGCTATAACTCCAATAGTATTTGTTGTTCGTAAATTGTTTGATATTATTTTAAAAGAACTTGCAACGTGAGTTTTCTGATGAATGATAGGATATCATAGACTACAGATGTTGTTAAAGTGATGAATGGTATATCAGTTTTTTACAAATTGAGAAAAGTGAGAAAAACTAGCGGATATGCTAGATGAAGAAGAAAAATGAGATGAAAATCTATTATATTTTTGGAGTTTATTGATTTCTCAATATTTAGAATTTACTTCATTTAATTCTTCATTAGCTAACCAATATTTAATGCAAACCGAGGTATTGATGAATACTATGAGATGAAAGAATATTGATAAAGAAAAAATAACTCAATTTGTAGATAAGACTCTCAAAAACAACAAGAAAGCAAAATTTTCATATAAAATTTCAAATGAATGAATTAATCTAGCTAAAGAAAGAATAGAAAAATCTGATATTATACAATGATTTAGAGAGTTTCGTATAAGAGAAATACCAATAAAAACAATTCCATCACAAGAAATGTTGCTATATATAGACATTGTAAATGCTTTATTCTTTGATGAAGAATTATTTTTATACTATTCTCCATCAACATTCGATATATGAATATGTGATAAAAATCATATCAACATTCATAATAATACTTATATTTTCTTAAGTTTTTCAAATATTGTAAGAAATTTGTTTTGCGAAAATTGTATTGGTAAATGAGTGGAAGAAATTAAATCAAAAATCTGAGAAAACACATGGGATAATGCTAAAGCAACGAAAGAGCTGCTTAAAAAGTTCTCAAATCGATTGATAAGTATTCATCCAGATGACTTTACTCTAAATGTGGAATGAATTGTACACGATACAAATAGATTTTCAGAAATAAAATCTAAAAATCCATATGGACATACATCAACGAATGGTGAATGATATTCAGAAAAACATGTCCGATTCAATAATAAACATGAGTTAAGCAAATTTAAAAAATCTGTAAGTAAGAGACAAAAGAAAAATAACATCAGTGAATAAATGGCGTATCTATTATCATTTGAATAATGTGTATAGAAAGATATTATAGAGTTGTTCCTTTCTTGTAAAAGGGGTTTTTACAAGGCCGTATCACCGTACTTTCTTTGTAGGAAAGGGTGAGATATCTTAGGCCGTATGATCAATATTCAAGAAGCAAGAAGTATCTTGTGAGTTGATGCTGAATCCATGACTGATGAGGAAATTCAAAATGTCATTGATTTGCTAAGGTGAGTATGCAGAATGGTGATTGATGAATATTTCAATACAAAGTATACTACAGACGCAAAAGATACAGAAAGTGAGAAAGAGGATTAATTTCCTCTTTTTCTATTGATTTTAAAATAAAAAAAGTAATAAATAAATCGTTCTAACATACTAAAATATTGTTTAATTAGTATGATAAAGTCATAAAACACAACATATATAAAGGTTAGAAATATTTTATCTTATTTAGTATTGTGAATATGGCATCCTGGGAAAAATTATATAGGTACGATAGCAAAACATGAAAATATGTTTTGAAAGATGTAGTTAAAGAGAATCAGACTTCTCCTAATTGAATTATATATGTTCGTGTATCAACAGATAAACAAGTATCAGATGGTAATTGATTAGAAAGCCAAGAAAAGAAGTGTAGAGAATTTGCAAAACTTAAAAATATAAATATTGTTGCACCTGTATTTGTAGATTGATGAGTTAGTTGAGCATCTGAACAAAAAGATTGATTAGAAAAGGCTATAAAATTTCTAGAAAACGCCAACAAAAAAGATCTTACTGTCCCATTTTTGATTTGTACAGAAATATCTAGAATTACAAGAATGGAACAAACTGAAAAGTCTCATTTTTTAATATACAGAATAAGAAAAACAGGAGCAAGAATATTTTTGGCAAATTCTTGAAAGGAGGTATGAGATGATTTAGAGACAGATATCTGAATAGCTATAGCAAAAAATGAAAGATTATTAACAAAAGAAAGAACCATCAACGGACTAAAAGCTAAGATGTGGGCGTGAGATTATCCATTTCAACTTCCTCCAGGATATGATAGATATCAAGAAAGAATAAATTGAAAAAAAGAAAGTCGTATAAAAATTGTGGAACCAGAAGCCACAATCGTAAAAGAATGATTAGAAATGTATGCAAGTGGGACGATATCAACTCCTACAGAATTACTTAATTATTTCAAAAAGTCTGGAATAACAACAAAGGGGTATCATTGAAAAAAAAGTAATGAGATGCAATTATGAAACTCCTATGCATCCAATATGTTAGAAACTAATAGATTATATTTTTATGCAGGATACATAATTTACCCTCCATATGAAATTTTTGAACCCATTCCTGCAAATCATCCTGCTATCATTTCTTTAAGTACAGTAAATAGAATTATTGAAAGAATTGAGTGAAGATGACCTTTAAAAAGCTGAATAAGAAAAGATATTAATAAATTATTCCCTTTGAGAGGATTACTGTTTTGTCCAAATTGCTGATACGCTCTTACATGATGGACAACTAAATGACATGGATGATTATATGATTATTATGGATGTAAACACAGTTGATGTAAATGAAATTGTAATATCGATGCAAATTTGGTACATGACGAATATAAGAAACTATTAGAAACCATACAACCAAAACCAGGTATTATTAAACTCATGGAATCCGTATTGAATGATGAAATAAAAATCAAAGAAGAAGAATTATCAAACGGCAATAAAAAAATTCTTGAAAGAATAAAAGAAATAGATATGAAGATTGAGTGATTGAAAAATAGATTTGATAGTTTAAGTAATGAACGTTTAAAGAAACAAACAGAAAACGAATGGGCAGAATTAGAAAGTGAAAAAGAGCATCTTAACAGAATACAAGATAATTCTACAGTATGAGAAAATGATATTAAGATAATCTTTGATAGAGTAAAAACCATTCTAACAGATCCTGTAGCTATTTGGAGATTGTGAAGTATGGAGTTAAAACACCTTCAAGCAAAGGTTTATTTTTGAGAAAAAATTTACTACAAAAAAAATGAGGGATTTCTAACCCCTCATCTTTCCGCTTTATATAAGGCATTATCCTCGATTTCTGACCAAAAATTCCTTAATGGGGCGGACTATGGGAATCGAACCCATGACCCTCGGGACCACAATCCGATGCTCTAACCTGCTGAGCTAAGTCCGCCACCACTTCAATGAATATAAAAATTTTCTCTTTAATTTCAAGTATTTCTTTTTTCATTTCTTCTTCCTCTTGATTTTCGTTTTGTTTTTGTATAATTAGTTCTGTTTTATTTGATAAAAAACATCAATGAATATTGGTTTTATCTTTGGATCTAGAAGCACTGAACATGATGTTTCTATTGCTTCTGCTTTTGGAATTATGCAAGGTTTTTTAAAACATACGGCTCATCATCTTTATCCTATCTTTATTACTCCAACAGGACAACGAGTCTATGAACCTGATTTTCTCGATCCAAGCAAAGTTAATGATTTAGTACATAAGGATTATTCAGATTTATCTTTTTCTATTGATTTTTCTAAAACAGGAAGATTTTGTGCAACACAAAAGAAAAAAAGTTTTTTTAAAAAACCTGTACATCTAGACCTTGATCTCATATTTTTAATACTTCATGGGAAAAATGGAGAAGATGGAACAGTTCAAGGAATTATGGAAACATTAGATGTACCTTATATTTCTCCAAGTGTTCTTGGATCAGCATGTGGAATCAATAAAATCGCCATGAAAGATCTTTTCAAAGCAAACGAGATTCCTATGGTAGAACAAATCTTTCTCAAACAACAACCTGAAGATCTCTCAGAAATCGAATCTATGGGATACCCTATTTTCGTAAAACCTGCAAACCTTGGATCTTCTATCGGGGTAAGTAAAGTCATGAATCGTAATGAATTAGAACAAGGACTTGAAGTAGCTTTTCATTATGATAATGAAGTGATTTGTGAAAAAGGAGTGGAAAATCTAGCAGAGCTTAACTGCTCTATTTTGATCGATAAAGGAGAAGTAAGACATTCTTTTATTGAAAGAATTAATACAAAAGCCAATTTTCTTTCTTTTGATGAAAAATATATTGCTGGAGGAGGAACAATGCAAGGAATCGAAGAAAAAGTCCAAATTCCTGCAAAAATTCCTGAACATGTAGAAAATGAGATTTATGAACTTTGTACAAAAGTTGCAAAAGCTTTACATATCGATGGATGAGCTCCAAGAATTGATTTTCTTCGAGATGAAAAGAATGATAAATTGTATGTAAATGAAATTAATACCATTCCAGGAGCAATGCAAATTCATCTTTGGAATGCGTCATGAATGGAAGTAAAAGACTTTTTCAATACTCTTATTGATTCTGCATTTTACAGACAAAAACAAAAACATTCCATTTCAACGGATTTTTCATCATCCATTGTGGATTTAACCGTTCATCTCAAAAAATAATGGAACAAACCGCTATTATCGATGGAAAAGTTGTTTCTTATGTATTATCTCAAGGAGAGTCAGATTCTTTCTTTCTCTTTTTACATGGACGAGGTCGTAGCAAAGAAGATCGAACATGGTATCTTGAAAGATTAAAAGAAAAAAAAGTCTGATTCTTAGCTCTTGATTTTCCTTGATTTTGAAAGAGTCAATATCCTTGAACGGTCCGAGGAATTCCAGAATATTCAGAATTTATTCTCCATTGCTTAGAAAAATTTGAAATTTCAGTCCCTGTGTCTCTCGTTGGACATTCTTTTGGAGGAAGAGTTGCTTTTTATCTGGCAAGTAAGTTTCCCCAAAAGATAAAAAATCTCTTTCTCTGTGCTCCTTGAGGAGTGGAAAAAATACTGTCTCCATTCCGTAAAAAACTCTACGCTCTAGGGAAAAAAATTCTCTCCTTTTCTTTTCTGAAACCTCTCAAAAAATTTCTCTTAAAAAAATTAGGATCTGCAGATTATCTCTGAAATCCTTGAATGAGAGAAATCCTCGTAAAAGTAGTAAATCAAGATCTTCGTCAATATTTCCCTTCAATTTCTCAAGAAGTATTTCTTTTCCGATGAACAGATGATGATCAAATTCTTCGTTGGCAGATTGATGAAATGAAAAAAGGAATCAAAAATCTCCATTGTAAAGAATATCCTTGAGGAAGTCACGATATTCATTTTGAAGAAAAAGAAGAGATACTAAAAGAAATGATCGCTTAAATTGAATTTTAATTTCTCTTGACAGAAAATCTTTTTTAGTTAATCTGGAAAACGAAAGTTCAGTCAGATTTTTTTATTTTTTTTCTTTTATAAGGATGCAAATTATCGGAATTACAGGGCCTTCTGCTTCAGGAAAGGGGACTATTGTGGAATATTTAGTACAGCATAAACAGTTTGTACATTATTCCGTTCGTTCTTTCCTTACTCAAGAACTTGAAAAAAGGAATCTTCCTATTGATAGAGATCATATGAGAGAATTGGGAAATGAACTTCGTGCAAAGCATGGACCTTCTTATATCATTGAGCAACTTTATTTGCAAGCAAAAGAAAAAGGAGAAAATGCTATTATCGAGTCCATTCGTGCAGTTTGAGAAGTAGAAAATTTAAAAGGGAAAGAGAATTTTATTTTTCTTTCTGTAGATGCGGAACAAAAAACTAGATATGAGAGATGTATCCAAAGAGGGAGTGAAACAGATCATGTAACATTCGAAGAGTTTCAAGCTCAAGAAGAAAAAGAGATGAACAATACTGACCCAACGAAACAAAATATTGCTGAATGTATGAAATTAGCAGATATTCAAATTCGTAACGATGGGACCTTTGAAGATCTTTATCAAAAACTCGATGAAATTTTTGGATAATATTGGAATTTTATATTTTGAATTTTTTTATGGCACAGATTATCAGTTTTTCAGATTTTATGCAACAGAAGGATTTTTTCGTTGAAGAAGCGAAAAAGGGAAAGATTTTTATTTATCCAACGGATACGATTTATGGAATTGGAGCGGTAGCGAATGAAGAAAATATTCTTAAAATTTCACAAATAAAAAAAAGAGAGATAAAAAAGCTGATTTCTATCATTGTGCCCGATTTTAACTATAGTTCCCTTGTTGATGGGTGTAAAAAATACCATCTTTCTCAAGATGTTTTACAAGAACAATTAGCAAAATATCATGGAGTTACTTGGATTTTTAGTGAAAACGAACCAGGAATGAGAATTTTGAAACATGATTTCCAGCAATTTGTCAAAGTTTTAAATCTTCCTTTCCTCACCACTTCTGTCAATCTCTCTGGAAATATTCCTGCAACAAGTATTGATACCGTAGAGAAATCAATTTTTGAACAAGTGGATTATTGTATTGATGCTTGAGAATGTAAAGGAAGACCTTCTGTTTTGATTAATTTCCTTACTTGAGAAATTATCGAAAGATAGATCCTTCTCATTACAATTTAATAATATAGGTTTCCTTACTTTCTTTTCTACAACTTTTGGGTTTAAAAACTTTGATATTTTTTCCTCCATATCTTCTTTTCATTTCTGCAACATATTCATCGAAGCCTGGCCCCATGAAAATTTTTGTACAGAATTTCCCATCAGGTTTAAGATATTTTTCATAGACCCATAATGTTTCTTCCAAAAGAGCAATAGATCTTACTGCATCAGTATCTTTATGCCCAATAGTATTAGGAGCCATATCAGATTGAATAAAATCAACTTGTTCGATATGATGATTTTTTAAAATTTCATCGACTTGTTCTTTCTCTGTAATATCTTGTTGATATGATGTCATTCCTGGAAGATTAATTTCAACTTTTTTAAGATCAAATCCGATAAGTTGATAATTTTTTACTTTCATTTTTTGAAGCTGAGAAATCGTATATTGCATCCAACTTCCTGGAGCACATCCAATATCCAAAATCGTTTTTGTTTGAGGAGTAATGAGATGAAATTTTTCTTGAAGTTCTTCTAATTTAAAAGCACTTCTTGCTTTATATCATTCTTTTTTCGCTTTTTTAAAATAGAAATCATAAGGATTATACATTCCTACATTTTACAATTTAAACTTAAAAAAATATAAAAAACTCCTTACAGAAAACAAGAGGAAGATGATGGTTCAAAAAATACTTGACTAAATAAGGAATAACACTAATAAAAAATAAATATCTTTTACTTTCTTATCATAAAAAATATGAAAAAAGTCTGACTTTTAACTCTTTTATTAACTTGTGGATTGGTATTTACTGGATGTTCTACGACAAAAGACGAAGAACCTAATTTGGAAGATGAAACGGTTCGTGTCTTAGCTTGTACTCAAGAAGTAGAAGCTTATCTTAAAACCGAAGATTTCTCGACTTCATGGCAACAAGAAGAAGAATGAGGAGCATCATTCATTCTCAATGGAACTGCAACACGAACAAAAGACGGAGAACAAGGAGAAAATGACGTTCAATGTGTAATTGATATGGTTGACAAATCTGTCACTGTCCATATGTAAGATGATCACGAAAGTCCGAAAGAAAATCCCCTCGGCTAAAGCCGTATCCCCTTTAAAAAGGGGAACAATACTTATGAATCTTTTCCTCCTTTAGTGAAAGGAGGTGTCACGAAGTGACAGAGGATTTTAACTTCAGTAAAAACAGAACCTCCCCTAACCCCTCCTTACCAAGGAGGGGAATAATTCAAATGCTCGAAGGGCTGATGAGGTTCTAATGACAAATACTTTTTTACAATCTACCCCTATTCAACAATGATTCTAACAACAACTCCTACAATAGAAGGGAAGAAAATCGTCCAATATCACGGTATCGTTTTCGGAGAAGTGATTAGCGGTGTGAATTTTGTAAAAGATTTCTGTGCTGGATTTAGTGATTTCTTTGGAGGACGTTCCGATACGTATGAAGAGGAATTGCAACAATCACGTCAAGCCGCTTTAGACGAATTATCTCAACGTGCAAAAGAAAAAGGAGCCAATGCGGTTGTTGGAATTGATATTGATTATGAAGTTTTGGGAGCAAAAGGAAGTATGTTAATGGTTACTGCTTCAGGAACTGCCGTTACAGTGGAATAACCGTGTTCCCATTTTATGATTGTATCTGTCAGAATTATGTCAACTTCAAAAGAATATCATGACTTTATCCTTGAACAATTGAGCCTTCTTGATTCGATCACTTCAAGATCGATGATGGGGGAATATTTGCTGTATTACAAAGGGATTCTCTTTTGAGGAATTTACGATCATAGGTTGATGGTGAAAAAAGTCGCAAGTAACGAAAAATATCATCTTCCTGAAGAATTCCCCTATGAAACCGCGAAACACCCCCTGTATCTCATTGACGAAGTAGACAATCCAGAACTTTTGAGAGATATTGTCCTTGATACTTATGAAGATTTAAAAAAGAAATAAAAATCTGAATCATAAAAAGAGAGTTTTTAGAAATTAACAATATTTCCATGAATCCAGAAAAAGTTATTATCAGAAAGGCGGTAGTTGACGATGCTTATGGTATGGCATTTGTCAATGCACATACACGATATACGACTTATCAATGATTAATGCCTCAAGAAGCTCTTGAACAAAGAATACAGACTAATTCTATCAATGAAAAAGCTCAAAAAATAGCAGAATGAATAGCAAATCAAAAATATGCTTATTTTGTAGCAGAAGACACAGAAACTCATAAAGTTATTGGAATGTGTTGATATATGGCATCAAGAAATGAACAATATCCAGAAAGTTGAGAAATTATGAGTCTTTATTTATTGAAACCGTATCAGAAGTACGGAATAGGAAAAAAATTATTTCTGGCATGAGTCAAAGAGTTAATAAATCTCTGATATCATGATATGATTATCAATGTGGTAAAAGGAAATGATACGATTAATTTCTATAAAAAATATGGGGGAAAAGAAGTTGAAGAAAGAAGTGAACCTCAAAAGTCGTTAGATGGTTTTATATTGCATGAATGGGTTTTATATTTCGACAATATTGAAGCGATTAAATAATATCTCTTTGTTAGAGACGATGCAAGTCATCGTCTTTTTTTTATTCTTCATCGGAGATTCAGATTTTTTCTTTTTTTGTCACAAAAACATTTTTTCTCCGTATACTACAATAGAAAGATCTTTTCAATTTTATTTCTTATGAGATGATCATGACAATGATGAAAAAATGATGGATAGGATTGGCAATAATCCTTTTTAGTATAGGAGTTTCATTCGGGGCAACGGAGCGAGCAATGATGAAACTATTCGGTGAAGATATAGATTTGAAAACAGAGAAATGTTTAACTCAGACTACTTCAGATTGGAATGTGAGCGATGAAGAAAAAGCAGCCTATTGCTATGCTTATATGCGTGGTATTACTACTCAAGACATTGAACATGTTAATTGGAACGGAAAAATTTCAAGAGCAGAACTTGCAAAAATGCTGGTAAATTATAGAAATACCGCGGATTTTGTGAGAGGAGGTATACGACGTTCCGCTGAAGAATGTACTTTCAAAGATGGAAAAATCTGAGGAGATTTGGAGGAATATATTGTAAGATCGTGTCAGTATGGACTCATGGGACAAAATGGAACAGGTGGAGTAAATGAGTATTTTAATCCTTATCAAAATGTTTCAAGAGCAGAATTTTCTACGGTTCTTTCGAGAGTACTTTTTGGAGACACCTTTAATCAAACAGAAGAAAACAAAACTTATTACGAAAAACATCTTGAAGCGTTACATCATTATGAAGTGATTAATACCCCAGATGCAACCATTCAAGAAAAGAGAGGATGGATTATGTTGATGCTTTTGAGAGCAGAAAATGCCATCCAAAAGTTTGAAAATGAAAAATATTTAGCTGAAAAAGAAGCAATTCCTTTCTCTGATGAATTGAAAGTTCTTGCCTCCTTTGATGATTCAGTGGAAGAAAATAGTATTTGGTGTGGAACATTCCAATTAGTATGGAATCGTATGATGGAATTTTTCAATCTTGATAAAATAGAATTTGTGACAACACCCAAAGATGGAGAATTGATTGAAAACGAACTTGCTGATAACCTCAATAAAAAGACTTTTACCAAAGAATATCTCTCAGAAAGCGGATATTATGTAGATTTTGGGAAAACAATTCAAGAAACAAAAACGCGTATGGAAAATGCTATTAAAGAAAGATTTAATGAAACAAGTAAGGTTTTAGATAGTATTGATTGGAGTTGGGGTGAAGCTGGATTGGTATCCTATGCAATGTTAAAAAAACAATTTTCTTTTGAAAAGCCTTTTGAAGATCTTCATACAGGAAATTTTTGAGACAATAATCAAACTGCTATTTATTTCTGATTTGAGAGAAATAAAACTGCGGAAAGTAGAAATCAAGTAGAAGTACTATTTTATGATGATCCTACTTGTTTTGCTGTAAAATTAAAAACCAAAGAAAAAGAAGATGTGATTTTAGTAAGGGGAATAGAAGAAGAAAGTTTTTATGATATCTATCAAAAATTACAAGAAAAGATTACTTTCTTTACATGAGAGAAAACAATCGATTTCTCTTCTGATAGTTTAAAAGTCCCAAATCTTATGGTAAAAACTAAAACTTCTTTTGATGAGTTACCAAAGGGATCTTCTATTTCTTGAACAGACTATTTTTTACTTGATGCTGCTCAAACAATAGACTTTTATTTGGATAGATTTTGAGGAAAAGTACTAAGTGAGGCTGATTTGAATGTCGCAAGTGCAGCTGCTCATTTCATTCGTGATTTCTATTTCGATCAAGAGTTTGTCTTATTCTTAAAGGAACAAGATAAAGAGCTTCCTTATCTTGCTGTAAAGGTATCTGATATTGATCTTTTTCAGAGAAAATAAAGAAGAAAAAAAAGAAAAGTCTGATTCTTCATCGGAGAGTCAGATTTTTTTAATTTGTTTTTTATCAAAGAATAACTATGTATAAGATGTATTTACATTACTGTGATTCTAAATGGGAAAGGGAAAAATACTAGGATTATGTTGTGGATTAGTACTTTTTATAGGAAGTATGCTCTTTTTGTGAAATAAAATAAATAATAAATCAGAACTCCATTTTGCGATTATCCCTCATTTTATGATTGCTTCTGAAAAAGTTGATCAATTTTATGCCATGATCCAAAAAAAATGGTATGAAAAATCTGATCCAGACTATGTTCTCATTATTTCTCCGAATCACTTTTATCCTGACGAAAAAACGCCTCAGACTTTTTCTTCTCTTTCTTGTTTTTATCATGAAAAAAAATACCAACTTTCCGCATTCCCTTGAGTACAGGATAAAGGCCAATTAGCAAAATCATTTTGAGATTCTTTTCTTTTGAAAGAACATGGAATTGGGGAACATTTATCGCGAATTCAAAAGTATTTTCCATCTTCTAAAGTGGTCCCCCTATCACTACCAACTCATCTCCCTCCTCAAGAGAAATTAAAAGAACTTCCCTTTAAATGAAAAATTTTAGTAGTTGCTTCGGTAGATTTTGCTCATTATCAACCTGAAGAACAAACTTATCAACATGATCTCCAAAGTATTGCTTTTTTAGAGGAAGGAAGTTGAAATTTTCAAGATTTTAGGGACAATATTGATGCGGATTGTCCTGCTTGCCTTTTTCTTGTAAATGAATATGCTAAGAAAGAACAACAAAAGGCACAATTTTGGTATAGAGACAGTTCAAGTTCAATTGTTGGAAAAGATTTAAAAGAAGAAAATACTTCAAGAGTTTTTATGTGGTGGGAATAATATGAAAAAAATCATTCTAATAAGCTTTATTTTAATTGTGATGGAAATCGGGATTTTTACCTTTCAATATCAAAAATCTGACCATTTTCATCAAAATTTTCAAAATCATAATCTTATTGTGCAAATAAAACAGTCTTATGATACTCTTTTTTGAAAAAGAGAAAAAATCTGAATCAAAAAAACATTTCATCCACTTTCTCAGGTTGTTCATCAAACCTATCTTGTGGCTTGAGGAGATATTATGCTTTCTCGTAATATTGGATATTTGAATAAGACCCAAGGATATGATCGTATTTTCAAAGAAGGAAACTTTCATCCCATCAGTCAATTCCCTTGATGTAAGGGACAGAATTGTCTTCTCTTTTTCAATCTGGAAAGTATGTTTCATCCCCAAGATAATGATGTTCCTCTTGGAGGATTTATTTTTAAAGCAAATGTGAAAAATATTGAAACGTTGTTACAACTCCGCACAGGACACCAAATACTTCTTTCTCTTGCAAATAACCATACTTCTAATGCTGGACATCAAGGAGTTGTAACGACAAAAGAAGTATTAGCAGAGCACAACATTCCTTCCATAGGACTTTGAGTGAATAAAGAAGAAGCCAGAGAGATTTATACTTGGACTAACAACGGAATAAAACTGTGTTTTCAAACTTATTCGTATGATGGAAATGCAGGAGTAACCGTCCAAGGAGGAAAAATTTCCCGAAATCCTATGAAAACTTCAGATATTCTGGAAGATTTGGAAACAATGAAAGCAATGCAATGTGATGCAAAAATTATTTCTCTTCATCGATGAGCAGAATATCGTTTCAATCCTAACAATACTCAACAAACCTTAGCTCATACTTTAGTGGATGCAGGAGCAGATCTTATTTTAGGAAATCATTCTCACGTACCGAGTAATTTTGAGACCTACAAAGGAAAATATATTTTCTATTCCTTTGGAAATGTGATATTCGACCAAGAATGGGGGAAAAGAGCTACAGAAAGAGGGTTTGATTATATTTATGATTATGCTTTGAAAAGAAATACGGTACCAACCTATATTAGTCTTCTTTGAGGATTTAAAATCTCTAAAATCAATCAAAAAACAACCATTTCCCTTGATAAAATAGCGATGGATACGACTTTAAATGGAATTCATAGTCCTCTGGATGCGGAAACCTTTTCATGATATCTGGGAAAAATTGATAAAAGAAATGAGAACGAAAAATAATCGAATCAGTGTGGAATAACATTGCATTAAAAAACAAAATTCATACAATGAATTGAAATTTTTTATTTTTTAAAATCCAACAATGAAGAAATATGCCTTATGAATATTAACAATAATGATGAGTTTCTTGGCTCTTACACAAGCTACAGATATCGAAATTACTTCTTCAAAAGATCGATTAATTCAAAAAGCAGAACAAGCGATCGAAAACGGAAAGATTTCTCAAAAAAATATGATTTCTCTCCTTCAAAAACTTCATGAAGAAGAACATGAAAATCTTAATTGGTATTTAGGAACAGAAAATTTTCAAAAAGCTCAAGAAGTTTTGGATGAATGGAGTGAAATTTATCAACTTACAACCTATTTGTATGAAAAAGAAATGGGAACAGGGAAGATTATTTCAGATACCCATGGACAAAAATTTCAAGTGCAAAAATATGCTCCTCTTGATTGGGTAAGTGTTACTTGGGGGAACGATGATTACTTTGTTTTCCCAAATAAAAACCATTTTGTAGAAGTTCAGATTTCTCCTCTTTTTGAGACAGGAATCCTTTACAATGATCTTACAGCAACTCAACAACATACAACCGGAATCGTTCCAAGTTATATTTATGAAGAAGATGCCGCTTTGATCCAAAATCTTCATAGAAAAGAAGGAGATAAAATTACAAGACTTGATAATTCAGGAACTCAACTTTATTATTATTTCGACCTCACAGGAGGAGATACAAAATTACAGATATTAAGTGGAGAAACGATCGATTTTAAAGATCTTTATCACCGAAAATCTTATAATCCTTATTATGCAGCTTATTCTGCTGATATGGGATATCAATATTGTAAAAAAGTCGCAGAATTCCAAGGAGATGCAGGAAAACTCAAAGAATATTCTGTGCAAGAATGTAGAGATGCCGCAGAAGAAAAATATTATCCAGAAATGAACGAGGATATTTTAGATTATGTTGCTTATCTCCATTCTTAAAATTTTAATTTTTTGAATGTGTAGATGAAAGATTTAAATTATGTAGGAGAAAAAAAAGAAAATAAATCTGAACCTTTAAGAGTGTTTTTAGTGGACATCGTAGACAAATCGACGAAGAAAGAAATTCTTGAAGATAGAATGAGAGAACTTAAAAATCTCGTTGAAACTTATGGTGGAGTGGTAGTCTTAGAAGAATATCAAAAAAAAGATACTCCCGATCCTAAAACTTATCTCTGAAAAGGGAAATTCGAAGAAATTGTGCAAGAAATGATCAGACAACAAGCACATCTTTTGATCATTGGGAATGCTTTGAAACCCGCACAAATCTATCAAATCAATGAAAAACTTCGTCTTGTTTCCGAAGAACAGCATTTACCGTATCATATGGTCGCTTGGGATAGAATCGATCTTATTTTGAAGATTTTCGAAAAAAATGCCACAAGTACTGAATCCAGACTTCAAATCGAACTAGCTGCGATTCACCATATGGGACCAAGAATTTATGGAATGGGAATGATTCTCTCAAAACAAGGGGGATCTGCTTCAGGAGGAGCAGGAGCAACGAGAGGATCAGGAGAAACTAATACAGAAATCATGAAAAGACACTTAAAAGAAAAAACAAGAAAGATCGAAGACAAACTCAAAGAATATGCAAAAATGAGAAAACTCCATAGAGAATCTCGTAAAAAGAAAGGAATGCCAACGATTGGAATCGTAGGATATACCAATGCAGGGAAATCTTCGCTTTTGAATGGACTTACCAGAAAAGGGATTTTAGCAGAAAATAAACTTTTTGCGACGCTTGGAACGAATGTTGGGAATTTGTATGTCATTACCGATCCTTTAACTTGAAGAGGGAAAGAATTTCTTCTCAATGATACGATTGGATTTATCCGTGACCTTCCTCCTCAACTCATCAAATCGTTTGCTTCAACCTTGGAAGATAGTATCGAATCAGATCTTCTTCTTCATGTGATTGATGCTTCAGATCCGTATTTGGAAGAAAGAATTTCCGTAGTCCATGAAATTTTAGAAAAAATCTGAGCGAACCAACCGAAAATCCTTCTTTTCAATAAAATCGATCTTCTCAACGACGAGGAGTTACAAACTTTGAAAGAAAAATACGCTGATGAAGATGCTTGTTTCATTTCTGTAAAAGAGAATATTGGACTTGAGGAGTTGAAACAACTTTTGGTGGACAAACTGTAAAATGTCCAACTGTTCATTACTTTATAATACTAAAAAGAATGTTTAAAATTTTCGTTCGTGCCTTAATTTTCAACCAAGAAAAGAAAGTGCTTCTTACTAAAAAAAATGATCATCAAAAGATTTGAGCTTGATGCTGGATGCCTCCATGAGGAACTTTAGAATTTTGAGAAACTCCTGAAGAAACTGTTATCAGAGAATTCCAAGAAGAAGTCGGAATAGAACTCACCAATTTAAAACTTTTTTCGGTAGATAGTCTTATCATTGATGATGTTGAATGGATAGGAATTTATTATCTTGCAGACAAAAAATCTTGAAAAGTCATCAATAAAGAACCTGAAAAACATGAGAAAGTAGAACGAGTTTCCTTTGAAGAAATTCCTGAAATGTGGAATAAAGAAGTAGTTCAAAGAGCTTTCTCAGCAAAATTTGGAAAATAATCAAAAAATGATACTGTGCCCCTTTTTCAGGATACGGCGAAGCCGAAGGGATTTTCTAAAGACGATGTATAGACGAGAACTTGCCTCGTCTTTTTTTGTATACCTGTTATTTATTATTTTATATCGTGCAATTTGTAGGAACGATGGCTTGCCTCGTCCTTTTTTGGATTTTCGATTGTACACCAATTGTTTGCCCCCTTTCAAGGGAAAATGTCACGAAGTGACAAAGGGGTTACTGTTCACAAAAAAAATTCTCCTTGATTTTGAGGTATCAATTGGTATAAAGGAAATGCCAAATACATTTTATCGATCGTGATATTTTTGCGATTATGATATCCAAGACAAAGACGGCTGGTATCGCTCTTTGTTATTGGATATCAACGATTTCGATAATTTAGAAAATGTGTTTGGCGACCATGATATCAGTCGTCTTTTTTTATTAAGTGAGTCATTCTGAGCGTTAGCGAAGAATCTATCATATTTAATAGTTTTCGACTGATGTATTTTAGTCGCTAAACTATTTTTGATGGGAAATGAAAATTTACACAATGCGAATAAAGGTAAAAATGACGAATTTTATACCCAACTCATTGATATTGAAAAAGAACTTCAACATTATAAAGAGCATTTTAAAGATAAAATCGTTTTTTGTAATTGTGATGATCCTTTTGAAAGTAATTTTTTCAAGTATTTTGCAATGAATTTTAATCATCTTTGATTGAAAAAACTTATTGCAACGGGATATTCGACTTCTTCGATTGCTTATACGCAGTTATGAGGACTTTTTGATGTAAGACCCAAAGCTTATAAAATTGAACTTAATGAAATGTTTGATGTCAATCAAGATGGATGTGAAGATTTGCTTGATGTGAGGTACTTTCTTGAACATTTAGATTCAAGTAAAAATAAATTAGTAGCATTGGAAGGAGATGGAGATTTTAGGAGTAAAGAGAGCTTAGAACTTTTACAAGAAACAGATATTGTAGTTACTAATCCTCCATTTTCTCTTTTTCGTGAATATGTAAATATTTTGATTAAATATGATAAAAAGTTCTTAGTCTTAAGTAATATGAATGCTGTAAAATATAAAGAAATTTTTCCATTAATAAAAGAAAATAAACTTTGGACTTGATATGGATTTAACATGTCTATGGTTTATAAAACCACTTATCCAAATTTATTGGAAGCAAACCGTAAATTTGTAAAATCAAAATGATATAATCCAGATGAATGATATGTAAAAGTACCAGCGATTTGTTGGTTAACAAATTTGGATATAAAAAAGAGGCATGAGGATTTGATAATGTATAAACAATATAATAATGGAGAATATCCAAAATTTGATCATTATGATGCAATTAATGTAGATAGGGTATCAGAAATCCCTATGGATTATAACTGAATAATGTGAGTTCCTATTACATTTTTAGATAAATATAATCCAACTCAATTTGAAATTATAGATTTATTGAATAGATATACAGTTCTTGATAGTAATTGAAAGAATGAATATATTCGTAGTATACATTCTCATATGTGTAATATAGATTGAAAGGCAACTTTTTCTCGTATCCTTATCCGTCGTAAAAAATAATCTGTAGTAATAAGAACCTCTCCCATCACTTCGTGATTTCCCTCTCCTATTTTAGGAGAGGGGTAGGGGTGAGGTTAAAACTATCAAAACATTTTGCCCCTTTGAAAAGGGGCTGTCACGAAGTGACTGGGGATTTAAAACGAAAAAAATCCTCCGGCTCTTGCGAAGAAGATGTTTCGCTATGCTCAACATGACGAACATTGTATCAATCAGACTTTTATTTCTTTTTTAAAATCTTATGAAAATTGAACTCCATCACATTAAAGTAAAAGACCTTATCGATCAATACCAAGATGATTCCGAAAATGGTGTCGTTGGATATCATGGGAAACTCGATATTCGCCCTCCCTATCAGAGAGAATTTGTCTATAAAGAACAGCAGAGAAATGCAGTAATTGAAACTTTGAGAAAGAATTTTCCTCTTAATGTAATGTATCGAGTCGTTCGTGAAGACTGAACTTTTGAAGTCCTTGATGGACAACAAAGGACTCTCTCCATTTGTCAGTATGTAACGAATAACTTTTCAATTTTCATCAATGAAAATCCGAAATCTTTCCAAAATCTCACCCAAGATCAAAAAGATCAAATTTTGAATTATGAATTGATGGTGTATTTCTGCGAAGGAAATGAAGAAGAAAAATTGGAACGATTTAAAACCGTAAATATCGCTTGAGAAAAATTAACAGCTCAAGAACTTAGAAATGCCGTTTATCCTTGACCTTGGCTTTCCGATGCAAAAAGATATTTTAGTAAAACCAATTGTCCTGCAAAAGGATTATGAGGCGATTATATTACTTGAGATGCTATTAGACAAGAACTTTTGGAGAAAACTTTGAAATGGATTTCAGAAAAAGAGAAAAGTCAAATTGAACATTATATGAGTATTCATCAACACGATAAAAATGCAGATGAACTCCGACAATATTATCAAGAAATTATTAACCGAATTCAAAGGATTTTCCCCAAAAAGAGAAAAGAGATGAAAGGACTTGAACGATGAAATCTCTATAATCAATATAGCTCTCATAAATATAATGCTACAGAATTAGAAAAAGAGATAGAAAATCTGATGCTCGATGATGAAGTTACCAATAAAAAAGGGATTTATGAATATCTCCTTTCATGAAATCCAAAATATTTGAGTTTAAGAGAATTTACAGACAAACAGAAAGCCGAAGCTTATGAAAAATGTGGTTGAATCTGTGCAATCTGTGGAGAACATTTTGAAAGAGAAGAAATGCATGCCGATCATAAGATTCCTTGGAGTAAAGGAGGGAAAACAGAGATTGAAAATTGTCAAATGCTCTGCAGAAAATGTAATTTAGAGAAAAGTGATAAGTATTAGAAAAACTGAACATAAAAAAGAATCTGATTTCTCGATGAAGAGTCAGATTTTTATGCTATTTTCAAAGTTCCCTTACTTTTATCCCAAAGTTCCTGCTGAAAATTCTCAAAAAATCCTTGATTGATTTGACATGTTTGCATAATTTTTCCTGAAGGATCGGTAGGATAACAAGTTTCTAAAATTTTTACTTCATACTTTTTAAAAAGAAAAGAAAGAAGAGAAATCTGATCGTAATCCGAGTGAAGTTGAAAAACAGAAAAAATCTCTTGTTCAATGATCTTTGCATGAGTAACCGTTTCTTTTGCTGCTTGAGAATAAGCTTGAATCAATCCCCCTACTCCTAAAAGAGTCCCTCAAAAATACCTCACTACAATCAATCCAAGATTATGAAGATTCTCTCCATCCAATACAGAAAGAATCGGTTTTCAAGCAGTATTACTTGGTTCTCCATCATCATTTACTCTCGTCTGAAGGGAACAATAATGAGGAATTCCAAAAAGATCTTTCTGACACTGACAATCATATTTATAAGCATAACAGTGATGAGTCGCAGAGAAATGTTCTTTTTTCACTTCTTCAAGATGTTGTTCAAAATCTTCTTTCGTTTGAATAGGGAAAACATATCACAAAAATCTCGATCCTTTAATTTTAGGAATCTCAAAGAAACAATGTTGCTGAATGGTTAAAAAGGTATATTTCTCCATCGATAAAAGATAGTAAAACCTAAAGCATTAGTACTGTTTTCGGTGAAAATATCAAGATAAAGTACTTGCCTTTCTTTTTCAAATCTTTACAACAAAAGAGATTTAACTACTAAAAAATCTGAATGCTTTTTCAGTTTAAAACCGTTCCTGAAGATTTTATCGTTCAAGAAGTGTTACATGAAGATCCTCAGGGGAAAGGAGATCTCTTCTATCTTTTTTTCGAGAAAGAATCTCTCACTACCATGGAAGTAGTAGAATTTTTGGGAAAAGAAGCTTGAATCTCTCGCGAAGATATCGGAATCGCAGGACTAAAAGATAAAGATGGAATTACTCGTCAATGGATGAGTATTTATAAAAGTGTCGTACAAAAAACAGGAGGTGAAGAAAAATTTTGCAAAATACTCTCGAAAAAAGTAAAAATTCTGAAGAAAACTTGGGGAGAAACTCCTCTCAAAGTTGGAACCAATAAAGGAAATATCTTTCAAATCCGTTTGAGAATGAAAGGAAGTTTTTCAGAAGAACAAAAAGAAAAAATCCAGAAAAATATCGAGAGAATCAAGAAAAACGGGTTTCCAAATTGTTTTGGAAGTCAGAGATTTGGAAAAAGAAATAAAAATTTCACAGAAGCGAAAAAAATCCTTTTTGAAAACGAGGGAAAAAATCAATATCATCTCAGATTTATGCTCCAAGCTTTTGCAAGTATGTATTTCAATGAATATGTGATAACGCGCCGAAAGAAAAGCCAATTTTTACTTGATGGTGATTTGGTGGTGAATAGTTATTCTGCGATCAATAGCCAAGTTTGAGTCTATCATCAACAAGAAATTCATCTCTTCAATTATAAAAAAGAAAAAGAAGAAAAATCTGATTCTCCGTTTTTTGAACCAGATTATTTTCAAGAAAAACTCCCTTTCTCCGAGAAGAAATGGATTCCTACTTGACCGATGATCTGACGAAATCTTCTCCTTCCCGAAAAAGAGACAAAAGCTAGAATTCATGAAGATCTACGATTAAAATCCTTATCATTTACAAAAGAACAAGAAGAAATCTGTAGAATCTATCAATTACGAGGAATTAGAAGACCACTTCGAGTATATCTGTCAGATTTTTCTTATTCCTTTGATGAAAAAGAAATCAATCTTCATTTCTTCTTACCAACAGGGAGTTATGCCACAACTTTATTAAGTTTTATCTTTGAAGGGATTGACCAAAAAACCTTGAAAGAAAATAGATTAGAAATTCCTTTGATCAAGTAAAAGCATCTTCATGAACATACAAAAAACAAAAACATTCAAAAACCATTGAAAAAAAGAAGATAAAAAGTATCTATAAATAATCTTTATTTTCATTTACACATCATGGCAAAGAAAAAAAATACAGCCGATTGGATTAAAAGAATTATTGTAATGCTTGTTTTTGGAGCATTTTTAGAATATTTCTTCAGTATTTTAGTACAAAATGATACAGCATTCCTTGTAAACAATAGTCCACTCGAAGATGAAATGTGGTTCCATATCATGTGCGGAGGAATTGTTGCAATTTCTCTTTACTTTTTCAATGTGTATGGAGTCTTCTGTGCAAATGTTCCTTTTCCAAGATTAACAGCTCTAATATTAGGAATTGCTCTCATCATTATCAGTATGTATCTTCCAAACGATGGAAAACAAGGAATTTTCTTAGGAGATCTTGTTTCTGTATTAGGAGTATTTTCAACGATTCTTTTCCCTACAAATGTCTTAGTAACGGATAAAAGTAAGGAAGAAAAACAGAAAAAGGAAGAAGTCATTATCGAAGCATAAAGAAGAAACGAAACCATCTAACTTAATCGAAATTTGAAAAAAAAGATAAAAAACCTTATAATAAAGAGGAATTTATCTTTTTTATTCTATGAAAAAAAATCATCTCTTCATTGTATATTATCTTCTAGCACGAGTATTGATCTATTTTTTCACCAATAAGATACTCCGTAATTTTGATTTTCAACAATTCATCATCGAATATCGACGATATATCATCATCAGTACTTTATCCTATATTTTCTATTGTGTAACATTGTATGATGAAGAAAAAACTTTCCGAAGAGATCTCATCAAACGAGCAAATATCTATCTTTTCGTTTTTCTTTTCATCAGACCACTCTTTAATATTCCTCCTTTTTCGTTTCTTCTTTTAAGTGGAATCATTCGAGGACTCCGAAAAATAAGAGGATTAAATAAAAAAATCAAGATTCCCCTCTTCATTGTAGGAGGAATTAGCATTCTGGGAATCTTTCTTTCAGGATTTTTCTATCTCTATCCTGAAGCTCCTGATATTCAAGGATTTATCGCGAAACAATCCCCTAAACTCATCATATCAAGTACTTCTACTATTCCCAAAAATGAAAGTTATATCCAAATCCAAAACCTCGACAATCAAAAAAAAGAAACCTTCACTTTCAAACCAGAAAAAAGAAAAATAAATCTGACTGAAAATTCGGAAATTCTCTATGCTTCCAATACCCCTCGTGAAGAAAATCAGATTTTTCTTCTTTTGGAGAATGGAGACCTAATGAATATTTTTCCACAAACCTTACTCCATTTCGACAAAGACCATCAAACCATCACGATTCTACAAGGAACCTGAGAAATAGCTTATTCATCATTGGAAAGTAAATGGGATTTTTCAGGAAATCTTCAAGAACTCAACGAAAAGACTTATCAAACCGTAACCGATTCTTATCGAAACGATCTCAATCTTCATCTGTATAAACAAATAGGAAACGGAGTCCAAAAAAATGTCATCATCAGAAATATCAATAAAAAGTTTTTAACAATCATGGAAAAAATATTACCTGGAGTTTTTTATCAGAATTTACAAAATTTTGAAGAATTTAACAAATACCGAAAAACAGACGACACCATTTTGGACACTTCAAAATATCAAAATACCAATCATCAAGCTCAAGAATGACTCTTTTCAGAAGGACGAGATCATATCAAACAAAATAAAGAATCCCGAACCTTCAGTAATAATTTTTAACAAGGTTTTTAACAAAAAAGGGGGATTTTTTCACAAAGATTATATCACAAAAAAAAAGAAAAGAAGAATTTCTCAACAATTCTACAAGAATGTTAAAAACCCATATCACACCATTTCAAGAGGTCTCATCGTATTTTAGACACATTTAGACATTTTATCAACATTTCGACATTATTACTATTATTAATTTTTGTATATAAAAGAATCTTATCTAATAAATAAAGAAAAAAAAAGGATGTAAAAAAGTAAAAAAATCTGAATTAAAAAAAAGATAGCAATAAGAAATGCTATCCTTTTACAAAAATATCGTTTTTATGAATTTATTTGTTGTTGGGCTTTAATTTGTTCATCAAGAGTATTTTTAAAAGCAGTTCTTAAATTTTCATCAAAACAAATATCAACAAGATCTAACATTTCTATATCGTTATTTTTTTGAAGATATTGATCAACTCGTTTTAATGAAACATTTCTACTTATATGTCTTAAAAGAAAAAATTTTTTTAAGATTCATGCTGTAGCTGGTTGATCGTTAGAATTCATTGTCTTGAAATATTGAAAATCCTTTAAATAATCGTTTAAATGAAATATATTAAAATTTCATAATCTTTCAGGATCTGTAAAATACTGGTATCATGTGTTTCTTGGATTGTGTCATGTATAAGTATCAGATTCAAATAAATACCTAAAGAACATTCTTAGATTTTCTGAGTCTTCGTGAGTCTTAATTTCTTCAAAAAAAGATTCATCTATCTCTTGAATGAAACCTCTTATATAATTTTGCTGAGCAAAAGAGTCTTCTTCATACCATCAATTATCTTGTAAAGCTTTTATCACACAGTCTTTTATCATATCTCTGCTTTTTTCAGATTGCTCGTTCTTGTGTTCTTTTTCTTCTTGTTGTTTTTTCATAGTCATTGCTGCAGCTATAGCTGCTGAAACAGGATTTTGAGCTTCGTTTTTGTTTTGTGAAATATTATTCACCGCGCATTCAACTGATGTTGCCATTTTTTTTCTTTTTATAAAATAAAAAATGTAATATTACAATATAATTGTATCGTTTTTTTTTTTTTTGTCAAATTTTAAAAGACTTTTTTTTCGACTTCTCTTGAAAAGAGAAAAAAAAATCACTATAGTAAAGCATAAGCTCCTATAGTTCAATGGATAGAATAGGCCCGTCCTAAGGGTTAGATGCTGGTTCGATTCCGGCTAGGAGTAGAATTTTAAAACTCTTGATTTTCAAAAAGGTTTTCTTATAGTGTAGATTGTAAAAAAGTGGTACCTTGACAGAGTGGTCTATTGTACAGGTCTGCAAAACCTCGGTTCGTGGGTTCAAATCCCACAGGTACCTCCATGAGTTCTTCTCAGAGAAGAATTTTTTTTATTGTGAAAATTTAAGATCAATTTATGCAGCTTGTTGAGAAGGCTTGTTAGATAAGAATTTTATAAGTTGAGAAGTCTCGTTAATATAGTCATTTTTGTCTGGAGTGTTTGGAATAAGTTCTACTAAAACACCTGGAAGCTTTTCAGTATTTTCTTTTTGGTCTTGTTTTTCTGTTTGGTCTTTTTGTGAAATTTGAAAAAGAGCTTGTTTGATTTCTTCATTCTTCATATCAGAAACGATATTATTATTGTATTTCATGTAATCAATTCGACAATTGAGTTCTATTTCTAAGTCTTCTTCTTCCTTTATTTTTTTTATCATTTGATAAGTTTTATCGATTAGGTCTTGATCATAGAAAGCAACATTTTCATAAAAATATTGTTTAAGGAATTTTTTGAAGTCTGTTGAAGATTCTGAATACATTTCTTTTAATTCTTTAGTAAATTGATCAAGAGAGAAATCTTTGAAGACTTGATTTTGTGCTTTTAAAATGGACATACAAGTTTTAAAAGCAACAAATTTATTTTGTTGAGTGGATTCAGAAAAGAATTCTTGAATAGTATGTTGATATTTTTGAGTACATTGAAGTGCATGATCGTATTTCTTTTTTTGCTTTTCAACTTCTTGAAAAATCTTATTTTTTAACTCTTCATCAAAAGAAATTCAAAAAAAATAATCTTTACAGGCTTGGATTCATTCCCAACCTGTTTTGCTGTCTACTTCTTCTGCGGTAGGATAATATTTCTTTTTAGAAAAGAGACTATTAAGATAGTTCTTTAAATTTTCGGGATCATAGTAATAATACAAAAGAAGTTGATTTGCAATTTCTTCTTTAGTGAGTTTTGTGTAAGTGTTGGGAGAGAAAAAATAACGATTCTTCTTTAAAATTTCTTGAATAAGCTCATAAAGCCCAATTGGTGGAATTCTGTTATTGATATGAGCCATAAGTCATAAAGAAACACTTTTCATGAAGGAATTGAGAGAAGGTTTTGAAAAAAATCTTGAAAAAAATGGTTCTGGAGTACTGATAAGAATGTTTGTAATTCAGTCTTTTGTAGTAGAAATACAGTTATCAATGTCTTTTTTTGTATATCCGATAATATAACCGATTTGTCCTTGTAAATCTTGTAGTAATCTTGCTAAAGGTTTTGTTCTCGCATCGTTAGATAGGATATCAATAAGTACTTGAGAATTTACGAGATAAAAGTCTTGAGTGATTTTTTCTTTGGGAAAATCGTCGATATTTTTAATAAAAAAAGAAACAGCTTTGCATAGTTCATCTGTTGTAGCCTTAGGATTTTTAACTTTTGATCTAATACGCATATTCATTTATGATAAGTAAGATTATATATGTATATATAAAATAATGATAAAGTCAATTGTTTTTATAAAAATAGAACGACAAAAAGAATTTTTCTCTTGCTTTTTTTAGACAAATCTGTCAAATATAGACATCTTTTTATTTCTAAAATGAGCATGAAGCAGAAGAATATCGCTATGGCATGATGAGGAACAGGAGGACATGTCTTTCCTATTCGCTCTTTGCTTTCCACTCTTGCAAAAAACAAAGAGTATTCTTCTCAAGTGAAGCAAATTTCCCGATTTTGAACCAAAAATTCCTTAGAACAGCAAGTGGCTTCTGAATTTAAAGAAGTTCAATTTCAGACCATTCTTTCTGGAAAATTTCGTCGTGAAAAGTCTTTTTCTGCTTTAGTGAAAAATGTGAGAGATTTTTTTCTGTTTTTCATCGGGCTGATCCAGAGTCTTTGGTTGCTTCGAAGAAAAAAGATTGATGTGATCTTTTGTAAAGGAGGATATGTTGCTTTACCTGTCGTTGTTGCAGGAAAAATCCTTCGTAAAAAAATCATCGTGCATGAATCAGATACCCATCCTGGATTAGTCAATCGTATCGCTTCTAAATGGGCTACAAAAACTTTTACAGGATTTGAAAATATCTTTCCTAAAGAGACCGTAGTTGGACAGATTTTGTCAGAAGATTTATTCGCATCTAAAGATGGAGAGTCCGATTTTTCTGCTTCTTTTTTAAAAAAAGTGGAAAAATTAGATCCTTCGAAGACGATTCTTTTTGTGAGTGGGGGATCTCAGGGAGCCAAAAGTTTATATGAAAGTTTATGAAAGGTTTTTGATGAGAAACTCGCGGAAAAAATCCAAATGGTGGTATCATTAGGAAAATTAAATGCAGATTTGCAGGGAGATTTCGAGAAAAAGGGGGCGATCGTATTTGATTTTCTTTCTCAAAAGGAGATGGGATATTTGTATTCCTTATCTGATTTAGCAGTTTCTCGCGGGGGAACAACTTCTCTTGCAGAACAAAAGATTTTTCATCTCAAGACCATTATTGTTCCGATTCCGCGAACGCATGACCAAATGGACAATGCCTTATATTATGAAAAACACTTTCACGATATCGTTTTAGATCAAGATGATCAATATTTTGAAAAGGATTTAGAAGAAACTTTGCGAGAATTAAAGGAATATAAAAAGAAAAATCTGACGATTCAATCCGAGGAAGTTAAACAAACAAAAAATCAGATTCTTACTGCAATTTTGCAATAGTTTTTTTATTTTAGGAAAATTTTGATGAAAAAAGTTTCAGTGTTCATGGTAGTTATGCTTTGTTTGCAAAGCTTTTTTTATAATATGACGTATGCTTCAGAGGGAGATGATGAAGTTCTTATTCAGATACAAGAAGGAGAAGACAGAGAAGAAGAAAACAAAGAAGAAAAGTCTGAAGAAAAGGACGAAAACGAAGAAAATAACGATTCTTATGTTCCTCATGATGCACAAGAACTTCAAGAAAATGAAAATCAAGAACTAGAAGAACCAGAAGAATCTGACGACAAAGAAGCTGAGAATCAAGAAACAACGGATAATCTTGCCACTTACACTGATGATGAGGAAATATGAAATACAACGAATGAAGAAGAAAACGATCCAAACAATCAAAACAACACCCAAAATACCACTTCTCTTCGTTGAATTTGAGATGAAAATGAAGGTGAAAATGTTTCAGAAGATCAAAATACAACTTGAACGTGAAATGAACCTGAAAATCGAACTTGAAACGATGAGACGCAGGTAAAATTATGAACTGAAGACAATAATGCTATTCTGCCGAATTTGAAAATTACAGAAGTGTATATTTGGTCAAGTGATGAGCGAATTGAAATTACCAACGTGTGAGATGAAGATTTTGAGGGGGATTTTGTCTTAGAATGAGTGAAAAAATCAAATTGAAATCGAACTTGAGAAAATATTTTTATTAAAGCTCATTCTTCTTCGATTTTTACAAATGGTACTGTTGATTTTAAACAATGAATCATGGTAAGCAATCAAAATCCAGCATTTGTTATATCAGACACTAAAAAAGATCCGATTTATCTTCATTTTTCTTGAAGTGTAATAGATTCTTTTCCTATTAATGCAAATGGAACTAATGACCCTAATAAAAAAAAGAAATATTCTTTTCAAAGGAACCTTGAGACTAATGAAATCATTGCTTGAATTTCGACAAAAATAAAAACTGAATCAGAAAATGGAACTTGAAATGAATCTTGAACCTGAGAAAATCCAGATACTCCTGGAACTTGAGAAATCTTAACTTGAACGGTAGAAACAGGAACGAATCTAACTTGAGTGAATAATGATACTGCGAGATTAGTGATTTCAGAAGTTTGGTATGATGATTGTACAGAAGAAGAGATTTGTGACATTCTTGTGAATCAGAAAGAATGGATTGAAATTTCTAATATTGGAACTTGAGATTTTTTAGGAAGTTTTACTCTTTCTGGAGAGGTTTTTGAAGTTACAAATGCCATTACTTTTGAGGGAATGTATATTCCTGCGGGGGGATTTCTTATTTTAGCCAACGATCCCACTTTTTTATCTCTAAATGAGGGAATTTTGTGATTAGGATTGGATTATCCGAGATTATTGATCCCTGATGATCAAGCTATTCATGTCGAACTTTGGAGAGAGGAGAGAAAAGAGGATTCTTTTGTGGTTGATAAAGAGCGAGTCGTTAAAAAAGATGATTATCTGATGTCTTTTCATAAAGTCATGAAGACTTCGCAAGGAATAGTGACTCAAGCAATTACTAATGATCCTCAGAATATTCAAGTTCCCCTTCAGGCAAATCCTTGAGTAGTCTATCCTGATGCCGATACGGAAATGGTCGATTGTTCGAAACCGAAAGAGACCACTCCTCCGAATCCTCCGATTGACGAGCCTGAAGAACCAAGTGATTCAGAGTGTATGGAGGATCTTATGGAAATTTCTGAAATTTTTGCTTGAGGAGAAAGATATGATCCTTATGTGGAAATATTGCTTCATAAAGATTTACCCAAAAAGTATAAAAATCTGATTCTTTCTGGAGGAATTCTTAAAAATTCCATTACAATCAATCTTCAAGAGTCAACAGAAAATTATGAATTTTCCTATTTACAGAAGAATTCGAGAATTTTGCTAACTCAGAAGCCGTGACAACTTGCAGAAGCAGGATTGCTAACTCTTTTATTGCATGAGGATTTCGAAATTAAATCTTTCAATGGTAACCTTGAATTACGATGAGATGATGGACAAAGTAGACAGTTTTTCGACAAGATACTAATTTCTACCTGAATTTATGAAAAGTCAATATACAAAACAGAAAAGGTAAAAGTCTGTGGAGTGGTGTTTGATAAAGTAGACGATTTTTCGCCAGGCTTCTCTGAAGATGTTTTGACATATTTTTCTCCGACATCGAAATTTAACATTAAGACGGTTGAAACGGTGAAATATGTGTGATGAGGTGGTTGATGATGTTCTTGTCCAACGAAGGAACAACTTTGTGGAAAACAAGAAGCAATCGAAGGAACGTGAGATTCTTTAAATCATTCCCTTGATAACGAAGGGGAAAATTCCCTTTCATGAAATCAAGAAACTCTTTCTGGACCGTCAGACTTTTCTTCTCTTTCTTCCAAAATCAAAATTATTGATCTCCAATATCTTAGTCCAGAAGCAATAACTCTTCAATCTTTTTTAACCTATGATGTAGATTTGTCGCAGAAATCGTTTTATCTTAAAAGTTCCACTTCAACGACGAAGAAATACTTGACTTGAACTTTAAAATCGTTCTCTGTTGATACTTTTGAGAAGAATTTTTGATTTCCTGATGCGGGAGCTTGTATTTCCTTGTACGCTGGAGAGAATAAGCTTGATGAGTACTGTTATGAAAAAGAAACGAAAGAAAAACAAGAGAAAAAAGCTGATGATTCTTCCGTAAATGAGAAAGAAACGAAGATTGTGTTTAATCCTCACGATTATTCCCTCAAAATTCTTAATATTATTTACGATCCTGAAGGAACGGATACCAATAACGAAGTGATTACGATTCAAAACACTTCTTCTCAATCCTTAGATATGGCAAAAATCAAAATGAAAGTCAATACTACCAATAAGAAATTGAGTGGAGTATTAGAAGCAGGTGAAACGAAAGACTTCAAAGGAACGTTTTGATTTCCAAATTCTACGAAAGACAATGCAGATGTAGTGATTTCTCTGTTTTATGAAGATAAAATTTTTGATACCTATTCCTATAATCCCAATAAAAAAGTAGAAAATCAGACTTGAACAGTGAAAGTATATTCTGTTCTTGATGGAGATACCTTCCGTTTTCGTAAAGAAGATGGAACTTTGCAATCAGTGAGACTTCTTTGAGCAGATGCCCCAGAATCCAATAAAACAAGATTCCGTACGACGGAATGTTTTGGACTTGAAGCAAAAAAATATCTTACGGAGCTCTTGAAAAATAAAAATGTCCGCATCGAATTTGATGATTCTCAAGAACAAATTGACTTGTATGGAAGATATGTTGCTTATGTCTACTTGGACGGCGAATTGATCAATCAAAAAATGATTTCCGAAGGATATGCGAAAGAATACACCTTTAAAACCGCCTACCAATTTCAAAAAGAGTTTCAAAAGTCTGAACAAGATGCAAGAACTCATCAAAAAGGACTCCGATCTTCTCAAACTTGTGGAACTTCCTTAGCAGATGAACCAGAAGTACGAGAAAAAGACTATGACAAATTACATATTAAAATTACGAATCTCCTCTACGATCCTGAAGGAACCGATAAAAATAAAGAAGCTTTTAGTCTTTCAGTTGATTCTTCCTATTTTAGTGGTACAGAAATTGACTTCTCTGATAATTTTAGTTTTCAAATCTTTCCACGAGGAGAATTTGCTACCTGAACAACTAAAAATAAATCCCTTTCAGACCTTTGACTTCAAACGATTCAACCTACAATGGATTTTACAGGAGATTTCTCTTTCCCTAATTCCAAGGCAACCTGTGTTTCCCTCAAATATAAAGAATATACTTTTGATACGTATTGTTATAATCCGACTTCTGATCTTTTGGAAAAAGAAAATGAAAATCTGATCATTCCTCAGGTAAAAATTCTTTCCGTGGTTCCTAATCCTTCCGGAAAAGATACCGATAAAGAGGAAATTACCTTCTTCCGAGAGAGAAACGATGAAGAACCGTTAGAACTTGATTTAAGTCAGGATTTTTCTCTTTTGATTAATGGAAAGACCAAAAAAAAGATCTCAGGAATTCTGATTCCTTCTCAAGAAATTATGGTAAAATGAAATTTTTCTCTTCCAAACTCCGCTTCTTGTGTAAGTCTGCAAAAAGGAGACCATCTTCTCGATACGTTTTGTTATGAAAAACCGAAAGAAGGAACGATTTTTAAACAAAATAATGAAAGAATCGAACAAATTCAAACAGAAGATTTGTCTTTACTCAAAAAGATTTCTCTTGTAAAACATGGAGATCAATTGTGTGTCGTGTACAATAAAGTTACCTTTACTTGCAAGAAAATTCCTAATTCCACGACAGAACAAGACAAAAAACTTCTTTCATTTCAAAATAATTTGCTCTCTGAACTTCAAACCTATCTCAAAAATGACTATTCACTCCTCTTTTATCAGTCAGATTTAAAAGATTATTTTTCATTGTATTCAACGGTAAAAAAACAGATTAAAGCTTGAAATCAGAACTATGAACGAAACGGAACTCCGATCAAAATTACCGATGTTTCCCAGATTTTCAAAAAACAGTATAATCAGAGTGTCCAAGAATATGTGGTGAATCAAGTTGATTCCGTATTCCCTGAGGTCTTGAAAAAATATTACCAAGAGAAAAAAGAGGTATATTTGAAGACTTTGTGGGAGAAATAGGGAAAAGGAGGACGTTTTATTGTAGATGATTTCTAATACCAATCAGAATGGTCTCTATTAGTTGGATCTTTAGGAGGTCTGTATGATGTTGTAGGAGGGAGAAATCTATCACCAAATACATCTTTTAAAAGTTCTACTTGAGCAGATGTGGGCTGGCCAACTACTATTCATATGATACGACCGCGAAAATCTAGTACAAGATAATCTCGTGAGTGAACAACATCGTTTTTTTGTGAAAATTCTTTAACATATGGTCATGATACAGGGAAAGCATCGTGGCTTCTTCGATGTGGTCGTTTTGTTGCTTCTTTCATATATGGTCTTTTTATAGGTTAAATACAATGATTTCAAAGAGATTCTCTTGAAAATTAAAAACATCATATATATATATACTTTAAAGTCAAGAGAATTTTTTGAAAATTTATAAAACAGCTGAATTTGATTTTTCTTTTCATTTGAGTAAAAGTAATGAGGTTTTAATTTATGTGATAATCATGATTCCGATTAATCTCCTTCATGGATACCAACTTGAAAATTATCAAATCACAAGATTTCTTCATTTTGCTTATACTCATTTACCGTTCCGAATTAAAGGTTCTCAAAGACAGAAGCTTGATCGAACGAAGAAAGCGATCTTATTATTCATTGTTGCAAATGGACTCTTTTTTTGAATTCAGATTTTTTCTTTTCTTTGTTTTGGTATTTCTTGGCAATTTTTCACTATTCTTGGAGGGAGTATTTTAGCTTCTCCTTTCTTTTTCGTTCTTGCTTCGTGGATCATTTCTCCTTTTGAACGATTGATGAAATGGCAATTAATTTACAGAGCAAAAAAAAGAGTAAAAGCCTGTTTGAAAACAAAAATTATTGGAATAACGGGGAGTTATGGGAAAACTTCTGTCAAAGAGTTTCTCACGGCATTACTCAAAGATTCGTTTGAAGTAATTTCTCCGATAGGAACCCATAATACTTTACTTGGAATCTCCAAATTTATCCTCGAAAATCTCAAACCTTCGACAGAAGTGATGATCGTGGAAATGGGAGCTTATGTTCCAGGAGATATTCAAGCTTTATGTGAAATTACTCCTCCGCATTTGGCGATCTTAACAGGGATTACTCTTCAACACTTAGAAAGATTTGGTTCTTTAGACAAGATTATTCAAACCAAATTTGAAATTGCTCAATCTCTTCAAAAAGGAGATACCTTGTTTCTTGATGGTGAAAATGAAAATATCCAGACTTGAATTTCTCTTTTTTGTCAGAACGTTCCGTACGAGATCCAAGAAATTAAAAATCTTCCGGTGCGTTATTTTCCTGATTTTCAAGGGATTTCATTCCAATTCCAAGGAGAAGAATATCATACTAGACTTTTAGGAAAACATAGTGCTAAAAATCTGAGCCTTGCTCTCGCAGTGGCTTTAAAACTTTGAATTACCCCTTCTGAACTTCAAAAAAGAGTGGAAGCAATTCTGTTCGTTAATCACAGATTAGAACTTCTTCATAATGAGCATACTGGAGTGTATGTTTTGGATGATTCGTTCAATGGAAATATTGAAGGAGTGAAAACAACGGTGGATTTACTCAAAAATACTCCTTTTCAAGGGAAAAGAATTTATCTCACGCCATGACTTGTGGAACTCTGAGAAAAATCTGACGAAATCCATTTTCAGATTGGGAAAATGCTTGTAGATGTGGTTGATCTTGTTCTTCTGATCAAAAATCCTTGAACCCTCAAAATTCAAGAAGGACTTCTTTCCGAAGGATTCGAAATTTCCAAAATTACGATGTTTGAAACTTCAACAGAAGCTCACGAAAAAGTGGGAATGTTCGCAAATCGTGGAGATTTGATTGTTTTCCAAAATGATCTCACAGATAATTATTTTTAAGAAAGAACTACGAAAAAAGAGAAAAAAGTCTGATTTTCTTCAGATTTTTTTTGATTTTTTGAAGGGGTTGGAATATAATTAAGAGATTTTAGTTCTTAAAAGGAAAAAAATGGTTGAAACACTTTCAGATAGTAGTGATCAGTGAGTATCAAGTGGTGATGCGAAAAAGGTTGGTTTTCCACAAGTGGTGGATTATTTTCAAAAGGAAAATTCACGAGAGTTAGATCCTGATAAACAAGCTTTTTTTGATAGTTTATGAGAACAATTTTTTTGAACGGAAGGACTTTGAGAGGCTATTAATATGATTCCTGGATTAAGTACTATTGCTTCTCTTGCTTTATGGTTATTGGAAAAACAGGGGTTAAAATTGAATAATATTTCGTGAAAAGTGGATAATAATGAAAAAAATGAAGTAGATCAAGAAATACAAAAAATAAAAGATAAATATAAAACAGAAATAGAAAATAATAAAGATAATAAGGACAAACTAAAAGAAATATATGGAAAGATGTATAAAGAGTTATTACAATATCTCATGGATAATTATAAAGATAATAAAACAGATTTTGAGGAAATTATGGATATGAAAATAGAGCAGGCAAGAGAATTAAAAAAACTTGATGATTCTGGTACTGCGGAAGATTGGGAACCTGATGATTCAGAAAAACAAAAGATTATTGATGATACCTTTAATGAATTAGGAAGTAATTTAGGTAAGAATAGTAAAGAATATACAAAATTACAATTAGAAAAAATAAAATATGAATGTGGAGATGATGTTGAGAATATTAATAAGAAGATATCTGAGAAACTAAAAGATAATGAGAACTATAAAAATTTGCAAATGATGTTTAAAGAGGATTGGACGGTAGAAAATATAAATAACATAATAAATATAGACCCACAAAAAATGTCAAATTTTATAGAAGCATTAGCTGAATCTGGAATTACAGAATTATTCTTAGAAAAAGCAAAAGAAGATAGTAACTCGGATATAAAGATAACTGCAGATCTTATCAATGGAACAACGGAACTATATATTCAATTATGTACAAAAACTTTAGAGAAGTTAAAAGAGATGCAAAATACAGGTGAAAAAAATATTGATAAAAAACAGATTCTTACAGGAGTATTAAATGAGATTAAAAATGATATCGATAAAAATAATAAATATGATCAAAAAACAAAAGACTTTCTAAAACAATGATATACTATACCTGAGGATCAAAAAGAAATAGATTATTTTTCACCTATTTCGATGGGAGCTGTTGCTCAAAAATCTGAAAATGGAAAGAAAAGTGATGATAAAGTGGATGATGATATTGTAGATGATGAAGTCCCTTTGGATTAATGAATCGTAGATATACCCCCAAATTTTACCCAATAAAAATAAAAATATGAAATTTTTTTTAAAAATCTTATGAATCCTTCTCAAACTCCGTTATAAAATCAAAGTAACAGGTTTAGAGAAAATTAAAAACAATACTCCTCAAGTATTTTTTCCAAGTCATGTAGCATTGGTAGATCCGATCATTCTTTTTTCATTACTTGCCAATCGCTGTGAAGTACATCCTGTAGTAACAAGCTCTTATGCTGAGAATCCTATTCTTAAACCTTTATTTAAAGCCTTATGAACAGTAAGTATTGGAGATTTTGAAGCAGATCAAGGCTCCAAAGATAATATCAAAGAAGTAATGAATAATCTTTTTGAACAGTTGGAACAAGATCAATCAATTCTTCTTTATCCTCAAGGAGCTTTAGCAAGACAAGGATTTCAAGTGATTCGTGGGAAAAAGACGGCTTATTATTTAGTGAAAGAAGCTCCTCAAAAGACACAATTTTTCACGATTTCCATTAAAGGATTATGGGGATCTCGTTCTTCGTATGCTCGAACAGGAAAAAGTCCAAATTTGTTCCTCTTTTTGCTCAAAGGACTCTTTTTTACGATTATCAACCTTATTTTCTTTATCCCAAAAAGAACCGTAACGATTAATATTGAAAATGCAACGAAAGATCTCCAAAATCAAGCGAAAAAGGGACTTGATCCGTTCAATACTTTCCTTGAAGAAAAATACAATGCGAAAGGGGAAGAAAAACTTCAATATCTTTCTGGAAGTTGTATCATCAACACGGTCAAAAATCATCATCGTCCTGAAAAAATTAGTGGTTCGCTCGAAGATTTGCAAAGTTCCACAGATTTTAATACGGAAGAAATCGATGAAGAAGTATTCCAATTTGTAAAAGAAAAAATAAAAGAGATAAAATCTGATCTTTCGACAGAGATTACTTTGAATTCCAATGTGGTTCTTGATTTTTTCTTCGATTCGTTAGATGTTGCAGAATTAAAATCTGCAGTTTCAGCAAAATTTTCAAAATCTATCAATACCCCTCTTTCAAATCTTAAATGTGTGGGAGATTTCGTTTTGATGGCAATGGGAAAAGGAGAACAAGAGGAAGCTTTAAAACCTTGTGAATGGAATTATCAACTTCCGGAATACTCAGACTTGTCTTCTTTTTTAGAAAACCATCTTTCAGACCATGCGAATCTTTTAGATATGATGAAAATTTCGTTCTCAAACTTCCGTAAATCTCACTCAAGTTTTTGTTATGATCAAGTTTTTGGGGTACAAAGTTTTGATGATTTCCTTGTTAAAGTTTATCTGATCGCAGATCTTTTGAAATCTCAGGTTAAAGGAAAATATGTTGCAATTATGCTTCCTTCTCTCTCGGTAACAGCTTTGCTTATTTGTGCTTGTTATTTTGCAGAAAAAATTCCTGTAATGCTCAACCGAACTCAATCTGAAGTCGCTTTTGATGCTTGTTTTCATAATCAGCCTCTTTCAACTATCTTTACAGTTAAATCTTTTTACCAAAAACTTCAAAATCCTTGGCTTGAAAAATATCCTTTCACCTTCTTTGAAGACTTACTTAAAAAGGTAGGACTTTTCGCAAAAATTAAAGCACTTCTCAAATCAAAATTCTTTTCTCTTCCAAAGAAACTCGATAAAACGGCGGTAATTCTCTTTACTTCAGGAAGTGAATCTCTTCCCAAAGCAGTACCTCTCACTCATCAAAACCTTTTACAAGATTTGTCTTGAGTATTAGGAATTGTGAAAGCGAAATTTTCTGATATTCTTCTTGGAGCATTGCCACCATTTCATAGTTTTGGATTTACGATTACAACAATCCTTCCTTTGATTACAGGAATGAGAATTGTCTTTAGTCCTGATCCAACCGATTCTCAACAATTAGCTTCTCTTATCGAACATACGAAAGCAAGTTTTCTCCCTTTTACTCCAACCTTTCTCAAAGGAGTACTTGCCTCTGCAAAAGATGATCAGATTTTTTCTCTTAATATTGCAGTAGTTGGTGCAGAAAAAGCTTCTGACGAAGTATTTAGTCTTTTTGAGAAGAAATGTCCTCATGGAATTATCCTTGAAGGATATGGAATTACGGAATGTAGTCCTGTAATTGCGGTAAATCCTTACGATATCGGAAAAGAGATTAAAAAAGGATCCGTTGGATTCCCAATCTTAAAATCTGAGGTCTTTGTAGGAGATTTAAAAACAGGAGAAAAAGTCTGACCAAAAGAAGAAGGAATGATTTATGTCTCAGGAAATTTTGTTTTCCCTGGATATATGGATAAAAAACTCGAATCTCCTTTCGTAACATTCAAAAAGAAAAAATATTACAAAACAGGAGACTTAGGATACTTTGATGAAGAAGGATATCTCTTTATTTCAGGAAGATTAAAAAGATTTGTTAAAATAGCAGGAGAAATGATTTCCCTTCCTGCGATCGAACAGATTCTTTTCGAAAAATATGAAAATGAAGATACTCATCTCGCTGTAGAAGCAAAAGAAAACGATGGAAAAGCAAAATTTGTTCTCTTTTCTACAAAAGACTTTGATCTTAAAGAAATTAATGATACCCTTTACCAAGGAGGAATCCCTCATTTGGTAGAAATTCAAGAAGTGAGAGTTTTAGATGAAATTCCACTTCTCTGAACTTGAAAAACTGATTTTATGAAACTTAGAAATATGATTGAATGATAGCATATTCTTCTCCTCATCTTATTAAACTTCGAACTGTAGAATCTTCTCCTCTCTTAGTACAGCAAGCAAGAGAGTATTTTTCAGCTTTAGGAGTTAATATTGATTCTTATTTTCAAACAGAAGAATCATTGATAGGTCGTTATAGTCTTTCAAAAGAGTTAGAAAAATATGGAATGAGTCATTTTATCCCTACAGGGAAAGATTTTTCTTGTGGGGATTTTTTCTTTTCTACTTCGCATAGTAAAGGAAAGATTTTTCTGGCTTTATCTCGTTGTAAAATCGCAGTAGATATAGAAAAAATTGTTCCAAGGGATTCTTCTCTCCTCAGTCAAATTTCTTCTCCTCTTTTTACTTTTTGGATCGAAAAGTACGGAGAATGGAAGATATTTTATCTTCAACGATGTGTAAGAGAATGTTTTGTGAAACTATTAGATTTGGATTTTTCAAAAATCGAACAGTGTAAAATCCTCGAAATCCAAGAAAAAAAGATAAAAGTCTGATATCAAAATCAAGAATATTGGATCTTTTACAGTTTTGATAGTGGATATTGTTTTACTGTAGGAGAAAAAGTAGAAGAGTAAATTTTTTGCTAAAAGAATTATAACAATATTTTTGTTAAAAAGTGAAAAATGTGAAAAAAGATAAAAATGAGAGAAAAAAGAGGAGAAAATTCTCTTTTTCATAGAATAAGTGAAATTTATATATTCATAGAATTAGTGAATTTTTAACAATTTTGTGATAAAATGTTAAAAACTTGTGAAAAATTAACAGTTTTAGTGAATGTGTGAATATTTTTTGATTTTTGAATTGAGAATAGGTATAATTAAGTATATTCACGGAGAGTGTGAATTTTTAGTATTTCATAGAAAGAGTGAATTTATGGAACATCCTTGAGTTGAATTAAAAGAAATGTTAAAAAAAAGAAAAGAAACTCAAAAAAGTTTTTCACTTTTGATATGAAAAAAAACAAGTGAGCTTAATGAACTGATCAGAGGAAAGAGAAATATTACGATTCAATGGGATTTTCTATTATACAAATTTCTTCATACTCCCAAAGGGTATCGAATGAGAAAACAAATGCTTTTTGATTATCGAAAATTTATTCAGGATCTTTCGGAAGAGGAAAAAAGAGAAGAAAGAGAAAGAATTCTCCAAAGAAGAAAAAGAAGAAAAGCACAAAGAAAAAAGATTTTCGAAAAGTTTTAAAGGGATTATTGAAAACGAGTCAGATTTTTATATAGTTTTACAAAGATTTTTATTTGTCGTGGATTTGAATGGGGACATATTTGGGGCAAAATTTTTTGATCGATAGTAAAATTAGGCATTGGATTGGGGATAAAACCAAGGAACTTTTTCAGAAGACATGAGCAAAAACCTTAATTGAGATTGGACCAGGAAAAGGATCTTTAACAGTTTTGATCAAAGATATTGCTCAGAATTTTATTCTTTTTGAAAAGGATACCACCTTAGAAGAGAGACTTCAAACCGTTCTTGCGGAAAATACTAATGCGAAGATTGTTTTTGGGGATGTTTTGGAGGGAGAATTTGAAAAAGAAGAAATAATTCCAAAGGAAACTTTTGTGGTGGGAAATCTTCCATATTATATCACTTCTCCGATTTTAAGAAAATTTTTTGCGGATGAAACGGTAGATTTCTTAGGAGGACTTTTTATGATTCAACATGAAGTATGAGAAAAAATTGATTTCAATGCAGAAAAAAAATCGTATCTTTATCGGCTTTTAAACTATCGCTATCAGGTGCAATATCTGAAACTTGTTCCCGCAAAAGCATTTAATCCTGCTCCAAAAGTGAAAAGTTGTATGATCAGTCTTTTTAAAAGAGAAAAAAAGCCTGACTTCCCATTTGAAAAGTTAGTGGATTTTTTAGATCACTTTTCTCCCTACAGTAGAAAGACATTAGGAAAAATTTCTAAAATGCTCGAAAAAAAAGGAATGATGTATGATATCCCTGCAGATTTTCAAGGAAAAAGACTCGAAGAATTGACGTGGGAGGAAATGGAGATTGTTTTGAGGGAAAAATAAAAGAATGTCAAGGATATTTATGGAAGTAAGAAGATTTTTTATAGCTTAACTACATCCATTTGAACATTGATTTTTCCCCTCAAAACATTACAATACGAGAAATTTTTAATGACTTGTATATCATGACTTCTGATCATAAATTAGTGATAAAAGATGCTGCTTGGCAATTATTTGGAAGAATTATTAGTGCATTATTCGGTTTTGTCATTACCAAGATTATTTCTTCTTATCTCTGACCTTTAAGATATGGAGATTATGGAACAATTTTTAGATATTTTGCTTGGTGGACGGCTCTTGTAGATTTTGGGATTTATGTAATTGCAGTAAAAAGATTAGGAGCTCTCAAAGAAGAACAAGGAGATGATTCTCCTGAACTTAAAGAAAATTATCATAAATTTCTGGGAACAAGAGTTTTTATGATTATCGTGATTTATACCTTAGCAATTGTTGTTGCTTATCTAATCCCTGCTTATACTTCAAATGAATTTATTATTCGAGGATTACCTCTTGCCATGCTCTATTCTGCAAGTAATATGTTTGTGGGAATCCAGCAACTTCCACTTCAGCTTTTTTGGAAAATGAATAGATTGAGCTGGTCACTCATCGTTGCAAGGTTATCTCAATTAGTCATTCTGATTCCTACAGTCTTTTTCTTTTTTAAAGATTTGAATTTTGAAGGAACTGTAACGACAAAAACGATGGTTTTAGGATTTTGTTTGGTCGTTTTTTCTGTTGTTGCAAGTGCTATTGGTCAAAATATCGATGTTCATCTCAGGAGTAAGGAACTTTTACCGTTTAAAATTCGTATTGATAAGCAATTTATCAAAAATATTTTTACCTCCAATCGAAAATACGGATTTGCTTATTTTTTCAGTAGTTTTCACACCTTGATTGTTTTAATGTTTATGGGGCGATTTTTTCCGACTTCTGAAGGATTTAAATATTCAGGTTTTTGGGCTTTATCGTTATCACTCATTGAGATTCTTTTAATTATCCCCTCTTCACTAGGGAATAGTCTCCTCCACAAGATTCCTAATTATGAAGAAAAAGAAAAGAAGAAAAGTCTGGGGAATCTTCTCAATTTAGTTGTGCGAATTGGGGGAATTATTGCTATCAACTTTTGGATTTTCAGTAAAGAAATTATTACCATTGTTTCTAAGGAAGACTACCTTGGAACTTGGGAAAGTCGATGATCCGATCAGATTTTACCTTTTTTAGGAATCGTTCTGGTTTTAAGCTTTATCAAACAGATTTTCAATTATCTCTTTGTGGCTGTAGATAAGCAAAATGTCCTTTTCAAAAATAATCTTATTGGAGTAACAATTTGAGTTCTTGTAGGAATTTTTGTGATCCCTGAATGGAATTTGATGGGAGGAGTGATTACTCAGATTTTGATTGAAAGTTTCTTCACTTGAGGAGCCATTTGGATCGCTAAAAGAGAAAAAAGTCTTCCTATTCTACAAAAAAAGAATTCCTTAATAATCGGAGGAATCCTTGGTTGAATGGCTCTCCTTGGTCGATGAATCAGATTTTTCTTTCCTGAGCAATTTTCTCTAGGAATGTTTTTTGTTGTTGCAGGAGTATTGAATCTTTTTATTTTAGGAATTTCCTTCCCTGTAATCAAAAAAGTAGCAAAAGGATTAACGAAAGAAGAAAAGTAAGGAATTTTCGAATGTTATTTATAAGAGAGTATTCACTTTTTATTCCCACCACATAAAAACTCTTGAAGTATTTTCTTCTTTTAAATCTTTCCCAACAATTGCACTTGAACTATCTCTGTACCAAAAAATTGCCTTTTGTTGTTCTTTCTTTGCATATTCATTTATGAGAAAAAGGCAAGCAGGACAATCAGCATCAATATTGTCTCTAAAATCTTGAAAATTTCAACTTCCTTGTTCTAAAAAAGCAATACTTTTGAGATCATGTTGGTAGGTCTGTTCTTCAGGTTGATAATGTGCAAAATCTACCGAAGCAATCAATAAAATCTTTCATTTAAAGGGAAGTTCTTTCAATTTTCCTTGGGGAGGAAGATGAGTTGGGAGCGATAGTGTTACCACTTTAGAAGATGGAAAATACTTTTGAATTCGCGATAAATGTTCCCCAATTCCATGTTCTTTCAAAAGAAAAGAATCTCAAAATGATTTTGCTAATTGGCCTTTATCCTGTACTCAAGGAAATGCAGAAAGTTGGTATTTTTTTTCATGATAAAAACAAGAAAGAGAAGAAAAAGTCTGAGGTGTTTTTTCGTCAGGATAAAAGTGGTTCGGAGAAATAATGAGAACATAGTCTGGATCAGATTTTTCGTACCATTTTTTTTGGAGCATAGCATAAAATTGATCAACTTTTTCGGAAACAATCATAAAATGAGGGATAATCGCAAAATGGAGTTCTGTATCTTTTTTTATTCCATTCCATACGAAGAATATACTTCCCAATATTACAATAACTCAAAATAATCAGAAAATTCTCCTCGTTTTCATCTGTTGTTTCAATGATTAAAATCATAAAAGAATATTTTTTCCTTTTAGAAAAACAATAAAAAAGAAGTTTTTCTTGCATTTATGTTCTTTTTCTTTATATAAGTCAATACAATATCTTTATAGAGGTAGCGATGTAAATGAGTACTTTGTCGATGAGGCATCAGATGAAACAAAGGAAAGGTAACCATCGCCGAACGGTTCTTTAGGCATAAAGAATGCGTGGGATCATAGGGAATACTTATGATACTCCTACTGAAAAGTAGAGGTGCTATAACTCATGATTTAATAAATTAAATTATAAGTTAGAAGCATCCGTAGTGATGCTTTTTCTTTATAAAGAGTAAAAATTTTAGTTATTTTGATAGATTATGAACTCAACACTTTGATGAACTTTAATTGATAAGGGAACTGATAACGCAGAGATATTCCTTTTGGATAGACATTACTTAAAAAAATTACGCACTTTTTATCAACATTTATATGAAGTTTTATCTCAAGCTTGACACGATACGTTTATGCATTGGAGGACAAAAGATGAATTATGGAAGATTTTAAAAGAAAATCGCAGCGACGATATTAGCGATGGGAACAAACATTTTTTCTGACTTGAATCTGACGGAAAACTAATTTGAACTTCCTTTCTTCAAATTTGCGATGCTAAGAAGCAAGAGGTCTTAAATACAGAATTTCCTAATAGTCCCTTTAATTTATTTCAGCAAAATCCTGAGGCTAAAATTGCAATTCTCTGAGGTGACGGTATCACTCCAACAGAATGGGGAAAATGACGAAACCGTAAAATGGTCGAATATAGATGTCAGATAGCAAAAGAAAACAACTGTGATTATGCCGTTTCTATTGTAGATTGTAGAAATAAGCAAAATATGAGTCCCTATCTAAAAAATAAGTTTTTTGTTGCATGAATTGGGAAAGACCCTTCTGATGGAGGCGATATTATCTATCTTGTGCGTGACTTAAAAACAGATAAGAAACGACCTTCTCCAATTATTCCTCAATATTGATATTATTCAAAAAAAAACTGAAAATCTTTTTATCTTCTTAAAGCTGCATAACCATGTTCAAAAACTATCACTTTCAAGGGGAAATTGCTTGACCTCATATTCTCTTTCTCGGAGCGGTCCACGGAAATGAAACTGCAGGACCTCAAGCTCAAAAAGAGATCATTAATCTGATTCAAAAGGGAGAAATAACGATCAAAAAAGGACAGGTTACCTTTATCCCGATTGTCAATGAAGCCGCGTATGAAAAAGATGTTCGTTGTATCGATGTAAATCTCAATAGAGTCATCAAAAAACACGAATCTCCTCAAAATAATGAAGAAAAAATTGCCAATGAACTCACGGATTTTATCGAAAACTGTGATATTATGGTTGATCTTCATTCTACTCATTGTCCAGAAGATGAGGAATTTTGATTTATTGATTATCCTGACGAGAAAAATCGTGAGTTATTATCGTTGATACCTGTGAAAGTTGCATTAGCATGATGGCCTGAAATTTATCGTAATCATCCTGAAATCACCAATTTTTGCACAGAAGAATATGCTCATCAACATGGGAAAGCATGAATCACTGTGGAATGTTGATATCACAAAGCTCCTCATGCTATCGAAGTAGCAAAACAAACTATTTTGAATGTTATGGCTTTTTATGGAGTCATCGATTCTTACCCCGTTCAAAGTTTTACTCCAAACATCATCAGACTTCATTCTTTTTTTACCAAAGAAAGAGAAGGGAAATTATGTAAAAATTACCAGCATTTAGACCCTATCACGAAAGGGGAAAGACTTGCGGAATATGCAGACGGAACGGTGATAGAATCTCCTCTTGAGGGATATTTGATCATGCCAAATCATGAAGCAACCATAGGAACGGAGTGGTTCTATTTAGGAGAATAGAAAAAAGACCATCCATTAGGAGATGTTACCTAACGAATGGCCTTAAAAATTAGTCACAAAGCTGGTTGATTGATGTCAATAGTTCTCGCAGTTCAGCTTTTGCATTTTCTCTGTCATTTTTTGAGATGTCTTTCTCGGAGAAATAGAGCTTCATATTTCTCATGACAGCTTTCCACAGAACAATTAACTCATCACAGAATTTTTTGTCTTTTATGTTCTGTTCAATACTTTTGTCTTGGAGATTATTGATGATTTTTCCTTCCAATTTCATCTCCTCTATTCGAGAGTTGATGACGATAGCAAGAGCTGTGTCGTTGGTGGAGTTGTCAAGCTTTAAGAACTTCAGGAGTTCAGCTCTTTTAGAAGTATCGCCGCCATAATACACATGCACAAGATCGTGTAATTTTTTAGCGAATTCATTGAGGGAGGTAATTTGTTTGTTACCGTCTTCAATGATGGAATTATTTTTAACCTGTCTTACCTCCAACTCTTTCACTGTTTTTCTTGCAAGGTTGAATGTAGATTCGATTTCTTGAAGTAATGTCGAATCTCCAAGTTCCATGTGAACGATCTCAATCTGTTCGGGGAAGACCTCGAACTCTTGATCTTGATTGGTCTCAGTTTGTTGCGGTTCCTGAGCTAAAACCGTGCTAATACCAACCTGGATGATCAGTAAAAGCAGAATGAAAATTTTTTGCATTTCTTTACAGTTTTTTAGTTATTAGGACTTTAACTTGTGTCCATACTCAAGGTTCCTTCTCGGTGTCCTTTACACCTTGATTATTGAAGTGATGTTTTATTTAGTTTTTTATTACATTGACATTTATAATGATTTATATATATATATCAAGGTTTTTTTTATCAAGTTCAGAAGCTTAATTATTCATTTTGTTATTTTTAGGTGTTAAAAAAATCATCGCGTCATGTTGAGCAGAGTGAAACATCTTATCATATTTTTAGATCCTTCGTTGCACTCAGGATGACTTATTTCTCGTCATATTGAGCGTAGCGAAATATCTTCTCAATTTTCAAGATTCTTCACCCTATTATTTCATTTTTTTATTTGTAAGGATACCGTTCTTGGCGTCCTCTACAATTTTTATGTTATCTGGAGAATGCTCTTTTATCACAACCGAATCTTTCACTTCAAACTTTTTTTCTTTAAAAACTCATCAGAAAATTGAAAAAGAAGAGAAGTCTGATTATAATTAAGGGATTTACTTTATAACCATAAAAATATGAAAATCCTTGTTATCAATGCTTGAAGCAGTTCTCTTAAGTATCAACTTTTCGATCGAGAAAATGAGAAAGTTTTGGCAAAAGGAATTGCTGAAAGAATTGGGACCCCAAAATCAAGTATCACTCACACGAAAGGACTTGAAAAACGAGAATTTGAGAAAGATAATAAGGATCATACTCAAGCACTTCAGAATATTCTTGAGATTTTAACGGATCCAGAAGTTGGAGTTTTACAAGATTTGAAGGAGATTGATGCGATTGGTCATAGGATTGTGCATGGAGGAGAATATTTTAAGGGGTCTACTCTGGTAGGAGAAAAAGAGAAAGAAGAAATCAGAAAATTAATTCCGTTCGCACCTCTTCACAATCCTTCTGCACTTGGAGGAATCGAAGCTTGTGAAAAGATTCTTCCTTGAACACCAAATATTGCTGCATTTGATACTGCATTTCATCAAACGATGGCTCCCAAAGATTATCTTTATCCCGTTCCTTATGAATGGTATCAGAAATACGGAGTGAGAAAATATGGAGCTCATGGAATCAGTCATAAATTTATCGCTCAGGAGATTTCTTCCCATTTAGGAGATGAAACTTTGAATGTTATTTCTTGTCATTTGGGAAATGGAGCTTCTATCTGTGCTATCAAAGAAGGAAAATGTATCGATATTTCCATGGGATTTTCACCTCTTACAGGAGTCATGATGGGAACTCGTTCAGGAGATATTGATCCTTCGGCATTGGTTCATGTTATGCATGAAACACATCTTTCTGCAGATGAGATTATGGAAATTCTCAATAAGGAATCAGGATTTAAGGGAATTTGTGGAAAATTTGATAGTAGAGATGTCGTACAAGGAGCAATGAATGATGATGAGATTTGTACATTAGCACAAGAAATGTTTGTCGATCGTGTTGCTAATTATATCGCCATGTATCATAATAAACTTTGAGGAGCAGATGTGCTTGTTTTTACCGCTTGAATTGGAGAAAATTCTCGATTTACAAGAAAATGGGTTGGAGAAAGATTAGGAACGTTAGGAATCGAAATTGATGAAGAAAAAAATCATGTTCGTGGAGGATTTAGATGTATTTCTACCAAAACTTCTAAAATTCCAGTCTATGTTGTTCCAACCAATGAAGAATGGATGATTGCAAAAGATGTGTATGAAATTATGAAAAAAGAAACTACTTGTTTTAAATCATAATTTTTAATCGTAAAATATTTGATAGTAAAAAAAAAAGACAGAAATTGCTTCTGCCTTTTTCATTTTATTTTCTGAGTTCATCAAGGAAATACTTTTGAACTACAGAATATCCTACCTTTTTGTCAGACTTATAATCTTTTCTTTTAATGGAATCAACATACGTTTGCCAATCTTGATCTGTATATCTTCCATTGTCAGATTGTACAAGGTCTTCATTACCATAAAGTTCATAATGCGTATATACAGGTCCCATAACCAATCTTGATCCATTGATATCACTAATCGCGATAATAAGAAGTGCTGGTCTTCCTAATGCTTCATAAAGTGGTCCACCTTCTTCAGAATTGAAGATATCAGCAATGACTGCTCCTCTCGTTTTCTTGACAGAGATTTCTCCTTCTTCTCTTGTAATATCTGCTAAGGTATCAAGGAATTCTGTTCTTAAATATTCAAACTCTTCATCGGAAATCTTTTTATTTTCTTCTTGTGCAAGAGCAATTGCTTTGATTTTTGTGAGAGCGTTAATGAAAGCTTGCATTTTCTCTTTTTCATATTCATCAAAATTTTCTGCTGTTTCTTTTGATAAATTAATAAGAGCATCGATAAATTCTGGATTTGATTCTACGTATCCTTTAGGAACAGGAAGAGCTGTTGGTTTTACATGAATATCACAGATATCAGGTGCCCCTCCTCCCATTTCAGCATAAGCTTGTTTTACATACAAAAGGGTATCATGTTTTAATTCTGAATAAGATCCCATATAGGTGATAAGATTTTTAACAGCATAAAGAGGATCTTTCATAAAATAAGGAGCATTTTCTTTTGGTTCGAGAAGTAATTGTCCGAGGAGTTGAAGCCAATGATGATAAATATTTGCTGTAAAACTTCCGTCTTCAAGGATTTCTTCTACAAGTTTTTGAGCTTCTTTTTTGAGTGAAGGATAACTTGAGATTTGGGTATACTTTGTTCCATCAATCGTTCCTTCCAAAACAGCTCAGATTTTTAAATCTTCTTTTACTTTTAAGGTTTCTTCCTCATTGGTTGCTTTGAGTCCGTTGAATCGGAGGTCAACCATTTTTCCTGCAAGTCCATTATTTTCAAGGATATCAGGAATCATCAAAGCAGTTTGTTTATTTGGTTTTTCAGTGAATTCTTTTTCAGCACTTCCTGCTGTCATTAAATCAAAGACATAACTATCAACGGTAAATTTCTCTCCAAAGAAGACAAATCCGTCCGTCATGGCATGAGCTGCATCTTCAGGAAGAGCCTGTTGATCATCTGCAACATAACTTGTACTAATAATTTTCTGAGGATGAAGGTTTGAAAGTTCTTTTACAAGGTCAGAAGAATATTTTGAGAGTACGTTTTGACTTGTAATCTCTTTCTTTTGGATCCAATCCATCAATTCAAACGTTGTCAAATCATCATCTTGTCCGATAAGGTTTGCAATTTGATTGGCAAGAGTTTCAAGTTGAGTAAGTTCTTTCTTTTCAAGAGAAGCTCCAAGGGTAAGGAGTGCTTTGGTACTTTTCTCGCTTCCGAAATAGAATTTTTCTCTCATGAACCATTTCATCGCTCTGAAATACGTTGCAAGATAGATATCATCAGTGTAATGAGATCTTGGAGTATATTGACTGTAATCTTGAATAATATCATTATCATCAAAGAATTTTGCATCTAATTGATAGAAAAGTGCATCCATTGCTTTTTCTTCTTTGAAGATATTTTCAATCGTTGTTAAATAGGCTTTTTGATAACTTTGAGGAAGAGAAGATTTAATGGTATTTGCTCTTTGACTCATCATTTCTTTTACCATTTTACTGTCTCCGTTTTCGAAAGCGATAATATCCTGATAATCTTGAAATTTTTCTCCATACTGCTCGATTTCTTGATCTGTTGGCAAAAGCGTATAAGGAACAGCCCAATATGCAGAAAGGAATTCATAATAGTCTTTCAATTCAGACTTTTCTTCTTTTTTTGCTAAAGCATCGTATTTTTCAAAAAGAGTTTTAGAAAGCTGATTCATCATTGGTCTTGCTGTCTTCTTTTCGTAGGCTTTCAAAGCATTATCGAAAAGTTTATGATAACTATGAAGAAGAAGATCATCCGTTACCAAAAGCGTATTGAAAGGGAATCTCTCATACTCTTTCTTTGATCCTCCAATAATCATGGAATCTTCAAGTCGCTCTTCTCTACTATATGCAAGGTGAGTTGCTGATGGTTCATCATAGGGAATATCTCTATAACAAGTTTCTCCTTCACAGAAAGGACTCGTAGATATTTGCCCCTCATATTCATATGTTGGCCATTGAGGATCCAAATCAGTAATTGTCCATCCTCTCTTTTCAAGTTGTTTCCAAACCTCATCAGGGAAGGTGAAAGGCTTTTTTTGAAATTGAAATCCTGTTACAGTAATCGGTTTACCATTAAGGAAGTCTTCTTTTGAAACTTCATATGCATTTTGTTGATAAGATTCATCATTGGTACTCGCATCTGTATAAAGGGTAATTCCCCCAATAGTCCCATTTCCATGATCTGTATAACAATATTTTAACATTGCATCTTTATAGGCTTTATTGTCTTTTCGTTCATCATCACAAGGATACGCCATTTCTTCGGATTTACATTCAGAGAACGTATACTGTTTTTCCCAAGATCTTGAAAAGTCCTTTTTTAAAGCATCGAGATTTCCCATGTCTGCAAGTTTTGGTTGTTGCATGGCTCGAGTTGCAGCAACTTGTTTTTTCTCTCCAGAAAGAGGAGAAGTCTGATCGTTTTCTTGTGTTCCTGTTTGAATAAGGAGTTCTTTTGATTCTGGCTGAGTTTCTTCTTCCGTTGGTTCACACGCTGCAAGAAGCAATGCCATACACAATAAAGGAAAAATAAGTTTTTTCATGATATATTAAAGAAATAAAACCTTCTTTATATCATAGAGAGTTAGAATGAAAATGCAAGAGTAGTTAAATGCAAATAAGTAGTTAAGTGCATTTTTCCCCATCTCTTTCCTCCACCACAACAACAAAAAAAGAGAGGATCTCTCCCCTCTTTTTAGTTTTACTAGATGATACTAGTATACAGCATAGAAATTATCCCAAGATAATTCACTAAAACTTTCAGTATCTGCAGAAAGTGGTGATTCACCCTCAGGATCTAATGTATATTCAATTCCTTTGATAAATGCTTTTTCCTTTGTACCATCAGTTTCCTTTTTAACAGTCACTTTTACTTCTACAAATCATTTTGAAGAAATAGCTACTAGATTACTGTCTTTTTCTTCATTTATAGTATAACTTACTCCATCTACTTTTATATCAACATTAGTAGCCTCTAAACCATCATCACCAGCAATTTTTGTAATATATACAGTATCTTCTCCCTCATTAGTTACTTTAAGAACTAAGTTATTTTCAGAGACTGCATTTGTTCTAGAAATATAAATTTTTGCAGGATAAATGAATTTCTTAGTATTGATATTAATATCACGATCTCCTTCTTCAAAATGGAATTGAATATTTTTAACATCAATTTCTCATTTTGATTTTTCGAAATCTCCAAATGAAGCATATAATCTTACTTTATGGTATCCTTCTGAAATAGTTTGAGATAATCATGCAGCAACAAAATTAGAGATAAGTTCTGGTTCTTCTGGTTCTTCTGGTTCTTCTGGTTCTTCTGGTTCTCCTGATTCTTCTGATTCTTCTGATTCTGGTTTATATACCATAGAATAAGTCTTAGTTCCATTATTAATACCATCAATTTCAATTAGTACAGAAGTTACTTTATCAAGAACATCTTTGTCACCATTAATTAATGCCTTAATATTTTTCAATTGAGCATCTCCATTTTTAATTTGAATTTCTCCTTGTCCAATAAGTTGTTTAGATGTTTTATGAAGAATAATTGATTCTTTATTTGTAGATGTTCCTTTTTCAATTGTAACAGATTTAATATCAACAGTAGCAGTAATTGTATTAGATGGTGTTTCAAGTTCAGTTCCATTATCATTATCAATAACATTCACTGAAACTTGGAATACTATATTCTTCATGTAATCTTGTTTTTCACTCTCTCCTGTCATAGTAATAGTAGCAGATGTTACATCTAATGATACATTTACAGAATCTCCAGCTTTAATAATTACAGGAGCATCAAATGTAAATGTTTTAGTTATTTCGTTATTTTTCTCTCCTGAAAGATTTTTAATAGCAATCTTTTTATCAGAAGTTCTTCCAGCTTTTCCACCAGCAGATAGAGAAATAGCAATATTATCATTACCTGCATCATCTTTTGAATAGTCTGATACAAAGTTAACAGTTCCTGTTAAAGAAATACTATCAATTTTAAGATCAAAACTTCCTTCATTTTTGATAGTTCCTTCAAAGATATTTCCATTAACTTTAGTTTGATTTAATACAAGATTAGTTGTAGTATTCTTTTCAAGGATAACATTTCCTCCATCAATTTCTACGTTAGCCATAGTCAAAGTACCTACCATTTTAGTAGCTACTGAGAATTCTTTTTCAGAATTTTCTTCATATTTTCCTTTAGAAGAGAAAGAATCAGCAGTAATATTGTTAAATGTAATATTTCCAACAAATCCTTCTGGTTTTGTAGTTAACAATTCAGCATATACTCTGACTTTAGAAGTTCCTTCAGGAATATTAATTTCATCTGTAACATAAGCACCTGTACCATCTTCATTAATTACGGCATCATAATTTTGATCTCCAATTTTTACAGTTATCGTATTAAGAGCTTCAAAACCTTCTCCACTAATTTCAAGAGAAGCTTCTCTTTCTTTACTTTTTACTATTACACTTTTATCTGCCTTCTTAATAACAATTGCTTCTACAACATCAAATGTACCTTCAGCAACCATAACTTCTTTTCATCGATTTCCTTGTACAGATTTTAAAGTTTGAATTGAAGAAAGTGTAAAATCTCCACCAATAACTCTGTAAGTTGCTAATGTAACTTTTCATCCATTTGCTCTAGCTTGAGTTCCTTCTTCATAAGCAATAAAATCTCCATCTTCAGCAATACTGAATTCATAACCATCATCTGCAGATTTTACTTCATCGATTTTTGCCATAAGATAATAATTTTTATTTTTTTGTGATTCAATAGAATCTTTCAAAGAAATAGTAACTTTATCTTTATTTACTACATAATTAGTTGATACAACTTTACCATCATTATCTTTAATCTCAAAATCACTAAGATTATCAACATTTTCTCATGATACAGTAAATGTAATAGAAGAAAGATTTACTGTTTTACCATTTTTACCTCCTTTATTATCTACTCTAAATTGTCCAAATTCATGAGATTCAGTATCTTTTTCATAAGAAGCTCAACTTCCTTTTTTAGTTACAACAATAGTTGCTGTCTCATAAGGAATAGTTTTACAAGAAGTAGTCATAGCATTTTTAATTTTTACGCTTTCAGCAGTTGATTCTACCTTAACTACTTCAAATCCAATAACTGCATTAGTTTCAGCTTCTTTAGTAGTAACAACTAAATCAATAGTTTCAGACTTTTTAACAGTCAAACCTTTCTTTAAAGTAAGAAGTACTTCATTATTATTGAAAGTTGATTTTTCATTAGAAATAGTTTGACCATCTTTTTCAAACCATACAGAAGAGATATTATCAGCTTTTGTATAATTAGAAAGTTTTAAAGTAATAGCCTTTACTGTCATTTCTTCAGAAGAAGACAATTCAATACTATCAACGATAACAGTTCCATCTGTAGGAATATCTTTAGTATCTACTTCTTTTTCAACATTAACAGTCAATTTTCCAGATTTAACTTCTGTATCTTCGTCTTTAGTTTCGTCTTGTTTCTTGTCTTCAGCTTTTTTAACAACACCTTCACAAGCTTCAGGACAGTCACCTTCTTCTAGGATGCACAAGAATTGTTGTGCAAACGAAAACTAGAAAATTACTTCTTTTTCACTTGGAGTTTTTTTGAAAGTATAAATTTTAAAAGGCTTTAAAATCATAAAGAGTAAAAATCCCACAAAACTAATTACCCAAAGGATTAATTTGAATAATCCAATTAAAATTAAATACAGAACTACAATCACTGCAACTTGTAACCCATCATTCAATTGAGTTTTTCTCAACATTCCCATAGCATATTCACAAGTATTTTTGCTAATGGTTCCTTGAATATCGAGGACTTCTTCTTGAAGGTAATTCTTACTATTCTGGAAAAAGGCTCCAATTCCTGTTTTCGTTTCTTCAGGTTCTTTATTTTTTTGAGAAGTTTTGAGTTCGTTTTCTTTGATATACATAAAATCTTTCAGGTTTTTATTAGGCTTTTGAATTTGGTCTTCTGATGAAAAAACTTCTTTCACATCTTGTCGAGTACCTTTAAAGAAATCTTTTACTTGAGTAAGTTTGTCTACTTGTGTCTCTACAACCTTTTGAGGGAAATCTTCGATATCATCGCAGGTAAACGGTAATTGAGCATATTTCCCCATCACTAAAACACTGAAAAATAATGTCAAAGTTGCGGCAATAAGGTATCCTCCTTCTGTAAAATAAGAAAAAGAAGAAAATTCTGAACGATTTTTAAGTTGATAAAGAAGAAAAAGGAGGAGAAAGAGAATCGCGGAATTCATTAAAATGACTGCTAAATACATATGTCGTGTCTGTCCTCGCACACAGAAACATTCTATTAAGATTAAGGCAAAATAGCTTAACCAAATTCGTCTTCTTTTTCTATGAAATAAATCAATCGCTAAGAAATACAAGAAAATAAAAAGCAGAAAAAATGATCCTCAAGCAAGGACTAAACTATCGAAAAAGAAAATGGAAAGGAAGAAAACGAGATAACAAAAAATCGTTAAAAAAAGAAAAATATGAAATCTGATCGGATGACTTGATTCAGTTGAAGGATTTAAAGCAGGATTCATCATCATAAACGATATCAAATAAAAGAGGACTTTATCTTATCAGAAATAGGAAAGGATTTTCTCGCCCATAAAGACAAAAATCCATAAAGTTCCAATCATAGAAGGAAGAAAAGGTAAAATCGAAGCATCAGATTTTTTCTTCTTTTTCCCTATACTACTAAAAGTATAATAAAATATTCCTAATAAACAACAACAAATGAGATAACTTAACAGACCATAAATTCCTTGAAGAATATCAGAAAGATTCAGAATGAGAGGGAACAGACCTCCAATACTGGCAGAAAAAATCACATCTCCAAATCAGAATCCTTCTTTCTTTTCATGATATTTAAAATAAGAAAACCATTGAGCGAAATAGTAAATCCCTAAAAAAAAGACAAAGAAAATTCCCGTTCGTAAGAAGAAAGTTCATAAAACCTTTTCATGTCGAGCAAGTCCGATTCCTATCAAGAAAATCAAAATAGTTCCGATCAAATGAAGTTCAAGTTTCAAAATATCATACAGAGCAACAATGAGACTTAATCGTAAAATTCCCGCAATACTACAAGAAAAAAATAAATTTTCAAAACCAAAGACACAAAAAGTTCACAAAAAAAGTCCGGCAGTTAAAAGTTCTAATAGGGGATAGATGAAAGAAATTTTTTGATGACAATAGCGACATTTTCCTCTTTGAAGGAGAAAACTGAGTAGGGGAATCAAATCTTTACTTTGTAACGGATGATGACAGTGGGGGCATTTTGAATGTCCAAATAAAAAACCTTTCAGTTCTTTTCGACTTGGAATATCTCAAAGTCTGGTTAAAATGACAGATCCAAAAGATCCAAAAATGAGCCCAAAAATTCCGATAATGATTCCTTGTCGTCGATTCATGAAAAAGCACTGCAAAAGTAAAATTTAAGAAAGAGAAAAGAAAAGTCTGACTTGTTTTGTGTCATTATTCTTTTCAATTTGTGTATCGTACAATAAGATTTGTGAAGCATTTTCAACTTTTCTTTGTTTGAGATTGGTTAAATCTCCTTCTGCTGAATGAAAAGTCATATTCATAGGGAAATAAATCATTTCTTTAGTTTTCCATCGATAGTTTCCACTGGGATCAAGAAAAGGACTCGTAACGAGAATATTTTTTTCTCTTTCTCCTAAAACAATACCATATTTCTCTTCTAATTTATGGATAAAATTCACATATTTTTCAGGGATATTAAAATCATAATCAATTTGAATCTGATAATTTCCTGCCGGAAGTTCAGAGAGATCTAAAATTTCATTTTGTACAGAAGTGACAAATTCTTTAGTGTCTGCATTGAAAACTTGAATCGTTTTTTTGATAAAACCATCAGATTTGTTAAAGGAAATAATCGTATTCCAAAAGTACATTTCATGGTCAGAAAAATAGGTGTTCAGTTTTTTTTCACGAATAAAAGAATGAAAATCTGGACTAATATTAGAGAAATAAAGTTGTACATATCTTTTTTCAAGGATACTATCTCGATTAAGGATCAGACTTTTTAAAATTTTTTGAAGATTCGCATAAAAATATTCTACTACTTCTTTGAGATACAGTTCTTTTTTATTATTTCTATTTTCTCATCTAATGAGATCCACACTTGCGTTGGTAAATTGCCATTCTCGGAATTTTTCTTGGAATCCTGGCAAATAATCCGTCAATAAAGAAGAATTTAAGAAGACGATTCCTTTGATATATTGATTGTGAAGCATCGTTCGTTTGGAAGGATCAAGGAGCTGATTGACTCTCGCCATATCATACTCTTGATTGAAAATCAGTTCATACAGTGTTTTGATATTTTTTCCATCTAAATCCGTAAATCCAAATTTATTTCCTGCAACAAAACCTGCCCTTTTAGTTTCATAAAGTTCTTGATATCGTTGAGGTAGTACTACACGTGTTTCAGGTGCGATATAATCAGGTAAATATGAATCAACCACTTGTAATTCTTTGATATGTCCTCCTTCTATTTTTACAAATGCAAACGATCCAAAAAATCATCCATTTGGCCTTCTTTCATTCGTATTTTCCAAAAGAATTAAATAGTTAAAAGCCTGATTCTCTCAAAGGAGAGTAAAGATTTCTTCTCTATATTCATAAGCATCTGAGAGTAATTGCATAATACTTTCATAATTGGTGAATCCCAATTTGGAAAGATACTCTTTATTTTTGGTAATATAATCCCAAAGCTCAAAGAGTTCTTGCTTCTTTGTTTTCAAAATGTTTTTATCGGCATTATATTCTTTGATGATTTCATTGAGCATGAGAATCTTTTCAGAAACTTCTTTATCCACAGGAAGAAAATAAGTAGCTATTTGCGGAAGGTCATTCACAAAAAAATCTACTTTATTTTCCGAAAAGATAAAAGAAAAAATATTGGAAAAAACAGAAAATACACAAAAAGAAAGTAGCAAAAATAAACAATAAACAAAATTATTCCCTCCAAAAGAAATCAGATTGTTATTCTTTTTTTCTACAAAAAACGACTTCATTTCTTTTTGTGAGTTAAAAAATCTCCCTTATTTTTGAGAATGTTTTGTTGGAGTCACTTTTTCATAAAACAATTGTGCCGCATTTTCTTGTGCTTTTTTCTTATTACTTCCAAATCCTGTAGCGAGAATTTTGTCATCAACGGTGAGATTTGATTGATACTGAAGAACGTTCCCCTTATCATCGACTTGAAACTCCAAATCAATATATGCAGGAGTAGATTTTATTTCTCTCTGGATATATTCTTGAACAAGAGTTTTATAAGATTTTACAGGTTTTTCACGGATTTTTTCAATTTTCGGATAGAGATATTTTTGTACAAATTGGAAAACTTCTCATTCCCCGATATCAAGATACAAATATCCCAATAACGATTCAAATGCATCTCAAAGAATGGTTTCCTTTTCTCTTCCTTGCATTTTTTCTTCCCCTTTACTCACAAAAATATGTTGATTGAGAGCAATGTCTTTTGCAGCTTCTGCAAGAGTTTCTTCTCTTACTAAGGCAATTTTATAGAGAGTCATTCCTGATTCTTCCATCCAAGGGAAATTTGTAAAAAGCATTTTTGTAATCACTGCTCCCAAAATTCCATCTCCCACGAATTCTAATCTTTCATTATGAGCAGTAATTTCTTTAAAATCTGCCGCATATGATTTATGAATAAATGCAGTTAAAAGAAGATTCGTATTTTTGATTTTCTCCCTTTGAACTCCAAGATTCACAAGATAATCAATCAGAATTTTTTCTTTTTCTTTTACTTCTTCAGGAATAATGGTATTCATTGCTTTTGATATTTTTTTATTAAATTAAAAAATGAACTTTATAAATCATACGAAAACACGATAAATAAACAATAGAAAGTTAAAAAAAAGAGAAGCCGTAACTTCTCTTGAATATTATTTTTTAGAATCTTTATTTTTAAACACTTTCATAAAGAGATTTGTACAAGAACCTCCAAGGAAAATAGATGAACAAGTTGAAATAATAATTCCCATTCCAACGGTAAAGGCAAATTGTTGAAGAATAGAAGCTCCACCACTAAAAGCAAACATTCCAATCAATACTAATAAAGTAGAAAATGAAGTTCCAATAGATCTTCTCATTGTTTGCCAAAGACTTTCTTCTACAACACTTGCAATTTGCATAGATTTGTCTTTTGCACCTTTGATAATATTTTCTCTGATTCTATCGAAGATAACAATCACATCGTTAATTCCATAAGCTACAATCGTAAGCAATGCTGTAATAAAAATCGTATCTACTTGTACGGTTTTATTGAGCATCATCCAAATTCCATAAGCTCCGAGAGTGACACAAATATCAAATACAAGCACACAAAATACTGTTGAGACTAATACTTCTGCAGGGATTTCTTTTCTAATCTTACCGAAAGCGAAAAGCATATACATAATCATCAAAATAATTCCTACGATCAAAGCTTTAAAAGCAGTACTTTGCATATATTCTCCGACACTTGGTCCAATCAAAGTTTGTCCATTTAATTCATCAGTAGATTGAATAACTTTATTGGAAAGAAGAAAAGTCTGAATGTCATTTGAAAGTTCTGTGATCTTTTCGTCAGACTCTAAATCTGCATTAATTTTAATAGTAAGTTCTTCTTGATCTTGATTTACACTAATATGAGTGTCTTGATATCCTTGATTTTCCAAGAAATTTTCCAAATCTTCCTGAATATTCTCTGTATTAGCTTGAGAAGTAAGAGAAATACTAACTCCTCCTGTAAATTCTTCAGAAAATTGTGCAGTAAAATAAAATAAGAATACTGAACAAATCACTAAAATACCAGCAATACTTGCCCAAAGAGATGATTTTCACACAATATTAAACCTTTTCATTATACATAAAAATAAATAAACATTTTCAATATATATTTTTTCTTTTGAGATTCAATAACAACTTTACCTTTTTGTACACTTTTTACTTGCAATACTAAAACAATTCCCTATTTTATATGAAAGATTTTTATTATTAATAAAACAAATGGAGATTAAACAATATGAAGAACAAATGCAGAAAAGAATTACTTATTTTTCTGGTTGGTTGACAGGATTACAAGTAGGAAGAGCTACAACAAGTCTTGTGGAAAATATTGATGTAGAAACCGATTATGGGATGATGAAAATGAATGGAATTGCTTTAATTACTGTTTCCGATAATAGTACTTTAAAAATCGAACCACGAGATAAAGGAAATTCTAAACATATTGCTAATGCAATTTATAATGCTGATCTTGGAGTAGGAGTAGATAATCAAGGATCTTTCCTTTTCGTAACGATTCCTCCTCTTACCCAAGAAAGAAGAGAAGAAATTGTAAAACAAGTAAAAGCAACAGGAGAAGAAACAAAAGCACATATCAGAAAAATTAGACAAGACGCTATGAATGAAACAAAAGGAGAACTTGCCAAAAAAGAAATTTCTGAAGATCAACATAAAGCAAATGAATCAGAAATTGAAGAACTTACTAAGAAAATGAATACAAAAATCGATGACCTTGTAAAAGGGAAAACAGAAGAAATTCTTCCAAAATAATTCAGATTTATTTTTCTTTATTTATTATCAATAATGTCAGTATTTAGTTATATTATTACTCAAATTCTTTATCGTCCAATTTATAATATTCTGATTATTTTTTTGGCGATATTCGGAGGAAATTTGGGAATATCTATTATCCTTTTGACTCTTTGTGTGAGAGGAATTATGATCAAATCTTCTCTCAAAAGTGCTTCAATGTCGAAGGGAATGTCAAATCTTCAACCAAAAATCGAAGCATTACAAAAAAAATACGAAAACGATCCTCAAAAACTTTCAGAAGAAACACTTAAACTTTTTAAAACTGAGGGAAAAGCTCCTTTTAAGGGATGTTTAACCATGTTGGTACAACTCCCAGTTTTCATTGGTCTATACTATGTAGTAAGAAGTATTGCAGGAGGGGAAGAAGGTATCGTTCCAGGAGATTGGCTCTATAGTTTTTTCCGAAGTTTTGGAGAAAGATATCAAGATATTGAACAAATCGAAACAAATTTCTTGGGAATCGATCTTCTGGCAAATCATAATCGAGTCTTAACAATTATTGTAGCAGTACTCAATTATACCCAAATGAAATTAACTCAATTAGTTCAACCAAAGAAAGCACCAACTAAAGGACCAAACGGAGAAATGCTTCCAGATCCAACAAAAATGATGGGAGTTATGAGTCTTTGAATGGCACTTATGATGGGATTCCTTGTTTATGGACTCAATTCATGAGTAGGACTTTATCTTCTTACTACTTCTTGTTTCAGTGTAATTCAATACACGATTCAATATCGAGCAGTAATCAAAACAAAACGAAATGCAAGATTTTGAAATAAAAATGAACCAGTTATTATTGAACCAGAAAAGTAAGATATAAACTACTTTCTCATAAGTAAAAAATACATTTTCACAAAAAAAAGAAAAAAAAGTCTGATTTTTTGTCACAAAATGTATTTTTTTTCGTCTTCAAGATAGAGAATTATTATTTATTTTTGTATGCAATGAAATTACACGACTATTTTAACCAGTTAAAGAACCAGAAATTATCCAACGAAAGAAAGGAAATGATTTTTGCGAACATCCAAAAGAAAAAAATAAATAAACTTCTTATGGTATCACATCTTTTTTCATATAAACATTTATTTTATACCTTAGCAACCGTTGCTATTGCTGGAATTATTTTTGGAGAAGATGTTATCAATCATACCGTTATTGATAATAATATTTTTAGAATTGATTCTCTCAATAATGCCTTAATGGCAGGAAAAGTTGCAGAAATTATTGATTTTGAAGGAGAATATCAGATTCAAAAAGGAAATCAAATCATTACTTCCAAATATATTCAAGAAGATAATCTTATCATTCTCAAAGAAAATTCTTCCGTAGTTTTTAAATTGAATGATGAAACTCAAGGAAAGATTATCGGACCTGCTGAATTTATTATTTCCAAAGAACAGCAAAAATATAGAATCAATCTGTTAGAAGGGAAATTCCTTACTATTTACAATGAAAAGACTCAATCTCCTCTTGAAGTAGTAACGGATGATTTTATTGTCCAACAAGAAAAAGAGGAAAAGGTAGATATTCAAATCATAAAAAAAGAGAACGAGGTGTTTGTCAATAACAAAGGATGAAACATCAAATTGATTAAAGAAGATAAAAAATCATCTCAAAAAGAAATTATTATCGAAAAAGAAAAAACGATTAATATTAAAGAAAATGATATTACTCTTTTAGATAACGATGAGGAAATTATTCAATACATCAAAGAGAATAATCTTACTCATACTTTTATGATCGAAAAAACTCTTCCGTCAAAAGAAGAAAAATCTGATTGAAACAACAATACAGGAAATGTTACTGATGATTTCCAACAAATTTTGAACGAATTATCAGGAATGAGAAATCCATTAATTTCATGAAATGGAGAAACTGTAGATTTTCAAATTGATATCAAAGAAACTAAAAAACTTCCGAATGAAGCACAAGATCATCTTTTAGTCACAACATTTGATGAATTCTTCTTTTCTCAAGAAATGGAAGATATTGAACAAAATTTTGCTAATGAGAAATGGGACAAAGTGGAAAGAAATCAACAAATGTTAGCAAAAGAAATCAACAAAATTATCTCAGATTTTTGACTTTCTTTACCTTATGTTCAATCATTTGAAGATATTGCAAACTTAGGCTCAAGCCTCAAAATTGCTCTTGAAGAGAAATATTATATTAGTCCTTCTTTATGAGAAAATATGCTTGTTCTCATTGATAAAACAAGAGGTTTTGCTGAAAAACGAAAAAATTACAAAGACTCTAAAGAACAAGTGATTTCAGAAGAACTCCATGGAAGTGCTGGGGAAAATGAAAATTCTGCATCTGAAGAAGAAAATAAAGAAAATGAAATAGAAAATCATAATGAAAAAGACACTCAATCAACATCTTCTCTCGCATATTCAGAAGAAAATATTGAAAAATGGGCAGAAATGATAGATGAGATCATTGATTCTGAGAATAATAATTAAAAGAATTTTCGTTTGCACAACAATTCTTGTGCATCCTAGAAGAAGGTGACTGTCCTGAAGCTTGTGAAGGTGTTGTTAAAAAAGCTGAAGACAAGAAACAAGACGAAACTAAAGATGATGAAGAAGTTAAATCAGGAAATATTGAAGTAACAGTTGAAAGAGAATCTTCTGAAAGAAATATTCCTGGAGTTGGAACTATAGTTGTTGATCCTGTTAAATTTTCAGCTTCAGAAGAAGTTACAGTTAGATCTGTTGATGTAAAAATTGCTGGATTAACTAACCAATCTTCTGTTGATAGCATTTGGTTTGAAAGAGATGGAGTTCAAGTTTCAACTGTAAAAAGAATGAACTCAGATAAGGTTACAGTATCTTTCAAAAATGGATGATTAACTGTTAAAAAGAATGAAACTCTTGATTTCGTAGTTTCTCTTGAAGGAGGAGATGCTGGAGCAATTGTTGAATTTGAAATTGTTGATATTGATTCAACTGCTAAGAGTCCAAAAATTAGAGAAGGAAGAACTACAACTTTAAGAACTAGTAAATATAATGTAGCAGCCTTTACATTTAATTGAACAACGGGTAATGATACTACATATGAAATGAGTTCAAATTTCTTTGATTTTGGAGAATTTGATATTGAGAACACTTCTACTACAAAAGATAATAAAACATTGGTTGTAAAATCTATTACTTTGAAAAATAACTGAACAGCTAATACTGAAGATTTGACTGATTATCAAATTGTAAGAGATGGAAAAGTTGTATCAAAATCTTACTCTATTGATGGAAAAACTGTTACTATTGCAATGAATGATGAAATTGATGCAAAAGTTACAGCTACATATTATCTTCAAGCAAAAATTAATGAAATTGAAAGAGAAAATAGTACTTATCAATTTGTCGTAAAAAGTAACACTGATATTATTATTGATGAAGCTAATGGTTTCAGATCTACTAATACAGGAACTTTCAATTCTGAATTATCTACATATACTGTTAAAGGTGGAGAATTTACTATTGTATCAAATACAGAAAAAACTTCTGTAGATACTACTGCTGAACAAGAAGTTGTAGTTGCTGAATGAGTTATTAAAGCAAATGAAGAGGCTACAATTGAAGATAGCGATGATACTGGAGCACCAAGATCTAGAAAAGTTTCTTTCCATATCGCAGGAGACTTTAGAAATGTTCAAGATATGTGGTTATCTGTTAATGGAGCTAAGAAGGTATTAGAAATGGATGAAGCAAAAACTAAAGCTGGACTTGAAGAAGAAATTACTCTTAAAAAAGGAGAAAATACTGTAAAATTGGTAGTTAAAACTGTAAAATCAGCTGAATTAACTGGAAATAAAGATGTAACATTTACAGATAAATCTATCACTTCTTCAAATTTCTATTCTAAAGGAGAATATGCTTCTAATAATGAACAATTTGATTTCCATGCTACTGCTGGAAGCATCAAAGTTGCAAAAGTAAATATTAAAAACGCTGAAATTTACATTAAAAAAGTATATTTTGATCCTGTAAGATTGGTTGCTAATGGAAGTTCTTTGAATACAACTGTATTTTCAGGAAAGATTGTTAATGATAGTGATCTTGATGTTAGATTAACAGAAGTTGTGATGACTGGTAATGGAGATAATCTTGTAGGTAATGACAATATTCTTATTGCTCTTTATGTAGATGGAGATTCTGTTTCTTCTTCAGATAGAAAAATTAAAAATGGTTCTACAACTGTAAAATTCAACAGATTCTCTAATGTTATTATCCCAGCTCATGATTCTAAAGATATAGAAGTTGCAGTTGATACTTATACTATTAATGAAACTATGTTAGGAGCTACAGATAAAAAATCTATAACTCTTAGTATGGAAATTACAACTAAAGAAGGTAATAATACAGCTACTGGAAGTGTTTCTACTTTAGGAACTATTGAATTAATGCCAGCTGCTAAAGTAACAACAAGTGACTCTGCAAATCTTTCTAATAAAACAATCCAAAAGAATTCTATTGTTAAAGTTGCAGAAGCTAAGATGGATGTTAAATATGCAGGTGTTGTAGTTACTGGTATGGCTATTACAGGTTCAGATTTGTCTGGTGAAATTATTTCTTCAATGGAAGTTGAATACTTCAAAAAAGATGGAAGTTCTTATAGAAGTATGGGAACATTTGAGATTGGAAACAAAGCAGGACAAAAAACTGATACAGAATGGAAAGGAGATAAATCAATTTCTCTTGATGAAGGAACTTATACATTTGTAATTAATGCACAAATTGTAAATAAAGATATTACTAGTCCTGTTTCTTTCACTGTAAATGGTGTAGAGTTCTACTTTGATGAAGAGCCTTCTACTTGATCTATAAAATCTTATAGTTCAGAAGTTACATATAGAGTTGTAAATGTTGTACCTACTATTAGTAAAGTTTCTTCAACTACAGATAGTATGACTATCCAACTCATGAAGAAATCTTCTACAGATGATGATTTCACTGTTACAGGATTTACTATTAAGAATAATTCTTCTACTGGTAATGTTGCTGTAAGTATTAAAAAAGGACAAACTGTTCTTTGAAGTGGATCTGCTAATGCATGAGATGATATCGTTATTAACTTTGCGAATAAGGTACTTGTTTCTGATAAAGAACAATTCACAATCTCTATTGATAGAGGAGCTGAAGCTAAACAAGTAAAACTTACTCTGAAAGAAATTACTTATGATGGAGGATCTTTAACAGAAGAAGATTGGTTAAAATCCGATGGAACTAGTGATTATGTTATTACTTATAATAACTAATTTATAGAAACCAAATAAAAAGAGGACCGTAAGGTTCTCTTTTTTTTGAAAAAAAAGGAATGGAAAAATGCACTTAACTACTTATTTGCGCTTAATTTTCAAGCGAAATGCATCACTAAAGACAATAATGTAGTTTTTATTATGATAAACATAAGCTGATCTATATCCTAGTTCTTTTCTTGGTTTATAATTAATAACTCTACAAGAACATTCTACGATCTTGATACCGCTTGTTAGAAAAAAGAATACTATTTCCGCTTACCTTAGCGAAACACAGAAAACTTAATTTCTTATACCATTCTCTACAAAAACTTATATAAAAACACGAACAACTTGGTTAGCGAATCATTCCTAATGGATGGTCTTTGTTGTTATTTTCCAAAATAGAACCATTCTGTTCCGATCTTCGCTTCATGATTTGGCATGATGAGATATCCCTGTAAAGGAGAACAAATTTCTTCTCCATCTTCATATCTCGCAATCACTTCTCCTTCTTGAATTGGATCTAAATGTTGGTAAGCTTTCAGCATTTTTCCCTCTTTCTCTTTTGTGATAAATGAATCAAGGGTAATCATCTTTGGAGTAAAGGTTTGTACGGGTAAACTATCAATAATTCCGTAATATGAGAGAACATTTTCGATCGTTTGTTTTGCAACTTGAATCGCATGAGGGGCTTTATGATATCCACATTCGACAGTCATTCCAGCTTTTCCGTTTTGATGAGCATATTCTTCTGTACAAAAATTGGTGATTTCAGGATGATTGCGATAAATTTCAGGCCATCATGCTAATGCAACCTTCACAGGAATTAAAGATAATAACTCACGATTTTTCTCATCGGGATAATCAATAAATCAAAATTCCTCATCTTCTGGACAATGAGTAGAATGAAGATCAACCATAATATCACAGTTTTCGATAAAATTCGTGAGTTCATTGGCGATTTTTTCTTCATTATTTTGAGGAGATTCGTATTTTTTGATGACTCTATTAAGATTTACATCGATACAACGAACATCTTTTTCATACGCTGCCTCATTGACAATCGGAATAAAGGTAACATGTCCTTTTTTGATCTTTATTTCTCCTTTTTGAATCAGATTGATGATCTCTTTTTGAGCCTGAGGTCCTGCAGTTTCATTTCCATGAACCGCTCCGAGAAAGAGAAGATGAGGTCAAGCAATTTCCCCTTGAAAGTGGTAGGTTTTGAGCATGGTGATGTATTGGAATGAGGTAAAACTTTCTTTGCTTATAAAATTTTCTCTCTCGATATCAAATCTTTTCTTGAAAAAAAGAAAAAAATCTGACTCTTTTTCAAGCCAGACTTTTAATCTTAAATTTCATACGAAAATTTCTTTTGTGCTAATCCAGAAAAAGCCTCATTTCCTACAATATAATCAGCCCCAAGAACAATCGTAATATCATCTTTTTCTTCTTGATTATTTTCTCCCAACTCTTCTTGCATGGTTCCTGAAAGATTTTCTCCATTTTCTGAAGTCATATTCTCTGAAGCAAAAGGATTGTATGGATAAATCAATTTTATAGGAATCATTTTCTGAATTTCTCTCACAGTTCCAAGATAATCTCCTGGTTTATTAATTTTAATATAACTCACATCCCCCGTTTCTGAAGCATTTTCTACGGTTCCAATTGTAAATCCATATCTTTTCATTTTAACAGCAAGATTTCCTGCAATTTTTGTATTTCAAAGTCTATTTTTCACGAGTACATTTTTATCCACTCCATTTTGAATTCAGACTTTTGCTTTCTCTTTTAAAAATAAAGGATTAGAAATCAGAAAAGTAATAAAATTCTGCATATGTTTATAATTGGCAATATTATTTTCAGTAGCTCCTTCAGGAAGCATTACCGATGCCCCTCCAAAATTTTCTCTCAAAGGAGTATAAAGAAAACAAGCTGCAGTCATTCTTTCATGATTAGCATATCCACAATTCGTTGTGAACCCATAAGAATTAATTCCTTTAATATTTTTCAAGTATGCAAGACTTCGAAGCATTTCTTGTAAATCTACATTGGTTGTTACATACGTTTTATATTGCTCATAAAGAGATTGGAGAGTATCTACATTAAGTCCTGAATTGATAATTTTATCCTTAATTCCAAAAAGGATTTTTTGTTGACGAAGAGAACGAGAAAAATCACTTGTGGAATGACGAGAACGAGCATATTTGAGAGCAGTCGCTCCATCTAAATGTTGAAATCCTGCATCAATATGGAATGTTACATAGGATCTATTAGGTCCAGGATAAGAAACATCATGAATTGTTTCTGGCACTTCAATATCAATTCCTCCAATAGCATCCACAATTCCTTGAAATGATTTAAAATCAATCATTGCATAATAAGGAATCTTCATTGCGGTAATCTCCTCAAAATACTTTAAGATTCCTGATCCTGCTTTCGCTAAATCTCTCTCATTATTAACTAATACTTGATAAAAAGCTCCATTAATCTTTCCTGTTCCTCTGTATGGATATTTTACTCGTAAATCTCTTGGAATAGAAAAGAGAGAAACAGGTCATTCTTTTGGATTTCGAGAAGCTATTATAATAGAATCCGTCAAATATCCTCCATCATGATTATCTCCTCCATATCCTAAGAGTAATACATTTACATTCCCATATTCATCTTTTTTCATCTCCGTTCCAATCTGGGCAGATACTGTTTCTACTACCGTTGTAGTGATCGTCGTTTTGATTTCATTCCAATTTCCAAAATATTTAATGAAAAAAGCAGTAACTCCTCCTAAAAGTCCTAAAACCAACAATAAAGCCAATCAGATTTTTACTCCTTTATTATTTTTTTTTGGAACATTACGGTGAAAAGTAGGAGTATGAGGTTTATATTGTTTCTTTTGCCAAAAATCTAGAGGAAGTTCTTTTTTCTCCTCTTTAGGTTCAATCATCTGCTTTTTTTCGGTTTTTACTTCTTCCGTTTTTGAAGGAATCTTGGAAGTTTCTTTTGAGATCGGAGAACGATTTTCTTTTTGCTTTTCTCTTTTTTCCTTCTTTTTATCTTGAAAAGATGATTTGTTTTTTTCTCTTTTTTTTGCTCCTTCTCCCTTTTTTTCTTGTTTTTCTTGTTTTGATTCAAGGTTTTGATTTTTTTTAGATTTTGACATCACAATGTTCTAAAATGATAAAAGTTCTGTTAATGAAACACTCTCCTCGGGAATCAATATCTCTCCTGAGAATTGAGAGAAGGTCAATTTTCCCTCAAAATTTACTTGCAAATATAAATCTTTCATGAGTTCTTTTGCCTTATCATACCACGATCCTTGGAAAATCATCGTCGTATCATTTTTTAAATTCAATCCTAAATCTCCTTTAAGAATCTTTTCTCCATGAAGGGTTTTAAAAAAATTTACAATCAGATTTTTCCCCTTTTTTTCTTCTATTTGGAGATCAAATGCTTCTTCCAGATTTTGAATCGATGCTTTTTCGATAAAATTGCTTCCATGAAGAGTGATTTTTTGAGGAGAAAGAGAAGTCTGAAGATCAAAGACATAATCATCTAAATCGAGAGCTAATGTTTGCCACACTTCAGTTCGTTTACTTGGAGTTCTATATTCAATTCCCTGTTCTTTTCTCTCATTGAATGCAATATGTTCTTGCGACATTCCCATAAAATTCAAAAGAGGAAGCACCACCGTTTGCAAACTTTCTTGTAAATCCTCTCCTTTATCCGTAAAAATCCATGATCTTGGATTTTCTTTGTAATATTCTTCCCATCCTGTTTGAATTTCATGATATGCCGTTCCCAAAAGATTCATTCCTTGAGTAAGTTTTGTTTCGAATGAAAATCAAGAATATGATAGTAGATCAAGGATCTCCTTACGATCGATTTCGATCCATTTTTCCTTAATTTCTTCTCCTATCATTTGAAAAATTTCTCCATTTACATTTCAAGTTCCCATAAAGACTTTCATTTCATCGAATTTTACTCGAGATTGGATTCATGAGCCAATAAAAGTTCCTTTTGTCTGAAGTTCAAAGGGAAGATTTTTAGATTTATCGGTATAATGCATTTGAAAATCAAAATCCCCCTGCTTATTTTCTCCCGATTGCATGAAAGTCAGATTGAGAAGTCCTTTCCCTGAAAAACTATTTTCTTCTGGAGAAAAAAAATACAGATTGAGATTTTTCTGAGAAAAAAGAGAAAAAGTCTGAGTGATATTTTGTATTTTTTCTTTTCGAAGGGTCAGATTTTTTTCATTTTTTTCCTGAATCTCTTCATATGTAAAATACGGTTCTTCTCCACATCCTATCAGAAAGAAATTCATCAAAATTACCAAAAATAACGATATCTTTCTTTTCATTCTCTTCCACAAAATAAACATTTTTGATACTACTAAAATCACCTCAGAAATCAAATTTATTTTTTTGAGAAAATTAAACATTATTACCAAAAAGAAGAAAAGTCTGACTTCTCTTCTCATTAGTTTTAAAATTTCACGATATACCATAATTGTTCTGGTTGTGTAGCAATACAAACATTATCTCCACTTCTCGTATTATTAATTCCTCAAACGGTTGTTGATCAGTTCTTTAATTTTACTTCTTTACAAGGAAAGATATTTGCATAATCATCGTTAAGATCAAGGTGGTTTGGAGTATTTGAAACATAATTAGCCTTTTGTCGAGTTTCCATTCTAGTAGCTAAAACAATTCATTCATTTTCGATTTCGTTTTTCTGAACAGGGTAATAAATGAAATCGCTGTACAAATCTACTCCAGTAATGGCATTTCGTATTTCAGTTGTATTAGGATCTGAAGGAATTGTGGTTAAAAGACCTTCTTGTACGAGGATATTTAGATTTCTTGTTCAAGTGGCTCTCTGCATTGGTCGTTTTCATTTTAAACTTTTGTAACTCATCGTCGCAGTTTGAATCTGAGAAAGAGCGACTTGTCTAGCAGTATCTCTCGCAATATCTTGAGCGCCCTGTAATCTTGGAAGTAAAGCAGACAGAAGAATTCATAAGAAGGGAATTCATCAAATAAAGATTCGCATTATCACTTTTTCTCGTGTTTTTGTAACACTAGCTTTTCCATATTGATTCTCTCCTTTCGTTCCAGGAGCAAATAAGAGATAGAAAGGAAAGATAATATTAGCAATTGGGATAAGGAGAAGAAGTTGTCGCCATTCCGAAGTCTCACGATCATGTAATCTTTTATTATTGAGATTAATCAGTCCATAAAAATAAAAAACAACTAAAGGTGTTCATAAAATGGACAAAATAATCTGATCGACAGTTGGAAATAATTGTGTTATTCAAAAGATAATCCCACATCCAACAGTGAACATTAAATACCAAAGAATACTTCTAGCAACATATTTTACTCTTCAAATTCTGTTTAATGGAGTTCCTGTAATAAAAGAGAGTAAAGTATTCCCTTTAGATTGTATTGTTTCTCAGTCTTCAGTCATGATTCGAAAAAAAATTAAAAAAAGAATTTACTTCCATAAAAATAGCTATTTCTCCCATAAAATCAAGTACATCACTATCCTTCCATAAAACATCTTGATATTCTTTGGATAATAGATAGGGTATAAGTGTTTTATTGTCTAAATCACTCTCCATGATTTCTCTCATTATTTTTGATTTTTGGAAAACATTAGCATATAGAGATGTACAAGAAAGTAGTACAAAACAAATGTTAAGACTTACCAATTCTTCCATCCCTCATAAAGAATTTGTAAAAATTTTTGAAAGTGCATTACAAACGAAGAAATGGGATTCAAAATTCGATGCTTATGCTCATTTGTGTGAAAAAATGGGATTACCTGTCACTCCAGGAAATGTCAATTTATTGATCTCTATCAGAGATACGGCAGAAGAATGTGTAAAACCATTTGATCATACTCTTTCCATGCTTCAACAATTAAAAGAAGCGGGATATAAAATTGGAATCATTTCTAACTGTAGCATTTTTGCTTATGAAAAAATTAAAGAAAAAACAACGATTTTGGATTATATTGATTATCCGTTATTTTCTTTCGAAGCAGGGACGATTAAACCAGATCTTGCGATCTATAGAAAAATGCTTGAAATAACAGGATATCAACCAGAAGAAACGATTATGATTGGAGATAATCAGGGAGATGATGTTTTACCTCCAAGAGAACTCGGAATGTATTCCTGTCTTTTCGAAAATTACGAACAACTCAAAAAAGATTTGAAACCCTTAGGAATTATTTTACAATAAAGGAAGTTTATTTTATACGGTGAAATGGGATTCTGGGCTTTTCTGATATCGTTACTGTTTGCCCTCATTTTTCTTCAAGGAGAAGTGGGACTCTTTTTTTCAGGTCTTACTTTCATTATCTTCTGACTTTTAGCCTCTTTTTTTACTTTCTTCAGGAAAATTTTTCAAAAAAAAGAAAAGTCTGACTCTCAACAACAATCAAAATCCTTTTTCAAGGAAATCCGATTAAAACAAGGAGTATTCTGCCTTCTGGGGATGGTAGGAGCCTATGGAATCGTTTCGTTGCATTTATGGTATGAGGGAGAGGAATATTTAGAAAGTTTTTGGTGAGAAAATCAATTTATTTCTTCTACTTGAGAAAATACAGGAACTCCACGAGAAAAGTATTTACAATACGGAATGATTGTCGATACTCAGAAATATCATAAATACCTTTTTGAATCTTCAGCAGGAGAAAACTTCCTCCTTTCTACCAATCAAACTTATCAACTTGGAGATCATCTCTATGTCATGGGCTCACTCAAAAGAAGGGATCCGGCTCTTATTTTCCCTCTGTATTCAGGAAATTTTTTTGAGAAAATCTGAACTGCACGAGAAAATCTTCTTTCTACCGATTTCCGAAATTATGAATTCAATTACGATACTTGGATTTTTATGAAAGGAATCGATGGAACATTATATGAAAAGAAGACACTCAAAATTCCTTCTTCCGAAGAATGAGGAATGATCCAAGGAGAAACTTCAGACTTTTTATCTCTTTGACGAAAAGATCAGTTAAGAGCAAATTTACAAGAATATCTCATCCAAATCTATGGAGAAAATAAATATGTGGGTTTGTTACTTGGACTATTGATTTGAGATAAATCCTATATTCCAACGGAAGAATATGATACTTTTGTGGATAGTGGATTGGTGCATATTATCGCAGTAAGTGGAGGAAATATCGCGATGGTGGTCATTCTTCTGAGTTTTCTTCTCAAATGGATTCCTTTTTATGTGAGAAATGGAATGATTATTTTGATGGTGATTCTGTATGCTTGTCTTTGTGGAGGAGATTCGAGCGTAGTAAGAGCAACGGTTATGGGAGTTTTAACCTTGTTGGTATTATTCCTTTGAAGAGAAATCTCATTGCGAAGATCTTTGAAATATGCTTGTATGTTTATTCTCCTCATTTCGCCTTTTTCTTTATTGTATGATGTAGGATTTTTGCTTAGTTTCTCCGCAATTATTGGAATCGTCCTTTTTCAAAAATTGATCCAAATACTCCAAGAAAAATATGGTTCTCAAAAGGAGAATCTTCAAGAGAAAAAGAAGAAAAATCTGAAAAAAACTCGAAAACAAAAGATTAAACAAGGTTTCTTGAGTTTTCTAAATGAGTATGGAGTTCCAACCGTTTGAGCGACTTTAGGAACAGCCCCGATTCTTCTCTTTTTTATGAATGGAGTCAATCTTACAGGAGTAGTACTCAATCTTTTCATTGTTCCTCTTATTCCTTTGATTACCATTTATGGCTTTGGAAGTGGTTTGATCTTTTATCTTCTTCCACGAGAGGGATGGATTGAGATCGAGAAATGATTAATGGATATCGTCTTCTCCTTTTCTCAATTTGGTGCGAAATATGCGATTTTTTTTCAAGCAAAGAATACACTCTTTCAGTATCTTTTTCTCGTCTTTTTTGTCTGACTTTTACTCTTTTTGTATATCCAGATTTATAAGAAACATCAGTATGAAGTTTTAACAAAAAAAGAGTCCTCAACTCCGAAAGGAGCAAAGAAACTCTCAAATGAAGATTTTTTTGAGGAGTATTTTGAAGAACACTAAGCTGTAGGAGCATAGTCTGAGTAAAGAGCTCCATCCTGAGTATGAAGAAAGGTTTTAAGTTTGCTTTTTTGAGTTTCATCTGTAATTGTTGATAATTGTGATACTGTCATAAACCTTGCAATTGATTTTTGGATATTTTCTTCCGCAAGAGTAGAAGTAGTATTAAAGTATGTTTCATCAAGAGTAATGAGTGGATCTTTAGTATTTTCGTTATCAAAAAGATCTGCTGTGTCGTTTCTCTCAGTAAAGGTATTATTAGTAGTATCTTCTTCCAAAGTACAAACTTTGATTTCTTTTGAAGTGATATCATATTTACAGTAGAAAGTATCTTTACATTTAGTAGCTCTTGCGGTAGCAAAAAGTTGTCCAAGTTCTGCAAAAAGCTGAAATTGCTTGTTTGTACTAATTTTTAAAATTTCTTTTAAATCTCATGTAATTGCCAATTGATCAAGTTTTAGAATTTCTGATGTTGTGTTATTTGAATTTTTAAAGGCAATTTCTCAGTTTTCATAATTATAAACAAGAGTGTTTGCTGTTGAGGTTCAGTTTTCTGTTGTTTCAAATTTGATAGATACGGATTTATTAGATAAATCTATTGTTACATTTCCTTCTTTGTAATCGCCTGCTAAAGCTTGTTTTATTTGTTCTTTGATAGCGTTCTTTTGTCATTCATTTGTCTCGAGTGGATCGATAGGAGGTATATCTTCGATAGATTGGATTGCAAGCAAAGTTTGAGGTCAAAATTTTCCATCTCTTTTGATGTTATTCCACCAATCATAAGTTGTTGTTTTTTTAATATTACTTCATGCTAATTTTAGCGAAAATGTATGCTCATGAATGATTGCTCATGAAGTGATAGATCTGTGAGAATTTAGGAGATCATTAAGATATCTTTGTAATCATTTAATATCTTGGTTCTTTAAAAAATTAAAGACTTCCCTTTTTGCGGTTTCATTTGGAATATCTTTACATGCTTTTATCACATCGTCTTTCGTAATTTTTGTTCAGTTTCACCATCCAAAAAATTGAATATTATCAAAATTAAGCTGATCAAAATCTATATTTTCATTTCATGGATTTTCTTTGGTAGCAGCTATGTGGTTCGCTTTAAGTTTTTGTAATGCATCATAAGTTTTTTGGCCAAATTTCCCATCAACAACTAAATTAGGACTAGGATCAATACTAGTATTTAGATATTCTTGAAGTTGTCTGACTTGATCTGTAAGTCTTGGATCATTTTGTTTATCTTTAAAAGTTTTGAAATCCTTACAAAGATTGGTAAAAAAAGAATCTTGTCTCTTTTCTATTGCTTGAAGTATAGTATTTTTGACTTTTGTTCTGTCGAGTCATCAAATAGGGAATGTAATGTAATCTTCAGTGAAAGTTTGAGTTTCATTGTTTGGTGCCGTGGAAGTTATGTCAGTATGAAGATCTGAGTATTCTTGAGCAAAATTATTTTTATAATTGTAATAATCTGTTAAATATTCTTTAAGAATGAGATATTGTCTTTTCTGTTCTTGGTTAGAAATTTTGTTACTTTGATCTATGATTATGTTAACTACTGATTGAAGTTTATTTTTCTCATAAATGGTAGTAGCAAGATTGGATAGTTGATCTGGTTTATAAGGGGTTATACATCATAATAATTGATTTAGATATTGTTGAGGGGTCTCTGTTCATGTTCACATTGTTTCTTTACTTTGTGGATCTGCCATTCTTTCTCTCTTAAAAAATAAAAATCTTCTTTAATTATACCCAAAATCTCCTCACAATGCAAAAATAAGACTTGACATTTTATAAAAAAGATAAAAGTCTGACTTTTTTGAAGTATTTTCTCTTAAAACCTGGAAAGTTAAAAAATCTCTTGAAATTTAATTCCTAAACTTTATAAAGAATCAGAATTTTATTTCTTTTTTTATAAACGATGCCAAAGAGAACATCAAAAAATAGAACAATTGAAGTAATTCTTCTTCAAAATGACAGATATCTTGGAGAAAAATATGAAATTGTTAGAGTTAAACCTGTTTTCGCAAGAAATGTACTTTTACCAAAAGGAATTGCTGTATTTGCTGATAAAGCTGCAAAAAACAATTATAAACAAAAAATGGAAGCTGCAGCAGTTGCAAGAAGTAAAAAAGCTCAATCATTAGATGAATTATTCACAAAAATCACTGCTGATGAAGGAATTGAAATCGTAAGAAAAGCCAATAAAGACAATACTCTTTATGCTAAAGTTGATGAACACGATATTGTAGAAAAAATTAAAGAAATTTATCAAATCGAAGTAGAACCACATCTTTTCAAACTTAAAAAGAAATTGGCTGAAGTTGGAAATCATATGGTGACTTTTGCTTATAATGATCTTAAAAAAGAAATTTTGGTAAAGATTAAAGCTGAATTTGATCCAAAAGAAGCTAAAAAAGAAGAAAAAGCTGAAGAAACTGAAGTTAAAGAAGTAAAAACAAAGGAACAAATTAAAGCCGAGAGAGAAGCTAAAAAAGCTCAAGAAAAAGCTGAAAAAATCGCAAAACTCAAGGAAAAATACAAATAAGATTTGAAATAGTAGGGACGGGATTCTTTCCGTCTTTTTTTGTATGAATTCTTGTGCTCCTTTTTAAAGGAGCTGTCACGAAGTGACTGAGGATTTTAGAAAGAATTACAAGATGTTTCGTTCCGCTCAATATGATGTAAGACATGTCATCCTGAACGGATGTGAAGGATCTTAATTTAAGATTCTTCAGTCGTTTCACTCCTTCAGAATGACGTATCATCGCTATTGCTCAACATGACAGTTTTTTTAAAATTTGCATTTTCTCAAAAAATCTTTATCCTTTCTTTCGTAAAAAAATTTTTATTTCATAAAATAAAACAACGATGGGATACACAATTAAAGATGTTTATGCTCGTGAAGTTTTGGATTCAAGAGGAAATCCAACGGTAGAATGTGAATTGACTTTAGATAGCGGAATTATGGCAAGAGCAATTGTTCCTTCTGGAGCTTCTACAGGAGTTCATGAAGCATTGGAACTTCGTGATGGAGATAAATCAAGATATCTCGGAAAAGGAACTTTGACAGCAGTTGCTCATGTGAATACAGAAATCAAATCAGCAATTATCGGAAAGACTTTCGAATCGTATAGAGAATTGGATCAAATGATGATCGAACTTGATGGAACAGAAAATAAATCAAAATTCGGTGCTAATGCAATTTTGTCTGTGTCTATGGCTTTTGTTGCAGCAGTTGCAAAACAAGAAGGAAAAGCTATCTACGAATATCTTGGACAAGGAAAGGGACATATTCTTCCTTTCCCTATGATGAATATTCTCAATGGAGGATCACATGCAGACAACAATGTAGATATTCAAGAATTTATGGTTGTTCCTGTTGGAGCTACAAGTTTTAGAGAAGGACTTAGAATGGGAGTTGAAGTATTCCACAATTTGAAAGCTATTCTCAAAGCAAAAGGACTTGCAACTTCTGTAGGAGATGAAGGAGGTTTTGCTCCAAATCTTGAAAGTAATGAAGAAGCTTTACAAGTGATTGTTGAAGCAATCGAAAAAGCAGGATATACAGGAAAAGTTAAACTTGCTCTTGATGTAGCAGCTTCTGAATTCTATAAAGATGGAGTATATGATATGGCAGGAGAAGGAAAACAATTTGATGCTCATAGCCTTGTAGATCTTTTTAAGACTCGATGTGATAAATATCCTATTATGTCTATTGAAGACGGAATGGCTGAAGATGATTTTGAAGGATGGAAATATTTCAATCAAACGGTTGGAAATCAAATTATGACGGTAGGAGATGATCTTTTCGTAACTAATATCAAAAGATTAAAAATCTGAATTGAACAAGGTTTGGCAAATTCTATCTTGATCAAATTAAATCAAATTGGAACGGTATCTGAAACGATCGATGCGATCAATCTTGCTCATGAAAATGGAATGAAAGCAATTGTTTCTCATAGATCTGGAGAAACAGAAGATACTTTTATTGCAGATCTCGCTGTTGCGATGAATACAGGTTTGATCAAAACAGGATCTGGAAGTAGAACAGACAGAATCGCAAAATATAATCAATTGATGAGAATCGAAGAAAAACTCGGAGATGCTGCTCAATATGGAAAATAAGTCTTTATTAAATTCAAAATAAAAAACTGATTGTTGGGAAACAATCAGTCTTTTTTTTTATTCAGAAATACCTGTACTTTCTAGACTTATTTCACGAAATACACTTGCGAGTTGTTCCCTTGTTGGTTGGGTTCATTTTTCTATCATATCGAGCCCCTTTTCTAAGACTGCATCTGAATTTATACCAGGATATTCTTTTTCTAGATCTTGAATTATTGTGATCAGTTGTTTTTTTGCTTCTGCTGTGACAACACTAACCGTAACAGGAGTATTACCTGTATCTGTTGGTGAAACTTTTTCCATGCAACCAGTTCAAAATATGGAGGATGCTGCAATACCAGCCATTACTAATCATTTTTCAAGTTTATTCATATTGAATATGTTAAAATATAAAACTATCAATATGAGTAGTGTTTTTTTTTGAAAGTCAAGTTTTTTTTGAAAAAAAAGTTCACAGATAGAAATACAGATTTTTCATCTTTTTTATTTATGTTATTGACAGAGGAGTTCCTTTTGGTGCTTCTTTTACAAAATTTTTAGTTATAAGATCTTTAAAATCTTTTACGGTCATCTTAAATGGAGAAGTACAAACCACATAATTTTCATTATCTTTCTCCTTAAAGGCCTCAGGATTGGAATTGAGTAATGCAAGATCGGCATATTCTTTGATCTTTCATTTTTCATCACTAAACATCGTCTCAAACATTGCTAACTGATCTGCTGCACTTTTTTTTGCGAATTCCTCAGGTGTGGATTTAAGAGTGTCTATAATCACTTTATTGGGAAGATTAAAAATTCCTGTAGTACCTTCATCACCTGTTCATTCTTGATGTTTAGGATCAAATCAAGAAGTTTTATGGATAAGATGTAAAATTCGTTGATAAGGTACGGGTTTAAATTTTTCAGTAACTTCAGCAAGTTTTTGAGTGAAAGCATTGATTTCTGGTGAGGACATATGCTTTTCCATTTCACTTTGGTAAGGTTTAATATTGATTCATCAAATGTCGATTTGTTCCGAATCGGAAGAAGGAGTGGTTCATCCTCAAGTTCATCCTCCGCTTCATCAAGTACTTCATGTTCACGTTCCTCATCCATTCTCTCCAGCGTCATCAATTTCATCTTCTACGATTTCTGGAGTGTGGTAGGTACGATTTGCAAGAGCTCTTTCTCTTTGAAGACCTTCAACTCCAAACGGTACTCCCATGGCACTGAGAATAAAATTCATAATTCCTCCCGTTAGTCCATCCGTAGGAATTGTATCGATTCCAAGTCAAAATTGTTCCAAAATACTGAGAGGTCCATCCAATGTATCTAATGTTTCTTTCAGTTTTCATTTTACAGAACTCGTCATAGTCATAAATTGTTCGGCTTTCTTGAGAGCTTTTACAATATTTTTTGTGGTTCTCTCATTTTCTACTACTTCGATATTTCCAATATTCGTTATTAAATCAGTTTTCTCGTCATCAGTCATTCCGATTGTTTGAGGCTCTGATCTGAGAATAAGTCCAACATCTCTAGGAGTTACTTCTGTTGGAGCATTATTATTGTTAGGATCAGAATGAGGAAATAAATTATCTGTTTCTGGAGCTGACCAAATAGAATTAGAAAGATACTTTGTCATACAGAGATAAGGATCTGCTAATTGCTCGTAACAATCGGCATGATCTAAAATGTCTTTATGAATGGTTAAAAAGTCAATTGCTTTCTGAAGTGAAGTGAGTTTCCCATAAAGATATTGAGATCAGCTTGCAAATTTAGAAATACAGTCCCAAATCCCTTTGATATCCTTAAATTTTGCATTGTTAAAAAGATCTAATGCAAGATTATTTGCTTCATTTCCTCATGTTTGTCCTGTTGTATCATCAGTTTCTCCTTTTAACATCTCTAAAAGATACCATTCAATCGCTGGAATTAATGATTGTTTGAGTACAGGACAAGCATCCATTTGTTCTTTATTAAAATTGAATTGTCTTTCGATATACTTCCCAACTAAGCCATTTATTCTCTGAAAAAGAATATCAAGTCTTCTTTCTGGAGTATCGATTTGTCCTTGAGGAACAAGATCTTTAAAAGGATCATCTGCAATAATTCCCAATAATCTGTCTTTAGTGTCTGTTCCATTTAAAAGTTCAAAAGTCAGAGTGCTTTCACCGTTTCATAACACTTCAGGAGTCTGTGTGGTTTCGGGAGTTTGAGTTTGATCTGCTCCTCCTTCTTGTGCTTGAATATTCAATTGCTTTAAAGCATGTGTTGTTTTGGTTGTTTCTGCTAATGTGGCAAGTTCTGCTTGGTATTCGTTTGTTGCAGAAGATGTTTCTGCAGATTGTCTTCAAGCTTCGTGGTTTTGAGAAGGTATATTTGGGGTATCCATGAGGAATGATAAAAAAGTAAATTACGATACTTAATTATAAGGGATTTTACTTCAAAAGTCAAAAAAGTGTAAGGAAAGAATGCTTTTTTCTTACGATTATCCATAATGACATGTCAAAATTTGTCTATAACTATGATTTTGTTAAAAAAATGTAAAAAGTAAAGGATGGTAAGTTTTTATAGATACGAACTAATAAATAAATAACTTACAAGGTCGAAATTGGAGTAATTTTTTTGTTAAAATGTTAAAAACTCGTAAAAAATGCTAACGAATAGCTATCATTCATCATAAAATTAAAATGATTTATCTCTTGTTTTTTGATTTAAATACCATATATAGTGATAGAAAAAAAATATAAACACAAGATATTGTGTTTTAAAGAAATCTTTATCTCTTAAAAAATAAAAAGAAATGCCTTGTGATTGTGAATGTTGATGTGGAACAAATTCTCAAACTTGTGGAACTCAAACTCCAAGTTATATTGCTCCCCAAGAATCGAAAAACTTTCCAGAAATCTTAAAGGAGATCAATGAAAAGATGGAAAAATCTGAACAACTTTCTGGGGAAGAAATGAACACCGTTGTTGAGGAATTGCACTCAAAAGGAGAACAAAACGATGAAGAAAGTCAGGCTTTTATTGAATCTTTTTTATTAAAAAGTGGTAAAATAGCTTTTGCAAGAAGTTTTATCGAATATTGTATTCGTCATACTCCTTCCAAGACGGATCAATCTATTCTTGATCTTGTGAAAACGAAAAATAAAGAAGTAGGAATGGAAAACTCCAATAAAAACCCTATGCTCCTTGCAACTCAAAGGGATTTGATCGCGGGGGAAGTGAGTAAAGATTTGTCAAAGAGATTTCTTCTTCCTGAATATCTCGTAAAAGCTCACGAAGACGGAGTGATTCACTTTCACGATATGGATTATTTTGTGCAGGATATGTTCAACTGTTGTTTGGTGAATATTTCCGATATGCTCGATAATGGAACGGTGATGAATAATAAACTCATCGAATCTCCAAAAAGTTTCCAGGTTGCTTGTACGGTGATGACGCAGATTATCGCTGCGAACTGTGGAGGACAATACGGAGGACAATCGGTAAATATCAAACATTTAGGAAAATATCTCAAGAAAACCGAAGACAAAGAGAGAAAAAGACTGATGGAACAATTTTGATCAAGGCTTTCCAAAGATATCCTCGATGACTTGGTTGAGAAAAAAGTGACAGAAGAATTAAAAACAGGAGTTCAAACAATTCAATATCAACTCAATACGTTTATGACAACCAATGGACAATCTCCTTTTGTAACCTTATTCCTTCACATCGACGAAGAAGACCCGTATGTAGAATACACGGTCAGAATTATTGAAGAAATTTTTAAACAGAGAATCGAGGGAATCAAAAATGAAGAAGGAGTTTGGATTACTCCAGCTTTCCCAAAATTAGTGTATGTGATCGATGAATGCAACAATCTTTCAGGAGGGAAATATGACTATGTGACAAAATTGGCTGTTCAATGTTCTGCAAAAAGAATGTATCCTGACTATATTTCCGCAAAGAAAATGAGAGAAAACTGTGAAGGAAATGTCTTCTCTCCTATGGGATGTCGTTCTTTCCTTTCTCCTCGAAAAGATGAAAATGGAAACTATAAATTTGAAGGAAGATTCAATCAAGGAGTAGTAAGTATTAATCTTCCTCAAATCGGAATCCTTGCTTCAAAAACAGAGAATCCTGAAGAAACCTTTTTCAAACTTCTTGATGAGAGATTACAAATCTGTTTCGAAGCTTTGATGGTAAGACATGAAAGATTAAAAGGAGTAAAATCTGATGTAAGTCCCCTTCATTGGCAATATGGAGGACTTGCAAGACTCAAAAAAGGAGAAACCATTGATAAATATTTAACTTGATGTTATTCTTCAATTTCCCTTGGATATATCGGAATTTATGAAGCCACAAAAATGGTAAAAGGAGTTTCTCAAACCGATCCAGAAGGAGAGAAATTCGCTCTCAAAGTCATGAATACTCTCAGAGAAGCTTGTAATAAATGGAAAGCTCAAACGAATATCGGATTTGCTCTTTACGGAACTCCAGCAGAATCACTCTGTTATCGTTTTGCAAGAATAGACAAAGAAAAATTCTGAGAGATTAAAGATGTAACAGATAAAGGATACTATACGAATTCTTACCATATCGACGTTCGTGAAAAGATTGACGCTTTCACAAAACTTAAATTTGAATCTCAATTCCAAAAAATTTCCAATGGAGGAGCTATCTCTTATATCGAAGTTCCAAATATGCAAAATAACCTTGAAGCATTAGAAACACTCGTGAAATTCATTTATGACAATATTCAATATGCAGAATTCAACACGAAGTCAGATTATTGTCATCTTTGTCATTTTAATGGAGAGATCAAAGTCAATGAAGAAGGAGAACGAGAATGTCCTCAATGTCACAATAAAGATACCAGAAAAATGAATGTTGTTCGTAGAACGTGTGGATATTTAGGAGAGAATTATCGAAATAAAGGAAAAACAAAAGAAATTTCACAGAGAGTCTTGCATTTGTAAAACATAATTATAAAAAAAGGAGGCTGGATAAAATAAATAGGTTCCAACCTCCAGAAGGTTAAGTATTCTTCTCATGATTAGCAATGTCGTAGATGTTTCTGCATATGTGTAGCCCAATTCCTATTTGAAAGATACTCTTGAAGATTGCAGAATCTCCACGATTTTCGAATGGAATTAATTGATCTAGTTTGAAGACTACCCAGAACATCACGACATCCACTATTAAGAAAAAGAATGCAATAATAAGCTTTTTGTACTTTTTCATAATATTATATTTTGAAGCTTATAACCTTCCTAGCTATATTCTCTGGAAGTAAGAGAAAATCTTGAAACCAAGATTAAAAATATCATATATATATATCTTAAAGTCAAGAAAAATTTAATAAATATAAAATCTACAATCTTTGATAATACTATCTTTATAGAACCTCCCCTAACCCCTCCTTACTAAGGAGGGGAATACATCAAATAAAAATGAGGTTCTTTATTTTACTTCTTACTTTCACAAAAAAATGAAATATGCTAATATCAAAAAATATGATGTTTCAAACGGAGTTGGTGTGAGAGTAAGTCTGTTTGTAAGTGGATGTCGTCATCATTGTAAAGGATGTTTTAATGCTGAAGCTTGGGATTTTAACTACGGAACGGAATTTACTCAAGAAACGATTGATGAGATTATCGAATCCTTGAAACCTGACTATATCAACGGTTTATCGTTACTTTGAGGAGAGCCTCTTGCTCCAGAAAATCAGGAACAAGTTTGGAATCTCATTCAACAAGTTAGACAGAAATTGCCACAAAAAACAATTCGATGTTATTCAGGTTTTACCTATGAATTTATTGAAGAATATATGGAAAAAAATCTTCCCTACACCACAAAGATTATGGATTCTCTTGATGTCCTTGTTGATGGAAAATGGAAAGAAGAATTAAAAAATCTGAATCTTCGTTTTAGAGGTTCTGCAAACCAAAGAGTCATCGATGTTCCAAGTACGAGAAAATATCATACGATTATACGAGCTTTACAGAAAGAAAAAGAGAAATTAGTCCAGTTACCCTTATTCTCAAAAAGCAATTTATCATCATTGGAGAAGGTTGAACAGAAAATTGTCGAAGTATTGGAAGTAGTCGCGTAGAAATTTTTATTGAAGCAGGAGGAATCCTGTTTTTTTGATTAATCTAAAAACCTGTTTTTACAAAAATGACATAATCTAAAAATGTTATATTGAGTTTTAAAATGTCTATTCTTTAGGAAATCTATCCCATAAAAACTCTGTGAAGTTTCTATACTTGTTTCCCTCGTAAGTCTCTAAAGTTGGTAAAAATTCCTCGATTTGAACTAGAGTTTTTTTTTGTTGTTAATAATTGGTAAATAAAGTAATGACGATCTTGTCAGAAAACATTTTTCATTGCTTGAGATTTATAGATACTTTTAAAAAATTTATATTTTGCTTCATCGAGCTTAATATTATGGGAGTTGATATCTTCTAGAATAGCTTGTCGTTCATTATTAATCACAAAATCTTTTATGATTCTTTTTAATAATTCTTTTGTGCAAGTTCTTCAATGAGATTCTTGAAAAGTTTTTCATATTCTTCACCTTGTTTTTCAAGGGCTAGACTTGAAATGATCTTTGGATGTTTCCTTAATGTTTAATGCTAAGCCGTAAGTCCTTTGTTTTAGAAATCACGGCACTTTATTTTTTCTTTGAGTGTAACAGAAAAGGGCTGTGCCTTTGTAACAAGTCATAACCCCTTAAAAAATTAGTTCATCATTAAGTTTTTGGGAACAGTGGGGATCGAACCCACGACCTTATCCTTAAGAGGGATCTGCTCTACCAACTAAGCTATGTTCCCATTAATATGGCAAAAATTACTATACAGATTTCTCTTCTGATTTCAAATGTTTTTTTAAATGATGAATTCTTGGTGAATGTAATAATGAGATCCCTTTATTTTCTCCTTGACCTTTGATTGAGATTTCGTTACACTCAATCAGATTTTTATTTTCTTTTCTTGAAGATGAAAAGATTTAGTTATCTTGATTTGGTGCAAGAACTTTTGCCTCCCGATGAATTTGAAGACTTTCAACAGCAATATACTACTCCTATCCAGAAAAGTGTGAAAATTATTCGTAAAAAGATTTCAGAGGAGGATTTTGAAAAAGAAGCAAAAACTCTGACTCTTCATCAAGGGAATTTTACCGCCTGAGGGAAAAAACTTGATGATCTCGTCTTTGTTGATAATCAAGAAAAAATCGGACTTTGAAGTCATCGACTTCATCAATTAGGATATTTTTATGTCCAAGAATATGCTGCCTGATTCCCCGTTCAGACGATGCATTTTGCTGAAAATGAGATGATTTTGGAGATGTGTGCTGCTCCAGGAGGGAAAACGATTCAAATCCTTGATAAAATTGCTCCTTCATGTACTCTGATAAGTAACGAAATCAATCCTCAGAGAAGAAAAGCACTGTTATCGAATTGTGAAAGATGTTGAAATGAACAAATAGCGATCACTGGATATGATGGAAGAATGCTTTGAAATCTTTTCTTTGAAACTTGTGATCAGGTGTTACTCGATGCTCCTTGTAGTGGAGAAGGAATGCAGTATAAGTCAGATTTTAAAATTTTTTCTTGGAATGAAAAAGAAGTAAGAAAAATTGCAAATCTCCAACAGGAACTTTTGATTTCTGGATTAAAAGCTCTAAAAGTCTGAGGAATGTTGACCTATTCAACCTGTACGACGAATCCAATTGAAAATGAAATGAATCTTCAAAAGATCTTAGAAACATATTCTTGAAAACTTGAGCTTCTCCCCGTAGAAATCGATCAAAAATCTCCGTGAATTCAGCAATGGAGAGATTTTGTTTTTTCTGAAGAATCTGCTCAGAAAGTGGCAAGATTTCGACCTCATCAACAGAAAACTTGAGGATTTTTTATCGCAAAATTGAAAAAACTTGCTCCTTTAGGAGAAAAAAAACTTTCTTTTCAGGAATCTTTCCAGAGTGAAAGTCTTTGGAAGATAACAAAAAATGAAAAAATCTGATCGTTCTTGAAAGAAAAATTTGGAATTTCTGAAGAAATACTCAGAAACTACGATCTTGTAGAATCAAATTTAACAATTCAGCTTATTCCTCATCATTATGAAAAACTTTTAAAGACCGGAATCTTCTTCGATCAAATTGGGATGCCAATTCTCAAAAAACTCCCTCAGGATAAATTTGTTCCTTTAGACGAATTAGCAAAAATCCTCTGAACCTTCGCCACTCAAAATGTACAAGATCTTTCATTTGAAGAAGCTAAAAAACGAGTAGAAAGTAAAAATATTTCTCTGTCTTCAGAATCTCAAGGGAAATACCTCATTTTAAGATGGAAGGGAAAGGGGATAGGAATCTTTTCCAGAAAATAATCTAAAAATCTAAGACATAATTGATAGGTCCATCATTGATACTTTCAATTTCCATCATCGCTCAAAATTCTCCTGTCTGAAGTTTTCGTCAGCTTTCTTTTGCTTTTTGGATAAAATAATCATAAATCTCCTTTGCTTTTTGATGCGGTGCAGAATGGATAAAATCCATTTTTGTTCCTTTATGATTTCTTCCGAAAAGAGTAAAATTCGAAATTAAAAGCACTTCTTCTTGACTATCTTGTAAAGAAACTCCAATTTCATCATGATTACTCAGACATTTTAATTGAGGAATTTTTGTGATAATTTTTTCGATTTTTGCTTGATAGTCAGATTCATCATCTTTATGAATTCATAAATAAATAAGCATTCCTTTTTCTATCGATCTTTGAATTTGTTGAGTAGGAAGGGAAACTGTTGCTTTTTTAACTTGTTGAATTAAGAGTCTCATGTCTTTTGTAAGGAAGATAAAATTATTGAAGTATACAAAGTTGTTATTATTTTACCAGCAAAAACTTGGTTGAGAAAACTTTTTAACAAAAAACCTAAAAATCTGTCAAGTTCTTTCGATATTATTTTGTTGTTTCTCTGAAAGATTGGTGACTTGTTTTTATAGATAAGAATTGATGTTTTTTGATTTAGAAAGAGAAAAAATGATGTCTACTAAAGGTTGCACAACAATTCTTGTGCATCCTAGAAGAAGGTGACTGTCCTGAAGCTTGTGAAGGTGTTGTTAATAATAACAACAATAACAATAATCAGAATAACAATCAAAACAATGATGTTAAATCTGGTAAATTAACAGTAACTAACGAAAAGAATGAAGATGGAATGGTATTCTCTTCTGGATATGTTTCAGAACTTGATACTATCAATTTCTCTTCTGACGAAGAAGTTACTATCAATTCAATTACTCTTAAAAGAGTAGGACTTTCATCTCGTACTTCAATTGAAGAAATTTGGTTGGAGAATGAAGAAGGAAAGAAAGTAACTACAGAAAAATCTATTAATTCATCTGATATGGTTACTTTATCTATTAATAAAGATTACAGAACTATTGATGGTAAAGCTTCTTTTGTAGTTGTAGTAAAAACTCCTAACAAAAAAACAACTGAATTAGGAACTAATATTGGATTTGAAATTTCAGAAATCGATTCTACAGCTAAAAATGCGTCAGATAAGACTTCTACAAATAAATATGCTTTTGCTGATTATACAGCTAAAGGTGTAAAAATTGAAATAAAAGGAAATCCTACAACATATGACTATAAAGACGGTGAATCTTATGAAGTAGCTAAAATGAAAATAAATGCTACAGATGTTGCTGTAAAAGTTGAATGATTTACTTTAAATCAAACTGGTACTAATTCAGTTGATCTTGATGATATTGATGATGTTGAGGTATTAGTAAATGGTACATCTATCAAAGGAGTAAATTGGTCAGTTAAAAAATCTGATTTAACAATCACTTTCCCTGAACAGGAAATTGCTCAAAAAGCCAATGCTATCTTTACAGTAAAAGCAAGTTTCAAAGACTTTACTGATTTTGGTAAGAATATTCAATTTCATCTTGATGCTGCTAATGTAAATATTAAGGAAGTTAATAATAATGTAAGAGTTAATGTTACTGGTGCAGATACTGATTTTGTTGCATATACATTCAAAGGAAATAGAGTTGAATTTGTAAATGAAAAATTAGATTCATCTATTGATATTGCTGCTAATAGTAAAGGAATTATTGCTAAAGGTACAGTAAAAACTAATGGACAAACAATTGAAGCAAAAAATGTTAGTGTATCAACTGATACTTTTACAGGAATTGATACAATTGAGTTTTTAGTAAATGGAAATCCTGAATCAGAAATATCTAATCGAAATACTGCACATACATGAGGAACTTTCAGTAGTATTACTATCGATGATAATTCTACTATTGAATTAAGAGTAACTCTTGTAAACGATGCTCAACCAACGAATTGAATTCAAATTAAAATCAACAATGAAACATCTATTTGAAATTCTCTTGGAGCACAATATGATGTAAAAGCAAGTGATAAAAGTATTAATTCATTAGGATCTATTACAATTGCTAAGTTTAATGTACAGGCTCCTAAATCATCATTTGTTAACAATCTTTCAAAAGGAGTTGAATTTAAAACTAATACAAACAATGAAAAAACAATTTTTGAAGGTAATTATACTGCTAAAAAACAAGCTATTAAATTGAATCAAGTACAAATTAAACATTCAGATAGTACTCATAATGTTACATGAAGTGTTGAGTTGATTGTAAAAATTGGTAATGAAACTGTAGCTAGTATTGTTGATAAAACTGATGATAGAATTGACGATACGAATGGTAAAACAGCAGATTTTAATCCTATCGAAGTAAAAGAAGGAGATAATATTCCTGTGGTAATTATCGCAAAAGGTAATCCAACTGAAAGTATTACAGGATTAGTTTATAAGGTTGCTCTTATTGGATATGATTCTGAATACAATGAAATTGGAAAAGAAACATTCAAAGAAACTGTAGAACTTAAATTTGTTACTGCTAATGCTGTTACTGTTATGTCTAATAGTGCAATTAAGAGTAATGATGTTATCTTGAATAATAGAAATCAAGTTGTAGCTAGCTTTATTGTAAAACCATCAAACAATGCAGAATCTGCAGAATTCGATTCTATGGTGTTATCTTTAAGTGGATTTGGAACAACTCTTGATCCAGATAAATTTACAGTAACTATTGGAGGAATAGAACAAGATGTTACTACTGGAAACATTACAACATGATTGTATATTGATAATATCAATCAAACAATTAGTAAAGATGGTGTTAATGTTGAAGTAAAATATCAAGATAAAGTAGGAACTGGAGATAAAACTGTTAAAGTAGAAAGTATGAATAATGACGCGAAAAATGGAGGAAATACATTTACAAGAACTTCTGTTAATGCACTTCTTAAAGTAGCTGAAATGGATGATTCAAGTAAAGCTACAACACAATATAAATTTACTGTTGAATATGCTGATGATGTAGATACACAAGAACTTACAGGAGTAGTATTCTGGAAGTGAAGTACTTATAGTGGATCTATTAATGATGGAGGTAAAATTGAAGAGAATAAACGATATTCTCTTGAGAATCAGTCTACTGCACAAATTATTGATAGAATTACATATGGTGATGTTGAAATTATAAAATCTTCAGTTTCAGATTTCTTTAGAGTAAAGAATCAAAACGGAAAGGAAGTAGATTTAATTGTTTCAACAAATAGTTAATTTGTGTTTAACACTCCTTTAAAGCAAGGTATAAAAGCCTTGCTTTTTTAGTATAAAAAATTCTTGTAAAATTTAAACTATGGAATGAAATACGGCTTATGAACAGTTTCTTTTAAAAGTAGTGTATAAAAGACACTGATAAGTTTTCAAGGGTAAATATTATCAGACTATTAAAGATTAAACTCTGACTTCGGTCGGAGTTTTTTCTTTTTGTGGTTGTTGAAGGGAGAGAGGTATAACGGGAAGAAAGAGAGAAATCGATGTGAAAAAAACTTGATTTTTGACAGGAGAAAAATAATAATAAGGATGTATTTATTTATGGTAATCATAAATGGTAAGAATTATTGAATGTCCTGAAGAATTAGAATCATTATTATATTCTAATGTTCACTATGGATATCCAAAAGAAGTTATAAAAAAATTTAGACATCAATATCGTATCATTGAATGATGTGTGTCTTTACAAGAAATGTACGAAATGACAACTTTGAGACTTCATAAATTATCATGAAATTTAAAATGAATATATGCTATTGATTTAACAAAAGGACGAAGACTTGAAGTTAAAATTTTATCATGACCTGTTATTCAAATTATTCGTATTTCAAATCATTATGCTTTGTAAACTTTTATTTCTTACTCCACTATACTATGACTCAAAAATTTATTATTTCTGATCATCCATGAGAGATCCTTGCAGAAGAATTAGAAGCAAGAAATTGGAGTGTTCAACATTTTTCTCAATTGTCTGATTTGCCTGAAAATGTTATTAATTCTTTAATTGATGGAGAAACGGATATCACTCCTGAACTTGCAATGATTATTGGATCAACATTATGAACTTCGGTACAGTTACGATTAAAATTACAAAATGATTATGATGTATTCCTTGAATCTCAAAATATCACAACGATGCAGAAGATTTTGAAAATTGAAAAAAGAATGGGAATGTATGCTTAAAACATAACAGAAAACTCTGACTTCGGTCGGAGTTTTTTCTTTTTTTTGTGGTTGAGAGGTTTCTTATTAAAATCAAAAATTCCGATAATTTTACTACTACAACTTGCAAAAAAAACGATATTTTGTATACTAGAGATGTCTAAAAAAACGATATTTTGTATACTAGATTTTATTTTTGTAGGTATTATCTGATGTTTTATAGAAATGTTCTCAAGGATATTATCCCTTTTATTCAGACTCATGATATTTTATTGTTTTATGGTGCAAGACAAGTAGGGAAAAGTAGTTTAATGAAATTGATTCAAGAAGAATATTTACAATGTCGTTTCTTAAGTTTTGATCTAGAGGAACCTTGAGAATTACTTTCTTTAAATCAAGGACCAACGGTTTTTGTAAATAATCTTATTTCTCTTTATGATCGACATACTGATGAAGATTTGGTAATTTTTATCGATGAAATTCAATATCTTGATAATCCCACAAGTTTTTTGAAGTATCTTTATGACCATTACGAACATTTAAAATTAATAGTTTCCTGATCTTCAACGTTAGAAATTAGAGGAAAGTTAAAAGATTCTTTAGCAGGAAGAATGTTAAAATTTGAAATTTATCCTTTGAGTTTTGAAGAATTTTTAAGGTTTAAAGAGAAAAATGAACTTGCAAATGCTATAGGGAAACAGGATATTCCTCAATATATTGAAGTACAAATTAAAGAATATTTTAAAGAGTATTTAAGGTTTTGATGATATCCTAAAATGGCTTTAACTAATGGAGAAATCTATAAAAAGACCTATTTAAAACAAATTGTGGATAATTATATTTCAAAAGATATTAAGGATATCGGAAAAATTAGAGATATTGATGGTTTTAATAGATTATTGCACGTTCTTGCAAGTCAGATTTGAAATCTTTTGAATATTTCAGAACTTTCGAATAAAATTGGGGTAAATCTTGAAACGATAAGAAATTGGATCGCTCTTTTAGAAAATACTTTTGTAGTTAAGAGAATTTATCCATATTCTTGAAATATTAGATGAGAATTAATAAAAACTCCAAAAATATTTTTTATTGATACAGGAATTAGAAATTACATTCTTAATGATTATGAAATATCGGGGTCTGTATTTGAAAATGGTTTCTTTTCTTATATTCAAAATGCTTATTATACAGAGCATATTAATTTCTTTAGAACAAAAGAGAAACAAGAAATTGATTTTATTTTGAATGGAATACCATATGAATTAAAATTAACCTATACTGGAAAATGACTATTAGCATTATCAAAATTTGAAACAATAAGTTGAAAAAAGGGGAAAGTTATCACATTAGAAAAATCTGAAAGATCCTGAAAAGAATCCTTTTATCCTTGGGAAGTATAATTTTTTTGATAAAGAGAACTCTGACTTCGGTCGGAGTTTTTTCTTTTTTTTGTTGGTGAAGGGAGAGTTTTTGAGTGAGAACTTGATTTTTTATTATTTTTTCATACTATTATTGATGCATTTATGTTATTTGTAATCTCATGAAAGTAATTACATCATCAGAAGAATTACAACAATTATTGTTTGAAACTTGACTTGATGATATCCCAAATGAGTTGTAAAGAATTTTCAATTAAAGGTAGCACTATTAGAATCATGTCAAAATTCTACAGAAATGTATAAATTAACGACTCTAAGAGTTCATAAATTACAATGAAAAAAAGATGAAATTCTTGCTATTACTTTAACATATAATTACAGATTAGAAATTAAAATGTTACAAGATTGAGTCATTGAAATCGTAGAATTAATAAGAATTAGCAATCATTATCAATAATCTTTATTTTCTTATGAAAATATCATGGAATTAAAAATCGCACATCATCCTTGAAATCATCTTGCTCTAGAATTAGAAGCAAGAGATTGGAGTGTTCAACATTTTTCTCAATTATCTGATCTGCCTGAAAGTGTTATTAATTCCTTAATTAATGGAGAAACGAATATTACTCCTGAACTTGCGATGATTATTGGATCAACACTATGAACTTCGGCACAGTTACGATTAAAATTACAAAATGATTATGATGTATTCCTTGAATCTCAAAATATCGCAACGATGCAGAAGATTTTGAAAATTGAAAAAAGAATGGGGATGTATGCTTAAAACATAAAAGAGAACTCTGATTTCGGTCGGAGTTTTTTCTTTTTTTTGAGGTTTTATGCTTGAAACTATACAGGTTTTATGTATATTAAAAATGTTTATATCATACCTTACAATCATGGATATGGCAATCTCTATACAATCTTTTATCAAAGATTATCTCAAAATCATTCCTTCATTAAAAGTTTGACCAAAAAGAATACAAGCCTGAAAGGAGGAAATGGTTTTGATTTCTGCTGAACAATATGAATCCATGAAACAACAATTAATCGTCCAAGATCGAGATCAAGAAGTTAAAAATGCAAAAAAAGAAGGGAAGACATATAAAAGTATGCATGATTTTATCACAGAATGTAAATCTTCATCATGTTAAACCTTCACATTACAAGTAAATTCAAAAAACAGTAAAAAAACTATCAATATAATGAAAAAGTCATGCAAAGATTAGAACAGTGTGGTGAAGAAATCTTGTCAGGAACTATTGATGAAAAACGAAAAGATCATCAACTTTCTGGAAAATTTCTTCAATATCGTGAGGTTCATCTCTTTCCAGATGTATTGATGATTTATTATATAGAAGGAGAAGATTGTTTTTTGGTCGCTATTGGTTCACATGCGGATCTATTTTGATAAAAGAGACTCTGACTTTGGTCGGAGTTTTTTCTTTTGGAGTGTTGTTCTTGGGGAGAGGTCTGGGAGAAAGTGAGAAAATTTGATGTTTTATTGAAACTGTACGTAATAATAATCGAAAAATCCGATAATTTTACTACTAGAACTTGCAAAAAACGATATTTTGTATAGTAGATTTTGATTTAACAGATATCATCTAATATTTTGTAAAACGATTCTCAAGGATATTATCACTATGTGACAAGAGGGGTGATTTGTTCGTGAAGAACAGTTGTCCTTTATTAGTGAGTAAAGTCAAAAAAATATTTGATTATTAAAATAATCCTTGTTCTCAAGGAAAGATGATCTTTGCTTGTCAATTTTGTAATAAAGTCTGATAATATTTTAGTCTTTTCTTAAACATGGAGGAGAGAATTTTGATATTTTCATCTGCATAATCATATATCGTTTTTGCTCCATTTCCTCTTTGAATTCTTCATAGATACTGAATCAATTTCCCTTCAAAGGAACAAGGATAGATCAGAAACAAGGTATCTAATTCTGGCAAATCCAAACCTTCTCACAATAACTGTCCAGTTGTGAAAAGAAGTTGAAAATCTCCCTTTTGGATCAGATTTATTTTCTTTTTTCTCATATTTTGGCTGTCATCTCCTGTCAACGTAATGATCCCTTTTTGATGTTTCAAATAAAGCTGTAAAATCTCGAGATGCTCCTTTCTTTCTGTTAACACTAAAATTTTCTTTTTCAAACTCAGTTCATGGAGAAGATCGTTGATAATCTGTTGATTTCTTTTGAGATCAAAAATAAGTGTTTTTGCTAGAAGTTCAAAAGAATCTGTTTTATAATCGAAAGGAAGCGAAGTTTCAGTATTTTTAATGATAATTTCTATTGTTTGTTCCTCATTCGGATTAATTCCTTTCGCAAGAATCGGTCCAAGATATGCGAAAAGAAAAGCTTCATCATTATTTTTTCTGAAAGGAGTTGCAGTAAATCAAAAAAGATTCTCAGGACAGAATTTGCCAATCGTAGTACGAAACGTTTCAGCGGGAATATGATGACATTCATCAAGAATAAGAGTTCAAAAATCTGAACATATTCCCTTGTTAATCTGATGAGAAAGAGTTTGAATCATTGCAATGGTGATTTTGTCTCAAATCTTGAAAGTAGTTCCCGAGATCATTCAAATATCCTTTTTCGGAATACCAAGAAAGGTTTCGATTTTTGTCATCCATTGTTGAAGGAGTTGCTGACGATGAATCACAATCAGAGTTTTCTTCTTTTTTTTAGTAATCAAATCTAAAGCCATTAAGGTCTTTCAAAATCAAGGAGGCGCGACGATAATTCAACAATGTTTCGCATAGGATGATTTGATACATTCATATTGATAATCATGTAAAGCCACTTCTTTGGGGAAATTAATCTCTTGATATTTGGGAATCATATTCTGGATTTGGTAGTCAATCTTTCTTTCATCTAAAAATGTTGTTAATCTCTCGCAAAATCCTCTTGGAATAAGAATTTCATTCTCTGTTTCTTCAATACAACTAAAAAATTTCTCGGTAGAATAGGTACTTCTCCCCATTTTCTTTTTTATGAGATAATCGGTATTGAGAACTTTGAGATTCTCATATAAAAATGAGATGACCATCGGTGGAAGTTCTGATCTTTGAAGAGATAGTTTATCTTTCACAGTTATTACGATTGTTGTTTTTCAAATTTCCTTCTTGGTTTCAAGGATTCTTTGTTGGTTGTCAGACTTTTTTTCTTTTGTTTCATAATTTCTTTGAGACAATACTTCATTATTAAGATCTTCAAAATGGAAAGAAGAAAAAATCTGATTAAAATGAGAGGTTGTTAGCCTTTTTATTGTATGGAGGAAGCTTCGCTGATCGGAATAAGGAATAAAAGTTTGTGGATCAAGAAAAGTAGAATTTCCTTCTTGTAAACTTTTTCATTGTAAGGGAAGTGCAATAAGATTCCCAAATCATTTCCCTTTCAAAAAGTCTTGATTAGGGAAAATACGATCAAAACTTTTCCCCATAGTAGTTCACAAACTTTGTTGCAAAAGTTTAAAAAAGAGTTTTCTTGTGTTTTTTGCGGAAAGTGGACTTTCAAAAAAAATCCAAACATGTCCCCCGTTTCCAGAACGAGATCTTTCAAGATATGCGGGAATCTCATATTTTTCACAAATTTTCAAAAATTTATTACTGTCTTCTTTCCGAGTCTTTTCATCAAAATCTGCTACTATAAACCAAGAAGTATTATCTTTCAAGAGAGGATAAATTCAAATTACCTTTTCTCCTTTTAAATGTCTTATGATAACAGAATCTGTCAATGGAGCTAATATTTTTTCTTCAAAATTTGCTAAATTCCCGCCCTTCGCTTGATGTTGTCTGAAAGTATTTCGGTCAAATTGATATACTGGATAATAGCCAGACTTTTCTTCTTTTTCTCGACGATATGCATACAGATCTTCTCTTCAATGAAAAAGTGAACGATACAAACGGAGAAAATCTAAATTCATGGAATAATGATAATGAAGTGAAAACTGACTATTTTATATTTTTCTTATCGATAAAGTCAAGCGTTTTTTTGACTTTACTCGCTAATCAAGGACAGCTATTCTTCATGGATACCTCTCTCATCTTGAGAAATATACAGAAGTATTAAGTTATAATTATCATTTGAAGACAAAATGTATATAAAATTACACAATATTGTATAAATCTTTGCACAAATACAAAAACGAGGACTTTCATCCCCGTTCTTCAGATGATATAAATTTCTATTCTGTAAAAAACTTGATTTTGAACTTTTTTTCGTTATAATCTATTTCAGAAATTAATTCATACTGAAACGTGTCGTTTAGCGACTGCATTCTCTTATGAGATAGGTATGAATTTTTCTTTTGGAAAAATTTGTATTTGTATTGCTCTATGTTTAATAATGTTTAGATATGATTCTTTTTGTGATGAATATTCACGATGGATTCATGAAGTAATATAATCGGCTAATTGTAATAAATTATTTTTTCTAGAATCTTCTGTTCTCACTTTTTTTATTTTATGATCATTATAGGTATTAAAATTTTTTCTTAAGTATGTTTGTAAATTTCTATCAAAAGATTTACTATATCCTCCATCAATAATTACATTAGCTTCCATTAATCTTGTCCTTGCCATTTCGAATACTAGAGAACATATATAACTATAAAAAGATTCTCTCAATTTTAAACTTTCAAGATCTAAAACTCTTTTATTAACAATAATTCAATAATAGAAAAAATCATAAGGAGCTACAGCAGAAAAGAAAGCTTGTTTAATTCTATCAGAATCTTTTTTATAATGAAATTCATAATTTTCAGAGAAATGTAATTCATTTTTTAGTAGTTGAATTCTTTGATTACATTTTTCAGCCTCATTTTGAGTATTAAAAATAACCATTCAAATAGTAAAGAAATGACTTGATTGTTTTTCAAATTGAAATCCTGTATCTCAAGCTTCATCGATAAATACTAACATAATTAGAAAAATAGAATCGTAAAATCATCTCTACTATACCCATTTTCTTCATCATTTCAACTGTTTTTCTCTATTTTTTTTGACATACATACCTCTCCTTCTCCTTGCTAAGGAAAGGGTGCCCGAAGGGCGGATGAGGTTCATCATGGGGAGATTTAAAAAAACGAGGATTTTTGTCCCCGTTCTTCTTTTCCATCTAAAAAACTAATCATTTATGAATAAAATTATTGTTCTTTTAATTCTTTTTTTACTGATTCTAAAGCGGAAATTATTTCTTCTGAGGTTACATTTTCTTTAATACTTTTAGCATATACTAATAAGAGAAAAACAATTTCTCCAGAGACTTTCACTATAAATCTAAATCCTCCACTTTTACCAATTGGAATTGAAGAATTTTTACATCTTACTTTATAAATTCCATTTCATAAATGAGTAGCAAAAAGCGGATCAAAATCTAATTTAAATTCTTCATAATCGCTTAAAATATGATTATATCTTATTTTTAACTTATTCAGTTGACTGATAAAGAATTTTGTTTCTATAAATTTCATGCGATTTCATCTAATTCTTGACATAAAAATTTTACTTTATCACAGTCTAATTCTTTTCTTAATTTTTGATCTTGAGAACTTTCTTCCTTATCTTTAATATATTGCATAGCCATAAAAGTTAAATACTCTTGCAATGCTTGAGTATCAACTCCTTGGGTATCAATATTTACCGTTACAGCTACCATTTCTTATTTTTATTCAAATAAAACTACCTCCAATATACACAAAAGCAACAAAAAATCAACCACTTTTCTTTATTTTTTTTGACAAATTATTTTTACAAAAACTTGATTTTGAATTTTTTTTCGTTATACTATAGATGAAAAAGTTTGTGGTGTTCGCACCGGCTCGGACTAGTTTGATCTGGAATCAAACTTTTTCTTTTTTTTTTAAATTTTTATTCTAAGCTTCCCATAAAATTTCTATATCATTGCATATTCCATGCAGGCATAACTGAATGATATTCGGCATATTCTTTCCCTTGTTCTTTTCTTATGACAACTCTAACTCTATGTTTCTCTGCTCAATATTCAACAACACCGACAAATCAAAAATATTCAGCTTTTTTTATTTCTTTTGTTGTTTTACCATATTTTCTTACTTTAACTGTTTCTTCTCTTTCTCTATATTCTTGATATAAATGAGATTTCGTAATAATCTCTTCCACATCTAAAAAACAGGTAAATCTGATCATTTGTTCTTTATCATTTCTTCTATGTTTTTCGTCTTTATAGGTAATATGAGAAAATCATTCATGGGTAAATTTTACAAGGATTCATAAAGCAGGACAAAGAAGGGGATTTGTAAGTAATTGATTGAATTTATTAAAAGCGAGATTCCTACTTTGAGAAAGTTCCATAATGATAAATTATCAATATAAATCATCTCTACTATACCCATTTTCTTCATTATTTCAACTACTTTTCTTTATTTTTTTTGACAAAAAAACGAGGACTTTCATCCCCGTTCTTCAGATGATATAAATTTATTCTGTAAAAAACTTGATTTTGATTTTTTTTTAAGTATAATAATTATACATTAAGAAGAAGAGAATCCTAAAAGTGTAGGTGCTTTGTGGAGACTCTTCATTTTTTTTATTCATCTTCTAATTGAATTTTTGACTTTAAATTTGATAGATAGTCATACAAACTTGGGGGTAATGATTTATATAATGATGATGCGTATTTTTTATTAGGGAACAAAATTTTTAAAAATCTCTCTTTTTTAATCAAGAAATCTACTAAAATTTTAAAATCACCATCTCAAGAAACTAAAAGAATTTTATCAAATTGATCTGCTTCTTCTATCAATTTTTGCATAACTGTAAAAATTAGATCACTATCAATATTCCCCTTTTTGTGAGTTTCCATTGCTTTATTTTGTTTTTTAAAACAGATAATAAAACCACATTCTTGTAAAAAAGTATATAAATCTTGATTGATGTTTTGACTATATCCAATAAAATAATAAGCTTTTTGAATATGATATTTCTCATATAAATAAGTTCTAAATTTTTTTAAATCTAATTTCCAAGTTTCTTCATTATCAATTTCTTGAATTCAACGATAAAGATTTTGACCATCAATAAAAGCATAATTTCACATTGAGAAAAAAAAGATATAAATCATCTCTACTATATCTATCTCCTTCATCATTTCAATTATTTTTCTTTATTTTTTTTGACAAAAATAAAAAAGGGGACTCAACCATACGGTCAAGTCACCTTTTATGCTTTTACAAGCAATTGAAATTCCATATCTTTTATGATTAGAATTAGTCTCCAGAAACTACATCATAAACTGATAACTGAACATCATCATCTGTTTTTAAGAAATCAGCAATTGTAATGATAGGAGAGTCTTCTTCATCAGTATTTGCATCAATTGTATATTGAATAGCTACTACATCTTCAATTTTTGAACTATCAGTAATATTAAATTTCTTAACACCACCATTTGAATTAAGATCTCATGCTTCAATTACTTTAGTTTTTTTACATGCTGGATCAGTACATAATTGAAGATTTGAAACAGTTTGATTATCGGCAGTTTCTACAGCATATGTATAACTAACAACATTATTAGCTACAGTTTGTTTTGTAATTCTTACAAAAGCTTTAACAACTTGTCTTGTATTTTCTGCTGATTTAGAATTTACAACATTTGGATTAATTGTAGTTGTTACTTTTATATCTTTAGTTGTTACCTCTAAATCTTTTTTTGCTTTGATAATAACTTCAGTTTTAGCATTAATATCAATGTTAATATCATTATCAACAGTATTAAGAGTAATTTTACCTTTTTCTTCAGTAACAGTTAATTTATCTGCAACATCATCTCCACCAATCAATACTCTAAAATATTTATCTGCAGACGCTCCGTCGTCAATTGTCACACTATTAGCAAATGTAAGATTTTCGATTTCAACCTTCATAGCATCAATTGTAGCAGATGAAGAACCTTTTTTAGGAGTTACATAGAATCCACCAATTGTTCTATCTGTATTTGTTAAGATAACATCAGATTTTTTAACTACTACACTATTTGAAATTTCAATATTATTAGATTCAACAATATCAAATTTAACTAAGTTTTCTGGATCGATAGCTGCTTCATTTCCTTTTCCATCTTTTGCATCAAATGTTAAGTTAAATTCAATACCTTCTGGAGCAGTTTCACCTGCGGCTAATTCATGATAGATATGAGCAATAACTTTAATTGTTGCAGTATCTCCTTGTTTAATTGTAACAGAATCAATTGTATCATTGTCTACTACTTTTCCATCTTTAACAGGTGTTGATTTTTTATCAAAATCTAATGTAGCTACATTATCTTTACCAACATAAACATCGAAAGAATAAGAAGCTCCTTGTATTTCAGAATTCTTCATTTCAGCTGTCATTGTAACCCCTTCTAATACAAGATCAGATTTTTTAGCAGTAAGAGATCCACTAAATACAACTTTATCTTCATTAGATTTATTTGCTTTAAATTCAACAGATTTTGTCAAATCATTAACAAAAGATGATTTAGCAGGTGTTACTTTAATAGCACTAATAACAATAGATCCATTAACATTAACATTCTTTTCTCCGTCTAAATCTTGATATGTTGCTCTTCATAATTTAATAGCTGTAGAACCATCAATAGTTACTTGAATGTTTTTATTATCAAATGTCTTATTATCTTCAAGATCTACAACAAGTTGTAAAGTTCCATCTTCATTAATATCAAAAGATTTTACATAGTTTTTCTTCTTTGTAAATTCTGCAATATCATGTCCGTTGAGAAGAAGTCTTACACTTTCAATAATATCCCATTGTTCTGCAGTTTCAGATAATACTGTCATGTCAGCAATTGTAATAGCTTGTCCATTTAATGCAATAGATCCAGAAGCAATAACTACATCTGAACTTCCTGCAGCAGCTTCAATTGTACTATCAATTTTTGAATTAGTTAATGTAACTTTAGATCCAATAATTGTATATACTGGGAATGTTGCTGTAGTGGATTCAGTGTTTAATCCATTAGCAACTGTTGTTGCAGCAGTATAACAAGATTTGTCACTATCTGCAGCATATGTAGCATTTGCAGTATTACATGGGAAAGAATAATTCTTAAGATCAACTTTAGCTCTTACACTTGTTTTTGATTCAGTTACATTCAAATCACTTGCTTCATCGATAACGAAAGCGATAGCTTCTCCTAAATCTTCAACATCTTCAAGAGTAACTCTTACGGTAAATGTAGTAGATTTTTTGATAGCAATTTCTTGTTCAGGGAATGTTACTGTCATTTCATCTTTTTTAGAAGATGTAGAGAATGATACTTTATTAAGTTTTTCTCCATCTGCTAAAATTTCTACATTAGAAATCTTATCCAAATCAAAATTATTAACTTTATCTTTAGCTACATTAGAAGCTACATTAGATAAAGTAAATCCATTCACTTTAACAGCAGCACTTCCTGCTTTAATTTTAACTTTTGCAACTTCATAAGAATTACCATCTACATAACTATAGTTTTTATCAGATCCATTGTATTCTACTGTAACAGATCCTTCTCCTGTATAATCAGCAAAATTATAAAGGTAAGCTTTTGCAGATACATTAACTTTTTCAGTTTCTGCAGAAGAATCGATAGAAGTAATAGTAAATCCTACATTAGTTCCTAAATCAGTTGATTTACATACATATTTACTAGGAGTTTCTCCACATTCTGCTTTGTCTGTTGTTTTTACAACTACAACAAATTCATGTTTTCCTTTTTTAAGATCCTTGTAATCTTTTTTAATATTAAGAGTTACAGCATCTTTTGAAGAAGAAAGAGATTTTTCAGTAGTTACTTTTTCTCCATTTTCATTCTCCAACCAGATTGAGTCAATAGAATCAGCTGTTGAATATCCGTATCTTTCGAAAGTCATACTATTAAGAGTAATATCTTCATCTGTAGAGATAACTACTGTATCAAGTTCAGATTCATATCCTTGAGAAAGAACTACAGCATCTTCATTCTTTTCGTTAGTTACTGTGATCTTTCCAGATTTCTTTTCTTCTTTTTCTTCGTCTTTTTTAGTTTCTTTTTCTGTCTTTTTAACAACACCTTCACAAGCTTCAGGACAGTCACCTTCTTCTAGGATGCACAAGAATTGTTGTGCAACTGAACATTCTTCAGTTTTCTCATTATTAATCATTCCAGCAGATCTTTGAAGCATGATCATTACATATCCTCTTACTTCTTTTTGATCAGGATTGATTTGAGTCATAATTCCAGCTTTTTTCAAAGCATTAAGGTGATTTACATAGTAAGGATTAGTATCCTTTACTTGATTTGGCCATAATACTCTTGAAAGAGCAGTACCAAATTGTGCTCTAGTTACAATTCCATTTGGGTTGAAAGAAGATGCAACTTTACCTTCATCTCGTCCCATAATTCCTAATTGACATGCTTTTGTAACTCCATTGTCGTAATCAGCATCCATTTTAGCTGATACGTCAGAGAAATTACAAGTAATGCTTGTATCAGGAGTTCTTCCAAGTTTGTTGATAGCATAGTTTGCTAACATTTTTGCCATAGCAACTCTTGTTAAGTTCCCCATCATGTTGGCATTATCAATACCTTTTACAGTTGTTACACCATTTTCGTAAGCCCATGTATAAGCGCTTTCTAATTCGCTGCTGTATCCAAAAGCAATAGAAGAAGGAGTAACAATAGTTGTTGCAGCTATCACTCCCGCAGCGATAGTGCTAATAAACTTTTTGCTATTCATAGCTTCCTTTCTTTTATTAAATAAAATAGTTTCATTCCCCCTATAATTGATGGTTATCAACTTTCCCATGTCTCCACACAGTAGCAGTTATCTAACCACTTAGAGAGAATCTAATTCAGAGTTTATTTTTTATCGAAGGTTTTTCAAGAGATTTTTCTGACAAAATGTGACATTCAATGTCTAAATCATAAGATTCAGCTTTTTACCACTCTTTTTTCAGAATTTTCGTGTCAAATCTTCACAATCAACAAACTCTTACATAATAGAATACGGAAAAATTTTCATTTTGTGACAAAAAAGTGTATTTTTTACCAAAAAAGATGAGAAATCTGAGGTATTATGAGGAGAAAAAGGTTTGTATTTTTGTAAAAAGCTCCTTTTTTTATAACAAATCTCCCCCCAGCCCCCTCTTTAACAAGAGGGGGAGTTTTAAACTTGCATTTTCCTTCTCCTTGCTAAGGGAAAGGTGGCCGAAGGCCGGATGAGGTTCCTATATAAGTTTTTATATGTACATTTCCCCCCTTGACAAAGGGGGTAGGGGGATTTGTAAAAAGAGAGCTTTTCTCTTGAGTAAGCAAATCTCCCCCCAGCCCCCCTCTTTAACAAGAGGGGGAGATTTTATGCGTACATTCCCCCTTGATAAGGGTGGTAGGGGGATTTGTTTTATATTAATATTGAAATTCTGTAATGCTTATTTATCATGAGCATACTTTTTAAAAGATCTATCCGATATGACCTTTCAAAATAATTATAATCAAAATACTCCCTTTATTCCTTACAATGCTGCCAATAGAGATTATGCAAGATTTAATAGAAAAAATCCAACAAAAGCAGAATATATCTTTTGGAACAGTTTTTTAAAAAAAGATAAAACTTGATTTCGTTTTGTTCGTCAAAAGACATTATGAGGATTTATTGCTGATTTTTATTGTTCAAAATTATTATTAGTAATTGAAATTGATGGATGATATCACAAAAAAACTCTTGAGGAAGACAAAGATAGAGAAATCTGGATGCAAGAACAATGAATTAAAACAGTAAGATTTACTAATGAAGAAGTTTTATATCATTTAGATTGAGTCGAAATAACTTTACAAGAGATTATTGCTGAAAGAAAATTGGAACTTTGATTGTAAAATTCTTTAGTGTAGACAAATCTCCCCCCAACCCCCTCTTTAACAAGAGGGGGAGTTTTTATGTGTACATTCCCCCTTGACAAAGGGGGTAGGGGGATTTGTAACTTGAAAGCTTTTCTTTGTGTAAGCAAATCTCCCCCCAGCCCCCTCTTTAACAAGAGGGGGAGATTTTATGCGTACATTCCCCCTTGATAAGGGTAGTAGGGGGATTTGTAAAAAGAGAGCTTTTCTCTTGAGTAAGCAAATCTCCCCCCAACCCCCTCTTTGACAAGAGGGGGAGCTTTTATGTGTACATTCCCCCTTGATAAAGGGGGTTAGGGGGATTTGTAAAGAGAGAACTTTTCGCTTGAGTAAGCAAATCTCCCCCCAACCCCCTCTTTAACAAGAGGGGGAGTTTTAAACTTGCATTTTCCTTCTCCTTGCTAAGGAGAAGGTGGCCGAAGGCCGGATGAGGTTTCTATATAAGTTTTTTATGCACATTCCCCCCTTGATAAAGGGGTTAGGGGGATTTGTAACTTGAAAGCTTTTCTCTTGAGTAAGCAAATCTCTAAAGACTAATTGCTATATATAGAAAATAAATATCATTACCATGATTCGATAAAATGTTTCATATTCTCTTTTAATTGAATCCAATCAGATTGAGATAACTTTCATCGTGCTTTGTGAATAAAATCTTCTGTAATAGTAGTAATTTTAAAAATTCTAATAACAGATTGTTGACTACGTAAATGATTTTCATTATCAGATTGAATAAATACATCAAATGGTCATCACTGTTGAAGTTGGGTAGATATCGCACAAATGAGATAATCATCTCTATCTTTGGCAAGAATAACAACTGGTCTAAATTTACTTTCTATTCCGTTAGAAAATTTCATTGGACACAATACAATATCTCAAGGATTATATCACATCTTCATATAAATCTTCCTCATCATGTAAAAATTGAAAAGAAGGATTATGGGTAAAATTCTGACGACTTTCTTCTTCTCTTAACGAACTTTCTTCCTTATCTTTAATATATTGCATAGCCATAAAAGTCAAATACTCTTGCAATGCTTGAGTATCAACTCCTTGAGTATCAACATTTACTGTTACAGCTACCATTTTCGATTTTTATGCAAATAAAACTATTTTCAATATACGATATTGTTAGAATCTTAAAACAAGCTTCCTGCTAATTGCTCTTTAGACATAAAAGTCCAACGAATTGTAATCTCTTTTTTGAGTAAAGAGGAACAGCTTTTTTCAATCTCTTTTTGAAGTTTTTCTAGGTGCATTTCTGCCATTTTATTACTTACAATGAGAGAAATTTCATGATCATTGATCGATTCAATTGAAACATGTTCCAAAAGTGCTTCTTTTTTTGAAGTGATTTTCATTCATTCAAATTCATCAGGAATATTCTGAACAGCAGCTTTCCATAAAACAAAAGGATCATTTAATTCTGATGCTGAAAGAGTAACGACAGCTTCTTCTGTTTTGGTTTCTGGGATATTTGAAGGAACGGGAGTTTCAGTTTTTTCTGGAGAAACAGTAGGAGAAACAGGAGTTTCTTCAGATTTTTTTTCTTCTTTTTTAGACATAGAAGGTGTGGCAAGAATACTGCTAACTACTCATTTATTTTGGAGGTAGGAACTAATTTCTATCTTGTAAAGGATTGTCTGATAAGGGTAATATTTAATTTTACTCAAGATATTGAACAAGACAGAAGAAAATCCCATCGCGAAATCCACGTCTTCAAGAAAATGTTTATCAAGGTATCTAATCCCCTGTTTCGCGAATTGAAGCAAATCAATCCCCTTTTCAGCAAGTTCAGAAATTTCTTGAAAAATCTGATTGAGATCTCACGATTTTACCGTTTCGAAGAAATGAATCAAACTCGATTCTGAAGAGATTCCCAAAAATTTAGCGACAGATTCTTGATCGATCATCGGTAAAATACTCACTTGATCGAGGTATTTGATCGCATCACGAACACATCCATCAGACAATAATGCAATCAAATAAAGTGCCTCTTTTTCATATTGAAATCCCTCTTGATGACAAATATATTCCAAACGAGAAACGATGTCATCTTCTCCCACTTTTTTGTACTGAAACACCTGACAACGAGAAATAATCGTCGGTAACACCTTATCGATTTCTGTTGTTGCTAAAATGAAAGAAACTTTACTTCCTGGTTCTTCAATCGTTTTTAAAAGAGCATTAAAAGCTGATTTACTCAACATGTGCACTTCATCGATCACATAGATTTTCTTTTTCAACTGTGTTGGTGGATAAATCATTTTCTCGATCACTTCTTCTCTAATATTATCCACACCGGTCATTGAAGCGGCATCGATTTCCACATAATCTAATGTCGTTCCTTCTTGAATCATTTTACAATTTGCACATTCATTACAAGGATTACCATTTTGTAAATTCAGACAATTAATCGCTTTTGCGAGGATTCTTGCAGAAGTCGTTTTTCCGGTTCCTCTTGGACCATAAAGAAGATAATTCTGTAATGCAGAACTATCATTCATCATTTTTGATTTCAAAATATCGACAATATGTTTTTGTCCAATCATTCCATCATCAAAAGTTGTTGGACGATATTTATTTGCTAATGAAAGTGCTCCTGTAGCCATCTCGGTATCTAATAAATAAAAGCAATAATCTTTCTTGCATTGTAATAATTTCTCTAATCAATGCAAACTTAAAAAATGGATTTCTTTTCTTGTAAAAATCTCTTAATCCATCCCACAAGAAAATGAGGAAAAGTGAAAAAGTTTCCATTAAATCCAATATTTTGATTACAAAACTTGATTCCATAACGAATCGTTGAAAATTTTTCAGATTCTATCAACTTTTTTAAAGATGGGGTAGCAGAATTTCAAGCTTTCACTTCGACAGGAATAAGATTCTCGGTATCTCTAATGAAAAAATCCATTTCAAGCGAATTTCTTTGATTTCTATAAAAATAGAGTTGATATCCTTGTTTTACCAATAATTCTCCAATAATATTTTCATACAAAGCTCCTTTATAAGTATTGAAATTTTTATTATCTCTCAAATCTTGTTGTACTTCCTCATCTAAACTTCCGATCAATAATCCTGTATCAGCAAAATAAAGTCTATAATTGTCAGGATCATAATTTGCTTTTAACGGAAGCTCCAAGACATGAAGTCCGTAAGAAATATTGATAATTCCCGCATTAATCAACCAATCAATCGTACCAATAAAATCTCTGTTTCTTGCTCCGTTCCCAATCTTCGTAATTTGAAACTTTTTATTATCATTTCCCAAAAAGACAGGAATTTCTCTGTAGATTTTTAAAACTTTGGTTTTATCTAATCCAACCGCATATTTGGTAATATCTTCTTCATAATCAAGAAGAATCTGTTTCTGCATCTGGAGAATCCCACTATAATGTTTATTGGTCACGAACTGATTGACAATCGCCGGCATTCCTCCTAAAATCATAAATTCTTTGAAACATTCCGAAAATACATTGAATACCGTTTGAGGAAGAGGTTTTACTGCCAACATCTGTTGATACACTTCTTCAATCTGTTCTGAAGAAAATCCTTTTGCTCGCAAAAATTCTTCAAAATCCATGGATTTCATTTCATAATCAATCTTATTTCCTACACTATTGGATTCTATCGTCTCATAATTGATTCCCATCAACGATCCGGAACAAATTACATCATATCTTCCATCTTCTCTGAAAGCTTTTAAGGAAGTTGCAACATTAGGACATTCTTGCATTTCATCGAAGAAAATAAGAGTTTCTCCAGGAATAAATTTTAAACTCGTATCATGCAGAGAAATCGCTTGAATAATAGAATCAACTCTATATCCATTTTCAAAAATATCTTTATATTGCTTATCAAAAGCAAAATTAATCTCAATCATATTTTGATACTGTTCTTTCCCAAATTTCCTAATCGAAAAAGTTTTCCCAATTTGCCTCGCTCATTTTACAATTAAAGGCATTTTGTTAGGATCATTTTTTCGCTGAATCAAATATTCATCCATTTTTCTTTTGAGAAAATTCATCTTTTTGCTTTATACAATAAAACTACTTTACACCTTATATTATAATTATTTTTTCACATTTTTCAAACCTTTTTGGATGAAATTTTCACATTTTTCAAGATATTTTGAATACTATTTTCCACATTTTTCAAACAAATTTGAGAAGAATTTTCACATTTTTCAGAAAATAAAAAAAAGAGAAAAAGTCTGACTTTTCTTCTTTTTAAAATAAAAAACGACTTTTGAAGCCGATCTCAAGTTTTACCAGGGATGGGACTCGAACCCACACAGCCGTGAAGCCACCAGATTTTGAGTCTAGCATGTCTACCAATTTCATCACCCTGGCATATCAAAAAATAGTATATTTTTTTTCTCTCGAAAATCAAGAAGATTTTTGAAAAAATTTTGTTTGAGATTTGTCAAAATGAGTAATTTCTTGTCTAGAGTGTTTCAAAAATTCGATGAGAACTGTTATTTTTAAATATTGACAAATGATGACTTTCACTATTTTCGTTTGCACAACAATTCTTGTGCATCCTAGAAGAAGGTGACTGTCCTGAAGCTTGTGAAGGTGTTGTTAAAAAAGCTGAAGACAAGAAACAAGATGAAACTAAAGATGAAGATAATGAAAAGAAATCTGGAAAATTAACTGTATCTGTAGATGATTATTCTTCTGCTGTAAAATCTATTCCTTCTGCTGGAGTTGTAACGGTTAATGATATTAATTTTTCTTCTGATGAAGAAGTTACAGTGTATGGAGTTACATTCGAAACTGCTGGAATGACATCAAATAAAGATGTAAAATCTATTTGGTTTGAACAAAATTCTAGAAGAATTGGATCAAAAGCTTCAATTCAATCAGATGGAACTGCTGAAGTAAATTTCAATGGAGATGGAATGACTGTTAAAAAGAATGAAACAGTTAAATTAAAAATGGAATTAGCTTCTTGAGCTACTGCTGGAGGAGAAATTTCATTCAAAATTGTTGATATAAAATCATCTGCTAAATCTTCAAAAATTGGAACAGATACAACTACAACATTAAGAACAACAACTTATGAAGTAGCAACTGCTAAATTTGAAGCATTAGATACTAATTCAGGAACAATTTATAAATTAGGAGAAAGAGATTCTTTCGAATTAGCAAGATTTACTCTTGAGAATGATTCTCCTAAAAAAGATGATAAAGATATCGCTATTAAAGATATTACTCTTAAGAATAATGGATCAGCTGACATTAAAGCTCTTTCAAAAGTAAAAGTTACTGTAAATTCTGAAGATGTTTCTGATGATTATTCAATTGATGGAAAAAGTATCACAATTAATTTAAATGATACTATTCCTGCTGGAAAGAAAAAGACATATATTGTATATGCTAATATCGATTATGTTGATGGACAAGAGGATTATTATCAATTTAGTCTCAATAAAGACTCTGATCTTAATGTTGAAGAAGTAAAATCTGAATTTAGTACAAAAGTTGTTGCCACAGGAAATTTTGCTAGATTTGATGTAAGAGGAGGTAAATTTAATATGGCTTCAACAAGCAATGTAAGTTCTGTTGATGCTGGACGAAGTTATAATGATGTTGTTGTTGCAGAAGGTACTATTACAGCAACTGCAGCTGCTACAATTGATGATGGTACTAATGGTTCAATAGAAATTGGAGGTAAAAATTTCGAAGGTTTGAAAAATTTAAAATTCGAAGTAAATAATTCTACTTGTACTTTAGATATTGTAGCTACAGGTGCAAATAGTATTGCAAGATGTGAATCTCAAATTTCTTTGAAAAATGGAGTTAATAAAGTAAGAGTATTAGCTAATCTTCAAAATGATCAAAATTCAGGAGGTGTAACTAAAATTACAATTAATGCTATTAATGGTGATAGCTTTAAAGGACAAGGATCTTATGATTCTAATGATGAAAACTTTACAGCATCAAACGAAATTAAAGGATCAATTAGTGTAGCTAATATTAATATTAAAGATGCTAACTTTAATATTGTGAACACAACAAAATCTAGCGAAGTTAAAATTGTTGCTACTACTTCTAATACGGTAGACTTATTTGCTGGAGAATTAAGAAATAATCAAAATGCTACAGTAAATGTAAATTCTATTATTATTAGTGGAAGTTACAACACTGGAGAATTACAAGCTAAAGAATCTCTTGATATTGAACTTTTCGTAAATGGTAAACCTGTTGATCAGGTTGAATTTACAGCATGAAAAGAAAAGAAAACATTTAATGGACTTGGAATTAAATTAGCTGCTGGAGAAAAAGCAGATATTGAATTAAAATTACATCCAACAACTGTAGCTATAGATGGAAGAAGTTATCCAGAAATTGAATTCTATCTTTCAGCTGAAGGAAATGATGATAATTCAAATACTGTTACAGCTAATGAAGTATATGCTAATACATTAAAAGTTACATCTAAAGGTACTGCTACTGTTTCTACAGATAATGGTGTAAGTAATAGTGTATTTGGTAAAAATGATACAGATGCAGCTATTGCTCAATGGACAGTTACAGTTAAAAATGAAGAATTAACTTTGAAGAAAATTGTTCTTACTGGAACAATTACAGATAAATTAATCAAAGGATTAAGAATCTCATATGATAATGGTTCTGTAGATGGAACATTTAAAGCTGGAACAACTGGATTGGTATTTGATGATATCTCAACTCAATTAAAACCAGGATCTTATACATTTAGAGCTATTGCTAATGTTGGATACATTAAAGATAATTCAATTAATCTTTCTGGAGTTTCTATGGATTTTGAAGGAGTTGGTGAAGTTACTGGAGCTCAAACACTAAGTTATACTCATAAAGTAATCCCTGTATTACCAAGTATTTCATTAGTTAAAGCAGATAAAGAATCTTCAAAAGTAATGACTTTCAAAATTACTAATACAAGTGATGAAGAAACTCTTACTATTAGTGGATTTACAATTAATGGAAAGACTAACTCTATTCAACTTTGAAATAAAACTCCTAAAACTATTCAAATCAAAAATACAGCTAATAATGTTCAAATCTTTGATGGATCAAGTATGAAAGAAACTGTATCAATTGCTCCAAACAAATCAATTGAACTTGTTATTATGACAGCAGATGGAGATTCGTTTGTGAAGGATGAGTCAGTTAGAGCAACGTTAAATGCTATTACATTTACAACTGATGATGGTGAATTTACTGTTGAAAGTACAATGTCTAATGTTGCTAAATGGACTGATCTTGATGTGTCTTATACATTATAGTTCAGTTGGTAACACTAAAAAGAGGGGAGAAATCCTCTCTTTTTTTTGTTGTGGAGAATGAATGGGGAAAAATTGTCGGCTGTATGGTATTTTTTATAATTTACTAAAAAGTGAAGCACGATTTTTCATTTTCTCGTAATTTTTTCAACATAATGATATTAATGAATATCAAGATATTCTAATTATTCATCTCCTCATTTTACACCAACGGAAAAAAGTTGTAATTTTCTCTCTTGATGAGAAGCTTTACAATAAATTTCATCTCCACAAATCGGATATCCTATCGACGATAAATGCACTCTAATTTGATGACGAATTCCTTTTTGAATTTCTATCAACAAAATGCTAGTATTCATCTTTTCTAAAAACGCAAAATCGACAATTTTTGTCACAAGATAATGTTTCTTCCCCTTTCCCTTTTTTTCATTGCTCTTTTCTTTAATCACAATCATACGATCCTCACTAAATCTATGATGCATAATCGGATAATCAATCGGATTTTTCCCTTTATTTAAAAATGCACGAATATCGCCATACACTTCCGCAAGATAATATTTATGAATCATAAATTCCGACTGAAGTTCTTTGAATTTCTTTTTCACAGCAGGATTTTTCGCAAAATACAAAAGTCAAGAAGTATCATTATCTAAACGATTTATAAGTCCAAGTTCTCCTTCAATTCAAAAAAAACTAAATAATGATTGAATAAAAGGATACTGTTCTTTCTCCTCGATCATCAAATCAAGAAAACTTTTTTCTTTTCCAAAAGAACTTGGAATTCAAGACGGTTTCCAGAGATAATAACAATATTGATCTTGATAATACGTAAAATGCATCAATTATGTGAAAGGTAAACAATATAAAGTGTAATGTTTTGAAGAAATAAAACAATAAAAAAAAGTTCCATTAATTTGGAAGATGAGATAAAAATCTTCATTTCAATTCTCTTCTCATTTTTTTTATTGTTCTGTGGGCTTAATTTTCTCTTTTTTTTTCTTATGAAATAATTATGTATAAGAGTGTTTAATTTCTTATTTATAATCATGCAGACAGTAACTGTTTCGGATATTGCTCAAAAGTATGAACAATTATTCAATCAATCTTTGAAAGTACAAGGACGAGTGAGAAGTATTAGAGATTCTAAAACCTTTGGATTTATTGAATTTAATGATGGATCTTGTTTTAGAAATTTACAAATCGTTTTTGAAGATCATTTGGAGAATTTTGAGGAGATTACGAAAATCCCTACGGGATCAAGTATTATCGTAGAGGGAATTCTTGTTCCATCAGAATGAGCAAAACAAGCCTATGAGCTTAAAGCAAGTGCTGTTCAAATTGTAGGAATCGCCGATGAAACTTTTCCTCTCCAGAAGAAAAAACATAGTTTTGAATATTTGAGAACGATTGCTCATTTGAGATTTAGAACCAATACGTTTAATGCCGTTTTTAGAGTGAGAAATCTGCTTTCTTTCGCAGTTCATTCTTTTTTCCAAGAAAGAGGATTTATCTGGGCACATACCCCTTTGATTACGGCTTCAGATTGTGAAGGAGCAGGAGAAACCTTTCAAGTTACAACTCTTGATCTTGAAAAGCTTCCTAAAAATGAAGATGGAACCGTTGATTATAGTCAGGATTTTTTCTCTTCTAAAGCATCTTTAACGGTAAGTGGACAACTTCAAGGGGAAGCTTTTTCAATGGGATACAGAAATATTTACACGTTTGGACCGACTTTTAGAGCTGAAAATTCAAATACTTCCAGACATCTTGCAGAATTCCGAATGATTGAACCTGAAATGAGTTTTGTAGATTTGGAGGGGAATATGCAAATTGCGGAAGATTTGATTAAATATGTTTTCTCTTATGTTTTGGAGAAAGCACCTGATGAAATGAATTTCTTTGATCAATTTATCATGCCAGGAGTGAAAGAAAGAGCAGAAAAATTAGTAAAATCTGACTTTACTCGTATTACTTATACGGAAGCCATTGAACTCCTCAAGAACTGTGGAGAAAAATTTGAAAATGAGCCTGTTTGGGGAGATGAACTTTATACAGAACATGAAAGATATCTTGCTGAAAAAATCTTCAAAGGTCCTGTTTTTGTAACGGATTATCCAAAAGATATCAAAGCTTTCTACATGAAACTTAATGAAGATGGAAAGACGGTGAGAGCCATGGATATGCTTGTTCCTTGAGTTGGAGAAATGATCGGAGGAAGTCAGAGGGAAGAAAGTTATGAAAAAATCGTTGCAAGGATGCAAGAGTTGGGAATGAAAATTGAAGATTATAGTTGGTATCTCGATCTTAGAAAATATGGATCTGTGCCTCATTCGGGATTTGGAGTAGGATTTGAGAGATTAGTGATGTATATCACTGGAATGGAAAATATTCGTGATGTGATCGCTTTCCCAAGATATCCAAGAAATTGTGCTTTCTAAAAAAGAAAAAATCTGATCCTTCAATATCGTGTTTATCCGTGATGAAGAGTCAGATTTTTTTTTATTTTTTTAACTAAATTCATCAAATAATTGGTAAAGAATCAATAAGAATCCAAAGAGGACCAATCCTGATACAGCAAGATTCACCAATCGTCCTTTTGCTTTTTTCATTCATTCTCCGGTACCATTGTCGGTTACAAGGGAATATCCTGCAAAAATCACGATTCCTGTTGCAACTGCACCATAAAGGAAACCAAAAACTTTTGCTAAATTCTTGATAAATTCTGTTGCTTCTGAGATGAAATTGTCTTGTGAGGCCATATAGTAAATATAGTCAACTCCTTTAATAATCAACAATGCTACAACTACATTTACGACTCCTTTCGCAATTACTTTTCCTTTTTCACCGTCAGCAGCAGCTACCACTCTAAATCCTGTAACGACTAACATAATAATCGCATAGAAGAAAGCCCCTCCTTTAAATAACGATAATACTTCCCAAACGAGCGATCATTGTCCTTGGCTTGCTCTTGTGGCAAGATCTTCAAAATTAGCATTCTGTCCTACATTTAATACACTTCCAAAGAGCCAACTTGCTCCTCGGATAAAAACTGCTCCCAATGCAATATATCAGAGATTTTTTGCTGCTTCTTTAACATCTCCTCCTTCTTTTCCTTTGATTACAAGTTTTACTCCTTCGATCACGATAAAGAGAATGATAGCGATGAGAGCAAGATTTTTACAGATGTTAAACAATCCGCCATCTCCTCATTGAATAATCAATGCTTCAATATTTTCCAATAAGCCCTTTTCTGGTCTTACTCCTTGAGTTGTTACTTTTTCGGGATTGAGAATTCCCATATTCCCATTTGTTTTGCTAATATCATTGAGAAAATCTTGATCAAAATCTGGAACCTTCGTAGCGAAGAGAAGATTTCCTTGAAGAATAAGAGGTAAAAGAAGAAAAATCAGACTTTTCAAAATTTTTTTCATGCTATTTGTGGGAAATAAAAGATACTTGACGAGTTTTAGTCGAAAATAAATGCAAAGACAATCATAAAGAGATCGATTAAATAATAGAATCCTGTCAAAATAACAATACCAACTCCAATATAAAGGATTCTTTTTTTGATATCTGGAGCAGATCCGTGAACCGTATTTGTCACCAAAAGGAATCCATTTCGGATAAGTAATAAGATACTTAGACTAAGTCATGCATACACAATCCATTGAATGTAAGGATGGATATTTTCTTTTACCCAACAGAGGGTTCTTGTAATTCTTCAAGCATTTGCAGGACAATTCGCTGCAGTTCCATGGGAAGTAATTCCGTCCATTGCGGTTTCTTGGATTTGCATATCGCTATTTGCTTTATAAACGACGATATCAAGCATTTCTCGAGGTGAATCGGTAAGTTCGAAATGTACTCATCATTGGGCTTGAATATCATCTACGGTTTCACTTTTTCATTCTTCAATTTTTTGTTTATTTTTCGCATATTCTATATTGAGTGTATCACATTGAGCTTTCTTTTGTTGATAAAGAGATGTTTTTTTATCTTCTTCATTATATTTATTTGAACTTCCTGTATAATCATCACATTGTAATTTTAAATATTGTTTTCTATAAGTGGCAGTTGCATAAACCACTTGTTCTGCTTTATTTTTTTCAGTTCTAATTGCCTTCATACTTTCATTAAATTCTCTTATATTAGCATTATAGTTATTAGCACCTGTTGTACAATTAGTTTCTACATCTTTGATATATTGGTTTGTGCATTCTGTTTTTTGATTTTGATACGTTTCTTTCTTTATATCTTTAGTATCTCATTCTTTATTTTTATATCATTCTTCACCTTTTTTGTATGTTTGTTTTTTATCTTCGATACAAGCTTTTTTTTCGCAATTATAATAAGAAGCACAGTTATTTAAATTTGTTTTTGCTTTTTTCCCAAGTTCATTATATTCTTTTTCATATGCATTATAGATTGTTCTTGTGTATTGTAGAAAATTTTGATATTGTATATCAACTTTATCAGATCCCGTCAGTTTTGTTATAGTTTTGACTACTTGATCTTTACAGGAATAAAATCATTGACAACTTTGGTTTTCCATTTGTTTAATTTGGGTTTGTTTTATGGTGTTTGGAATAGAAGTATATGTACTAGTATTATCTTTTTGTATACAATTTTCTTTTTGACATGCTTTAACGCATTTTTCAAATGCCTTATCTTCATTTTTTGCTGTTACCACATTATAATCAGAATAACATTCGTCTATACAATTAAAATCATCTTCATCATCAGCATACACTCATCCTCAAAAAGAACTTATCATTACTAGGAAAGCAATAGCTCCTATCATCTTCACTTTCATCTGTTTCTCTATAAAGAAAATAAAATTCTCTTTATTATATTCGGAAAAAGAGGAAAATGCAAAAAAGAGATGATTATCATCTCTCTATTTTTTCCTTTTTTGTGCTAAGCGTTTTTGATCGTTTGCTTTTTCTTCTGGAGTTTTTTTTCTATAAACTTGAGTAAGGAGGGCATTAAAAATATGTTGATATTGATTGGATGTTAAATCATCTTTTTTGCTAGCTTGATAACCGAATTGGTCCGGATTCTTTTTGTATGCATCACGATAATTATCTCTTATTTTTTCATGTGTTGTGATGTTTTCTAAACTGATTTGGTTTTCAAATAAGATTGGTCAGATGTAAGCAATAAAAGAATTAATCTGATCTTCTGTGAGTGGTTCTTCGGAATTTTTAGGAATATTTGTATTGTTATTAAATTCTACTCAAATCATAAAGTTATTACATTCTTGGAAGCCATTTCGTACAGATTCTCCAGCATGAAAAGTAATCATGGAAGGATCTTCACAAGGATGTCTTGTTCCATTTCTATCGATCACAACATGTGCAGATGTTCAACCTCAGTTTGTAAATCCATTAATTACACTATTGTTGTTTTCTGATTCTTTAGGTGTGGCAGTATAATGGAGTACCACTCATTTCTTTTTATTTGTAGTAAAAGGATATTTTTGATAGCTACCAGATTTTTCTGTTCTGTGATTTGTTCATACCATAGGGATAGAGCGATAAGAATCTTTGATCTTATCAAGAAATCAATCTCTAAAAGTATATTCACTGTTTAGAATATCAAAGTCTTCACTGTTCTCAATACCTTCTTCATAATTTTTTACATAACATCATTGTTCTATTTTTTCATTGATCAATCCTTTAAAGCTATCATTTCAAAACAACAGAATTTTCTCTTCATTACTAAGATGACTGGCGATATCGTTGATAATTTCTTCATCAATATCATAATTCCATAAAATAGTATTGTCTACTGTTCTCCAGATTTCTCCGTTTTCATTGGTTTTATAAATGTATTCATGATTAATAGCATATTCTAAAAAAGAGCAATTATCTAAATCTGGATGTTTTTGAGTTAATTGATTGATAATCTTTTGATACTGTTTTTCGAGAGCATTTTTTAAGAGTTTTCTTGATTCTGGTCAAAAATCTCCATCAACTCTGGAAATACCAAGATCTTTCTGAAGCTTTTTTATCTTTTCTTTATCTTTTAGAGTGTTTTCACCGTCTTGTTTAGTATAAAGTTTGATCATAAAAACATCTTCTTGATGAATATGTTGTTCATTTTCGTATTTTATTTCATATCTGTGTAAGATTTTTTTTAAGTATTTTAAAGTTCATCATCATAATTGTCCATCTCGTGATCAGTTTTGTTTTCTACAGAGAGAGGCAAAATTTTTTTGCTCATCCGTAGGAAGTTCTAAAAAAATGAGATCTTGAAGTTTAACAAAATCAGGGATATTAAAACATGCTTGTGCTGTTTCTATGAATTTATATTTGTTTTTTGGGAAGATTTTAAGAAGTGTGAGAATTTCAGATTTTAACGTGTTTATATCTTTCTGATTGTCTTCTTGTTCTTGTTTTGTTTCTTTGATAAGTCTATTGATAGTTCATGAATTTTGGAGATGTGGTTCTCCAAAAAGTTCCAGTTTTTCATTTAAACTTAGTCATGCAGTTCGTTGATTGAGTATTTTTTCATCAGGATCGTAAGACCAGTGTCCATTATTACTATCAACTCTCCAAATCGTTCCTTTTTCTCATTGATCTTTATAGACATGATAACGATAATTATTTTGGATTGCATATTCTAAAAAGGTCTTATTTCATAATTCTGGGAGATGTTCGTTTTTTATGTTGTTAATGATTTGGTTTTTACTTAATTTTTCCGGAGAAGTAACCTGAGTTTCTAAAACAAGTAAATCTTGTCTACTTCAAAGTAAATTCTGGTATTGTGGAGATTCAGTTATTTTTTCTTTGTTCCTGGAAGAATATTGCTCAATCATCTGCAATGAAAAGAAAATAAAATTCTCTTTATTATATTCGGAAAAAGAGGAAAATGCAAAAAAGAGATGAAAAGAAGATGCTATTTATTGTAAAGACTATTAAGAAAATTAACGAGTTTATTTTTATCTTCAGTTTCTCCTATTCATAAATGTTCCCAACTTTCAAGAACTTTTGTAGGGAGATAATCCTCTTTAAATTTAAAACGCAAGTCTCACAAAGTTAATATTCAGTAAGAAAAAGGTTCAGAATTCTCTCATCATTTTTTTGTACTAATGAAGTTTTTTTGCATTCTATTTAGTAAATTCGCAATTTGCATTGCATAGAGATAAAAAGGATAATTTTCATTTCTTTCTCCCTTATAAAATTTTGAAAGATTATTTTTAGGAATATTGAAACTTGAACCATTAATTGTAAAGGTAATATTTTGTTCATTCATTTTGATTCTTGTATCAATTCCGTATGATGATACTTCATATTCTAAAGGAGTAGTACTTATTTCACGGATTTCTGCATTTGTAAGTTCTTTGTCAGTTTGTTGTAAAACTTCTTTGATACTAGGGATTTTAGGGGTTTTATCTGTTTTAGGGGATTCTTTTTCATGGGCTGGATTTGTAATGGTATATTCTCTTGTTGTTGCTAGTGTAAATTGTGGATGAGCATTTTTTAATCTTTCAAAATCATAAGTGAAATTTTCTTTAGAGTCACTGTTATATGGATTGGATAAAACAACTTTTAAGTGTATGTTTCCGTTTTTGTCTTTCGTTTTATAAGTTCTTTCTACAGAAAAAGCATGGTTTATGGCAGTGGTAGGTTTATCTTGTTCTGGAGCATTTTCATCTACAATACGTCAAAAATGACCATTTTTTTCTCATGCATATCTCATTGTTAAAACCAAAAGATCTTGTTCAGGATTAAAATTTTCTAATGTTTTTTCTAACCATGGATTAATCTCTCCCTCTTTTGTATGAAAGGTTCCACTATAAAAATGAAAATTAGAAGGAAGAAGTTGTTTCATAGCATCCATTGCAAAACCATTATCTAATTCTGAAAAAGAAAAATTTTTCTTTCCCGTTATAGCTTCTCATAAAGCTAACATTAAAGCGACAATTCCACTTTTCCCGTTAATGATCTCTTTTGAAGATCCATTAATATGAGTTTCTTTAGCATTTGGAAAAATTTTGTAAGTTTTTGCATTTGGACTATTCATTGGAAGTTTTATCTCATAGAAAGTTTTTCCTTTTTCAGTTCACTTTCTAACATTATTCATAATCAAATTTTGAAAATCTCCATAACTTACGAAACTATCAAGTGTTGCGATCATTCGGCAATTCCCTACATTCATTTGTTGAAAATTTTCTCCTTCAAATTCATCTTTAAACTCTTCTTCTGTAAGAGGATGTGAGTTTTGCTCAGATTTCTCCTTGTTTTCTGTTGCTTTTACTTGGAAATTTGGGATGTTTTCTTGATTTGCTCTTATTTGTTTTTCGAGATTTAGAAATTCTCCTTGAAAAGGATTTATTTGTTCTCTTTGCTTTTTTTGTTCGTATTTTGCTGTCATTATTATTGATTAGGAGGTAAAGATTGATCCCATTTTATGGAATCTTGAACTATTGTTTGTGGTCATCGATTTGTTGAAGATTCCATCGTGTTTGTTGTAGAAGTTTCATCTTGATCTGCAGATGGATCGAATTCTTCTTCGTCATTTTCTTCTTCCGAATCCATAGTTCATTTAGGTGTTTGTTTCTCGTTGTTTGTTTCTGATGGTGTTGCTTCTGTTAATTCAGTAGATTCTTCTCAGACTCATGCCGCTGCACGCAGCATTTCTTCAATTCCTGGAGTATTCAATCACTCTCATAAGAAAACATTATCTAACATGTTTATATCTGATGTAATAAATGCATCTATACCAGCAGATGGCTGTCAAATGCTTGCAGCATTGTCTTGATAATCTTGTTTTTGTTGTTGATATTCTTCATCTACTTCAGATTTTGGTGAATTTGGAGTTCTATCTCATATTATTTTTTTAGCTTCTGGAGTTAAATTTCCATACTTGTCAAATATTTTCATCCCATCCCTTATTGAATCTGCCCATTTTCTTGCTCGTGTATGTCATCCGTTTGACAATTTAATAATTCAGAATGTTTTTACTAAAGCTTTTGCTTCATCGATTGGAGTATTTCGACTTATCCCTTCTAGTGCAGATACATGTTTCCCATGAAAGATACTATCATATGTATTGTTTAATATTTGTCATTTTAAAGTATACCAAGTGTTTGTTACTAAAAGATCTGCTACTTGTTGCCATTTTTTTGTTAGACATTTATTATATCCTGCTGTAAGATCTTTTAATAACATATTGTCAAATTGTGATCCTTTAATGGTAAATAATGCTCTTCCGATATCATCAAATGATGGTAAAACACTTCATTCAAATTTACCATTTTTTAATGATTGTACTAAGTTTGTTACAGATTGATTAACAGTTTGTTCTATTGTCTCATCCACAATTCATGATATTATTGCTTCTCATTTTTTTGCTTTATCTAAACTATTTATGACTATCTTTTCTCATGTTTTACCGATATGTTCTACTGTTTTCATAAGTTTTTCGAATCTTACAATTTTTTTAATATCTTTTGCATTCTTGAGTGTAGAACAAAGTGTTTTTACTCATTTTAAGATTCCTGTAACGGCTAATTCCCCAACTCATGCAGTTGCTAATCATATAGCAATATCAATCGCTGTATCCACAATCATATCTCATGCAAATTTTGTGTGTTCATCGCTAAAATCATACCATTCATCTCATGCTCAAAATCTATCATTTACAAATGTGGAATTCGATTTTCAATGATTTAAATAGGATGGTGCTAAATTGATTTTTAAAATATCTGACATCATAGCATATTTGATTCAATCTAATGAGGATTTAAATACTTCCATTATGTTTTTACGACATAAATCTTGATGGTTTTGTAAGAATGTTAGATCTGCTTGCTCTTTTTCCTCTTCTTTTGTCTTGTATTCTTTTGTCTTTAATTCTGTTAATCTATCTCGTTTTTGTTGTAAAGCTTTATCTCGATATTCTGAGTTTCGGTTATTGTATTTTTCATTTTCATATTGTTTTTTCCTTTCTTTTATTTGTTTTAATATTTCTGTACATCCATTTTGAAATTCTTTACTGGTGTCTATAAAATTTTTCCCTTTTTCTTCTGCGGGAATAACTCAGCATTGTTCCAATATCTTTGCGACTTCTACAGCACTATAACAACTAAAAAGGGTATCTATCATTTCTTGTTTTTTCTGTATTTCATTTTCGGAATCAGTTTCATTAATAGTAAATAAAGTGTCAATATTTTTCCAAGCATTGTTGTTATTTGTTAATTCAAAGTTTTCTTTTACGACGATATTATCTGTAAAATTACTTGAATCGGTTTTATCATAGATTGATAATAAATTATCCAAATCTCTGATTCCGTCGGTTTGTGTATTTCAATTTTGGATATTATTGATATCTTGTCATGCTAATTGTCAAAATATTTTATTAATCGCATTCTCTAAATTTTTATGTAGATTTTTTCTTAACATTTCGTCAACTTGTGGCGATCATGTTGATGTATTGTTTTTTTCTAAAATTTTTGGTCGAAATCCATTAATAAATGGTTGAAGCATTTTCGTGGTATCAAATAGTTTCTTTTCTCCTGTATTCATAGTATTTTCAATTCTATCAATATGTTCCAACATCCATACCAATTTTTCATCGTAGTTTGTAATATAAGAATCTCCTTCTGATTCACGTACTTTATCTATAAATTTTCTTAATAAATTACATCATTCTTTGATACTTTTGAAATTTTCAGCTTGTTTGTCCAATGTCTCTGGTGTTACTTCTCAAGTCATTGTATAAGTATCATCTAAATATTCTTTCGGTCTTAGAGAAGAATATTTTTCCATTTTACCGTTCACTCTTTTTAATATGTACGTCAAATACAATGATTCATTTGAGTTATATCATAAGAATCCGTTATCATCTAAAATATTAGCCAATTCTATTCATAAATTATTATTGGATTCTTTATTGGGGTTTGTCCCATCTCCATTCCAAAGAGTTACATTTCTTTTATCATTTCATTTTATAAAATGCAATTCCATTAAACCCGATTCTCGCCATTTTTTTGAGGTTGAATCAATTTGTAAACGATATCATTGTTCAATCATGTCTTTACAAATTTCATTTAATCTTATTTCGGTAGTATTTACCAACTGATTTAATAAATCATTGTTCAAAATATTTACATTAATATCTTTTTCTTTGTAATACTCTTGTATTTTTTGTTTTAATGCAAAAGGTATAGCATCTACTGCTTGTTTTCTTTCATCTTCAGAAACTTCTCCTATGCTCTCTCTTAATTTGGCTTTTTCATCACTTTGTTGGAATCCTCTCTCTAGTTTTGCTTTAACTTCCATGTTTTTTGCTGTAATAATTGCCACATCCTGCATAATAGGAGGTCTCATAATGGTATTCCCATTTTTTATAGGTTGATTATCTGGTCCTAATAGGACAAAACTTTTTCCATCCCATTTCATATAAAATTTTGCACTATCAACATTTGCGACGAGATTATCATCTTGTGCATATTGTTGTTCTACTTCTCTTTTATATTTTAACATTTTATCTTTTAAAGGGCTGTAATCATAGTTAATTTCGTATATTTGTGATTTATCTAATCAGAGATGATTAATGGTTATTTCTTTTTTATTTGTTGCTTCTGTACAATGAAGTTCTCATTCACCAAAAACTTTAAATAATTTTGTATCTTCTAATTGTTGAATCTCTCTATTTCTTTCTTGCATTTTTCAGATATTATTCATAAATACATTCATCATTCATGTAAAGGTGAGAGGATCAAAATTTTCTTCATTATTATCTATTTTATCTTTATATTCATAAAATTTTTTTAGATCTCAATGTGTGTAAAATCTTTCATTTTTTTTATTAAAATCATTTTTTTCTCCAATAAGATCTATAAATTTTTGAATTAATTCAGTTCATAACTTATTTTTTTCTGAAATACTATTATTTCGGTTTTCTTTATTTTGTAAAGTTTCTTTTATTATATTTAAGTTTAAATTAATCTCTTCTTGTATATTCTGTATAATTTTTTCATCTTCTTTTTTTTCTTGTTCTTTTTTATTAGTTATGAATGTGCTCTCTTTAAATTCTCCATTGATTACAGTTCCAATATCTTTTAAATGTACTCAATACCAAAAAGCTGGAGTTATATTAAGGATTTGTTTGTTTTCATTTGCATAAACATATTTCCCATCTTTACAAAGTAAATATTTTACTCCACCATCTAGCATACGTTTTCTAATATTTGAATTGCTACATTGATCATAGCTAACCTCAAAAAGTGCATTTTTATTAGTGGAAAATAACTTATTTAATACTGTTTTTGCTTGTATATTATTAACAGCTTCACGAAAATAAAATCATCATAAATTTGTATTAGCATTGGAATCAAGATTAGGATTATCATCATATAGTTCTCAAGTTTTCCCATTAGCATTATTGTCAGTCTGGATAAGTCTAGAAAATTGAATTCCAGTTTTTTCAGAAACAGAGATATTCATGGCAGAGTAGATGCTGCTATTTCTATCCATTTGAGTTTGTTTGATCTTGTCTTGTTTTTGTTTTTCTTCTCTTTGTTTTTTTAAATTTGATAATACATTTTTTTCCACAGCTGAAATGTGATCTGCTACCATATTAATATTATTTTTATGAGATCGTCCATATTCTGTCCAAACGCTTTCATAATTCAGTGTTTTTAATTTTGTTTTTAATTCTTCAAACGGTTTCGTAGCATCTTTCCAAAAAAGATTTTCTTTATTTTTAACTTCATCAATATACTTATTGAGTACATTAATTCCTTTTTCATAGTATTCTTTTGCAGACTTTTCATTATTTAAAGCCTCTTGAATTTGTTCATAACTATGTTCTTTATAGGTTTCTGGCATTGTTCCTTCTTAAAAATATAAATAGTTATACATTTGCTAATTGACTATCGATATCAAAGTCATTAAGTTCTTTTAATTCAGCAATATCATTATCTAATCCTCTTAATTGTCTTTTATTGGTTGCAACACAATTTACTGCTTCATCTAAAATTCATTTCAATTCTTCCGTATCTTTCATAATTTCTTCCATCTCAATCTGAATTTTATCTCTCTCTTTTTCTATTTCTGCTCGTTTTTCATTCCTCTCTTCTTCTGGGAGGAGAAACATATCGATAAGATTATTGAGTCCTTGCTCATCTAGGTCGCTTACAGATAATCAATCGGTATATTTATCGATAATATCTTGGGTAATTTTCTTCTTTTCTTCTAGTGAGAGATTTTCGGTGATATCTTCGTCTACATTTTTTGGAGAAGAAAGTCAAGAAATCTGACTGGTAGATGTTATGGTATTGGAAATTTGGGGAGAAAATGGAATTGTATTATTATGGGGAATTTGTTGTATTTCTGGTTGGGGAATTTGAGGAGTTGTTGGTGTTTGAATAGAAGCATTTTGAGGAGGATTTTGTTGTAATTGAGGTTGTTGGGGAACTATTGGAACTAGAGTTAATTGAGGAGTTGAAGATTGTGTTGTTTGTTGATATTGGGTGTTTGGAGAAATTACGATGGGGATTGGAGCTATGATTTCGTTTGAATTTTGTTGTAAAGATTTTTGAGAAGTCTGTGGTAAAATGACTTGTCATTGATGAGAAGGATAGGTATTGAAATGTCAGATATTTTGTGGAATTATTTGAGAAAGTTGATTTAGGTTTTGTTGTGTTTTGATCGTGTTTTGAGGTATAGAAAATTCTCATTCCAAGTTCGAGGTTGGAATTTCTTGTGGATAGAGTGTTTGTATTGGAGTGAGAGAATTTCCGTCCATCAACAAGTAACAAAAATAAAAGGCTCTATTTTAATTATAAGGATAAGTAGTGAAAAAAACGAAAACTATGTTTGATATTAAAAGTAAATATTTGACTTTTTTGTTTTTTGTTTTAAAATGTAAATGAAAAATGAAAAAGTGGGTAGCTGTGCTGAAAAAATAAAGAATAAAAAGTGCCAAAAAAAATTAGAGAAAAGAGATAAAAAGCCTGATAAAAAAAACGTAAAAATCCCTTGAAATTGAGAAGTGAAAAAATAATATATTAAACGTATCCAAAAGAAGTTGACAAGAACTTCAGATGGTATACAGGGAGATAATTAACAATAGTATAATATATTACATAGTTTTCAAAGATGTAAATTTTTTTAAGAGCAATGAAAGGATGCCTTGGGTAAAAAAGAGGAAGAAGGACGTAAC
>Ga0247610_10000043_pt1 | contig 194944 bp, 289 predicted proteins | sample 174DNAGHGhighgp2_FD_193483 | JGI IMG/M metagenome (GOLD analysis project Ga0247610, IMG submission 193483) | Sheep rumen microbial communities from Palmerston North, Manawatu-Wanganui, New Zealand - 1742 DNA GHGhigh gp2 | ecosystem: Host-associated > Mammals > Digestive system > Stomach >...
GTGGACCATTATCAACAATTGTTTCAATTTGTGGAGTACCAGCTTCATTTTCAGGCATCCAATATTCTTTATTAAATGGCATATTTACTTTACCATTTACCATTAATTCACCAGTATCAACATTGAAAGATATATCTTCTTTATATCTGTTCATTGCTTGTGAAAGTGTTTGCATACCCTTTGCTTTATTCATACCATTAATTGGAATTGTGAACTTTGTCTTGAATGAAGACTGTGTAACAGTCCAAATAACTTGTGCTTGTTCAACAATTCTATAAAGGTTGAAAGGTCTGATAAGTCTTTCAAGATAACTCTGTCTACTACTTACACCAGAATCTTCGTATTTTATATAAATAACCTGTGCATCTAATAAGTATCTTTCTTTACCTTGAACACCTTTAAACTGTACCCAATATGTTGTATTGTTTTTAATTTCTCTGGTAAGTGTTGCTGGGTCAATATCAATTATACCTATTATTGAATGTGGATTTTCAAGAGAATCATAAATGATTTCGTAAGAAATTACACCATCAATTAAATATCTTTTAAAATCATCCCAAGCATTTCTTTTCCAATTCAATAACATGTAAATTTTATAAAAACATGCATCAACAGCATTTCTTATTTCTTCAGCTGATTTTTCAGTCAACTGTTGTGTAAGTCCAGTATCAATAAATGGTTGTGCAATATATGCTTCATCGTCATCATATACAATACATTCATTAGCCATAACATCAAGAATATCTTCAAGTTCTGGCTGCATAGCCATTTTTCTAAGGATTTCTCTTTTCTGTTCAAGAGTCTTCTCTTTAAAATCTTTATCTTCTTCACCCTTTACACGCCAGTTATTCATCATACCACCATAAAGTGATTGATTCAATAAAAGGTCTTCTTTAGGTTGTAAAGATTTATCAGCAGGAATGGCATGTATATTGTTTAAAACTTCATCATCATAATTCATTCCATAATGAGAAAGAGATGATAAAATCTTTGATACTATACTTCTTCTTTTACTGTATTGATTATTCTGTAAAAGCTGTTGTGTAAGTATATTACTTTCCACAGCTTCCATTATACTTTGATCATTTTCAAGTACACTATTTAAATTACCAAATACCATGGTTTTAACTTATAAATAAATATATCTACTTAAAAATAATTTTAATATTTTATTTTTTGATATTTTATATAAAATTAATTTGAATTTTGTTTTTTAATTTCTATATTAACAAAGAATTTAATAAAGGTAAATATTTATATATGAAAAATAGGAAAAATAATTTAGACCAAATTATTAAAATACGAGAAGATATTTATATCCAAAAGAATAATATCGATTGTATTATAAAAACAAAAACAAGTCCTAAAGATGGGGTAACCATTCTTAAGGATTATGTTTATGTAGTTTATCTTAAGAATTCAAAATACAATTGGATTCAATTAAGTCTTGAAGAATTTAATAAATATTTGCAAAAATATCTATAATAAATATATATGTATAACTTTTAAAACATTTTAGAAAATGGCAAATTTAACTAAAGAAGTCGCAAACATTCATACCGCAACAACCAACGGATATGATTATGCAAATCGCCTTGCTACTCTTACTCCCGAGGAAAAGTCTAAGTATCTTGCGTTGACGGATAAGGTCGATATTCACAACGTTTCAACCGTTCAGGAATATGGTTCCGAATTGAATGCAGTTGTCGCAGAAAACGGTGAAAGGTTTCTTGCTTCCGTAAAGGCCAGCGATGGTGGTGAAATCGTTGAGCTTACCACTGAGCTTCTTGCTCAGCTGAACATGATTAACATTGATGAAATCAATGCAGACACCAAGTGGAAAAATTTCCTTCGTAGGCTTCCTGTTGTTAGGAAGTTCGTTACTACGATTGAAAATGTAAAAATCAAGTATAATGACATTGCACAGAATGTAAATTCTATTGCTGAAAAGATGTCCGCCGCTAAGATGGTGGCTATGGAAGATAATTCCACTCTTCAGGAGATTTTCGACAATAATGTAAATTACATCAAGCATATTCGTGAGCTTATCATTGCAGGTAAGGTAAAGCTTGAACAGGTCAAGGAGCAGCTTAATGATATGAAGACGCATCCTGATCAGCATGAAAGTTATGAAATTTCTGAGGTTCAGGATTTCATCAATGCACTTGAAAAGAGGATTGCTGATCTTCAGGTAACTGAGGCTGTTATGCAGCAGAACCTTCTTCAGATTCGTGCAACTCAGGGAAATAACCTTGCAATTGCAAATAAGAGTGATAACATTGTAACCAATGTAATTCCTCTTTGGAAGAATCAGCTTTCTATCGCGGTTATCATGAATAACCAGAAGAAGAATGTTGAAGCTCAGCAAATGCTTGTTGATACCACTAATAAGATTCTTGCTGAAAATGCTAAGAACCTTCATACCAACTCTGTCAATGTTGCTAAGTCCAATGAAGAGGCTGTCATCTCTCTTGAGACTCTTAAGACCACTACTAATGAACTTATCGCTACCATTAAGGAAGTTGAAAGGATTCATGCTGATGGTGCTCACCAGAGGGAGCAGATTGAGAAGGAACTTCATTCTATGGCTATTCAGCTTGAAGATGCCATTAACAGTGGCTCTTTGAAGAAGCAGTAGTGTGGCTAATTTAAGTAAAGAAGCAAGAGAGGTTTTAGACAACCTCCTTGCTTCTAATAAAAAAGAAAATACTATGATGACATGGGAAGGTGGAGGAGGTCCACTTCCACCAAATACAAGACGAAATATTATGAATAAAGAAATAAAGGCATTGATCATTAATGATAAAAAGAATAGTGAAAGAGTTATTTTCAATATGAAAAAAGCTCTATCTCTTGATGCGGATATTTCTTATAAAGATACTGAAAATGGAACAATTTCTGTATCAATAACAAAAAATGGACAGACTACAACTGAAGAATTTGACAGTATTCCTCAAGAGATAAAAGATGGAATTGATAGGGCTATGGCTATTAGACATAAGAAAGTATCTAAAGACCAAGCAAAAAATTCTGTAAATGTAAGATATAAGATTGGAGATATTCTTATTCTTAGAGGAAAAATCAGAGATGGTTCTCCTGAACTTATAAAGAAGTTTGAAGTTAAGAAAATAATTTGGTCTATAAAAGAAGTACCAGTAAATATTCTTATTCTTAAACAACTTGAAGGGGTGAATAATAATATGTCACTTACAAAAAATGATTGTAAAAGATACCATATTAAATATGAAGAAGGTCTTCAGGTTTACTCTATGGGATTAAATTTCATAAAAAGAAAGAAAAAATCATAAATTTTTGTAAATTTTAAAAAAAAGATTCTATAATATATTAGATTTGATTTTAACTAAAAATTATATAAGATGAATAAATTTATTAGACTACACAATTCAGAAAATAATTCAGTTGTCATTGTGAATGTAAATTCAATTGTACTTATTGACACTGATGAGGTTGCAGGTAAGGTTTGCTCATTGGTTTATCTTGACTCTTCAAGTGATCTCGATAAATTCAATGTTAATGAATCTCCTGAAAAGATTTTTGATATGATTAGTTCTTTGAATAAATAAGAAAATTAAGTAATGTGGTATTAGAGGCCTATAACCTTAGTTAACATCGGATGAACTTTTTTTCTATAAAAATTGATTTTTTAGTACCCAACTTATTTTGATTTAATTATGATACTCTTTTAGGTTTTAATGGTTTACCTTTACTATTTTTATTTTTATAAACCAAGGGGAAATTCTTTCAATTAATAGAAATATAAAAAATAAGTCCGAAAATACCTAATAACACAATCATTAGATTTAGCTCCCTTGTTTGAATTGACGGAAGAAGGTTTTGATAATTGGAGTTTAATGATACCCAGTTAAAATATAAGCCTAATCTAATCAAATTTACTGGTGAAAGGAAAATCTTTGAAAGTAAATAAGTTTACTGGATAAAGAAAAAACTTTGAAAGTAAATAAGAGAAAGCTAAGACATATAACCTGAATGTCCCTGTTTTATGAAGATTTGATAGACTGGAGGCTTGATAGGAGAACTTGGAGATTGTTACTTTTAGTGATTACTTTTATACGGAGGATGAAGAATATAAATCTTCATCCTCTTGTTTTTTTTTGAATATATAGTATTGTTTTTTCTATTTTAATATTACAAATACAAGTTATAAATTTGAAAGATGATATTAGATAGAACATGGAACAAAAGAGAACAAAAATTAGTAATTTCTTATATTGACAAAGAAGGTAATAGACAATTTTATCAGAAATATTTTCACCATTTTAAAACATATGAATACGATGACCGTGGTGATATAGATACATGGGATGGCCGTAAAGCTAGAAAAGTATTCAAAGATACAACAGATTATACACCTAATGAATTCGATATACTTGAGTTTATGTATGAACTTCCTGAAGATTTAGGAAAGGAAATGCATGCTCAAAACTTCCCTAAATTATATTTCTTCGATATTGAAACTAAATTTGACCCAACAACATTTCCTGATCCACAAACAGCTAGACACCAAGTAACATCTATTTCACTTGTTGGACCAGATATGAGTTGTATTGTATATGGTCTTAGGGAATTAAGACAAGATCAAATTGATCTTTTAAAATCCAGATATTTAGATTTTATAAATAACAATGAATTTGCAAAATCAAGATTAAAGAAAGAACCTAAAGTACTTTATCAGTATTTCTCAAATGAAGGAGATATGTTAAAGCACTTCTTTACAGTTATTTGTCCTAAAGTACCTTGTCTTGCAGGATGGAATAGTTATGGATTTGACTTTATGTATCTTGTAACAAGACTTGGTGTTCTTTTTGGTCAAGCCGAAGCTTATAATATTCTTAGAAAATCTTCACCTACTGGTGAACTTACTTCAATTAAAGTAAATAATCAGGCAGGACAGTTTTTATATAAATTTCCAGCACCTTGTCATACAATTTGGCTTGACTATATGGAAATAGTAAAACAGTATGATTATTCTTTAAGACCTTATGAAAGTTATTCTTTGGATTGGGTTGGTGAACATGCTGTAAAAGCTAATAAGATTAAATATAATGGAACCTTAAATGATTTGTATGAGAAAGATATTGAATGGTATTATTTCTATAATGCAATCGATAGTCTTATCGGTCTTCTTATACATTATCGATTGAAATCTCTTGAATCACCTTGTTCTGTTTCAAGTATTACACTTGTACCTCTTCTTAAAGCTTTTGGACAAGTTGCTCTTACTACAGCAAATGTATTTAATGAATTCTATCAAGATAATAAAAGAGTTGTATGGAATTATGATGCTGTTGAAAGATATAAAGTAAATTATGAAGGAGCTTTTTGTGGATGTGTACCTGGAAGATATTCTTGGAATGTATGTGATGACTTCGCATCACTTTATCCATCTCAAGTACAGACATGTAATTTCTCTTTTGAAAACTTTATCACACCAACAACTGAACCAGATTCTCTTGGAAGAATTATTCCTAGAAAATGGACAGAAGAAGAACTTGCACAATTTAGAAATGATCCAAATTATTTTGTATCAATAAATGGCAATGTTTATAAGAATGATAAAGATTATGCATTTAAGAGAATGCAAAGAAATATGAAAAAGAAAAGAGATGTATATAAATATACTGGTCAAAGAATAGAATCAGAATTACTACATGAAATTGATAGATTAATAAAAGAAAAAGAATCTGCATGATATGAAAAATAATATAAATATAGAAGTAAATACTCTTGCAGCTTTATTTAACTTTAATGGAATTTCATATAAAGATTTAGATACTAAAAAATTTGTAGAAACTCCTTATAAAAAAATTAGTCAATTAAAAGAATATCTTCATCAATTATATCCACAATATGATGAAATATATTTTTATGAAAAAGTTAGAGATAGAAGACAAATAGAATGGAATAATGAATTTTTATTAAGTTAATATTATGAAGATTAATGTAAAATTATTTGATCCTAATTATAGTGTAAATAAATATGGTGAAGGAGTTTTAGAAAATGCTATTAATGAATACATAAAAAATGGTAATAAATTTGTTTCATGTAATAGTGATTCTACTGATTTAAAAGATATTATTGGTACTGTTGAGCATATTGATAGAACTGATAATGGTAAAGTATTTGCTGATATAGAATTGTTAGATACTCCTCAAGGAAAGATATATCAAGAAGCATTAAATTATGGTATGATTAATTTTGGTGTTTCTGGATATGGTAATAAAAATGAAGATGGAGTTATAACAGATTTTGAAATAAAAAGTATAAATGCAATATGAGTGAAGATAAGCATAGAATAAAATGGAAAAATTTAAAGATATGGCTTAAAGACCAGTTTAAAAGAAAAACTTGGTTTAAAAATTTCTTTATCACTAGAAATGCATGGGGTGCATTCAGTATAAATAGTCATATTAATCAGCATACTGGTAAACCTAAGATAACTTATAATCATTTAGAAACTGCACTTAAGTCTGCACAGAAGATGAGTGAAAAACATGGTACTCATTTTAGTACTTATAAGTGTCTTTTCTGTGATGGTTATCATATTGGAAAAAATAGAGATAATAAAACTGATTATGATAAATGTGGTTAAAGATTGGACAAAATGTTGGTATGAATTATTAAATAAATTTTATTTACCACAAATAAAATCAAATGATGGATTACCAGTAGGAGTTTTATTTTATTTAGATTTTAATTTTAATAGAAATAAATATATACAAGTAATAAAATAATGGCAACTTTACATATAAACTTAGAAAAGTTAATAACAGAAAAGTTAGATGAAAAAATAAATGATGCAGTTTCAAAAGCAATTGAAAAAGTATTTTCTAATATTTCATTTGATTTTATATCTGATCAAAACAATTACGATGATAAAAATTCTTCAGATGAATGTTATAAAGAAAAATATATTGAAGAAGATAAAGACAATAAAATTAACATTATAGAAGAACAAAAAGCTCGTGAAGAAGATGTTAAACAAGAAGAAGATTCAACTTTAGAAGAAGTAAAAAGAGGTTGGGTTGAAAAAATGAATGCTTATGTTGATATTATAAATCAAATGAAAGCTCAATTAACACCCCAACAACTTGAACAAATTAGTATGCCTAGAGAAATAGTATCTAAAAAAGAATATTCATTTAAGTTATTTATTGATAATCTAACTTGGGATCAAGTAAACTTATTATTTAAATCCAATAATTATTTAAATGTTGATATTGTTTCTGAAGATTTTGAAGTTCAAAAAATAGAAACTTATGGATTTACTCCTAAAGATATTTATTTTAAATTATTAAAACAAATTATTACAAATGAAGCTAATAGAGTTTATCATTTATCTTATAATGATCCAACAGTAATATCATCACTTATTGTTACTGAACTTTATAATGATTATAATTCAAAAGTTATTGTATTTGTCGATGATATAATTGATAAACATCATATGGAAATTTTTGATGAAATTTTTGGTGAACAATTTTATATGAAACAATAATATGGAAAAATTTACAAGATTAACACTTGAACAGTCTGATAGAAAAATGAATTGGGAGATGCCATATGAAGATGTAACTGCTGATGATTTACTTGAAGCATTTAATGCATTAATGATTGGATTTACATGGAATCAAAAAACAATATATGATGCAATGGCACAATATCTTCAAGAGCATGCTTTTGATTTATATGATGTTTTTGATCATATTGATCATATTTCTGAACCTAATGAAGATGAAGGTAATTAAAGTTGTAATTAATATTACAACTTTTTTTTATTTTTATATAACTAATATAAAGATAAATAATGAATAAGTTTTTTAATTACTTACAGCCAACTATAATTCAAGCTACAAATAATGAAGAACTTCCAGAAAGAGTAAGAGGAAGATTCTTTATTAATTTTAATGTATTTGGTATACAATATTTTTCTGAAAACTATATATTACAAGAAACTTCATTTGGTGCTCCTTATCTTATTTTAAAAGAAGATAACTGGGGTCTTCAACTTGAAAATACTTCAGAAGGTGAACTTCTTGATATTCCAAGAATATATATTGATATAACAGATAAATTTGTAAATGATGAAGAAGGATTATTTCAATCATTCGTTGCTCAGTCATTAATGAATAATAAAATATGGGTAAGAGGTATTGATGGTTTCTTCGCTGGAATGGATTATTTTACAAATTATACTTTATATAACTATCTTGCTCTTACAGATCAGATTGAAGTTCCAGATTTTGGTGCACGTCTTCCTAATTATCTTGATAATTTTGGACAAATACAGACACAATATTGGAAACCATTGACTGGAGAAATTTATGAAGATTATAATAATATTGAGTATTTTAATGAGAAAAACAATTTATTAAATAATGAATATGATGAAGATACTCTTAATAATTTTTATTCTTCATTTTGCTCATTGATACTTGAATATACAAGAATTCCAGAAGATGTATTAATTACACAACAAAATCAGATATATAACTTAGTATTAAACTATTTCAAGAATTTTAAATCTGACAGTGGTAGTGATGCACTTTCAATTATATTGAATTCAGGTTATACAGTTAATGAAAATTTAACAAAAGTTGGATGTAATTGTAATGATTCAATTTCAGGTTCAACAGAAATAAGTAAGTCTTGTTATGATTTATATGGAGAAGCAATGTTGAAATGGTTGAAAACAATGTTATCTGATACAAAATTTTATGAAGATTGGTTTAGAATACGTAAATCAGAAGATGATTGGATTCCTAATGATGTATTAATTGAACATTTAAAAACATTCTTTGATGAATTTATTAAATTACAACATACATTAATGTTCTTAAAAACAACTTCATTAAGATGTGATTGTCCATCTCCTGTTTCATTTAATGAAAATGAATGTAATTATAATATAATAAATAACTATATTAAAATATTAAACTGGATATTTAATGAAGAAATTGATGCTAATATAAATAAAATAAAAATATATGGTGGTCAATTTGGTGATTTACTTCCAAAATTACAATTTTAACGCTTATGAAAAATTTAGCTACATATCTTGATGATTTCATGGAAAATGAAGAACAAGGATATTTTGAATCTTGTAAAAAAAGTAAAATATCTTGTGGCAAAATTACTGAAAAAGATTTTATGAAAGCAAATAGAAAGGCTTCAAGAGATGAAGAAATTTCTAATCATGGTAAACCAGTAAGAATGGGAGGCCTTCATAAATCAAAGAAAAATTATTCAAGAAAAGATAAACATAAACAGGATTATGATTAATATAAATTCATATATAATAGAAAAACTTCATCTTAATAAAGATACACTTAAAGAAAAAGATATAGATGAAACAGTAATTGATTTACTTAAAGAATATGGTGAAGAACTTGATTTACATGATGCTTTAGGATATGAATTTAAAGATGAAAATGGAGATGTCATAGACTATATTTGGTATTCTAGAGATAGTATAAGATATTCATATGAAGATAATGCAGCTGAAAGTAATGTATTAAATGATTTATATGAATTATTTACTAAAGATGAACTTACAAAAATATATGATTTTTTAAAAGATAAAATATAAAAATATAAACAGAATGATTAAATAAATTCATATATATTTAAAATGAAAAGTTTATTACAATTTATTAAAGAAGCAAGTGAAGAAAAAGTAGCTTCTTCAAAAAAATTAACATTCAACTTTACAGATTTTGAAGGAGCTGAAGAAACAATCAAATCTCTTCAAGAAATTGCTGATAAAGATGGTGTAAATGTAGAAATAGAAGATTCTAAAGTAACTGTAACATTAACTAAGGATAATGTTGAAAGTGCTGAAGGTGTATTTGAACTTCTTCAGGATTATATCCAATTAAGAGGTAAAGATCAAAAGAGAGCGAGTGATGAACAATATGCTCAGAAGTGTCATAAACTTGAAAGTACTCTTAATGATTGGAGAGAATTTGTAGATGATTCTCAAGAAGATGATGAAAATTCTGAAGAGGACAAAAAAGATGACAAAAAGGATGATAAAAAGGAAGAAGAATAATTATGAAAAATATTACTCAATATTTAACAGAATCTAAGACAATTTCTAAAACAAATTATCAAGAATTCATTAAAAATGATGGAATGGATCAAGAACTTAGAGAATGGTATAAAAATGAATATAAGACTGATTCTCTTGGAAATGAACTTCCAACAATGACATTTGCAGAAGTACTTGCTCAATTTTTTAATGATCTTGATAAATTTGAAAAAGAAACTTGTGCAGATGATTCAATCGTAAGAGAAAGAATATTCAAGAAACTTACAGAATTATGCAAAGTTAAATATGATAATTTTTACGATTATTGGTTACACAATTAAATGGTTGAGAATATTCTCAACCATTATTTCTATATTAAAATATAAATATATTTAAATTTGATATGAGTCCTAAAGATAAATATTGGTTAGTACAGGTAGAAACTGTAGAAGAAGACGAGAAAGGTAAAATTAAAAGAAATAAAGAAAAACATCTTGTTGATGCTTTCAGTGTAAAAGATGTTGAATCAAAAGTAAAACAAATGATGGAAGGTGAAACAAGAGATTGGGAAATTAAGTCAATCACAGTTCCTGGAATTATTGAAGTTTATTAATAATTGAAATAAATGAATAAAAGAAGTATTAAAGAAATCGTTTCTTTGATACTTCTTTTTAGTTTTGGGACATTTTAAGGAAACTTATAACAAATATATCGTTTAAAATTTTTGATTTAAACCAGGACTATTTATATAGTTTAAAGTCTAGCATAATAAATTCATTATCTATAAAACCTTCTGTCAACATATCTGCATTATCGATTGGTTTTAGAGAAGAAAAATTAAATTTTAATTTTTCAACTTTATTCTTAAAACTTTCAAATAATTCTTGATCTTCTTTATCTAAGAAATTATAAAATACATAACTGTCATCAAGTCCTTGAATATATCTGAAAGCAATACTTTTTTGTCCTTTCATATATATTGTCTTTTGTATATTAAGATATACTATGAATTCATCAATACGCATTCTGCTACTAATTTCATTATCTTCTAAAAGTTTTCTTTCTATATCAACTTTAGCAAATAAAAAATCTTCTGGAAATTCTCCAATTGTATTTATAGATATATATTTCATGATTAAAAAATATTATACTTTTATATTTAAAAATATAGTTTTTATAATAAAAAATTATATAGTAAAAATTATTTTTAACTATAATATATGTTTTATTTTAAATGAATAATATAGTACAAGGCAATGATGAACATAAATGGTTGAGACCATGGAATATTGAAAAATTTGATGACTTATATAATAGAGATGAAAGATTTTTCAGTATTTTAGTAAAAGGTACTCTTTCATGGTTGACATCTAATATTGTTTTATATAATAAACCTATAAATCATTTTATATTTAATACTGGTTCATCATATCTTTATGTTGAATCAAATGGTTATTCATTCTCTATGACTGAAACTTCTGGTGAAGATCAAATGTATATGAAAATGCCAAGATGTGTTATAGAAATAGGTGATATAAATATACCTACAGAAGAACTTTCAGCTCCTTATGTTAGAGGTGTTTATGAACGCCGTGATGGCAATGAAATAAAAGGTTATAATGGACAAATGAGAAGAATGCCAATTGAAATGTCTATGACAGCAAGATATGTATTGTCAAACTTTAATGAAAGTATGATACTTGTACAAGAAATTATAGACAAAGTTGCATGGCAGCAATATTTTAATATCATTTACTTAGGACAAGTTATAAACTGTTCAATAGAATTAGATAATAATTATCAAATTCAAGTAAATAAAATAGATATGACTGATCCAACAACAAATCAAAAAAATATTGAAATCCAATATAAGATTTGTTCAAATTATCCTCGTATAGATGAAAGCACAGAAGTTGAAAATAAACAATTAATAAGTTCATTCAATACTAATTTAAATATATTTACTGATAATGACGTAAATAATACAACTGATTCAGAATCTAAAACAAATATACAGAATAATGATTCAGATATTAATACTGGTAATAATTCAATGAGTACTGGTAATATAACAGATAATTATCAAGAAACACCAATATTACAGTATCAAAATGATACTTTATTAAAAACAACATTTAATGAATTAAAAAAATCTCTTTAATAAATAATGTCACAATTAGGATATATACATAATACTTATGGTAAACAAATAAACATTGGTATAGCTAATACATATTCTTATAATGTTGCTTCTGGAGTTAATCTCTCTAGAAACACAATCATTATTTCTTCTAATGTAAATGAAGATGGAGATGATACAGGAACTTATTCATTGTTTATAACTGATAATAATGGTACACCAGTAAGACTTACTTATAATATATCTCAAGGAAATGGTTTATATTATTCACAACAAGGAGATTATCTTTCATTATATATAGACAATGATACAATTATATCTGAAAATAATCAATTAAAATTTAATATTAACAATCATTTAGGAGAATCATTCTCTTATGAAAATAATAAAATTGAATTGAATGAATTAATAATACCTAATTCTTCATATAAAAATTTTGGTATTTCAAGTATTGATAATGAAACAATAAGAAATGATGAAGATACAATATATGTAAATACTCAATCATTGAAATATTCAAATAATTCAACATCAACATATGGTATTGCTATTGGTGATGGTAATACAATAATTACTGAAAATGGTAAAATTTTAGTAAATATTGAATCATTTGATAAAGCAAATAATGAAACTTTTGGATTTATTAAAGGAGATAATAATACAATTGATATTAAAGATGGTATTATTTCAGTTGTTACTAAAAACCTAAATCTTGGTACTTCTAAAAATCAAGGAATAGCAAAACCTGATAACAATACAATAATATTCAATGATAAAAAGCAAATAACTGTAAATGAAAATAATTTAAATATTGCAACACCATCATCATATGGTTTATCAAAAATTGATATAAATACAATATCAATAAAAGATAATAAAATTTCAATGAAAGATTATGATGATATTAAATCATCAATATTAAATTATAAAAATGAATATATCAGTTATGTAAATGAATATAAAAGTTTAAATGAATACTTAAAATCTGGTAATGTTTTATTAAGAGATAAAAATATTCAGTTATTTAGTATCAATGAAAAATCTGTAACTGAACTTAGTAAACCTAAAAAGGATGAAGAAGTTATTAATATGGAAACTCAATATGTATCTATAGAGTTTAATATAATAACAACATGCGATTTTATAATGAATATACATTTTGAAGAAGGAACAAATGAATTCCCAAATGTTGATATTGTAGAAGTTAATTATAATACTAAAAAAATATATACAAGAGAAGAAGCATTAAATCCTAAAACAGTATATCCTTCAACAAATGGAGAACTTATGAAATTTATTGTAAAATTATCAGCAAAGAATTTTAGAAATTCAACAAAAGGACAATCATTAGTAACATCAATAAACTTTATAATTTCAAATGCTGAAGATCATAATAAACAGAAAAATGAAAAATATTCAATTATAAGATATAATTCATTATATAAAGAAAAAACTAATGAAGATTCAACTAAAAATGAAAATTCAAATAGTGTATATGTTTTAAAGAGTGATAATATAACATGGTCATTCATTTAAAGATAAATAAATTTAATTAATAAAATGGCATTTGTACCTTATCATAATGAGATAGAAAATTCTAGTGAGTTAGAATACTCTAGAAATCCTGAAGAATATATTATCATAGAAGATAATGATAATATTTTTACAGTAACTTTACATTTAAAAGATGGAAATAATGATATTAAATATAATAATACTGGTATAAATAATATAACATTTAATAATGTTTCTTTATATTATAATACTAGTAATAATTATAAATATGATGTAGATTCAACATCAACAAGAATAGAATATAGTATTTCAACTGATGGTACTAAATATAAAAGTGCATCAGGAAGATTATTATGTAGACAAGAATGTGAACATAATATTTCTTTAACAAAAATATATCATTATCAATTTATTGTAAAAAATATTAATGATATAACAACTAATAATCTAGTATTTACTAATAATTCTGATACTAATGCAAGATCATTAATACAAAAACAATCAAATAATACAGTAATAAATTATTATACAACAGCAATATCAATTAGTTTAGAAATTAATAAAGCTGGATATGAAAAATATAATAGTGGTAATATATCAGGTACATTTGGGATAAATAGTAATTCTATAATTAATACAACAATAACACCAGTAACTTTAGAAAAAGAAGAAACACAAGTTACTGTTCATGAATATTATTTTAATATTTTATATAATGAAACACAATTATCACAAAATAAATATAATATAACTATTGATGATAAAACACAATCAGATTTAAAATATTATGAATCACAAAATAATAAAATAGAATATACTATACAATTTAATTCTGATATAATTAATTATACTTCTATTTCTGGTTCATTAAATGCTACTATTAATAATGAATTAAATTTAGATTTATATAATATTACTGATATTGAATATAAATTTACTATAGAAGTATATGATAGTAATACAAATAAACTAATAAAAACAATAAATAATGATAATTGTAAAATAAATACTGAAATACCTCTTGGTAATGCTAATATTAATAATGAATATTATATAATTAATGATATTGATTTAGGAACATATAAAATTACTAATAATGATATATATAATTTATTAATTAATAATTTATCTACAATAAAAATATATAAAAATTTATCTGAATATACAGTAAATATAGAATATAATCCTATTGATATAAATGAAATAACAGATAAAATAAATGTATATAAAGATAAAACTGATACAGAACCATTAGAATATAAAATTGATTATTATATTACAAATGAAAATAATAATGAAATAGAAGAAACAGTTAAATATAATGAAACTATATATATAAATTCTAAAGATGAAAATTATTCATCTAAAGAAGTTCGTGTATCTATTATATTAGAAAATGATGATCAATATCCTATAGTTTTAAGAAAGGGTAAAAAGCAGTTTTCTAATGAAACATATTGTTTCCCTTGGTATATTGATGAAATAAATGTTCATTATCAATTAAGAGATAAATTAACATCTAATATTAAAGAATTCTCTGAAAAAATTAAAACATTTATTTATGATAATAAAGATTGTAAATCTTCTGAAGAAAAGAGTTTAATAAAAGAAGGACAAAATGAAGCTAATAATGTAGTAGAAGCATCTAAATTTTATATCAGAAGAAAAGAAACAATTGATAATAAACCATATAATTTTGTAATACCTCTTTATAAGCAGGTATATCCTAATTATATGTTATTTAGAAATGATGATAATTCATTAATAAATATACATAAATATAAAAATTCTTATATAAATATATTATATAGAACAGATCAAAATGAATATAGTAATTTAAATGATAATTATAATATTGATAGTAATACAATTAGTATTAATTCTAATGAAGACATTACATATAATGATGGATATAATACATTAAAATTTAATAGTGATTGTATTAGTAATGATATAAATGATAATGGTATATCTGGAAGTATATTAATATGTCCAAATAAGTATGATAATGATCAATCATCAGATGAATATAAACATAAAGATGTATTAGGATTAAAATATAATGTAATAGTTAATAATGAAAATATTACTGGATATAATTTCAATACAGAAATAGGATATGTATTATATAATACAGATGGTAAATATAATTATTCATTTGGTGATAATAAATATACATTTAGTTATAATAGTATAATAACAACACATAATATTTCAGATAATAATATAAATGATATTTATCCAAATATTAAAATAACAAATTATAATATATCTGTAGAAAAAGATAAAATAACTATATCTGACTATAATTTAGAAGGTGATAACAATTATAAAACATTTAATATAAGTTATGAAAATACAGATGATTTTATAGGAATTTCAGGACAATTTGATAAAACAGTATATACATATTTATATCCTGAAATAATATATAATAATTCATCATTTACATATTCTAATAATGGTACTATATCATATTCTGTAAAAATTTCAGATGATAATTCTGACTATAATAGCAATGGATTTAATGATGAAAATTTAAGAAATAATACTAAAGAAATTAAATATATTATAACATCTAAAAAAACAGATTATAACTATAATCCTAATATAAATTATAGTGACAATGATAATCATTATAAGTTAGAAAATAATAATATAACATATAATGGTAGGATATCATTAGAAAATTTAGATAGTGGAAATTCTAAGATAAGATATAATTTTTATAAATATAATACTCAATTTAATGAAAATGATCATCCACATATAGGAAATAATTCATTAACTAATCAAACAAATAATGATGATTATATATTTATAAAAACAGAAGATAATAAATATTTTTCATATATTAAAAGATATATATCAGATAATGAACAAATAAAATTTTATAAAGATACAAATAATATTAATAGTCCATATTATATATCTGATAATATTGAAACTATATATAATGATAATAATACTGATAGACAGATATCATATTCTATAGAAGATAAATATGGTAGTGAAGATTTTTATTATACTAATAATAATTTTACATTAACTAATAAGAAAGTATCAAATGATTATAATATATTATATTTTATTTATACTTTAGAAAAGGATAATAATATATATATGTCTTCTAAAAAGAACTTTAATACAAATTTATTTATTAATACTATTAAATATAATAATTCTCCAGGTTATGATACATTATCTAATATATTAAATAGTGATTTTGATGAGGAGTGTAAATGTATTAATATAGAAAATAATATCTTAAAAAAATCTACAAAGATTGATAGTATTATAGATCAATATAAATATACAAGTAATCCAATTATAGAAAAAAGATATGATTGGGATTCACAATTCAGTTATAGTTTAGTTGATTTTAAGAATTATTTAAATACTATTAATTTAAGTGATACTATAAATACAATATTAGATAGTAATTTTAGCAAAGATAATATCAGTGATAATATTATATTATCTAATTATCTTAATATAAATAGTATCGAAAATTATAATAGTAGGTATATTTATACATATGAACAAGGACAATATTATAGTGGTTACTTTAGAGATTATATTAGTGATATTAGCTTACATACAAATGAACTTACATATTTAGATAATGCTTATACAGTTTTAGATAAATTTAATCAAAACATATCTCAATTATGTAGTAATTCAAATGTTCAACTTTCTAAGTTATCATCTGATAATTTATCTATTAAACAATTTGAAGAAATAACTATTGATGAAAATATTATTAATGGACAAAACAAATTGGATGAATTATTATGTATAAATAATTATGAAAATAATGTTGTAGACTTATATAATACATATTTTGGAGTAAATTATACTATTAATGATTTAAAAATTAATACTAAAATAAATAATAATTATACAAAACAAAATAATACATATAGTGATTATATAGATATAAAAAATAATATAGATAGTATTAAATCAAATTTATTTAGTTTTTATACATATACTAATCTTAGTAGTATACCAAGACAAGATGATATTGTTTATGAACTAAATAATAATTCATATAGTATAGTTAATGATCATAATAGTATTAATGATGAAAATTATAATACATATTATATTAGAAATGAAGTTAATTCATATTTTGATAAAGAAATAATTAGTAAAGATATTAGTGATTTTATATTATCTACTGATATATATACTTATCAATATAATGGATATTATTATGAAATTAGTAGATCTGTAAAAGAAAATTATGATAATAATATTAATGAATTATATAGTAATGAATATAGTGAAGAAAATAATTTAGATAATTTAAATAATATATATAATGAATTATATAATGTCAATGATATTGAAACTACATATACTTATGTAAAAAATTATATATATAATCAATTAAATATTTTAAATACATCATATAGTGATGATAATAGTAATATAAATAATTATAATAGTGCAATAAATAATATTAATAATATATTTATATTTAATATAAAAACAAATTATAATAAAATTAATGAATCATTAGATGAATATAAATTTTATGAAAATATATCAAATAACCAAAAATTTTATAGTATAGATGATGTATTTGTTCAGACAAATAATATAAATAAAATATCTTATTTTAAAACTAATTTTAATGATTATTATAAAACAGTAAATGTTTATAGATTATTATTTAGAGCATATTTATATAATGTATATAGCTCATCAGATACTAATAAAACTAATATTCAAAAAGAAATTTTAAAAAATAATTCTGAGTTATTTTATAATTATTGGTTAAATTATATTTATGTTAATAAAAAGCATTTAACTGATGAATTTTATATAAAAGCCTCAGGAAATCAAACAATAAATATTAATACAAATGATATTGATAGTTTATTAAATAGACAATATACATTAAAGTGTGATAAAACATCTAAAACAAATATTTATTACTTTGATGATGATATGTATAATTCATTAATAAATTCTAATATTTCTATAAAATATAAAATTAATAATGATGAACCTGAATTTTTTAATGGAGTAATTAATTATAAAGAGAATAAAACAGGAAAAATTAAATTCTCATTATATAATCGTGACTTATTTATTAAAGATATAGATGTTATAAATAATAATATTAGAACATATTTTGATATTAATAATTCTGATAATTCTATTAATTTAACAATAACACAAGGTATAAAATTATTAAAATTAGAATTTAATATTGAAATTAATGAAATAGATATATCTGGAACAAATTATAAATTTAAATTATTATATAGTATATTTAATAATGAAACTCAATATCAACCTCAAGAAATTAATATAGCATCACATAAAATTATAAAAAATATAAATATTCCAAATAATATACAAAAGTCAGTATATATTATATCATATAGATTAAAGATGTATAATAAATATAATGAAGAAGATTATGTTTATAGTAAAATATATAATAAGATATTTTATTATAATGAGGATATATATGAATATAAGATAGAGAATGATTCTGATAAAATAAAAAATGATAAGATTGTTGATGTTAAATTATTATTGGATTATAATAAAAATAGTAATCATACATATTTTGTTGGATTTGCTGAAAATAATAGTAATACTAATAGTATTAAATTTTCATATATAACTAAATATAATGATAGTTATTATGCTCCACAATTAACAGGAAAATTTGAATTAGGTAAATCATATCCTAAGTATAATTTTATTGATAATAATATAAAAGAAGTTGTAAAATATGAGTAAATTAGGTAATATATATTTATCATATGGACATCAATTTAATATTGGTGTATCTAATACATATTCATATAATATTCTTTCTGGTAATAATTTACCAAAAAATATTATAGTTATATCTTCTCCAATAGATGATGAAAATAATGATATTGGTACATATTCATTGATGTGTACTGATTCATTAGGAAATCCTGTTAGATTAACATATTCTATAAAGGAAGGTAATGGATTATTTGTAGATAATGATGTATTATATTTAAATATTGATAATGAAACTATAAAGAATTCAAATGGATTATATATAGATTTATCAACTATATATAGTGATATAGTTTTAAATGAAAATAATATATTACATATTGATAATGATAAATTATCTGTTATTTCACAGTCTTCAAGAGGAGTATCTAAAGGAGATAATAATACTATAAAAAATGATGAAGGAATGTTATATGTTGATACTGAAAATTTACAGTATTCTAATAATTCAACATCAACATATGGTATTATAACTTCTAGTGATGATAAAATATTAATAAATAATGGAGTATTATCATTAAACCAAGATAATTTAAATAAAGCTTCTAATGAAGAATATGGAATATGTCATGGTGATGAAACAACAGTTTCAGTTATAAATGGTAAATTACAAGTAAATACAAAAAATTTAATAAAGGCATCAGAATCAAATTATGGTATAATAGATATAGATGGTAATAAAATTTTATCAAATGATGGTTTATTAAGTATTAATACTGATAATTTAAATATTGGAGATAATAATAATATAGGAGTTATTGATATTGATAATTCTACAATAGTATTAAATGATAATAATCAAATAACAATATCTTATTATGATAATATTATTAAAGATATTGATGATTTAAGAAATGACTTAAATAGTTATATTATTGGTTTAGATAAAATGAAAGAAGACATTTTATCCAAAATAAGTTAAGAATAAATCATATTTTTATATATAGAAAGATAATTAAAATAATATATGAAGACACAATTAGGAAATACTACTAAATCTTTTGGTAAAGAATATAATATTTCTGTTTCTAATCTTGGAGGAGAAGGAGTATTATCAACATATTCATATCTTAGAGAAAATACTATTATAATTGATTCTAAGGTAGATTCTAATTTTGAAGATATTGGAAGTTATAGTATATTCATGACTGATTCTAATGGTAATCCTGTTAGATTAACATATACTATACAACCAGGTAATGGTCTTTATCCTGATCCAACTGATACAGATATTCTTAGAATGGTTATTGATGATTCATCTATCATGGCAAATGATGGTGATGAAATTTATGTTAATAAACATAATATCATTGATAATGATACATTAACTGTAGATCCTACAGATGATGGTAATTCTAAAAGAGGTAGAATTCATGTAGTAACTCAAAATCTTGAAAAAGCAAGTGATGCAAGATATGGTGTAGTTACATCTGATCAGAATACAACATATATTCCATATGAATATTATAAAAATATAAATTCTGACCCAGATGCTGAACCAGAATATCAGAAAATAGAATTAAATAATCCAGGAGATATTCCACAAGATTATGATTTATTAGTAGAAAGTGGTAAGATAATGGTTAATACACAGAATCTTGATACTGTTGATGATAGTTCTAATCGTGATGGTATTGTAAAGCATAATTCAGAAACATTTAGAACTATTGAGGCAGTAGATGGTAAATTAACTGTTCTTACATATAATCTTGATAAAGCATCATATACAGATTATGGTGTTATTAAAACAGATGGTATTACAATTCAAGCTGATGATAGTGGTGTTGTAAGTGTTTTAACTGATGGTCTTGAACATAGTAATAAATCAAAATTTGGTATTTCTAAAGGTGATGAAGTAACAATTAATTCTTTAGATGGTGTATTAAGTGTAAATACTAGAAATTTAAGTTATGCTACATATACAGCGCCTGGTGTTGTTATTATTGATAAATATTCAATGTCAGTAAATGAAGGTAAGATTGAAGTAAATAGATATAATGAAATAGAATCTATACTTGATAGAAATAATCCAGAACATGATTTATTCCGTTCAGATATAGAAGATTTAAAAAACCGTGTTTCTAAACTTGAAACAGCTGCTCTTCAAGAAGTAATTGAATTCTTAATACCTGTTGGTGATCCTGAAACATCTCTTCCTCAACCTATATTTGATAGAGATACATGGACAGTAAATCATTATAGTGATAGAAAGACAATATCATTCAGTATTAAGACTAATTGTAAATTTAATGTAAATGTAGAATATAAAAATGGTACTAATGATTATTCACAAGTTGAATTAATAAATGTAAGATATGGTGATGAAGATACTATTCCTGCTAACCAATTAGCTAATACAATATTTAATGCGACTGGTAATACAGTTAAGACTCTTTACTTTACATTTGTAGTAAGAAATTATGATAAAGACGATAATCTTGCAAGTATAAATACTCAGGCAATTATTTCTGCTGCTTCAATTAATGACTCTTCTATTAAACAAACACAATTCCATATCTTTAAGTGTTGGAATAATATTGCATTTACAGAAGATAAACCAGTAAAACCAGAAATACCTGAACCAATAATTATTCCTGAATCATATTTACTTACACATGTTGGTACAGAAAAAATTTATGCATATAATTATGCATATAATTTTAAAGAAGTTGTTTTATCATATAATAAAACAACATCAAATAATTTCTTCTTTACTACAACTATAGATGCTACATATTGTTATTGTACATATACAGATGGACAATATGTATGGGGTTATAAAACAGATGTACCAACTTATCAATGTCCAAAAATTGGAGGAAATTCAAGTTATGATATTAATATAAAATATCAAAATATTGATGAAGATGGTGGTGTTGTTGGTGGTCAAGTAGATTCTCTTGATTGGTTAAATACATATATTACTGCATCATATAATACTACAAGAGCATTTAATGTATTAACAGTATTTTCTAAAAAACCTTTGACAGAAAAATCAAGAGCTGCTTATATAACATGTTATTTGAATACTGTTGATTTAAATAATAGTACTGAATCAAATATTAAATTAAATACAAAATTTGGAGAAATAAAGAAATTTAATAATGCTACATTATCACATGTTAATTATACATATACATCAGAACAAGATCTATCACAAAAAAGTACTAATATTGAAAGTTTTAAGAATACAGTTTTAAATACTTTAAGTCAAAATATAACTGATGATTCATTATTATCATTAAAACGAACTAATATAAATAATGCTAAGAATAATGTTACTAATTTAAATACAAGTAATACTTCATATTCTTCTGTATTCTCAAAAATTATTGAAAATGATATTACTGAATTTAATAATGTAAAAGCAGAATTAGATAATTATTATACAAATAATTTAAATAGTAAGACACCAGAAACATATCAAAAAGAAAAATATATTGCATATTATACTTATGTTAAAAAATTAGATAAATATGCATATAAATTAGCTGATGAATATAATAAATTTGTAGATATTTTATCAAACGAAAAGAATAAATTTGATAATAAATTTATTATAAATAATAATGAAGTATTAATTAAAAATAATCCTAATAATTATAATAGTTATACTTATCTTACTTTATTCTATAGTGAAAAAATGGATTTAGTACAACCAATTATTAATGTAACAAGTTCTATTAATGCTAAAGATAATGGTATTAAATTTAGTGTTATAAGAAATGAAAAATCATTACTTAAAATAAATAATTATCCATTATTAATACAATATAATTATATTAATAAATCTGGTAATTTAGTAAATTCAGATGGTACTAGTTTAAATCCTTCTAATAGATATGAAAAATATTTATTAAATATTCCTAAAGAATCTACAACATATACTAATGTATTACTTAATAATGTAATAAATGGTACTAATACAGAAACAACAACTGAAACTATTTATTATAATGTAATTAATATATATGGTGATAAATATGATTTAGCTTCATTTATTGGTATTGGTAGAAGTGATGGCGGAACAGTTTATTATGGTGGTTGGTGGCCAAATGTAGATGGTGAAGGAGGAACAAATGGTAAACTTATAGAAGATAATATTTATGCTGTATATAAATTAACTGGACAAGAAGCTAGTTTTGGTTTATTCTCACAGAAATATTCATTCTGGACAATAAATCTTAAAGGTAAATCATCTGGTTATTCACAAGATTTATGTCAAGCAAATGAAATTGAATTTGTTGGATTAAGTAAAACACCATATAGTAAATCAAGAAATGCTTCATATTATAATAAAGTAACTATTGGTAAAAATGTTTATATGGTTAATAGAACAACTAATAATACTACTAGCTTAAAAACTATTTCAAAGAATTATTATGATAATAATAAAACATCATTAAAATATACAACAAATAATAAAACTATTAAAGTTTCTAATAATATAACAGGTATAAAGATTAAAAATGCTGTTATACCAAATTGGGATGATGTATTCTATTTACAACCTAAGATTACATATACATCAACTGGTTCTTGGGAATCTAAAGATGGTGATAAATCATTTAATGATAATAAGAAATGTACATTTGGAAATGCTAAGATTGTATCTATAAATATATCAAGATGGGATGATTTCACAATGAATATTTCATTTAATGTTGTTGCTGGAGATACAACTCATCTTCCAAATAATACACAGATTATAGAATATGTTGGATCATCATTTGGTAGAAGTAATATAATATTCTTGCAAGGAAGTAAGAGTTATGAATATAGTCAATTCTATAATTCATTAAGTGTAAGTTGTACAAATTGGGTAAATAATACATGTACAGTAACATTTAAGTTATCTAATCCATATAGTTTAAATAATACTCCAGGATTAGAGGTTAAAGAATATTTCTATAGTTTAACTTCAGATACATTAAAACCTGTTTATGTTGACAGAGAAATACCATTTAGCGGAAAGAATAATAGAAATTATATTAAAGCTTCAGCTCCATTATTAGCAAATATAACAGGTATTAAATTCTGGGTTGGATTGAATACAACAAGTACATGTGTTGTTGAAAAACAATATATATCTTCATTATCATCAATTGGTACAGAAGTATTAATAAGTGGTAATTACAAGACAGGATGTGCTAAATCATTATCAATTGTAAATGCTAATACAACACAAAATACTAATATTTCTAATAAAAACTTTGGTAATAAAGAAAAGAATTTATCAAATACATTATTACCTGCTGAAAAATAATTTATTTAATAAATGTCTAAATTAGGTTATATTCAAAATTCCTATGGTAAGCAATTCAATATAGGTATTTCAAATACATATGCAACTAATATATTATCCGGAACTAATCTTCCAGGTAATATGTTAATTATATCTTCTCCTATAGATGAAGATAATAATGATATTGGATATTATTCAATATTAGTAACTGATTCTTATGGAAATCCTATAAGATTGACATATACTATTTCTCAGAATAATGGATTACAATATTCTAAAGATAAAGACTCATTAATATTGAATATTGATAATAATACTATTATTGAAAATAATCATCAATTAACAGCAAATATTTCATATCTTATTGATAATAATACGATTAAATATGAAAACAATAAAATTGATATAAATATTGATAATCTTAATAAAGCAAATGATTATAAAAGAGGATTATTTAAGATTGATGATAATACAATAAAATCAGATAATGGAAAATTATATGTTGATACATCTAATTTAAAGTTTGTAAATGAAAATACTTCTTATGGAATTTGTTTAGGAGATAATAATACAATTATATCAAATCAAGGTATATTATCAGTAAATACTAATAATTTAACAATTGCAAATGAAAATCAATTTGGTATTGTAAATGGATTAAGTGATAATATTAATGTAAATGATGGTGTTATAAGTGTTATTACTGATAATCTTGAAACATGTACAAAAGATAGAAGTGGTATTGTATCTATAGATAATTCAACAATTATTTTAGATGATAAAAAACAATTAACAATAAATACTGAAAATCTTAATAAAGTATCAGTAAATAATAGAGGAGTATTTAAATATGATGATAATGTTTTTGATATAATTGATGGTAAGTTAACTGTAAAAAATGTTAAAAATATTAAAGAAAATTTAAATAAAATAAAAACAGATATTTCATTATTAAAAGAAAAAATATCTGAAATACATGATGATTTAAAAACATATAAAGTTGGTATTTTACAACCAATGATTTTAGATTTCCATTGCTGTGATATAACAACATTTGTTCTTGAAAAACCTAATTATTTAAATGAACAAATAAATGATATGGAATTCCAATATAAAAGTGTTGATTTTATAATATCTACTAATTGTCCATTTATTATCAGTGTTAAATTTGAAAACAATATTGATCCACAAGTATCTCTTTATGAAATTAATTATGATAATAAGCATGTTTATTATGGAACTAATGGATTAATTCAGATATATCAGACAACACAAGAGAAAAAAATACCAATTAAATTTACTTTTATAGCAAAGAATTATTATAAAAATAATCAGAAAGAATCTACAAATGAAGTTAAAGTTAAGATTACAGTATCTTATTTAAATGATTCAACAATTAATAAATCAATATTATATTCTATTGTAAGATTTAATTCTGGTTATAATACTGAAATTGTTTATGATGAAAGCAATGTAGATAAATTAATATAAAAAAATCACCGATTAATATCGGTGATTTTTATTTTAGAAACCAAGACCAGCTAAACTTCGTTTAAATGTTCCTTCAAGTAATTTTCCAACCCATGTATGACTTTTTATATCTGCACCTTCTGTGGCATAAATATTATTTGAATTCATCATTGCATTAGCATGCCAATCAAGAGTGAAAGAGTTAGATTTAGCTAATGAATAATCTAATTGTTTAGTTTCTATATTATTCTCTTTAAATTGATTTGGTATAGGTTTATTTTTTGGAGATGCAGATCTTGCAGATGTTGCAGATCCTATATTATTCTTTTTTGTAAATAAACTTACATGTGCTAAATCTTCATCAATTTCTTTATATTCAATATTAGTTTCATTAAATTCATTTAAATCAGACATATCTCTTGGTATTTCAAATTTCCATGGCATATCTTTATCATAAGTAGTTATATTACTTTCTTTAAATTGATTTTCAAATGCTAAAGATAATGGTATATCACTTAATGTAGTATTTAATGAACCATTTTTTATTCTATTTAATTTTTCTTCAAAATAATCAGTCAATGGTCCAAAATTATAATCATATAAATTACCATTGATACTTCCGTTTGATATTCTTTCTAATTTTTTACTAAAGTATTTAGATTCTGGTCCAAAATTATAATCATATAAATTACCATTAATAGTACCTTTAGATAATCTTCTTAATTTTTCTTCAAGATAAGCAGTATTTACTTTTTTACCTCTTTTAATAAATGTAGCATAATTATAAGCATACATATTACCTTTAATAGTACCTAATTTTATTTCCAATAATTTATAATTTAAATAATCAGTATTTTGTCTATGTTTTAGATTATATCCTGTTCTCATATAGTCATAATCATAAAGATTACCACCAATTGTACCTTCAGATAATCTTCTTAATTTTTCTTCAAAATATTTAGTATTTATTCTATCTTTACCTCTACCAGTTCTTATAAAATCATAATGATAAATATTACCTTTTTTAATTGTTCCTAATTTACTATATTTTAATTTTTCTTGGTAATATTTAGATTTTATCTTTGTATGGTTTTCATAAAGATTTTGATTAGAATTACCTCTTCTATCATGTGCTTCAATATAGTATGATTCATATGAGTCATTTATATTTGCTGCTATAGATTCAAATCTACCATTATCATCAAATGTATATAAACCATCTTGTCCTACTATAATATGTTCATATTCATTTAATCTTGTTTCAAATACTTTATCATATTTTATTCTTATTTGATTATTACCAAGATTAAATAAATTTTCATTAGATGGTGAATCATTAAATTCGTTTAAACTATTTACATCAAATTCACAGTTTTGGAAAGTAAATAATTTGAATGACATTATATCACTTGGATCAACATCAATATAATTTGTAGATTTATCATTATATTCTTTATTTTCATTAGAAGTAAATTCTTGCTGATACTTTTTAAAAGGAACATGACAGAATAATATTTGCATTTCAAATTTTCTAAGATTAGCAGGTATTATTTCTTTATTTCTTATATTATCATAACAAGAATATTTATATAAATCAAATAATGTTCCTAATCTCATATCTATAGATTCTTCTGAACATTGTATTTCGATTGTATTATCACTAAAATCTTCTGCATTGACATATGATCCTTTAATATTATTTAAACCATTTATTGATTTAAAAAACCAAGGATTATTAATAGATATATTAGATAGTGTATTTACAAATTTAAATAAAGAATTTTTTCTATTGCTTATTAATTGAGATTTATATAATCCCATATTTTCACATAAACTTAAATAAGCATAAGCAGTATTTGTTGATTTATTATGATTTAATATTCCACCTAATAAACCATAGTTAGTATCAAAATTAAAAAATATTTTAAAATAAAAATGTCCTTTAGTTACAAATGGATTTAATTGTTTCTTCCATTTATCTATATCTTTAAAATAATCTGCGACAGAATAATTAGGAAAAAGATGTAATAAATTTACATCTTCATTATCTTTTGAAAGATTATTTGATGGATTATTTAAAATTTCATTATATGTTTTAGCAGATAAATCAGCATTCAACATTAAATGTTCAACAATTAAATGCTCATCTTTATTTTTATTATTTATAATATTTTTTAATCCTTTTGCTCCATTTACTGATAAATATATTGATTTTTCTATTAAATTATTATCTAGTAATGCTGGATCTATTCCTCTTTCACCTGCCATAATTATTCTCCATAAATTTTATTTTGTAATTTATATGAAAATGTATCTTTTAATAACATTTCATCACTGATTTTTGTATCACTATTAATATATTCTAAAGTTTTATAAATTTCTAAACCAGTATTTTTATTTCTTAATTTTACTTTATCTTTAACATAATCTATATAAACAACTTCAAAACCTTCTGGAACATTATATTCAGTTAAAAATTCTGGATTTATATTTTTAAATTTTTTAATATATTCATAATTATTCCAATATTTTGATAAATCAATAGTTTCTGTTTCAAATGGATATTTTAAATTTCTAATAAATACTCTTGATGGTTTCCAATATTCAGTATTTTTTATTTCAGTAAAATCATGACTATGTATATATTCTTCATTATCATTATTTTCTGATTTAAGATATTCATTTAATGCTTCACTATATAATTGTTTATGTACATCATTATATTTATCTGAAACATAATCAGTAAATTTTGTTTTTGAAGAATTATATTCTGCATTATTATATTTATTAATACTGTTAAAAATTGTCATATTATTCGTTAATAGCTAAATTTACTTCTGTATATTTATTTAATATATTATTAGTAATTCCTCGTTTAATTAAATATAAAACTTGTTCAAATTTTTGATTACCAGCATTATATATTAATTCTATACCATTTATATAATATAATCCACTTAAACTTGGATTTGTTACTCCATTATATTCATCTGATATTAACTCTTTTTCTTTTGCATTTTTTGCAACTATCTCTGTTTTTTCATCTTTTTTAAATGATAAAGCATTATTACCATTATTTAATATTGTTTGCTTATTAGTTTCATTATATTCATCAATGATAACTTCTAAAAGCATTCCTCTTTGAAGACTATAGTTAGCATTAGTTAATTTAACTTTTAAAATTTTACTAGTTAATTTATTAATATAATTATTTTTTAATTTTTCTAGATATAATTCACATGGACCATCTTCATTTTGATTTGTACCTAAAAATTCAATATTTTCATATTGATATTCTTCAATACCATGTAAACCATCAATAGAATTTTCAAATATCTGTACTTGTTCTTGTTTTATTAAATTTTGTTCACATGATGAATCAAGATAATAATATCTAGTTAATGTTCCATTATTTAATATATTTTCATTATTTACTTGGCTGAAATATTCAGTAATCTGTAAATTATGAGTTGATGGAGTATTCTTTATGTTTGTAATTATTCTATATACTTCTGAAACATTTTGACCAGGTATTTTTGTCTTTGGTAAATCAGTAATAACATCACCAGTTATAACTTTAGTTGTCAACTGTTTTACTTCAACTGGAGTATTCATTATATATGGAATATTTACCATTACAAGATATCCAAATTCATCAATCCAACAATCAAATATACTATCTTCATCTAAACCAGCATGTGATATTTCTTGAAGAATATAGTCTTTATATGTTTCTGAATATATCTGTCTCCATTTTTTATCAGATATTTCTTTACATTTATCAGATGCTGCAAAACCAAGTTTACAATCTTTAGCAATAGCTTCTAACATTTCATATGTTGATAATTGAGTATCACCAATTTGTGTACATTTTTTCTGTTTTAATCCATTACATTTATATTCACCATAATAAGTAATTGTATCATCTTCATTAAATTCACAATTTGTGATATAAAAATCCATTGATATTTTCTTATTAGCACCATCAACTGGAGCTGTCATGATAATTGTTATTACATTATTCATTCCAGGAACATCAGTTGCTTGAATGTTTTTTTGTGGATCATCAATATTAATAACAATAGTAGGTAAAAAATCTTGTATATAAATACTTAATGAATATACCTTATCAGGCATTATTATTTTATTATTTATCTTAAGAATTGGAACTAATACACCATTTACTTTTAATGTACTTGTTGTATCTTTATTTTCTCCATATTCTGATTCTTCATCATAATTATATGGCATTACAATAGAACTAAACTTAAATTCTGGGTCAAATACAACAATAGGATCTAATGGATTTTTTGGTTCAATAAATTCTATTGAATCATTAGAAGAATTACTATTTGGATTTATATTTGTATTTTCTGCCATTTTAATATATTACAAGTCCTAAATTTTTATCTATATAATAATTTTTATCTTCTATAGTTTGATCTCCTGGAGAACGTCTTTCATTCTTTAATTTTTGTAAATTCTTTCTTGTCTTTGATATTGTTTCTTCTACTTTATTCTTTTTTGTTTTTGATTTATATTCATCTAATAAATCATTTTCAAATGAAGAACCAGTTAATGCTTTATTTATAGAATCAATATCTGGAACATATATAATCATTCCTTTATTTAATTCAAATGGATTAGATATACCATTTATTTTACAAATAACATCTGCATATTTATCATCACCATAAACTGCTAATGATATTAAATCTGGTCGAGCAATATAGTTTTCATCAACAAATATAGCTCTTGTATTATTTAAATTAATATTATTAAATGTATTAACTGTTAAATCTAAAAACTTTGTAGGTTTATTATCTTTATATATAGTTAATACTGGTTTTTGTTCTAATATAGGATAATCTAACATTATCAAATAAATATCTTTATATATAAAAATAAAAATGATTGACAAATATTATGTCAATCATTTAAATATTTTAGTATTTTTAGATGTTAATCTCCTGTTTGAACATCACCAGATGATTGTTCTTCAACCTTAACATATATTGTAATTTCTTTCTTTTTATATACACCGTCTTGGTCACCATCAATTATAACATTTATTGGATATTTTTGATTTTGTGTATCATTTACACCAATAACACTTAATGAATATTTGCTTGATATATTTTGTGATGTATTAAGTTTAGTAAAATAATAAATATTAAAGAATTTATTATTCTTATCAAGATTTACTTGTTGATTAGAACCATCATCAGGAACATTAATAAACCATTTATTGTTCATATTTAATGAATTTATTGAAACATTTAAATAATTATCTATAAATTCATTTTGAACTTTTATTGAAGTTAATCCATTATTTAATTCAATTTGTAAAGCATCTGATGAATTAACATTTAATGTTTCAATGTTTTGTGTAGTACCACTACCAAATTCATTAGAAATAAAATGTATAGCCCATCTGTCTTGACCTCCTAATGATGTTGCTGAACCTGTATTAATAGTAGTAACACTATTATTTATTTTGTTTAATTTTTTAGGAGTAACAATATAATTAACTCTCTTTGGAGAATTTGTATCTATAGATTCATATAAATCAATATCTAATGTTTTCTTATTTATTTTAATATTAAATGTTGTACTGTTATTAATACTTCTTACATAATTTGAAGAATTACCAATATTACATGTTAATGCTAAATATATAGAATCATTAGGAATAACATCATAACTATATATATTATTAATATCATCATATTGTGTCTGAGATAATAATTTATTTACAAATAAAATTGATCCAGAAGATGCATTATTAAATTTACCTACTGTTCTACTTGAACTACCATTTGATATAAAATCTTTAGGAATAATTACACCATTTTCTGGTTTAAATAAGTAATTATTATTTTGTTTACCATTTTCTGAATTATAATTTATTGTATTATAATTATCCCCTTCATTATATATTTTTATGAATTCTTCATTAGTATTTCTATTTTTTATAGCTACTTTAGTATCATCCCATCTTGATGAAATATCTTTATTATCAACACCATAGAAATCCCAGAAGATATTAGCATCTGTATTCTGTATTTCAATTTGAGAATCAATATCAAATAATCTATTTAAATAAATAGGAATTCTTGGAACTAATTTAAATGAATTTACAGTTTCTTCATTATTAGTACCAATTGTTGTATAAGTAATATAATTTTCTAAATCACTTAATAATCTTAAATTAAATTGTTTTTGTCTACGTAAAACTTTTAAGAAATAATATGCTTTACATGGACTATATGATATAGAACCAATACTACCTGATGAAGACTTAATCTTAAATACTAAATAATAGTAATCAGTATCAGCATTTACCCAATTATTATTAACTTCAAAAATACCATTTTTATCTGGATATATAGCTGTTGATTTATTAATATCATATACTTTGTTTTTATTAAATTGAGTTTTAAATAAAGTATTTTCTGTAACAAATCCATTAACATTATTTACACTGAATTCAGTAGTATTTAAATCAGCATCTTCTGTAGGTTTAGTTCCATTTATAATATCATTTAAAACATTAATATCATAATAATTTTCTAAAGTATCATTACAATAATAGAATGATTTATCTGGTTCTTGACCAATTTTTATTTTATTGTTTAATAAAATATCAAATTCTTTTTCTTCATCTACATGTAATTCACCATATCTTCCATCTGATTCTGATTCATAAATAGTAATATTTCTAGAACTTGTATCACTATTTATTACACCTAAATATTCTACTTCATAATCACTGTCACAATATACTCTTACAAAGTCATCAAATATAAGATTTGGAACAGGACCAGGAGATACTTTATTACCACTTGGATATGATGCAACAAGGTCTTCAAAAGTTATTGTTCTTATACAATAATTAATATTATTAGCAGCATTATTTTCAAAATAGTTTCCTGTTTCTCTATCATCTCTTACCCAATCTGAACCTCTATCTGTAACATTTCTAAAATCATAAGAATCATTAATTTTTCTATAAAGATTTATATTACTAGCTTCATCTTTAAGGAATATAATTCTATTTTGAACTTCTTTCTTTAATTTAATTTTAAAAGATATTATAGTAGGAGTTATTTGTCTTGATTGATTATCATCTTTATAATAGAATATACAATATAAATTAAATTCTTTATCTGTATTTTGTGTTTGTACAGGAGGAATATAATAATATTTATTATTTTCACATACTATTTTACCATATTCAACTGTATTATATTCAACAAAATCTCTACCATCCAATGTATATGTACCAGAATTTCCAATAAAGAAATAAGGATATATACCATATTCACTACCATATAATAAATCAAATGTAATTTCTTTTTTAGAAACTTCATCATTTAAATAATATGGCATTGATATTGCATTATCTCTAGTACCACTAAATGTTATATTATAAATTTTACCATATTCAATTGCATTTGAATTATTTAACTTAGATGCAAATGTTTCACCATTGTTATTTATTATCTGAGTATTTCCAAATTTAAATTGAGTTATTGTATTATCAGATTTTTCTATAGTTAAATGTATATTAAATTCTGAACCAACAAAACTATCACCATTTTCATCAGAACCACCAGTATGATTAACTGTAAAATCAACAGATTTTTTAGCAGGATCAAAATTAGCAAGATTTTGAATATTTGATTTAATATCAGTATACCATGTTTCTAATGGTTTATAATTACCTGTACCAATAATATCCATATCAATTTTGAAGAATTTCCACAATTCTCCATTATAATCTACTGGATCAACATTCAATTTTGAAATTGAATTTATAATAGCAGTATTTGCTGTAACAGATGAAGTTACTGACATTTCACCAGGGTTATTTGAAGCAATAACTGAATATAAATTATTACTTAATCCAGCATTATTATAATATGTATATACATTATCTAAAGATTTATTTAAATTATATGGTGTTCTGTCAATAGTAGGAGTTAATATTACTTTTGCTCTATTACCAGAATTTCTAAAATCAGCTTGATAAAAATTACCAAGAATACTTTTATCTTGACCTTCTAAAAAGTCAATATTAGCAGCATTGTCAAAAGGATAAAGTAAATCTTCATAGATACATGCTCGTGCATTTCTTCTATCCCAGTGATCTGTATAGTAATCAATTGTAATAACTCTCCATGTTAAATAATTTAATAAATCAACAATATCAGTAGAATCTTTTATTGTACCATCTTTATACCATCTTGGTAATAAATCTAATACATCAGTATTACCTTCTGGTGTTTCAGACATATCAGAAAGGTAATCATATTTACTATTAATCCAGTCAATAGTATTATTTATTTTATTTTCGCTTATTTCAGCATTTTTTACTTTATTTATATATTCACTAAATGAACCACTTGGTGTTTCACCAGCAGCATTCCATTTTCTGATTCTTGTTGCCCAAGGAATATTAGTATTTTCCCAGTCAATATTTAAAGATTCTAAAAGTTTATAAGTATCGCTTGCTCCAGCGGTAATTAATCCATCTGGAACTTCTACACCATTTGTCCACTTTTCGTTTTGATTATAATCTATTCTTTTACTCATATGTTATTTAATAAATTATTTACTTTATAATCCAAGTTAAATTACTTGTATAATATTTTGGAGATTCATATACTTTATATAATATTCCATTATATTCAACTTCTTTTTCATATAAATTATATGAACTTAAAATGTTATTGAAATTACATCTAATGTCAGATGATTTCAAAATAAATTTAGGATCTTCTAATACATAAGGAACAATAAAATAATGTTTTCTTATATTATTTGTTTCTCCTGTTGTTATTTCTGTTCCATTTTCATCATAAAGAATATCTGTATTAAAATCAAATGTATAATTATTAATATCAAATAATTCTCCATAATCAGAGAAAATAGGATATTTAAATTTAATATCACAAATTTTTAAATTTGTAATATATGTTTTATCTCTATCACATAAAAATATCTTTACAGGAACTTTATATGTTGGATAATTTAAATCTTTAATTACTTCAATATTTACAGGTATATTGATACTATGTTTCTTACCATCACAAACCATTTCAAAAGGTTCTAATTGAGACATATTAAAATCAACACTGTCATCAAAGAATATTTTATAGTATGGTGAAACTGCTGAAAATAATGCTGAATATTCTATAATAATATATTTAATAGTTATTTTTGATAACATTGATGTTTCAAATATATCATTGCTTTTTATAGTTTCATTAGTAATTGTACCATTTAAATCTTTTTCAATTCTAATAGAAATATCACTTATATCAATCCAATGTTCTCCAAGTAAAACACCATTATTTATCATTATTTTATCATTATGAAAATATATAGAAGAATCTTGAAGTTCAGATATTTCTTCTGTTGGTGTTTCTTGTTGTTCTGGATTTACTATTAAATTTCCTTCTAATAATTTCTTTATATTATCATTTTTTAAAAGTTCTTCAACAGCATGTTTTGTTTCTAAAGTTTTTAAACCATAACCACTAGCAATATGAGTATTACCAATATAAAGACTATTATTGTCATCATCAGTAACAACAACATTAATCTGTCCTGAATTTTCAGTATTAGCATTATTAATAGAATCGACTACTTGATAATCGACTAATTTACCTTTAATTTCTTCTGACTTATTACTCATTTTAATAATCTTTATATTTATTCTTCAGTAGCTTCATCAACAAGTAATGTTGTTGAATTTAATATACTTCCACTTGAAGTATAATCATAATTTGCTGTAATTTCAACCATATAATGTTGAGGTTCATTTATAAGAGAATCTCTTAAATCAAAGTAAATACCTTTAGTAATATTATTTACAGTTTCATTATCTAAATAATATTCAAATACAATAGGAACAGAAATTGATTTACCAACTTCTACTTCAACATATCCATTATAATTACCATTAGTAAGTATTGTATTTCTACCAGTAATATCTGGATATAAGAAAGCTCCTATAAATATATTTGTTGCTGGATTTACACCATTTACAGTATTATTTGCAATAAATTCAGATAATGATGATTCAGCATCTAACATTACTAATTTACCATCTAAATTAATACCAGCAATATCTTCAAAACGGTTAAGATAATTATTAGCAAGTGTTTGTTCATAGATAAAGAATTCAATATCCTTTGAACTATATAATTCAAGATTTGATTTATCTGGATTGAATTTATCAGCTAATATATCAAATATACCATCACCTTTATAATCAAGACCAACCCAAGTTGATTCAATCATTTCTTTAATTTCTCCAGTATTTCTCTTTCTATATCCAAGAAGAGGAGAATCAAAGTTTCTCTTCATATATGTATTAATTCCTTTAAAATCAAGTTTAGATATATTAGTTGTTATAGATTTATAATCTTGAAGATCTTGTGATTCATTATCATAATATATCTTCTTTCCTGTATAAGGATTATCTTGACGGAAATAAATCCATTGACCAAGAGTCTGATAACTTAATGTATTATCAATAAATATTGGTACTCTTTCATAATGATAAATATATTGTTCATAGAATTCATTATTAGAAAGAAGAAGAGGAATATCTATATTTCCTGGGAATATTGAATATAATTTAATATTACTGCTTCCTGTATTCTTAATAACAATATTCATATACTGTTTTACAAAAGCATCAGTAATATGATCATCATTATATATATTAATTTTATTTATTGCATTATTAAATAATTTAACATTCTTATCATTGAATGTTACATATACTTCATATTTCTTATTAAATTCTGAGTCTAATATTGTTTTTGTATTTTCAATGTCATTACTCATTGTAGTAAGCTTATCTTTAAGAGAGATAAGATTATTATCTGAAGTATTGAAACCTGAATAAATATTTTCAGGCATATGGTAATAAACAACATTATTAGACTTTAATGAATTGTTTACGTGATCTTGATAACCATCATTAATAAGTGTCTGACTAAATCTTGAATTTATTAAATCAGTATCATTTTCATTTAATATTGTGGAAAGTTGTAAATTGTCACTAAATTCATTAGGGAATACAACTGTCATTTCATCACTCCAAGGTGTATATAAATTAATAAATGGTTGACCAATATTATATTTATATCTACATCTAAGTACTACATCTTCACCTTGAACAATAGGAATATCAATTTGATTCCATTTAATTATATTCTGTGTAGATGAATAATCAACAAAATCAATAGTAAATCCAGATAAAGTTGAATTAAATACTAATTTTCTTTCTCTTTCAATATTATCTAATTTAATCCAATCTGTAAATACATTTGAATTTATATTAGTAATAGTTGTAGTTTCTTTTGTAGGAGATTTATATTTATATTCACATTCAAGACTTATAATCTGTATTTTATCACTTTCATTAGAATGTAACCATGTTTCAAGTTCATTTGTATTAGTTATACCTCTTACTCTATATTTAGTATCTTCTCTAGCAATTTGAATATCTTTACTGATTGCATTGATATTTTCAATTGTTGAATTTAATTGTTTTTGAATAGTTACTTTCTGTGCATAATATTTATCAAGTTTAGCCTTAAGAGCTTCTTGAGAAATTTGTACTTCTTGAGAGAAGTCTGTATTTATAAGAGTTGAATAAACATTATTAATATTATCTTGAAGAGAAGATAACTGAGTATTCAATTCATTTTTCTGACTATGTAAATTTATAATATCTTCAGAAGTAGAATCATCAACAAGATGTTTATTAATAGGAAGAACTTGAAGAATACCATCTCCCATAAATGTTTCATTGACAAGAGTCTTAATTGTTGAATTATCCTGGATTGATACAATAATATCATTTGTAAAATTACTTATCTGAGGATAAATTGTTTCTGAAATACCAATAAGAATATCACCAATATTTGTACAATATTTATTATAATATTCTATATAATTCATATGATTACCTGTAGAATCAAGAATTGGATTACCATAAGTATCATACATTTTAATTGAACTTAAATCAATTAAATATGGTGAAGAATATAAACTTCTTGTATTGTTATATACTAAACTTAAGAAAATACATATATATTGATTTTCTTCAAGAGGAACATTTACATAATGATATTTATTATAATTAGAAACATAATATTGTAATTCCATGTTATTATTTTCTTTATATGTCTGAAGATTAACATGTCCTATAGTTTCTGATATTGATATTGTCATTTGTTTAATATCAACATTAGTAACTTTATAAATTACTGTTTCATTAGGTAAACATACACTATCTCCAACAGAAAGAGTAAATTCTGTACTTTCATCTTCTTGTGAATGATATTGAAGAGTATCTTTTATTTTAAGAACATAATGTCCACCATTATCATCTGAAATTATTTCATCAATTTTAAATGATGATATATATGCTTCACTCTTTATAGGTAACTGTAATTCACTTTCATATTCTTCATAATCTATTCCTTTAGTATAATTATAAAGAGCTGCTACATATTCAGAATATGAATTTAAATTTAAGTTTCTTATCTGTGAGAATATATTATAATTTGAAAAGACTATCTTTTTCATATAGATCTTTTCAATATTATCAGGTAGATTATTTATATTTAATTTTAAAAATGTCTTAGGTGAAACTAAGTCTTTAAAAAAGTTATTGTCTGTAATAGATCCATGAACATTAGAAGTAGAAAATTCTGGTACAAGGGGTGCTGTAGAACTTTTTACAAGTTCTAATTTAGTCATACTGTCTTTAGTATTGAACCATGCTTCTCCAGAAGTTGGAATATTAAATAAATTATTAAAATTATTTTCTAGTGTTTCTAATTTACTTTCTAAATAAAATAATGATGGTATTGTCAATGTTTTTTCTTCATTATCCACAGTTACTGTAACAGCAACATTTGTTGATGTTGAAGATAAACTTTGATTCATAGCCTCAACCATACTAACTGCATTATTATACAATTTAGTAAGTTGAACATAATATTCTTTTAATGAATTATTTATCATATCTCTATTACTATATTATTTCCATTTATATACAAGTTCATTGAATAATGTATTTACTTTTTCTTCAATGATACTGTCTAAGTTATTTAATTTTTCTTTCATTTCTTCATTATCTTTCTTATAATCATCTAATTGTTGTTGTAATTTTTCAATATCTAAATTATTAGTTAAACTACTTACAATTTGTTCAAGTTTTGTAACTTTAGTATAAAGATTATTTATTTGATTAGATAATGTTGATTGACTAGATAATATTTTAGCATATGTTGCGAATGCTTGCTGATTATCTTTTGAAGTTATATCATTATTCTGATATTTATTAGAATATGGGAATGGTTTAAATTGTGAAGAAATTACAAGACTCCAAGAAGGAGCATATTTAGAATTTTGATCTCTTTTTAATTCAATAACTTCATCACTGAACCAAATACCAAGTGGATTATTAATACTTCTTTTTTCTTTTTCAGAATAATCAATATCTGTTTTAAGAATTATCTCTCCGGTTTCTTCATCAAGAGTATAATTTTTTAATTCTATATTTTCTTCAAGAGTTGTATTTTCATCAACTTCATTGAAATTAGTTTGATAATTAATATCTGTTATATCAAATAAAGGAATTATAACATTGAATTTAATATAATTTCTATCTTCATCAATTTCTTCTAATTCATATGTTGAATAAAGTTCATATTCATTTGATACATTTTCTTCATCAAGAGAATCTGGTTCAAAATTAGGTTTAAGATTTTTATATTCTGAATCCTCTAATTCTTCTGTTGACCAACCATATAAAATATTTAAATCTTTATCATATGGTTTTCTGTCACCAGAGTTTACTATCATTTTATATAGTTGTACAGAATTTGAATTTTGCTTATATCCTTCTCCAGAATCTATAATACATATTGTATCTGTATATGTACCTTTAAAATCAAATTCAGTAACTTCTCCTAAAAAAGTTATTTGATAATTTTCATCAAATTTACTAATACATTTAAATAACCATGCAAGAGAATTTACATCAGCTTCTATATCAAATTCAGAAAGATTATCTTGTAGTTTTTCTGTATAAAAATCTCTTAAGAAAGCAAGTTTGTTTTCATAATATCTAACAAGATAATTTTTAATAAAGTCAGCTTTTACACTTTCTTTAGTTTCTCCTTCTGGTATTTCTTCTAATTTAGGCATATATAAACACAAAAATCTAGATGGATATACTTTCCAATCTGTTGAAAGGAAATTACCAGTAAGAGCTTCAGTAAAATTACTAAATGTTAAAAAATTACTGTCATCTGTTTTTGTATAAAATAAATTAGTTTTTCTTTGCATATATAATATCAATATTTCTATAATTAAAAATAATTTATTATAATAATTTTACATAGGTAAATGAATAAGAAATTTAAGATTTTCTATATTAATTTAAGATAAATGTTAATAATATGAATGATATTAAAAAACCTTTGGTATTTCCAGATATAGAAACAACGGGTCTTAATAAAGAACAAGATTCAATTATTCAATTTGCAGCAATTAAGGTTGATCCTATAACTGATGCAATTATTGATTCTATTAATTTATATATTCGTCCAATTGGACCATATACTATTACTATACAAGCATATCTTAAACATCATATTAAACCAGCAGATCTTCAAGATAAACCAACATTTCCTGAGGTTGCTGATAAAATTAGAGATTTTCTTGAAGGTTGTGATATTGTAACTTATAATGGAAATGGATTTGATTTACCTTTTTTGAAATATGAATTTATTAAAGCTGGTAAAGATTTTTCATTTTTAAATATAAATTGTTATGATGCTTATGTAGAAGAAAGACGTAGAAATGGTATAACTCTTGCTCAGACATTTAAAAGATATGCTGGTTGTACAATGGAAGAAGCTGGATTAAAACCTCATGATGCTTTTAGTGATGTAAAAGCAACTCATAAGATTTTTTCAGAACAACAAAAGATTCAAGAATATGGACCAGAGTCTGTATTAACTGAAGACAATAGTATTATTTTAACTGAATTTAATAACAGAGAATTACCATGTTTTAATATTGGTAAATATAAAGGACTTCCTATTTCTTATATTTCAAATGTTGATCAACAATATTTAAAATGGTGTATAAGTGATAATTGTAATTTTGTTCAATCAACTAAGAATTATATTAGTAAATATATTAAATAAATAATATGAGTGAAAATATAGAAGATTTAGGAAGTTTAATTAAAGATGATGTAATTGATGTAAGTACTTTATTAAATTATTTTCTTGAAAGATTTAAACATTTATTATTATTTTCTACAAGTGATAATTCAATACAGTCATTAGAAAGATTATCAAGAATAATTATTGCAACTAAAAAAGCACAATTAGCAAAAATACATGAAAAGGATATAGAATCAAACCCTTAAAATTTAATTAATTATGATATACAATAACATAGATAAACTTATTGCTGAGGCAATGAAAAATCATGACAATGTAAGATTGTCAACACTTAGATTAATTAAGACAAAGTTCCTTGAATATAAGACAAGTAAGGGAGCTAAACCAATTGATGAAACTATTGAAATTTCAATTCTTAGAAAAATGGTTTCTGAAAGGACAGATTCTCTTGGTATATATCTTTCTGCTGGTAGAAATGAACTTGCAGAAAAGGAACAAAATGAAATAAATATTATTAAGGAATTCCTTCCTGTTGAAATTACTGAAGAACAAATTTCTCAAGCATTTAATTCTGTATTAAGTAAAGGTATTGAACCTATTAAAAAGAATATGGGTGTATTTATTAAAGAGATAAAGAATATTCTTCCTACAGCAGATGGTAAAACTGTTTCTACTTATGTACAAAAACATTTAAGTTAATTATGATATTTGATATTTATGATGATAATAGATATTATCCATTAATTGATATTGAAAATTATTATAGATTTAATGAATATGATAATAAACATTATCAAACAATAAATACTACTATATGTCCAATGGGATTTAGTAGATTTATATTAAAGAATAAAGAATATTTTGATAATAAAGATAATTTAAAAACATTTATTTCTTGGATAGATCATCTTAGAGATTTAGGATTTTTACTTAATGAAATATGGAGAAATAATTCTGATTTTCCTATGAGAAATGATGATGAAGAATATTCATCTGAAGAAGCTAGATATGTTGAAGAAAAAATCCGAAAAGAAGTAGAAATATTTTGTTCATATTGGAATCTTAAAATCAATGAAGATTAATTATGAGTGGAAAAACAATAACACAATCAATCAATACAGATACTAATAAGAAAAAATATTTAACATTGGTATTTAGTTATAATGATTGTACAAAGAATAGTTATGATACTGTAAATAATTTTATAGCTCATATAATATCAGAAACTGATAAGTATAATCAGAATAAACCATATGTTAGTTCAACTAGATATAATATTGAAAGATTTTTTACTTCTGAAAATATAGACATTAAAGATAATGATATTAATAGTTTATAAATTATTTTTATAAAAAGATTAATTGATTAAATGAAAAAATTAGTTGATTATATAAATGAATCAAAAGGAGATCCTATTGATGAACAATGGATAAATGATGAAAAACCAGTAATGACTAAAGATGGCCGTCAAGCTATTATTAAATCAATAGATATGGATGAGGTTCCTAATATAATTAAAGGAGCAGTTAAATGGAATGAAGATCTTCTTGATTATGAATGGTTAGATGATGGAACATGTAAGAAGGCTCTTGACCGTCTTGGAAATCCTAAGAAACCTGATGAAAGTGATAACCTTGTAAAAGCAATTTAAAATATGGATATAGATATTAATCAAATTGGTCGCCAAGGATATAAAATGCTTCAAACAATGCATGTAATTGGTGATAAAGAAAAGAAAGATTTAACTCTTAAAGAAAGAGAAGAAATAATTAAAAATCTTTATGAACATTTAAATATGTCCATAATAAAATGTGGTCAAGATAGAAATCATAAGTATGAATTTTTATCATATTTATATCTTAGTGTGATCCTTTATCTGGATAACTTGGATTTAAATAAATTTATAAAACTTTCTACAAAAGACTGAATTTAATTTTAATATTTTTCTATAATATAAATGTAATTTTAATGTTTATTTGAATTGATATTAACATATAAATTAACAAATATCAATTCGTATGTTTAACTTTTAAAAATCAAATTAAATGAAAAATCAAAAATTGATCACTGCTGCAGATGTATGTGATGTTCTTGAGTCACCTTTTGCAGATGATAAGGAGAGAATTAAATATATCTCTCAGCATTACGGACAGATGACCATTACTAAGGCCTTTTCCGTATATTATGGACTTGAAATTGATGATGATAAGAAGTCCAATAAGAATGTCATTAATAATATTGAACTCGGAAAAATTTATACTGGTACTGTCAAGGAGTTCACAAAGAATATTATGACATTTGATATTCCTGGTGTAAAGGAGGAGATAATCTGTAAAGAGCCATTTGGCACATGTATGGACAGTATCAGAAATTATCTTCTTACCCATGATAATAAGCTTATGTTTGAGGTTCGTGAGAAGGAACGTGATAAGTATTATGTAAGTGTTATCAATGCTTACTATAAGGCATGGGAAAATCTTATTAAAAAGGCTATTGACCATGAAGATGGTATCAATGTTCACATTGATGAGCTTGTAAAGGGTGGTTATGTTTGTCACACAGATATTACAACTCTTACTGAGTTAACAGGTAAAAAGTATATTTCAAGTGTATTTATTCCTGGTTCTCATATTGTATTGAATATTGAACGTGATTTTGAGAAGTGGATTGGTCAGGATGTAGTTATCGTTCCTCAAAAGTTTGTAGAATTTAAGAAAGACCTTAAGACAGGTTATACTGAGAATAGTCTTGTTGGTTCAAGAAAGAGAGTTCTCCAGATTCTTGGTACAAAGAATATGTTTGACCTCTGGAATGATCTTGAAACAAAGAAGAAGCTTGCTTCTCTTTCTAATAAGACTGATGTTAAGTCTGATGTTTATGAAGGTACTGTAACAGGTATTATTAATTCAAACAAGAAGACTGGTATTTTTGTTGAGCTCAATGGAAAGTATATTACAGGTCTTATGCCTATTGATACTTCAGAGCTTCTTGATTATCGTCCAGGTGATGAAATCAAGGTTAGAATATCTGAATTTGAAATTCAGGAAGGAAAGGAACCTTTCGTCCTAAATAAGAAAAATCAGATTATTAAGTGTAATGTCAGACCTGTTTTCGAGGTTGCATAAAAAAAGAGAGGTTTTAAAACCTCTCTTTTATTTTATAACAGTAATTACACCTGAATAACTATTTGTTCGTTTATTATATAAAATAGTTCCTTCATAAGGTTTTTCTTCTCCTGTTGATGGATCTAAGTAAGTAAAATATTCTTGTTTACTTTCAATAGGTGGATTATATTCTAATTTAAATAAATCTCTTTCTGTGTATGTAAAATATACATTACCATCTTCATCTTTCTTTATTGATTCAAAATATCTTATTTCCTTATTTTCATTATTGATATATGAATAATAAGATAAGTAACCTTTTACTTCTTCAATTTCTGGATGGTATTCAAGTTCTTTATTTAAAGTATTCTTTTCAGAAATAGTAAGTATTCCATTATATGAATTATTATCAGATATAATTTTACCTACATATTTTTTCTTATTACCATCTTTGTCAATGTAATAAAATTTATCTTTATAAGCCATAGTTATGGAATAATTTATTTATTAAGAATTAATCTACCAGTAAATTTAACACCAGATTCAGCATAAGCTGTAAGTGTACCTTCTGAACCTTTCTTAAGTTCATCAGTTGTAGCATTTAACCAAACAATACCTTCTTTACCAGTATTTGTATCAACTGAGAAAATATCTGGAATTGATGAATACCAATAAAGCTGAGTATTAGTAACATTTTCTGGAGTAAGTGAATATGAAAGTTCAAATTTATCTCCACAATTAAGACGAATTGGTTGTTCAAATTCAATACTTGTTACAGGATAACGATTCTTATATTCTACAGTATGTCTATTATCAGCAATACTATCCCATTTATTAAAGAAATATGTTCCTTCTTCATTACAGAAAGTTACATCATAAATAAGTTCAAATGCACCTGAATAAGCATTTTTTGTAAAGTATTCTGTATTACCATCAAGATTCATTTCAGAATATGGGATTTCTTCATACTTTTCACCATCTGGAACAAATATTGTTGTTTGTGAAGGTAATTTACAATAAATTGATGGGGGATTTGATGCTTCAAAATCAAGTTCTTGTAATGATGTACAACCATCAAATGCTTCTTTACCAATATATTCAATTGTTTCACCAATAGGTACTCTTTCAAGTGATGTACAACCCTTGAAAGCTCCTCTCTTAATTTTCTTAATTTCTGGTGGGAATGCTATATATGATAATTCTGTGCAATTTTGGAAAGCATAAGCACATACTTCATCAGTATTATCAAGACCATATCTTACAACATGTGTATCTGCTTGAGCAAATGTATGAGTATAAGGAACTTGACTTTTATCAGTAAGTTCTACATTTTCACCATCAATGATAAGTTTATTAATCATAATATATTATATTAATTTTATTTTTCTTTAAATATTTTAACTATTTCATCATGAAGAATATCTTCTGTTACTTCTCCATAATATGAATTAGATTCTAAATCAAATTTTGGTTTGCCAATAAAAACTCTTTCTCTACCATAATTATCTTTATATGAGAAATATTCATCGACATGTTCAACAGAATTTACTGTAGGATGATAATCTAAAATAACTTTATGTGTTGTAATTGTCTTTCCAATATATGATCCATCTAAATCTGTAACAACAATTCCTGAATATTTTAATTTTTCTCCATTTGCATTTGTATAAGTATAATATTCAGGTACATATTCTTGTCCAGGATGATGTATTAAAGCTATTTTAATATTTCTTTTTATTCCTTTACTTGCATTAGTACCAGGTTTTTTATTTGAAAAAGAAAATGTTGCCATATTTATTTATTTTACCAATTTATAATTAAAAATAAAATATAAAATGAATTATTAGAAAATGATTCTATATTAATTATGTAAAAACAAAGAATATTATGAAGTATATTGGTAAATCTGATAAATTTTACACTCTCTGGGAAGTTAATACAGAAACCCGTACTACAATGCGTGGTGAGACTTATAGAGTTACTACTCATCAGTATATCAAGAATATTTCTTTTGATCTTGTAAAAGCTACCAATAAATATCCTAATGCAATTCTTGATACTTCTCTTCGCGGTCATTCTTCTTGGACTTCTGTAGATTATCCAAAGCCTCCAGTTGATGAATTCCATGGAGGTAAATATCGTGGAGATAAGATTGCTGAATGTACAGATTATCAATATCTCCATTGGGCTTATGACCTTGGTTATATCATTCCTTGGGAAGCTAGAGAAATAGTTCTTGGAATTCTTGAATCACAAGGTTATAGGAAAATTAATGATACTCATATTGCTACTCCTGAAGAAGTAGAAAGAATCGAGAAGAGTTATACTGAATGTGAAGAAGCTCAGAAAACTTTAGAAGAGTTTGGTTCTATTAAGATTGTCGCCAATAAGAATCTTGATGAATTTGGAAATTTGAGTATTGGAAATATCGAATTCAATTTTCCTAATTATAAAGAACTTGAATATGGTGGTTATTCTTATGGACTTCCTATTGATTCTAAAGGAAAAGCTAAAAGAATTAAGAATAAGGAAATTGAAATTATTCCTGAATCTTTTAAAATGGTTATCAGTGAATATGGTTGGGGTGCAACCCTTAATGTTGAAGTAAAAGATTTTAAAATTTTATAATTATGGCTTGTTTAGAAGATTATCCTATTATTGAAACTGCAATTAATTATGGTCTTAATGCTTGGGGAAAGCATGAAGCTATGGCTATTCAAATTGCAAGATTCTGGGTAGATGGTTGGCTTGAAGCTAACAAGGGTAAGGTATCTGAAGAAGATGCCAAGATTATTCGTCGTGGAGTTGATAATTGGATTTGGCTATAATATGGAAAAAACTCCTAAATTAATTAAAGATTGTAAAGTGGGAGATACACTTTACTATGTTATTTTAAAAGATGGCTCTGTTGAAGATTTAATTATCCCAGTTTCTATTGAAGAAATTAAAATGGGTGATTCATTTGGTATAAAGCCGAATGTATATAAATGTAAATCTATATATGGTAGTGACACTTATGAATTTAATCATGAAAATAGTGAACAACATGACAGTCTTATTGTAGATAGTGATTATGCTTATGCAAAAGATGCTAATGGTTTTAAAAATAATTATGAAAGATTTTATACAACATATGATGGTGCTGTTGAATGGTTAATGGTAGAAATCAAATATGATATTATAAAGAAACTTAATAGGCTTGAAAAACTTGAAAGGAATAATGGAATAAAGACAAATATATTCCAAAAGAAAACTAAACAGTGTAAAATAGATTATCATCCTTATAAGAAAATTGAAATTTATGACTGTAGTTCTTGGGAGAAACCTGAAGATATAGATAAAGCTCTTGAAAATAAGAAAATTAAAGTCTATAAAAAATTAATTGAGACTGACTATTATGGTGATATCAAATATTCTGGTACTGAAATCTTTGTAAAAGAGTTTGATTATGTTGAAGATGCATTAGAATATATCTTTGAACATGATAAATCAAGATGGCATGGTGATCTTGATTCATGGTATGAAGGTGAAACTTATTTTATAAAAGAAGATTAAAAATGAAAACTTATAAATTTTATGTAGGAACATGTCCTAATAGTCCAAATTTTGAAAACTTACAAAAATGGTTTGAACATATGCAATCTATAGGATGGGAACTTATTTGTCCAGTTCATAAACAAACTAATACAAATTATGCATCTTATGAACAAGGATATATATTTAGAAAAGAAGAAATACTATGTAAACCTAATAATATAAATGATAAAGAAGGATGAAACAATTTGAATATAATATGATATCTGTACCAAATGGTACTGATGGATCAGAATTAATTAAATGTCTCAATAATGATGGTAAATTAGGTTGGGAAGTAATATCTATGATTCAATCATCTGATAGAAGTCATTTTAATGTTTTGTTGAAACGAGAAATTTTAAATGAAAATTATATAGAAAATGAAAAGAATTGAATATAAAGTAGAATGGATATCAGAGAGTGGTTCATATGAATTGGAAAATAGATTACAAAAATATGGTGATGATGGTTGGGAATTAATAACCATTAGAGAACATTTTACATATATATTTAAAAGAGAAAAAATTATAAATAATAAAAAAGAGGGAATTTAAATTCCCTCTTTTATTTTACTTTTTTACCAAAACTTATAAGATTATAATTTATACTTAAACCAACACCGACATAAACATCTGGTTTTTTATTAATAAATCCATAACCAACACCAATTTGTGGTCCTACACCAATACTCCATCTTGGAGTAGTTTTTGGTAAAACAACACCTTGTACATCATTATATTTAAGATATGGATTATTTGATGTTACATATACTTTACTATCTTTAATAGCAACAGTAAGATCTGCATAAACTATATCTTTATCAATAGTAAGACCAATATTAGGTTTATTATATTCTATAAATCCAGAAAGTATTCTCCATTTATTTGAAAAATCAAATGGATGTTTAATATAAGTAGTACTATCACTTACAACAAATGTTGTATCATGTACTGGATAAGGTACTTCAACATTTACATAAACAACTTCACTTGGTTTTGCTTTAAGTTCTTTAACTTGTTTATAAAGATCTTCATTTGTTTGTTTAAGAAGATTAATATCTCCTTCAAGAACTGTTTTTTCAGCAACTAAATCACCACTTTTAGTTTTCCATAATTGAACTTCTTCAGTTAAGGCTTTAACATTATTTTCATATATCTTTCTACTATCAATTTGATTAGTACATGATCTAAATAAGAACAATAAAGATATAACCAATGCTAAACTTAATATAATTTGTGATTTATATTTATTCCAAAAATCTTTAATTAATTCAATAAAATTCATAAAATTAATAGAAAAAATATATTTTTATATAGGTAATTAAAAATAATTTTTTTATGTCAACTAATAATTATATAAAACATCAAGGACCTAGAAAAAATTCTAAATATCATCAAGGTGTAGTTGATCCTAAAAAGCTTAGAAAATATTTTGATTCATGTAAAAATGAACCAGTTATTTATAGAAGTGGATTAGAATATCAATTTATACAGTTTTGTGAAAATAGTCCTACAGTTGCTAAATGGGCAAGTGAAGTACTTAAGATACCTTATTATTCTCATCTTGATGGTAAAGAATGTAATTATTATCCTGATTATGTTATTGAAAATTACAAAGGAGTAAAATGCGTAGTAGAGCTTAAACCATATAATCAAACAATAAAACCAGATATGACAGATAGTAATTGGTTGAAAGAACAATGGATTAAGAATGTTGATAAATGGAATGCTGCTAAAAAATTCTGTGATGAGAATGGACTTAAATTTATGATTATAACTGAAAAATTCTTTGAATAAAAATATGAAAACATTAGTACAATATATTAAAGAAAGTAAAGACGGTAAAATATTATATAATGATATATTTAATAAATTATATAAATACCTTTTGAAATCTAATAAAGAAAATAAGAAAGGATATTCTGATAAAGAAATAGATGATTATTTTCATCAAGATTTAAACTCAGATTCATTTAAAGAAAATGAAAATAAAGTTGTTAAAGAATTATTTGAAGAATATCCAGACATGGATTGGAGTACCAAATCCCAATTAATGGAATATATTAAAAGAAATAATAATGCTCTTTGTGCAAAAGAATTAATCGGTACAGCACTTTATCAGGCATTTGTAAAATTTGTTTATATTCATATTCAACATATAAAATATGAAGGACATGTTTAAATAATTCTATATTATATATATATGGCACCATTTAAAAGACCTATAAAGAAAAAAGAAGAACAAGAAGAATTATCAAGAACCACGATAGTTAATTCAAGAAGAAACTTACGTGATTTAGATACTCATATATATACACCAGATGAAATTGAAAATTTCAGATTAGATGAGGCAATAAATAATAATCCATTATCACATAGACCAACTAATATTAGAAGTAAATTAGCTTATGCTGAAGTAATGAAACAATTAAAACCAACTTCTAAATATTTACTTCCAGGACAACTTGTTATTTTTGAATATCTTGAACCAAAATTTAAAGAAGATCTAGAATATTATGACAGAACACCTTTTACTCTTTTCTTTGGTATAACAAGAACAGATGATGGTAATATTCGTGAAATTGGACTTAATCTTCATTATTATCCACCTCATACAAGAGCAAGAATATTAAGAAAAACTTATCAAGTATTTAAACCATATTTTGATAAATATTTCAATGATCCATCACATAAACCAAATGCTATTATTTCATATTCATCATTAAAACATTTAATGAAAGTAAATGATAAGATTGGTTTTGGTGTTAAGATGTATATTCCTGTTCTTAGAGGAAGAAGTTATGTTGTTCCTCCAAGACTTTGGCCAACTGCATTTTATACAGAAGGACACTTTAGTAAAGCTACATTACAACAGATATTTAGTTTCTGGAGACAGTTTTAATTGAATTGATTAAAATATAGATTCTATATTAATTAATAAATATAGAATCTTTTTTTATGAGAGATTGTGTAATAGTAATTCCAGTATATAAACCTACTCTTGATTGTGTAGAAGAAATTTCTTTAAAACAACTACATAAAATTATTTATAATCCACCATTTCATATGGATGATTATAGAGATTGGGAAGAAAGAGATGTATTTCTTGTTTATCCTCAAGGAATGGATATAAGTGAATATAAAAAAATATATCCTTCTCTTAAAGAAAAAACATTTGATCCTGAATATTTTAAATCAACAGCAACATATTCACAATTATGTATATCATATGATTTTTATAAATCATTTGATTGGTATGATTATATGTTGATATATCAACTTGACTGTTATCTTTTTAAAGATGAAATTAGTAAATGGTGTAAAAAAGGATATGATTATGTTGGTGGTCCTATTCTTTCTACTGATTGTGGATGGAATACAATAAAAGAATCACAAAAAGGTAAGAAGTGGACTCCTTATGTTGGTAATGGTGGATTTAGCCTTAGAAAAATATCTACATTTAAAGAACTTACAGATCCTCTTGGTGAATTTAGAATAAGATATAATTTAACAGATGATAAATTAAAGAATGTATTATTTGAAGATAAATACTTCTGTAATGATATTTATAACTTATATGAATTAGATGTACCTTCTTGGAAAGAAGCTCTTGAATTTGGTTTAGATATGTCTGTAGATATTGTATATAATTATCTTAAATGGACTGGTGAACCTATGGGTATTCATTCTGTTGATAAGAATATCAGATGGTGGAAAAAAATAATTCCTGAGTTTATGGATCAAAAAGTCATAGATTATTGTGAAGAAAAACATAAAGAATTCTTTAAGTTATATTATGATGAAAATGATTCAACATTAAGACAATAATATAGATTAAATTATTATAAGTTTTATTATTATATATAATTTATAATATGTAATTAATTATGAAGAAATTTTCAGATATATTTAACGAATCTTGTGTAACAAGTGATGTAAATCAAGGTAATTCATTATCACTTGGTGTAAGTAATCATTATACACCTGTTCAGAATATTGTAACTAATGTTAGAAATTTATTTTCTATCATAGTTCCTGTTGTTGCATCTGTTGCAGAAGATGGTGTATCAGTTAAATTAAATTCTAGTAAATTTGTAAATAAAGAAGAAATTAATAAATTACTTTATCAACCAGTATATCAATCACAATCTTTATATTCATTCATTGCTTCACAAGGACTTGATCTTGTTAAGATGGTAAATCTTGGCATGTATTTTGTTGTATATTTCTGCCCAAGAGATATTAAACAAGCAGCTCCTGGTCTTGAAGCAAATCCAGCTTCAGCTCCAGTAAAAGAACAATTCCAAGAAGAAGTTGAAATGTTTAACTTTATCAAAGAAAGTGAAGATGATGAAGAATTAAAAGATTTGACTAAAGAAAAACTCAAAGAAATTCTTGATATGAAGGATAAAGTAAAAGCTGCTAAGCAGATGGAATTACTTATTTCTAGTGAAGTAGAACTTCCAAGAGAATATTATTTTGCTGGTGTTAAAGATAAACAAGGAAATGAATCAATTGCACTTAGATGGAAATATACAGTAAAGAGACCAAAGGGAATGAGTGCTGAAATTACAAGAAGCCTTATTAATATTTATGGTGTTGATAAAGATGGTGTATGGGTAGGAGATTTTGATGAAGATAGTATGTTCCAACTTCCTGATGAAGTAAAGAAACTTATTGAAACAGTTCTTGATTATATTGGTGCCGAAAAAACAGATGATCCATGTGTATATGATTTATCCGGAGAAAATAAAAAAGATAAAGAAGATAAAGAGGATAAAGATGATGAAGAAACAAAGGATAATTCTAACAAAAATGATGGAAATAAAGAAAAAGAAAGAGAAGAAAGCAAAAAAGAAAATGATGAAGATGTAGAAGATGATAAATCTCGTGATGAAGCTGATGATTTATTAAAATAAATATATGACTATTAAAATATGAAAAATTTAGTAGAATATATTAGTGAAAAGTTTAATGATATAAAATCTAAAGAAGTAAATGAACAAGATGAAACTGTTTGGGTACTTAGAGATAAAGATTTAGATGGTGCAATTTTTGATGTATGTGATACAGAAGAAGATGCTAACCGTTTAAAAGAAATGAAACTTAAAGAAAATCCTGATGCAAATTTTGAAGTAGTAACAGGAAAAAGAAGTGAATTTGTAAAAGAAAATTAATAAATAATAAATTATGAAAAATTTAACAGAATATTTAACAGAATCATCATCTATTAATGAAGCATGGAATTCAAAATGGGATGATGTATTAGATTATCTTTTAGATGATATGGATCCAGAAGAATTAGAATCAATGAAAGAAGATGATCCTGGTGAACTTTTTGATTGGATGCAAGGACAACTTGAAGATAGTGATGATTCAACAGCAAGAAGTTTTGCTAAAGCATTATCTAAGAATGATCCAGCTGTTATTAAACATATTCAAGATAAAGTTGATGAAATTTTAGCTGATTATGATGAATAATAAAATATTTAAATAAATTAAAATTGAGGGATTCTTTTGAATTCCTCTTTTTTTATACTATATTATATATGTAATTAATGAAAGATATGTCAAGAAGCTATAATAAAGTATTTACAACTGGTTTATGTTGTGGTGATAATCGTTGGTTTTATAAAGATCGTCGGCATAAATTTGCAAATCATATAAAACATCAGCTTCGTAATTTGATAGCAAATTATGATACTGATGAAATTGATGATATTATTGAAAAACCTAAATATATTAAACAAGATACTTGGGCTGAACCTACTGATGGACGTTTAATCTACTTTTCACTTGATAGACTTAAGGAAAGATATAAAGATTGGGATAAAGCAAAAAGAAAACTCTATCCTAAAATAACTAAAAAATGTAATTGGAAATAATTATGACAGAAGCAAAATTTAGAGACATTATTTCGACAATGGTTGAGTTTGGTTGGCTTGACCCTGGAAGAGCTATTCTTGATAGAGAATATCTTAATACTCAGTTATCTCTATATATTGAGGCAGCAAATACTGCACGTGAAATACTTAACATGGAACCTTTAGTTTAGATAAATAATATTATGGATAAAGTAGTTAATGGTAAAAAGATTACTGCTGCTGTAGTAATTATTGATAGTGAAGGAAATATTCTTGCTTGTCATGGTACTGGTAAACCTAAAGATAGTGGATATGATTTTCCTAAGGGTTGTGTAGAAGAAAAGGAAGCAGATATTGCTGCAGCTGTTCGTGAACTTAGAGAAGAAACAGATATTTATCTTGATGATTCTTATCGACTGATTGATGCAGGAATACATCCGCATAATAAGGAAAAGAATATTCATCTATTTATTTATAAGACTAATCATTTTCCTCCTCTTGAACAGTTGAAGTGTTCTACATATTTTGAAAGATATGGTAAGCAATTTCCTGAAGTAGATTCTTATAAGATTATTTCAAAAAGTGAAAGAAGAATGTTTAATAAAGTACTTCAGAATAAATTTGAAATTATTGATAATTTTAATAAATAATGAAACACAATGTAGAAGTAGAAACATTTTTTAAAGTATTATTTCTTATTTTAAAACTTGGACTATTAGTTTATTTAATTTTCTTTTTATAATATATAATTATGGCTTATAAAGGTGACCCTGAAAAAGATTTGATGTGTCAGTATCTTGACTGGGACAAAAACACAATGAGTCTTGAGACTCTGCTTGGTGCTATTGAAGATGCAAGAAGGAATGCTATTAAAAATGGATATGATCCTACAAAGATTCCAGTAGTAATTAGGTTTGATAATATTAATTATGCTATTCCTTGGTATGGCGCAGGATATGGTATTGGTAGTAAAGGATTTAGTATGTTTATTGAATCTGGTAATTATCATAAAATTATGCCTATCGTTTCTGATGTTCGCCCTGAAAGCGGTGAAGGAGAATATTGGTATAGTCGTGGTCCTGGTTATCCTGATATTTCTGGCTTTGTAAAATCTAAACAAGCTGGTGAAAGGATTGATAAGATGGTATCTGAAGTCCTGATGAATAATGAACATAAGTCTTGGTTAGACTATCGTGAAACTGAGCCTACTTGGATTCAGTATAAGTTTCATAGTGATGAATTTGATATGGAGATGCTTGATAAGCTTACTAAGGAAAACAATGGAATTATCACTAAGGAAATTATTAAGAAATGCAGTAAACTTTTTGGAATGTAATTATGGATGTTATTTTATTTATTTATTTTCTAATTTTAGGAATGTTTTGGTTAGCCACATTATCTTGGCTTTTAATTGATGAAGGTGATTGTTATTATGTTAATGCCATTGTAAATGGTGATGATGAAATAAAAGCAGATATAACTGGTTGGATAAAAATGGTTTGGATTTCAATTTTCTGGCCTATTTATCTATTATATTTATATCTAAGATATGGATTTATTCCTACAGTTAAATTCTTATGGAAGGCAATCATATTTATATTTAAGTTTTTGTTATATCCATTTAAATTAGCTTTTGGCTGGATTAAATTCAAGAAACCTTCTGAACCATTACATGATAAGATAGCTAAATGGATAGTTAAAAAGTACCATTTATAATTGAAATTTTATAATTTAATTCTATATTAAATTGTAAAATAAATATTATGAAGAAACGAATAGTAATTAAAGATTGGAAATATTCATTAGGAGTAGCTTGTAATAAAGTTACTTCTGAAATTATTTATGAAAAGAAAGTAGATGATCATTTTGAATATTTTACTTTTGATAATAAATATATAGGAAGATATAATTCTGATGTTTCTTTATTTAGAGATGATTTAAATTTAGTAGTATTAGATTCTGAATATTAATATGGATAATATTGGAGAAGTAAAAGATGCACAAGTAAAAGATAAAATCAAAGAAGAAACTACTGATTTAGCAGAAATAGCTAAACTTCTTGATAAAGATATGTTTTTTACTGCAAATGTTGCAAATAAAAAAACTTGGGCTGTTCAAAAGAAACGTCTTGAAGTTTCTATGCTTGAAATATATAAAGAAATAAATGCTGCTATTAATGCTGGTGAATTTTCTGTAACACTTTGGCTTACTAATAATCAGAAAGAATTTCTTTATAATAAAAATTTTAGCCTTACTCCTATTGAAAAAGGTAATAGTAAAATAAAATGCCAAATTTATTGGAATTAAAAAAATTATAATATATGATACATACTGTAGATAACTTTGAACTTTTTGCTAAGAAGCTTTTTGAGAAGCCTCTTAAAGAAGATGAATTTTACTTTCTTCAGATTCTAGTTCGTGGAAAGGATGGTCATCATGTAAGTGGTAATAACAAGAATCGTCTTGTCAAATATTACACTATTACTTCTGGTGAACAGCTTCTTTCTCTTAAAGATGAGATTCTTGCTATCTGTCATGTAGATAATGCAAGAGCATATATTCATCCTACTAAGAGAAATGCTAAGGAAGTTGCAAATATTGCTGTTGAGCTTGCAGTTCATACTTTTGTATCTCAGAACTGGATTGGTTTTAAGAGTATGTATTCTACTGCTTTTGGTCAGAGTTTTGTAACTAATGATAAGAAGTTTATCGTTGATCTTGATGATATTCATGAAGGTGATGCAATCCTTGATGAAATTAGGAATAAAATTTATACTTATCGTGGTCATGGTGGTGAAAATTCTGATAAGGTATTTATGACTGTTCCAACTAAGAGTGGTGTACATCTTATTACCTGGCCATTTGATGTAGGTCAGTTTACAAAGGATTTTCCTGGAATTGATATTCATAAGAACAATCCTACTCTTCTTTATTTTAGATGGGAGACTGAAGATGATAAAATTAAAAAGGATAACATAGATAAATATATGATATCTGCTGAATATGGTCGTGCATCAGAATATTAATAAAAACAAGGCAACATGCGAACTGCAGTGGACTGTGTTGAATAATATTAAGTCGTCGATACGAGTTATCGAGTGTAAATAATTGCTTGTTTTTTATTCCAGGAATGAATTCCTGGAATTTTTTTCTATATTAATATTGTAATTTATTAAAATATATGATTGAAATAATTGCAGTAATATTTGGGTTATTACAAGGTATTACAATTGCTCTTAATAAAAGAAGTAATTGGATATATTGAAGGTATTAATTGGATGAGTAATGAAATTTTAAAAAGAATCTAATACGGATTATAATTTATTATTCAAGAGATTTTTATATGAATACAAGAGCATTATATAAAACTTGGGAAGATTACATGCATGCTAAGTATGGTGATAAAATCAAAGAAGAATGTAAGAATTTTGTCTTCTTTGAAGATGGCTCTATGAAGTATGATTTTGATAAATTTAATGATTATTGGGAAGCTATGATTGATGCTGTAAAGAATGGCGAAAATATTGATAAAGTAGTTAATCTTGTTTTTAGAGAGAAAGTTGATTGGCCTATTGTAAAAGAAAAACTTTTGAAAGAAATTAATATAAGAGAATCAGCTAAGAAAGGTTGGGAAACTAGAGCACTTAAGAATTATTTAAATTCAAAGGAAATATGAAATACAAGATTAACATAAAATATTGTCTGCAAACTCTTTCTTATGAATATTATATAATTGATAAGAAGACAAAGAAAGTAGTTGCACATAACTATTATAAAGGTTATGGTCCTAATAAGAAAATTAGGGAAGGTATTATTAATATGTATAAAGGTATTTTAGATTTTGAATAATATGAAATTACCAAACATTATTTATCCAATAGGAACAAAGGTTTATAAACCTTCTGGTAAGCCATTTAAATCTGGAAAGAAAATAAATACTATTTCTTGTATTATTGAACATCCATTTAAAAAAGATGAAAATGGTAACGGAGTTCCAAGTTATAAATTTGTTGAAGATGATTCAATTGTTGAGGCAATAATGTGTAAAGCTATTTAATTATGAGCAGAACTTATAGAAAAGAATATACAAGTAATCTTTTTCATAATGGTGAACATGGACATCATAATTCTTTAACTAGAGAATTTAAAGGTATTGATGGTTGTTGGACAGTTAAGTCTGGAAGAGGATTGATTGATCGAAGAGATTATGAATCTGATAGATGTAAAGCTATTAGAAAGATTATGACTCAGAAACGAAGAACTGTTATGAAAAGAAATACTAATAAAATTATTGAAGAGGAACTATTATATGATGCTTATTAATATTGGTGGTAATTTATTTCCAATTCCACAAAATAATGACAATAATGATAATGATGATACTCCTAATGGCTGTGGATGTTTAATCATTATAATTATACTTTTATTGATATTTCTTTTTATAAAATAGAGGAGATTCTTTGAATTTCCTCAATTTTTTTCTATATTATAATGTGATTAAAAAATAAACATTATGAATAAAGAAGAATTATCAAAGAAAATCCATGATGCTTTGATGGAGTATTCATTTAAGATTGCAATGGAAAGTGAAGATGGTAAATTTAGCATGTCTGATATGTGTGAAGCATTCCATAAGGGTACTGAAGTAATTCTTGAATCATTAAACATTAATCTTGATTAATATGACTTTTAAGACTCTTCCATATGATAACTTACTTAAGGAAATTGGCTGTGTTGCTGATGATCTTAAGTATGAATGCTATGTAGTTGGTGGTTTTGTTCGTGACCTACTTCTTAATAGAGACAATGATGACATTGATGTTGTTGTTGTTGGTAAGGGAGTAGAGATGGCTAAGACCTATGTAAAATATCTTCGGGGTTTAGGAAGAAATGTAAAGTATTCTTTTTTTGAAAACTTTGGTACCGCTCAGGTTAAGGTTGATGATCCTGAGTATGGTGATATTGAAGTTGAGTTTGTTGGCGCAAGAAAGGAATCTTATGAGCGTGGTTCTAGAAAGCCTATTGTTGAAGAAGGTACTCTTCGTGATGACCAGCTTCGTCGCGACTTTACTATCAATGCAATGGCAATTTGTTTGAATAAGAAGCATTTTGGAAAGCTTGTTGACCCTTTCAATGGAGTTGATGATCTTAAAAGAGGAATTATTCGTACTCCAGTAAATCCAGATATTACTTTTTCTGATGATCCTCTTCGTCAGCTTCGCGCTGTTCGTTTTGCAGCTAAGCTAAATTTTGATATTGATAGAAATACTTTTGAAGGAATTCAGAGAAATGCAGATAGGCTTTCTATCATCTCTGAGGAAAGAATCAATGTTGAACTTATGAAAATTCTTGCTTCTGACTCTCCTTCTAAGGGTATTCATCTTCTTCTTGATACTGGACTTCTTGAGAAGTTTCTTCCTGAAGTAAGTAAATTAAATACTGATGGAAGGACTGAGAAGATTACTCATGGGCATAAGAATATCTTTGCTCATACTCTTGAAGTTCTTTCAAATGTAAGTGCAAAGACTTCTAATCCTTGGATTCGTCTTGCTGCACTTCTTCATGACATTGGTAAGATTCCTACCAGAAAATATATTCCTGGTACTGGTTATACTTTTATGGGACATGAGAATGTTGGAGCAAACATGGTTGATGTAATTTTCCGCCGTCTTAAGCTTCCTCTTGATGAGCATCTTACTCTTGTACATAATTTGGTAAAGCTTCATATGCGTCCTCAGTCAATTGCTTCTGAAGGTGTTACTGATTCTGGCGTACGTCGTCTTGTCTTTGATGCTGATGGACATATTGATGACCTTCTTATTCTTGCTGAAAGTGATATTACTACTGGTAAACTTGCAAAGAAAGAGAAGTTTATTGCTCAGTATGAGGAGTTGAAGAAAAGGATTGAAGAGCTTAAGCAAGCTGACTTTGTAAGAACTTTCCAGCCTTGTGTAAGTGGTAATGATATTATGGAAAGATATGGTCTTTCTCCTTGTAAGAAGGTTGGTGAACTGAAGCAGATTATCAAGGATGCTGTTCTTGATGGTACTGTAGAGAACACTCCTGAAAAGCTATATGAGATTCTTGATAAAGAAATGAATTATGAATAATAAAAAGGCAAAAGAAAGATGGATGAAAATCCAAGAGAATAATAAAAAGTGTTGTGCTAATTGTTCTCAATTATGTAAATATTCAAGTGGTGATTATATTTGTTATTTTTTGACATCTAAAAAAGAAACAAAAACAAGTGGTGTAATTGTTCATGCAGATGAACTTTCTATGGTTCGTGGAAAGTGTTTTGACAAGTATAATGGATTAAATTTAATGTCGATGCAAATGGTAAAGAAACACCTTTAAATAAATATACTTATGAAAAGTAATTATGCAAAATTATTAAAATATAAAGATGAGATATATACATATTCTCATTCAAAGGGAAATATTTTAATATATATTAGTCAACCTTATTATTATTATGAAGACTGGCTAGATGATGGTGGTATTCTTGTTGTAAAATATAAACCTAATACAAAAAATAATCAATACTATGTTCTTCATAAATTAAGAATTTGTGAAGGAAGCGGACATATTGAACATATAAATTTAACAAAACAAGATAGAATAGCTAAAGAATATGAACATGAATAAAGAAGCATATATTGAAAAGGTTTTGAATGGAGTATCTATCAAAATAGGAAATGCTATAGAATCTGATCATGATAATATGTGGGCTTTAATTGATGACTATATTAGAGCAGGTATTGAAGAAGCATATGATAAAGGCCATATAGATGGATATAGTGAAGGTTATAGTGATGCAATGAATACAGCTTCTTATGAATTTGATAGAGAAAGATGTTATCTTTAAAATATAATGATTAATTATGGGTGAAAATATAAATAAACCAGTTCCTAAAGTAGGAAAAGAATATCATTTCTTTGATGATGGTAAAATAAGACGTTCAAGACATTATATTGCTACTATTAAAAGAATTATTACTAAAGAAGAAGCAAAATCAATTATATTTAAACTTACAGAATATTTTAATGATGATGATTACTATGATTATAAATCATCATTATATGATATTTGGCAATCAGAAATAGAAAGATATGATTGGATTATCGCTAAAGATACTGATTATATAGTAGAAGCATCTATTCCTGAGTATGATGATAATTTAATTTATTTTGTAAGAACAAAGAATGGTGGATGGTTTAGTATGAATATACAAAGCGATTGGCAAGGAGGAAGACTTGATATTGATGGAAAATTATATGAATCACTTTTAGAATATGAAAACTTATACATGTAATGGATTATATTATGAAGGAATAGTATATGTTCTTGAATCATTAGAAGATTGGGATGAATATGAAAAGATTTGTAAAGAAAAAGATCCTAATTTTCCAAAATGGAATCCTAATTTTTATCATATAAAAGAAGAATTTAAAGAATATATTAATTGTATTTGGGAAGATAAAGAAAATCTACGATATACATATAATGGTAAGTCAGTTTATAAAGAATATATTGTAACAGGTATTGAAGATAATGGACCAATGATGGATTGGTATTGGATTGTTGAAAATGAAGATGATCCAAAGGATATAAAGCATATTCTTGTTAATTCTCATGATTTGAAAAATGGTTTAAGATAAGATTATTAAATTTTTTATAATGCAGTTTCTATATTATATTATAGAAGCTGCATATTTCTTATGTAGTTAATAACAAAAATTCTAAAAAAACAAATAACGTATGAATATTTTAACAAAAGAAACTGTTAAGACCTATTCTTATACTACTGCCAATGGTAATAGAGAAGGTTCAATGCTTGTTAGAATTAATGGCCGTGACTACGTCAAGTTTGGCACATTCCAAGCTGTCACGTTAGTTGGAAACTTGTGCGAAGTCTACGATGCTGATGTTAAACGTTCTAAAACTGTGCTCTTTGTTGGTGTATCAAGGCAGCACCCACGTGACATAAAGATTGATAAGGAACTCGCTTATGAGACTGCTCATCTTAATGCACTATTTAATCCTCAGATGGTTATTGAAGTAGGAGAATGCTTCACTCAATATAACTTCAGAGAGTTTGCAAAAAATTATATTGATACTCTTAAACTTCAGTTTGTAAAGACAACTCAAGAAATTGATGAAGATGATTTTTTATCAAGTATTGAAGATATTGAGTTTGAAGAAATTGAAGATGATGAACCAGATATTGAGGAGACAAAAATATCTGAAAAGTAATAATGGGTGATGATTTAATTCAAAAATTTGGATATTCTGAAATGTATGAGTGGAATGAACTTCCACCAAATGATTCTAAATTAGGTAGATTTGTTACATTTTCATCAGATGATCCTTCTAAGATTGTAAAAATAAATAAATCTAATCAGCCTGTTCTTGGAGTCACTACTGTTAATTCAGTAGTAGATTCTGATAATCCAGAAGAATGGAAATATAAAAATCTTTGTAATGAATATGGTGATTTATATCTTAGAAAAGAAAAGCTTGCTGTTGGTGAAAAGGTATATGATCAACTTAATGAAATAAACTATATTCGTACTCGTCCTTGGGAACATTTTATCACAATAGATAATAAATATTATGATAAGAATAAAAAGTATGTCAAGAGAACAAATAGAGGAGAATGGATTAGAGTTACTTTGATGGGTAAGACAATAGTTTATGATAATGGTAAATGCACTCCAGGTGAATGGTGTACTCCATATACTGGTAAATTCAAAGAGGATTTTGGTATAGCTGTTCCAGCAACTGAAAAATCAAAAAATAAATATTATGTCCTTGAACGACTTAGTGATAAGACAATATTAATTTTTTATAAATAAATTATAGTTTGAAGTATGGCAAAGGTAGAAGAAAATAAAAAATTAGACGTTATCTCAGTCATTACAACATTCTATAATGCTGAGAAATTTATATTCAATACTCTTAATTCTATTAATCAGCAAATTATTGACGGATTTGATTTTGAGTATGTAATTGTTGATGATAAATCACCAGATTCTTCAAGAAAAATAGTTGAATCATTTATTGAAAATAATGTTCCAGAAGACAAGAAAAGTAAATGGAAACTTTATACTCCAGAAGAAAATCTTGGTTGTGGTGGAGCAAGAAAATTTGGTATTGATCATGCAATTGGAGATTTCTTTATGTTCCTTGATGCTGATGATTATTATATGCATACAAACTTTATGTTGAATGCTTATAATACAATTATTTCAGAAAATGCAGATATTGTTGAATATGGTGTAATATTTAATCAACCAAATGGACAACAAATAAATAATACTGCTCCACAAAAGTATATTATTGAAAATAATCCAAGTGTTGCTGAAATTGCATTATTCAAAGATAATCTTATTAAATTCAATGTATGGAGTAAAATCTATAGAAGATGGGTTGTTGAAAGTTATCCTTATTCAGAAGTACGTACATATGAAGATGTAAGAACTATTCCTGTATGGGTTTCAAATGCTCATAAAATAGTTATAATGCCTACTGCTGAGATTAATTATCGTGCTGCTAGTGGAAGTATTATTAGAAGTGATATGATTCAAACTCGTCTTGGAACTATTACTGCTATTACAGAATTATTCCCAAGATTCAAAGATGATTATAATGTTCTTAAAGCTATGTATGGTAGAGCTATGGTTGATTTAGAGGCATTACTTCATAATCATTCTTCTAATGATCCAGGATTTAATGAAATGAGTAGATTAAATACAATAATGCTTTCTTATCTTTATCCAGATAATTATAAAGAAATTACTTATAATATTGATTTAGAAGAAAATAAAAATATTGAAGAAAATAATGAATCTAAATAGTGCTCTTTTAAAATATCATATTATTAATTCATTAATTTTTGTTGATGGTAATTATTCAGTTAGTAGAGAATTGAAAGTTAAACTTATAAGGTATAAGTTCAATTTTAAGAAATTTTTTGATGAATTTAATGAAATACAATCAAAATATGCTGAAGAAGTAAAAACTGATGAATATAATGAACTTGTTTCAATTCCAATTAAAGATAGAACAAAAAAACAAGATGATAGACTTGATAAACTTATACAAGAAATAAATTCAGAATATAATTCATTAATAAATCAAAAATTATCTGAAGAAGTCAATACGGATTGGTATACTCCATTAAATGAAACTGAATTTGATGAATTATTAAATGTAAATATTGAACATAATGTAAATATAAATGGAACTGAAATAAATGGAACCGATTTTGTTACATTAATTCATGATAATTTATTATAAAAAAAGAAGAGGTTTTGTTAAACCTCTTCTTTTTTGTTTAAAGATTTATGTAATTATATATAATGTATGTTGGTCAGTACCAGGAGATGATGCTACTGTAATTTGGTCTATATAATTTGTTTCAGAACTATGTGTAACTATATTATTTGTATATGTTGTATTTTCTGATTGTCTATTTATTTTACCAGTAATTCTAATATAATTAGAAGACATAACTCCTAAATTTATAGTAGGATTATTTAATGAATTTCTTGATCCCCAGTTATATGTATTTACTGCAAATAATAAATTAGATGCTTCAGATGTAGAACGTTTAATATATGTAAATAAACCTTCAGTAGATATTTTTGTATAAGTATTATAAGGTATTCCAGGTCCTGGTACATCAACTGATCCTTCACATATATATGTTGATGAAGCTAATAAATATATATTACCATTTCCAGCATCAACATCTATATTATAGTCATCTGATTTTATTTCTATAGGTGCTGAATTTCCATATATATTTATACCATTTGCACCTCCTTCTAAATATAATATATCATCATCACTATTAATATTGCCATTATAATCTCCTGTTGAAATTAATCCACCACCACTAAAACTTAATGTATTTCCTGCTGGATTAAATGTAAGACCATTATTTACATATGATTTAGCAAGACTTCCTGAAGTTTGATCAGTAAATAAAAAATTATATGATTGATTAGTATTTTTAGTTTCTATTGTAGGATATGTAGTTGGTAATGTAGGTAATTTATAAGAATCTACAGTAACTCCAGTTACATGTCCTTTTAAATCTCTTTTTATATTAACACCTGTAACAATTTGAGTTGTACCAAATGTTGCATCACTTCCACCACTTGCATCAACATTTAATTCTGCTGAACTATTCTCTGCAGGTGTATAGTGACCTTCTAATGATGTTGATACATCTGTCCATGGAACATTTACAATTAATTTTCCATCTGGATTTGTTTGTATACCATAATATTTACCAGCAGTAGTTTGTGCACTATTTACATTAACAGCAGATGATGCACTATGATAAGTTTTTGCTACACCATATACGGAATTTGTCATTACAGGTATATCACCTGTAACACTAGTTGTAAGTGATCCAGAACGAGATAATGTCATTCTAACACCATTAACTCCACTTGTATTACCGCTAAATGATGCTCCACTTACATATGTATCTGTCCAAGGTACATTAGTATATAAATTACCATTACTAATATCTAGTTTATAATTTCTAGCAGTTGTATTTGTAGTGTATCCTGTTTTTCCAACACCATATGTTGATGATGTCATTATTGGAATTGTAAAATTAATTGTTTTATTACTTGTTAAACTGTCATCACCATTATGAACATGATATGTCAATGTTACTTTATCACCAGCATTGTCATTAGAAGTTACTTCTGCTTTATAAATATATGAATTAATCCATGGTACATATGTAAATAAATTACCTGCAGATGTAATTTCTGTTTTATATTTTTTTACTGAATTAACATAACCTAATTTTGCTACACCATATGATGTTGATGTCATAGGTGGTATAGTAGATGTATGTGAATCATTATAATTTGTAATTATAGATAATTTTCTACCACCACCATCATTTTCATTTTTAAATTCTGTAATATATGTTTCTTTAATAGTAAATTCATATGCACCTACTACATGACGTTTTGAATCAAGTTTAAGACCATTTAAAATTGATATACCATCTCTAAGATAATGAGGATTTGAATCATTTATATTATTAGAAGCTATAAATGATGTTGCTCCTGAACCAGTACGAGCTGTAGGAGATGATGGTATATAGTGTGTTGTTGTAATTGAAATATTTGTATCACTTGAAGTTCCACTACCACTTATATCTCCTGATAAAGATATAGCATGAGCAAAATATGATGAATCCTTACTATCAAGTGTATCAGCATCATCAGCAGTATTAGCATGATTTACTGATAAACTAGAAGATTTAGTATATGTTATTGTGATTGTTCCATTTGATTTAGTAATATCAGAAACTAAATCTTGTCCGGATGATTTTGTACCAGATAATGTATCAACAGCATATCCTTTACTTACAGTAATAGTATAAGCATTATTATCATTTGATATAGATACTCCATTTACAAAATTACCTGTTCCACTAGAACTTATTGAAATAGATCTTGAATATCCATATTCTTCACCATGTGTCCATATAGAATGTCTTTTATTATCAAATACTAAAGAATTTGATGTATCAGCATCTAATGTTTTTATTTTATTATAGGTTGTTGAATATGAACCATCACCATTATAAGTATTAAATACATTACTTGCCATATATTACTATATTAATTATATAAACCTTTATACATAAAAATAATTTTTTAAGTGAAATAATTATATAAATATCTATAAATATCTATATTAAATTATAAAATAATCAATTTTAGTAAATGAAAATTTTAAACGAATTCGGTATTAAACCTACAAGAACTGGTCGTGCTGCTGGTTATGATTTCTTTATTCCTAATATTAAAACTTCTGTAGAAGAAGGTAAAAATATTTTAGAAGCATTTTCAAAATCTTATAATAAAAGTGTAGATGAATTAAATAATCTTATTAATGATTTATATCTTCAGATTTCTGCTACTTATGGTGAAGATAAAATTAATGGTAATGAATTAAATATTCTTCATCTTTATCTTGCTATTGATTCTGTTTCATTAAAAAGTGTTGATGATTCAATTGAAACATTTGTAGATAATTATCTTGTTTATGATAAGAATGGAAATCCTGGTATTAAGCCTCGTGTTCTTGATCATGTAAAATTTAATTCTGGTATTCATACTCTTTTAAATAGAGGTACTGCTGGTATATTCTTTAATAAGAGTGGTAAAGGTGTAAAGGGTTGGGATATTAGAGCTTGTGTTGTTGATGATGATTATGCTGGTTTTGTTCATCTTTCAATGAGTTATACAAAAATTAATGATGAAGATGGTATTATTTATGTTGGTGATAAATTAACTCAGATGGTAATTCTTAAGGTTGAACAAGATGATGTTGAAGAAATTGATGCTGAAACTTATAATAAAGCAATGAGTGATTCAGAGCGTGGTTCAGATGGTTTTGGTTCAAGTGATGTAAAACATTAAAATATTTATTATTTATAATATTTAAAAGACTGATATTTTATCAGTCTTTTTTATTTTTATATATAATATATTTGTTTTTATTAATGGCTAAACATAGAGATTTTGGTACAATAAGAGTAAGAATACAATTACCTTCAACTGATGAACAGAAGGCAATAGTAGGAAGTATGCCTGATAATTTACAAAAAATAGGTGCAGATATTGATAGTGCTATGTTAGCTATTATTACCGGAGATACATCTAAAAAACCTAATATCGGTGATATTGCTAAAGGATTTACTATCGGTAAAGATGGTACATTATTTAGTAATATAAAAAATATTAATGAAGAAATTACACAAATAAAAACTGAATTAACTAATAGTAATAAAACATTATCAGATATATATGGTTTACTTAATTCAATTACTACTAAAGAAAATCCAGAATCAAAAAAATCATCTGTTCTTATTGTTGATACAACAAAGGCAAATAATTTAGAACAAATTCTTGGAGAGGTAAAAAATCTTGCTAATAATTCAAATGAAGTTGATTTAGATGGTTTTATTAACATTGAAAAATTCTTTATAATGTTAAATGAACTAACTAATGAAAATGGTATAATAACTCAAGCAGTAAATAATACAAATAATATACCTAATTTATCTAAAAAGGCAAATAAAAATATTCATACATTAACATCTTTATTTACTGCTATTAATAATTTAATTGTAATAGATTCTAATAAAATAAAAAGTAGTAGTGATGAACTTAAAGCTAGTATTGAATATTTAAATAAAATATTAGAAGATATATCAAAGCTTGACATTGATGATAATATTAAAAATGTCAAGAAAACATTTGATTCTATAAAGAGTTTATATGATGATAATGTTAAAGTAACTGCTGAAGCAGTAAAAAATCATACAGCAGACCTAAATACTATAAAATTAGGTCTTGATCAATCATATGAAACAGTTATAACATCTCATGATAGAATGAGTGATTTAGATATTGATGATATAGAATTAACTGCTGGTGATGTCGCAGGTGCTATTGCTTTATTAGGTGTAGTTATGCTTATTGGTGGAGCAATAATAAAGAATAATCCAGACTTAATTCTTGAATCAGTAAAATTTGGTGCTGTATTAACTACTTTCTTATTAGAATTAAGTATACCTATTGCTGTTATTGGTGTAATAAATAATAGACTTGACGCATCTTTTGATTCTTTAGCTGAATTAACTGTTTTTATAACAATTGCATCATTTGTAATGTTTATTGGCGCATTAGTTGTTCAAAATAAGAGATTAGTTATTAATTCATTATTATTTGGTACGGTTTTCTCAATATTTTTATTTGTAACTCTTGGAGCTATTAATATTGCTACAAAAAATATTACTCCTGAACTATTCAAAGATATTCATAAATTATCTTGGTTAATCATTACATGTACATTTGTAATGTTGATTGCTACTAAATTTGTTGAATCAAAAGAAATATGGGCTAATGCTTTACTATTTGGAATAATATTAGGAGGTTTTATCATTGCTGTATTATTACCATTTGCTTTATATGGTAGATTATTTAAAAAGACAATAGAGATAGCATCAGGTGCTGTACAATTAATTTTAGTATGTACACTAATAATGGTTATTGCAGCATATTTTGTTAAAACAAAAGAAATATGGGAAAATTCATTAAGATTTAGTGGTTTATTATTTGTATTTATATTTGCTACTACTGCACCACTATTATTCTTTGCTCTTCTTAAAGAAAAAGCATATGAAGCTATAGATTCTTATAGAAGATTTATAGTTACATCATTAATTATAATGACATTAGGTATCATCTTTATGAATATTAAAGGTGGTAAATATGCTATTGATGCTTTACAATTTGGTGCTTTATTAGGAGCATTTATATTTGCAACATTATTACCTGTTCTTTTATTTATTCCTTTACAGAAGAAAGCAACATCAACAATATTAGTTATAACTTTATTTGTATTAAGTTGTGCTGCTATATTATTTATGGCTGCTACTATTATTGAAAGTGGTACATGGAAAGCTGCATTATTATTTAGTGTAGCAATGGGATTATTTATTACATCAATATTATTACCATTTAAGAAAGGTGTTAATGAAAGTATTACTAGAGCAACATTAGCTATTTTATCATTAAGTGTTTTAGTATTTGTTTCAGGATATACTATAAAAATGGTAGCAGAAACTGTTAAAGATAATGGTTGGGGTAAAACTTTAATAGGTGCTGGTATTTTTGTTGCAACATTACTTATTTTAGTTGGAGGAATTGTATTTATATCTTCACTTATTGAAAATAATATAAATCCAAATAAAGTAAAAGCAATTTCATTTACTTTATTATCTATATCAGTTCTTATACTTATAACTTCATATTCTTTATCATTATTGAAGAAATCTGGAATTGAATTAGCAGATATTGGAAAATTTGCTATTTTAAACGCTATTGTTATTGCAATGGTTGGTTTAATAGTTTGGATTTCAAGTAAAGCAGATTTTAATAACGTTAAAAATACTATAATGATAATGGGAGCAATTAGTCTTACATTATTAGTTATTGTTGGTACATTATGGTTATTAAAGAAAGCTGAAATTACAAAAGAACATTTAATACAAATTGGACTTATAGCTGCTGGTATTACAGTAATGCTTGCTATTATTATGGTTATATCAATGATACCTGCTAAAAGAGTTTTAGAAGCAAGTAAAATAATGTTTGGAATAACATTTGTATTAGCTTTAGCAGTTGGTGCAATATGGTTAATGAAGAAAGCTAAAATTGATGAAACAGATTTAAAAAGAATTGGACTTATAGCTGGCGGTATTACTGTAATGACAGGTATTATAATGGCAATTAGTTTAATACCAGCAAAAAATACAGAAGCAGCTATTGGTATAATGCTTTCTATAGGTATTACATTAGCTTTAGTGGTTGGAGCAATATGGTTAATGAAAACTGCTCAAATTAAAGAAGAAGATCTTAAATTAATAGGATGTATAGCTGGTGGTATTACTATAATGACAAGTATTATTATGGGATTATCAGCAATAAAATCAGTTGATGCTAAAAAAGCTATATTAATTTTAGCTAGTATTACTATATGTTTAGTAGGATTAGTTTTAACTTTAGCATATTTAGCTAATTCTGGTATTGATTGGAAACATATTTGGATGTTATATGCTATTGAAGGAGCTGTTGTAGTTTTAACTGCTATTACAATAGGTATTGGAATATTACTTGAAAAAGTAAAAGATAAAGGAAAATTTTATGAAAGTTTATTTATAGTTTCTTTAATGACAGCTTGTGTTATTGGATTAGCTCTTGGTATTTCAGAAATAGCAAAAGCTGGTGTTGAATGGAAACATGTTTTAATGTTAGGTGCTCTTGAATTAGCTGTTGTAGCTTTAGTTGGTTTAGTTTTTGCTATTGGTGCTATAACTTCAATTCCAGGAGTAAAAACATTATTAGCAATTGGTGCAGTTATTATTGCAGCAGCTGTTGGTGTAGTTTTATTAATAGGTATTGCTATAAGAAAAATAGCAGATGCAGCAAAAGAAGCAGATGAAGTAAAACATCCAGAATCAATAGGTCTTGTTTTATCAGCATTTTTTAATTCATTTAAAGATTTAAGTTTAGGTAGTACATTAAAATTAGCTTTATTTGGTAAAAAAATAGCTAAAACAGTTAATAGATTAGTTGAACCAATTTCAAAGATTGTTGAAATTATAAAAAATATATCATCATTAAATGTTCCTACTGGTTTTGATAAAAATGGTAATCCAACAGGATATACACGTTTAACTCCAGAAGAATTTAAAAAAACTGCAAGTAATATAACAGATATACTTATGGTTATTCCAAATGGTGTTGCACCAGCTGCTAAAAGTATAAAGAAATTTGTAAAGAGTAATAAAAAAACAGATAATTTATTAGAAGTAATTAGTAATATGGGCGAAATTATTTCTAATATAGCTAAAGGTGTTCAATCATATGCTAATTTAGCAATACCTTCCGGATGGGATGAAAATTGTAAACCAACTGGTTATAGATTAATGAATGAACAAGATTTTATAAATGCTGGAAATAGTATAAAACAAATACTTATAATAATACCAGAAGCTATAAAAAATACTTATGGTGATTTAAAGAAATTAATAAAGAATAATGAAATTGACAGTGTTATAAAAACTTGTGTAAGTATTGGTGATATTATTGGTAATATAGCTAAAGGTGTTCAATCATATGCTAAATTATTAATTCCAAAAGATTATGATGAAAATGGTAAGCCTAAAAGATATGAATTAATGACAAAAAAAGATTTTAAGGATGCTGGTGAGGCAATTTCAGAAATTATGCTTACAATGACAAAAGGTGTTATTAATGCATATAAAGAATATGAAACTATAATGACACCAAGCAAATTCAAGAAAATTATTAAATCATTTTCTCCTATTGGTGAATTAATATCTAATATGAGTAAAGGTATTAAAGATATAATTGAATTAGAAATACCTATATATGATGAAAATGGTAATGTTGTTGGTAAGCAAAAATTAAATGAAAATGACTTTACTGATTTAAAAACTAATCTTAATATATTAATGACAGGAACATCACAATCAATTGTTGATATTGCTGACAATATGAAGAATAGTGATTTAGATCCTAGTTCTAAAAAGTTCAAAGCTATTATTGAATCATTTGTACCAATTGGAGAATTTATTTCTAAATTAGCAACTGGTATAAAAGATTATGCGTCAGCAACTTATACAGATGAAAATGGTAAGAAGATTCATGTTACTCCAGAATATATACAAGAAGCTGGAACTAATATATCTACATTATTAACAACTGTAACAAATTCATTAATAGATTATTATAATGATCCTAAATATACAAAGTTATTTGATAAAGATATTATTAAAAATATAGGAACACAATATAAAGAAATTACAGAAGTTATAAGTTCAATAATTGATTCTATTAAGAAAATAGGAGAAATTAAAAATGATATTATAATAACTAGTCTTAATAATTTAAATACAATATTTAATGGAACAAAGAAAGATAAATCAGATAGTTTAATAAATATTATATGCTCAGCATTTAGTGATAATATAAGTTATGATTCAAATAAATTAAAAACTATACAAACTATATTTACAGATTTATTTGATACTATTAATATATTAAATAAAAATTTAACTGAGAATGAAATTAAAAATATTCCAGAACAAAAAATTATAGCTATTATTGATAGTATTACTAATATAATTAATAAATTTAAACCTGGAGATAGTTTTTGGGATGATAATAAGAATGTATTAAATATTGCAAATAAGTTTAAAACATTTGATTTAATAAATGGTTATATATCATCATCTATAAAGAAAATTAGTAAATTAATAGATAATATAGATAAATTAAATATTAATAATTTATATTATGAAGAAGTAAATGATGAAAATAAAGAAACTAAAAATAAAATTAATAAAATTACTAAAGTATTAAATTCTATTAGTAATATTACTAATATATTAAATTCAAACACAAATGTAAAAATAGATAGAGAAAAAATAAATAAATTAAAAAAGGAACTTGGTTTAATAGATAATTTAATAGATGTCTTAAAGAATTCTTTTAAAAAACTTAATAAATTTAATAAGGCATATGAAACTGATAATAATTTTGATAATATTTCCATAGCTATTAAAAAGTTTAATATTGCTTTTGCTAATATTAAGAAAGAATTAGAAGGAGATCCTAAAAATAATATTCCAGGATTATCTAATGAATCAATTAAAAATTTAGCTAAGTTAGAATATAAAGTTGAAACATTTAGTAATATTGTTAGAGACCTTATAAAAGCATCTTCTGATTCAATAAAGAATCCTAAGTTATTTGAACAAATTGGACAAGGTATTTCAACAATAAATAGTAAATTAAATGAAGTAAATAGTAATAATGCTGAAAAGATTGATAATGAAGTTAGATCATTAGATAAATTTGTAAAATCAGTTGATAGAATTGATTTAGTTAAAGTTACAAAAATGACAAGTCTTATGGAAGCAATGAGTAATTTAGCTGATAAGATGGGTGGTTTTGATAAACTTGCTGAATTATTAGATGGTGATTTTATAGAAATACTTACTAAACTTAATGATACAGTTAATGAAGCAAAACAAAGTATAGAAACATCAGAACGTATTAATAAGCAAAGACAGCAAGAATTAAAGAAGAATATTGAAGAATTCAGTAAACTTATGGATAAGAATATTGTTGTTGGAGTAAGTGAACTTGATAAAGATGGTAATCTTAAAGTAAGTTCAGAAAAAATAAAAAAGAGTTAATGTATGAAAGTATTTAATATATATCATAAAAATGAAAAATTAAATCATAGACCATTAACAGATAAAGATGTATTAGGTATTAAAGAAAAGAATTTTATTTTAAAAAAAGAAAATAATAGAATTGTAAAAATACCTTTACAAGAAATAAAAATAATTAAATGTACATTAATATAATATGTTTACACTAAGAGGAAGACAAGATAATTTTAGGTTAATATTTCCTAAAGAGTTTATTGTACCAGAAATTGAAGAGAAATATGCAAAAATACTTCAAGATAAACATAGTTTTATATATACACCGATTGACTTTGTAAATGAAACAATACAGAGTGTACAAGTATTAGGTTTTCAAGAAGCTACTGTTGAACAACTTCAACCTGGTAGAGGAACATATACAGATAATCCAAATAGAATTAATCAGAATAGATTTATGCATACTACATCAAGTGTAAATTATCGTTCTGAGAAAAATCCAATTGATTTAATTGATAAGACTCTTAATGTACAATTCAGGCATACTCTTGGATTTGTTAATTATTTTTTATTATTTGAGAATTTCTTTTATCTTTATGCTAGAGATACTAAATATGATCAAATGATTCCAAATTTATTTATAGATATAATGGATAATATTGGAAATGTATATTCTAGAATAGAAATCATTAAACCAATAATTAGTGGTATTGATATGCTTGATTTAAATTTTACACAGCCTCTTGCACAAAGTCAGACATTCAAAATTGAATTTAAATATTCTAATTTAGATTTCCAATTTATATCTAATGATGATTCACAAGAAAAAAATGTAATTACTTATATTTAATCCTGGAAAGTTAATAAATTTTTAATTTCTTGCTACTTATTTTTAGCCTGGTCGCGCTAAAATATAAAAAACATATAATATATTAAAGAACAGTTTATTTTATCCTAAAAACGATTTAAATAAATTGTTCTTTTTTATTGTCTTTTTATATTTTATTTTTCTATATTAAAAATGTATGAAAAATATATATTAATTATAATATGATATTAAATCAAGGTTTAGCATATACAGATTTGACAATTGTACCAGCTGTTATTAGTGATGTTGATAGTAGAAAAGAATGTAATATCTTTTATGAAGATGGAAATCTTCCTATTTTTACATCTCCAATGATGACTGTAGTTAATGAACATAATTATAAAATTTATAAAGATAATAAAATTAATGTAATTCTTCCAAGAACTATTAAGTATAAAGAAAGAATTGATTTTCTTAATAATGGTGAATGGGTTGCATTTTCTTTAAAAGAATTTAAAAGATTATTCTGTTATTTACCTGAAGATCCTGTTCAAAATGTCTTTAAACAAGAAAAGGATAAAGAATATAAAGTATTAATTGATATGGCTGATGGTCATATGCATTCTTTATATAAAACAACTTTTGAAGCAAAAAGAATTGCAAAAAATTATGGATATAAACTTACTATAATGGTAGGTAATATAGCTAATCCTATGACATATCGTTGGATATGTGAGAATACTTATGTAGATTATGTTCGTCTTGCTATTGGAAGTGGTGCAAATTGTATTACAGCTTCTAATACTGGTGTTCATTATCCTATTGCCACTCTTATTGATCAATGTAAGCAGATTAAAGAAGAACTTAAAGGAAATATGGATTATTATGAACCAGGTACAGATTATATAGATGTAAAATGTTTACCATATCTTGTAGCAGATGGTGGTATCAAGAATTATTGTGATATTAATAAAGCTCTTGCTCTTGGTGCTGATTATGTAATGATTGGTTCTTTATTTGGACAACTTCTTGAAAGTAGTGCAGATATGATTATTGAGTCAAGAGATAATGCTCAATATCCTGCAATTTATGATAATGAAGTAGGTAAGGTAGTTTATTATACTTCTTATGGTTCAAAGAAACTTAATATTTGGAATGGAAATACTGAAGAAGAAAAACGTACATTTATTCGTTCAGTAAAAAGTATTAAGAAGAGACTTATTGGTATGTCTACTAAGGAAGCTCAGATTGCTATTGCCAGATGTCTTGAAGAACCTCAGGAATTAACTCCAGATATGTTAAAGACAAGTGAAGGTATTACTACATTTGTTGAATGTAAATATACACTTTCACAGTGGCTTGAGAATATGATGGATTATCTTAAGAGTGGAATGAGTTATTGTAATTGTTTTACTCTTGAAGAATTTAAGAATAATTGTGATTTAATTATTAATTCACCAGCAGAAATACAAGCAGTAAATAAGTAATATGATTACAGAAGATTATGTCTCATATGAGATTGCCAAACTCTTAAAAGATAAGGGATTTGATGAGTCATGTTTAATGTGCTATACTTCAGACAAAAAATTAGGAAATTATGGACATTATAAAAGTTGTAAGAATAGTGATGTTTTTGCATTAACTGCACCAACTATTCAAAAGGCAATGAAGTGGTTAAGGAAAGTCCATAACATTGATATATCAGTGACTCCTGATAGAAAGAATGGTTATTCAGTTTTAATATTTAAGGATAAACGATTACCATTCGATACTCTTGATTCGTATTCTACTTACGAACAAGTCTGTGAAGTTGCTATAAAATATTGTTTACAAAATTTAATATGATATCAAAAGATTTTAATAAAAAATTCTTATTCAATAGAGATGAAACTGGAAGATTTATTGTAAAGTCTATTAATACTGGTAAATCTTATTATGTTGAAACTATTGATGATGAAGAAAAAAGTTATTGGGGAGATTATGATCCAGCAAGTAAGAAATTTACTGGTAATTATGGATTTAAATATAAAGGTAGTATTAAGGAAGAAGAATCATTAATTACAAAAGAAAATGGTTTTGAAAAAATTCATGTTCTTAAACCAGGAGAATCTCCACTTGATTATATAAATAGAATTGATACTGAATATTATGAAAATACCAGAAGAAACATATCTAAAATGGATGAATGATTATTTTCATTGTGCAGATAAAGAAGTAGAAAATAATTATCAAATTTGGAAAGATTTTTTAATTGAATCAAAAAATAATGATAAATTATTCAGTGTATGGAATGCAATGATAGAAGGTAGACTTGGTATGCATGTAAGAAATTATATGAGAGAAAATCATCCTGAAATTGATTATGATATTCAGAATTATGGATTTTTTGAAGATTATTCTTGGGAATTAATACAAAAACTTGTAGATAAAATAGAAAAAGGAGAGATTAATTAAAACCTCTCCTTTTTTTAAGTTATTATAGCATATTTACATATATTTAAAAATAAACTTAAATATTTCTATATTATTAAATATAATAATTATATATTGGATAGTTATGCTTATAGAACAAATGATGAATAAAAGAGATATTGCTACTAATATTTCTGTTATATTTCAGAATATATTTGGTAAAGATATTTCTGGAGTTTTTATGATAGAAGATCTTGAAACACGAAATAATCAAGAGTTTAGAGAGTATATATTAAGTGAAATGTCTAGACTTAATTTAGATATTATGATATTTACTGGTTGGGCATTTACAAAAGATTTATTTCATAAATTAATATCATATAAAAATTTTGAAGAAAATGATCAGTCTACAGAATTAAGAGTACTTATATTTCCAGAAATATTAAGTATTATTGTTTTTAAGAATGTAGATGTAATGAAATCTTCAATTAAGAAGCTTACACAAGAACATAAATTATGTTCAGATATTAATATTAAGAATATAGTAGAATTAGATAATGGTATTGAAATAAATTATTATACAAATACTGTAACTAAATTATTTGAAGAAAAACCAAAATCATTACAAGAAATTATTGAAACAGATGAATAAGATACTTATAATACCTGATGTACATGGTCGTTCTTTTTGGAAAGAAGAAGTATATAGAGTAATTGAAAATGAAAAGGATACTCATATAGTTTTTCTTGGTGATTATATTGATCCATATTCTTATGAAGGAATATTTCCAGAAGATGGTATTGCTGCTCTTGAAGAAATTATTGATTTAAAGATAAAATATAAGGATCAAATAACTCTTCTTCTTGGTAATCATGATTGTGGTTATATTTGGGATAGTGTATGTAGAGCAAGAAGAAGTGTAAAATATTATAAAGATATAAATCATTTATTAGTATCTAATTTATCATTATTTGATTTAGCATATAAAGTAGAATTTGGTAATAAGAAATATCTTTTTACTCATGCTGGTGTACATAAAGTATGGATAGATAGATTTATTGATTATTTAAATGTTAAAATTGGATATAATGATATTGATTTCTTTTTAAATAATGCTCTTCATGTAGATACATATTCAGATGCTCTTGAATCTTTTCTTGGTGAGTATTCTTATTTCAGATCATATTTTGGACCAGATTATGGTTCATGTATATGGGCAGATGTAAGAGAATTATCTGAAGAACTTCCTCATAGAAAAAAAGATAAAGAACTTGGATATTTTCAAATATTTGGTCATACTCAATTAGAAAATGAACCGATTATTCAAGATGGATTTGCATGTCTTGATGTAAGAAGGTATTTTTATTTAACAGATGAAAATAAACTATTAGATCCTAAACATCCTACATGTGAATGGGAATATGATTTAAATAATTTAGATAAGAAGCAATAATGAATATTGCTTCTATTTTTTTCTATATTATTATATATTTTAGATAGTATAGTTATGATTAGTCGTCAAGAAGTAGAATATAATGTTAATGATTTTGTATCTAAGAATTTAGATAATTTTTCTTTTAGAGAATATCAAAAAGAAACAATTGTTGATATAATTCTTAATATACTTAATCATGAACATAAAAATTATATTGTAGAAGCTCCAACAGGAAGTGGTAAATCATTAATTAATATTATATCTGCTTGTGTATTAAGAAATTATTATAAAATTACATCATATATACTTGTATCAGATTTGTATCTTTGGGAACAGTATGAAAATTTTTTGAAAAAGAATAAACAATTAAATATTGCTTCTCTTAAAGGACAGACTGGTAATTATTGTTGTGCTATAAATGGTGAAGATATACGTCATGGTGATTGTAGATTAGCTGGTCTTTCTTGGGCAAGTTTATTTAATAAAACAACAATAGAAAGATATGGATATGATTGTGCATATACATGTGAATATGTAAATGCTAGAAGAAAAGCAACTAAATCAGAAATATGTATTATGACATATCAGCTTTTCTTATTTATTATGAACAATCCTCAATTTAATAGTGATGGAAAAGGAGGATTTATGTTTCCTCCTCATGATGTATTATTCTGTGATGAGTGTCATAATATTCCAGGTATTGTTCAAATGGAATATGCTCCTACTATTGTAGAAAATGATTTTGATAAATTATGTTTAATATTTGACAGATATTTTAATAAGAAATTTAATCTTTTTGAAGATAAACAAAGTGATATATTATTAGATACTTTTCCTTATAAGACATCTTCAGAAATGAAAGAAGATATGATTAAATTTTGGAATACATGGACTAATCCAGAATCAAGAAAAGATGAGGATTATGAATGTATGAAAAAATATGTCAATATTATTATGAAATTAGGAGAATTTTCTAAGGACATTGAATTAGAAATTTCTACTAAGAAACTAAATAAAGAGAATATCACAAAAGAAGATATGAAAATTTATAAAGTTTCTAGTTGGTATGCTAATTATTGGTGTCATTGGGAAGATTTTCTTGATGCTATAAAAAATACTAGTACAGATTATCTTCTTAAAGATATTACAATAGCAAATGATGATAATCATGTTTCTGTATCATTTAAATGTACAAAAGAAGATTATCTTGTTTATAGATATTTATTAAGTAAAGCGAACTATAAAGTATTTTGTTCTGCTACTATTGGTGGTAAAGATGCATATGATGAAAATATGGGATTTAGATATGATGTTGATGAAAATCGTTCTGAAGAATTAAATAAATCAAAATCAGTTAAAGTTCCATCTACATTTGATTTTACTAAATCTCCTATTCATTTTTTGAATAAATTTAAAATGTCATTTAAAGATAAAGAAATTTCTTTTTATCATTTAAAGAATGTAATTTATTCAATATGCAATACTAAGTTTAAAGATCAAAAAGGAATGATTCAAACTGGTTCATATTATTTTGCTAAGAAATTATATGATGAAGCTCCTTTTGAAATTAAACAAAGAATGCTTGTTTATAGTGGTTCTAAAGAAAAGAATACAATGATTCAAATTCATCAGATGAGTACAAATACTATTCTTGTTGGACCAACATTAAATACTGGTATTGACCTTCCTGGAGATGAATGTAGATTTATCATTATACTTAAAGTACCATATCCAAGTATGGCTGATAAACTTGTAAAAGAAAAGATTAAGTTATTTCCTCTTTGGTATAATTCAAGTACAAGTAATGAGATAATCCAAGGTATTGGTCGTGGTGTACGTTATGATGGTGATTGGTGTGTAACTTATATACTTGATGCTTGTTTCTGGAATTTATATTTAAGTACAAAAGAACAATATCCAGAAGAATTACAAAAAAGAATAAATATAATATAATATGGAAAATTTTAATGATATATTACCAGGACAATATATATGGTTTTCTGATGAAGGAAATGTAGGTCAATATAAAGTTGTTGATATTGATAAAAAGAATAATAAATTAGTTTATAATAATGGTGATAAAGATATAGAAATTCCATTTGATTATAAATCATCAAAATGTGATAAATTTTATGCAAATGGAAGTGATGCTTTTGATAATGCTAGAGAATATGCAAATAAATATTATAAAATATTAAATCCTGGTACTATAAATGCTCATACAGTATATAAATCACCAGAAGAAATATCTATACAAAATGTTAAACAAATGTTATTTGATTAATTATGGATGCAAAAGAATATAAAATTACAATTAAAGAATTAAGAGAACAAAGAGATTTCTATCAAAAAGAAGCAAACAGACTTGCTAAAGAAATGGATGAACTTGTAAATTCAATTAATAAAGAAACAGTTAATTGGATGATTGGTAAATATCTTAAGATTGATAGAAGAAATACAGGTGGTTATCTTGAATTCTTTTATGTTGATAATATAGATACACGTCCAAGAGGATATACACTTTATGGAAAGGGTTTTGATATAAGTGAGATTGTAATAAAAATAAATGATACATGTACATTATTTGTAGAAGATGGGAATCTTGATTGTATTTCAGAAATAACTAAAGATGATTTTTATAAAGCATTTGATGAATATGTTAAATTATTTAGAGAAAAACTAAATGATATTAAAAATTATAAATCTTTAGGAAATCAATTTGCATTTAAAAATTCTATGATAAGTGCAACATTAGAACTTAAAGATAAAAATTCATTCTCAAATAAAATACTTGAAGTATTAAAAATAAATGAAGAATAATTATGAATCCAATACCTTTGAATAATGAAACCATGGGATTTAACCAAGAAGTTTATTTTGATATTCTAAAACAAAGAGAAACTATATTAAAGACTGAAGAAGAAAATAAAAAGAAAAGAAAAGAATATTTAAAATTAACAGAACCACTTAGAAAAGAACTTGAAAATCTAAGGAAAGAAGAATTAGAAAAATTAATGTTAAATAAAAAATTTATAAGATATTGTAAAATTGGAAAAGAAAGTGGTTTTTTAACAAAAGATTATCATATTCAAAGATCTACGGGTGGTTGTGGATTTGAAGATATTGATTTGATTTATGAATATGGTTCTAAAGAATATAAAAAGAAGGTAAAAGAAATAATTAATAAGATTAATCAAATTAAATAGTTATGGTAAGGAAAAAGTCTTATAAAATTTTTGAAATGGATTATCTTAAACATGCAGATTTAACTGAAGATGATCTTTATTATCTTTTTGAAACTTCAAGTCTTAATTATTCTTTTTTGATTGATGAGTTTAAAAGAACTAACCAAGAAATAACTGATGAAAAAAAGATAATCAATCTTGTTAAAAATGATAAAGATTGGATGTATAAGTATTTTTGGACATCTAAGCAAAGAGAAGAATTTGAAAAAGATGTTAAAGAAGCATATATAAATATAAGACGATGTGGAAAAGAAGAAGCAGAAAGTTCTACACAATTTTGGATTATTATGTATGGACTTACAGATTCTAAATTAAGAAACAATAAAAATATTTCTAAATTATGTGATGATTGATATATATGTTGGAATTGATCCTTCAATAAATTCATCAGGTATTACATGTATGGCATATGAAAATAATACATTAATACGTGAGATGTTTTATATTATAAAACCAGATAAATTAACAAAGAAAGAAGATAAAGCTGAACAAGACAATATTAATAGGTTTATGTATGTTATATATAATAAACCAGAATATGATAAAGAAAATAATCATGCTGTTGAATATTATAAAACATTAATATTTAAAGAAATACTTAATAATATTGAAGAAGTAATTAAAAAATTTATTATTCAAGTAACAGATAATAAACCTTATAATTTATATATTTGCCAAGAAGGTATTTCATATGGATCTTCAATAAGAACAAAATCTGTATTTGATTTAGCTGGATTAAATTTCTTATTAAGAATGATGGTAATAATTAAATTTGATATTACATTCTTTTTAATTGCTACTCCAAGTGAAATAAAAAAGAAAACATCTGGAAATGGTAATTGCAAAAAAGAAGTAATGATAGATTTATTTAAAGCTTGCAGACCAGATTTTGATTTACCTAAAATTGATGATATTGCTGATTCATTTTGGATGGCAAATTATATTAAAAATTTACATGAAGAAGGAATAGTACAATGAAGAAAATACTTATATTAGTAATGTCTTGTAAAGATGAATTTTTTCAAGAACAAGAAAAATTTATAGATCAGACCTGGGGTAAAGATGTTTTAGAAGGTAAATATCCTAATATAAAAATCATGAAATATCATGGTGGAGAAGATAAAAATGAAATTACATCTACAGAAATGAAATTACATTGTGAAGATGATATAAATAATACTTTTAAAAAGACTTATTTAGCATTTTCATTAGCTAAAAAATATATGAATTATGATTATATTTTTAGAGTAAATACTTCTACATATGTAAATATTGACCTTCTTAATAATTTTGTTCAAAATTTAAAAACTGATGATGTTCTTTGGTGTGCAGAACTTTATTCATTATCAGAATCAATGACTCCATTTCCATTAAATCTTTTTGGACGAGGTAATGCTCTTTTATTTTCAAGTTATCTTATTGATATTATATTATCTCAAGGATTTTCATATTTATATTTTAATATGACTGATGATAATACAATAGGAAATATTTTAAATTCTTATTGGATGAAAAATAATATGAATTATTTAGATCATATTAAGTCATTCCGTCATGGTTGGTTTAGATGTATTGGTAGTGATGTTATTACTAAAAATACAATATGTCAATGGAATAATAGTAATTGTTCTTTTGATTTTATGAAAAACTTTATGACAATTCAAATAAAAAGATATTGGGAAAGAGAAAAAGAAAATCAAAATTATATAGATTTATATAATAATTGTTTTAGAGATAATAAAGATAATAATATTCAAGAAGCAATAGATTTACAATATGAATATTCAAAAAATCCTAATGTTTTTATCGGTTCAATTCTTGGTTATATATCATATGATAAATGGTTAGAAATAGATAAACAATATTTATATAAAACAGAAGTAAATAATAAAAGTATTGATGATATAAATAGAGGTAAAGGTAAAGATTTAATTATATTATGACAGATACAAGTATATATATATTAGCATATGATAAAGTAACATTATTAGATGATTCATTAAAAGTATTATATTGTGGTAAAACAGATAATACTGGAGATAATATATCTAATAAGAATGAGTATTTTGTTGAGACAACAGGAATTTATTGGATTTGGAAAAATACAAATAGTAAATATATTGGAAATATGCAATATAGAAGATTTTTAAGTATTAATCCAAGATATATTGAAAATATACTAAAAGATTATGATATAATATTAGCAAATCCAATTATATTTCCATATTCATTAAGGACTCAATACATGTATAAACATAATGTAAATGATATTGATACAATAAAAAATATAATTAAAGATAAATTTCCAAGTTATTTAGATTCTTATGAAAAATATATTGAAAATGGAAATGTTCTTTTTTATAGTAATTCATTTATAACTAAAAGGGAGATTTATAATGATTTATGTAATTTTTGTTTTTCTATTTTATTTGAATTCGAAAAAATATTTAATTTATCAAATAAAGAAGATAGATTAAGACATGCAGCAGAAGCATTAAAATTATATCCTGAACAAAAAGAAGTAAGTCATTCTGGAGAAGATATTGTATTATATCAATCTAGATTTTGTGGATATTTATTTGAAAGATTATTAACATTATATATATATCATAATAAGTTGAATATATATTTATGTGGAAATTATATAAAATTAGAAGATAATATGAAAATATAAGTAAAAATTTTGAATTTCCTCATTTTTGTTCTATATTATTAATGTAATTAAAACAAACAACATTATGAAAAAGAACATCGATATTTTTTCCAAAGATTATCAGAAACAACTTAAAGAACGTTATTCTATTGCTCTTGAGGATGTTTGGAAAAAAGATAGTAAGATGATTGATTGGGCAATGAAGCAGATTACATTCATTGCTCCAATTTGTGACGGTAAATATTTAATTGAATTTACAAAACCCAATATTGAAACTGAATTCTGGTTTGGTGAATCTGATTGTGGACAGGGTTTTTCTCATGATGAGAATAATAAACGTATGAATAAAGTTAGGTTGACTTTGGAAGAATATTTCATTAATAAGAATATGGAAAGTATTAATAATGAAATTAATACTATCAAAAATATTCTTAATGGAAAATCTTCAAATAAAGCTAAACATTATTTACAGTATTGGAATTCCCCTGCTGATTCTCCAATTCATGATTTTACTATCGAAAGTCCTTATTATAGAAGTGGAGTAAGTGGTGAAACTTATGATATTTCTAATAAAGATCTGAAAATCATTCTTAAAGCTCTTGAGCTTAATAAAGAGAGATTTATGACTCGATTGGTTTCTTATCTTAAGAAATATGGTACTAAAAAAATCCGTGTTAGTTCTTACTGGCTTGATAGGTAATATGAATAAATACATGATTATTGCTTTACGTCAACGTGCTAAGCAAACAATAAAGGCATTTTCAAAACGTCTTGAGGAATATAATTCTATAACAAATTCAAATATTGATTTTCATACATTTTTTGTAGATGTTTTGAATTATTCTGAAGAAGATTATTTGAATTTACTTACTGTTAAAATTAAATTTGAAAAAATAAGAAAAGATAGAGAAACTCCTAAGAAGAAAAAAATAGACCAAAATAAATTAATTGAACATGGAATAGGAGATACAGAAAATCCTGAATATAAAAAATACTGGGATATTTTTACAGACTATAATGAAAATTATCTTGGAGATGAATCTATTAAAGGTAAAAAATGCTTAAAGCAATATTTTATTTATAAATATAATTATGATGAAGATAAAGCTTATGCTGAATCTAGAAAAATAACATCTATAATTTTTAAAAAGAAAAAGAAGTAATTATGGATAAGAGAGAATTTATTAGTTATCTTGGTGGTATTAGTGATATTGAAATTGGTATTCGTAAAGAAGCTGCAAGTGTTCATGAAAATGTAAATCAACATTATGATGAACATCCTTATTTCTATCATCTTAATAAGGTTGCTACTAATGTAATTAAATTTGGTTATGAAATTATTACTAAAAAAGAAGATATTCTCCCTGTTCTTTTCAGCTCATATTTTCATGACTCTATTGAAGATGCAAGACTTACTTATAATGATGTAAGGAAAATTGCAGAGAAGTATATGACTGAAGAACAGGCATTTCTTGCTGTCGAGATTATATATGCTCTTACTAATGAAAAGGGAAGGAATAGACATGAAAGAGCAAATGATAAATATTACGCAGGTATTCGTGATATTCCTTATGCTCCTCTTGTAAAAGCATGTGACCGCCTTTCTAATTATAACTTTGCTAAAGAAACAAAGTCTAGAATGGTAAAGATGTATGAAAAAGAAATGGATAATTTTATTAAAGCTATTTCACCACAAGATGAATATGAAAAATATCCTGGAGTTGTACCAATCGATAAAAGATTTACTTTAACTGAAGAATTAATCTCAGCTCTTATGAGTACAGAATAATGTTTGTTGTTTTAATTACAAAAAAAGAGGTTCATTATTGAACCTCTTTTAAATTAATCATGATACCATTTAGGAGGATTTTTTTGTAAAGGAGATTCTTTAAACATACGTAGCATATTTGTAACATTACTTACATTCCACTTTGATATATCCCCATTAAATTTAGAATTTAAAAACATACAATACATATTAGTAACTTTACTTACATCCCAAGATGATATATCTCCATTAAATTCAGTCTTACTAAACATACTTGCCATACTTGTAACATTACTTACATCCCATTTTGATATATCACCATTAAATTTAGAATTATAAAACATACTATTCATACCTGTAACATTGCTTACATTCCAAGATGATATATCACTATTAAAATCAGAATCACAAAACATTGCCGACATATCAGTAACATTACTTACATCCCAAGAAGATATATCTCCATTAAATGATGAATAATAAAACATCTGTGACATATCAGTAACATTACTTACATCCCAAGAAGATATATTTCCATTAAATAATGAATGATAAAACATAGAAATCATATCTTTAACATTACTTACATCCCAAGATGATATATCACCATTAAATTCAGAACCAGAAAACATTCTTTGCATATTAGTAACATTACTTACATCCCAAGATGATATATTTCCATTAAATTTAGAATTATAGAACATACTATCCATATTAGTAACATTACTTACATCCCAAGATGATATATTTCCATTAAATTTAGAATTATAGAACATACTATCCATATTAGTAACATTACTTACATCAATATCATTTAAATCAGCCTTATTTCCTCTTTCTTCAATAAGTTTATCTACTAAAGATTTAAGTTCATCTCTATCTTTAGGTTGATAATTATGTATTGGTTTAATATTTTTATTAAGATGAAGTTTTTCAAATAAGTAATTATTTAATTCTTTCATTATATGTATAATATATTATTATATATAAAAATAAAAAAGAGGTTCATTTATTGAACCTCTTTCTATTTATATTTTAGTAAATTATTTTTCAAGCATTGCAAGTTCTTTAGCTGCTTTATTAAGAAGAGTAATCTTAACAGGATCATTCTTATATTGTTCTGCTAAAAGAGCAATCTTCTTTCTTCTTGCTGCGAATGCTGCTTCTTTATCAGCTTCAAGTTGTTCCTTGATTTGCTGATATTTTTCGGGATCAGCTTTCTTACAATCTTCATTGATTCTATTTTCATAAACTTCTTTAAGATCAATACCTGTTACTTTAATAACATCCTTAAGAGCTTCTACCATAAAATCATAAGATTTAACTGAAGTACCAGCATTAAGTGAACGGTTAACTGAAAGAACTACATTATTACCTTCGATAATTGTGCAAATTTCACCTGTAGATGTCTGAAGAACATTAACATTATCAAGAGCGCGTACATTATCATAAGCTTCAAATACTTCTGCAATAGCACTTGTAACATTCATCCAATTCATCTTTTCATTTAATGACATTGGTTTAGAAACTGTATTACAATACTGAATAAAATCAGCTGCATTACTAAAGCTTTCTTTAAGATCACCTTTTGTAAATACAAGACCTTCATCAGTTAAAGTAAATCTTGCTGTATCTCCATGAGTACCTTTATATTCATAGAAAATAGAATTATCTTCTCTAGAGAAACTTTCAAGAAGAGCATTAATTCTCTTGAATTTAATATCATCACAAACAGCTTCAGTAATATTATTTTCTTCATCTCTCTTATAAGTTTTACCAAGAACTGAGAAATAAGAATCTTTCTTATCTTCACTTTCTGTAACTACTACATAAGAAATAGGAGTTGTAACAACATATGTAGGAGCATGCATTTCATTAAGAGTTGAAGCATAAACATTCTTAAGAATCTGTCTAAATTCAGGAATAAATGTAAGGTTCTTCATTGCACCAGCTTTAAGATATGATACAACTTCACTTTCATTCATTTCAAGAAGTTTATCTACTTGTTCAAGTCCCATCTTTGAAAGATAACCATAACTTGAATTATTAGCATTGATTGATTCACAAGCTGTTGCAAGTTGCCAAGAAATATTATTTTCTTTAATAAAACTATTAACAGATTCTAAAATTCCTACCAAACCTGCATCGAAACTAAATTTAGCTGCTTCTTTAATAAAGCCATTAACGATACCACAGGTAACTGGATTAGAATAAATATATCCTCTGTAGTTTTGTAACATTTCTTTACCTGCTTCGGTAACTGCTTCAGTTCCGTTTATCTTACTTGCGAAGTCCAGGTTTTTTAGTAATTTTATATTCATAGTTTTAATATATTTGGTATATTTATAGAATTTGTAGATTAATTCTACTTTTTATATATAATAATAAAATAATTTTAAAATGTATGATTATTTATTATATTTTTGTTTTAATATCTTTAATGTCACCAATTTTAATAACAATTGTATTTTCACTACATTTTGCTATTTCCCAATCATCAATTTGATTCCATTCATCAAAATCATCATCATCTGGTCTATGCCAAAAGAATTTACCTCTTAAATCAACTTCTAAAATATATCCTTTACCATTATTATTTATATTTTCATTTAAAAGGAGTTCAACTAAATTTTTCATAATTATATTATATATTTATTTATTTTATACTTTCCAACCAACTGATGTACCAACAGCAGTAAGTATAAGTCTTGATGTAAATAAACTTCCAAGAGGACCAGTTTCGTTAATACCAAGAGCCTTACAAATTGCTTTCATAACTTTAGGGCCAAATGTAGCACCAGTAATACCACCAACTATAGATCCTATAATTCCTTCTTCAATTGGAATATTATTTTCTTTAGCCTCTTGAAGTTTAGCAATTACATTATCATAAGTTAATTCCTCTGTAATAGGAGTTTCAGTATTTATAAAATCTTCTAATTTTTTCATATTAATTATTTAATGATTTTATCTATATCAAAATCAAATTCATCTTTATTATCAACTAAATTCTTTATAATTTCATCTTTTGTTCCTATAAAAACTTGATTATCTTCTTCAGAATTTCCAGCAATAGCATTTAATCCAGGACGATAAAAAATATAACTTGTTTCATCATATATATTTTTAAAAATTAAATCACCAACCTTAGGTTTATTATTACCTTTATCAGCAAAATAATTACTATTATCATATATAAAGTATTCTTCAATAAATTCTTTCATAGAAGAACCTTCTTTAAAATCATCATTTGTTAATATATGATAAGGTTCAATCTCTTTAATTAATTTATTTAATTTACTTTGTGCATTGATTTCTTTATAATCAATTATATAATATATATCTTTTTTTGTTTCTAAAATATAATCTTTTAAACTTTTCATATTAATTATTTAATAATTTTTTATAGTTTTTTACCAAGATTATTTATTGGATGAGGAAATTCATTTTTCTTTGCAAGTTCTTCTAAATCTTTTTCATACTTCTCTTTTTCAAAAACAATTGTAAATAAGAAAGTATAAAGATCATCAAGATTATCAATAGCAACATCAAGTACTTGAGCCCAAGTAATTTCTTTTCTCTTTTCAAGTTTAGTTAAAGTATCTGCTGCATTAAGTAAAGAATTTTTTATAGAACATTCTTTACCATTAGTACCCATATGTTTAATAGCAAATAATTGAATATCACCATTAGCTCTTAATAAAAGTACAGGTTCTGATAATTTTTCATCTTTACATATAGATAATATATCATTTCTTAATTTAGGACTCATACACATATTTCCCATATTAGAACATGGTTCATAAAATACAAGTGGTTCTGAATTGCTTCTTTGATATTCATCATTGAATCTGCATTTATAACTAAATTCTCCATGTGCATTATATAAATCCATTACTTTAGGATAACCTGAAAAAATCTGTGTATATTTTGTAACAGGATCTAATGGAGTACATGAACTAGGTTCTAAAGTATTTGCACATGGAACGCAAGGATCAACAGTACATGATGCTTCACCAGGAATATCACATCCATAAGAGCAACCATCATCACAACATCCACAACATTCAGTTATTTCATATCCTTCAAGATTAGAAAGTTTTTCTACAATATTCTTATCTAATCCCTTTAAACATATATATTGATTATTTATATATTCAGATAATTTTTTCATATCTTAATATTATATAATTTTCTATTAAACTTTAGAAAATGTAGTAATTCTAATTTATTTTACTAATTCTAATACTTTAGCTATAACCTTTTTAAAGATTTCACCAGCCTTTTCAGGTTCATTTTTAAATAATTGTAAACAAACTGCACTATGATAAGCATCATATATTTTATTATTTATTTCTTTATCCCATTTTGGAGATTCAAAATAAACATCTAAAGCATTCATAGCTACATCATGAATCTTATTTACATCATCATTATTTTTAACATCTAAATCTTTAACATCATCATATTGAGATGATAATTCATTAACCGATATTGCTTTATTTTCATTTATATTAAAATCAATATCAATTGTATTTGCACTTGCATTGTTTAAATATTCATTTAAGCTTTTCATATCTTTATATTATTTATTTAATCAAAATATCCACAAGCATCCATTTCATCATAAAGTTCTTCTAAAGTTTTGTCTGTAAATGTATCCCACAAAAGATTTAAAATTTCTTCTGTATCTAATTTAGAAAAAGCTTTATTCATTTTTTCTTTATAATTATCTCTTTCTGATTGAGACCATTCATTAATTACTTGTTCATCAGTATGATTTAAATATTCATTTAAGTTTTTCATATCTTTATATTATTTATTTATATAATTTTCCATTGAGTTTCATAAATTAATCCCAAGCGGCATCATCATATTCTTTTGTTCTTCTTATATTTTTATAACCATTATCAGTATATGAAAGTTTAGTATAAAGATTATTTATTAATTCATAAATAAATCCATAAGGTTTTCCAGGATCTTTTCTTTCAGAACATTGATACTGCCAACTGTCTAGCCATTTTAATATTTGTACCTCTGAAACTTTTTCTTTAGGTTCAGAATATTTAAATGTAGATTTTGCTGCTTCTGATTTTCCATATCTATAACTTATTGCACGACGATTACAATTATATAAATCATTTGCAATTGTTTGTTCATCTGCATCATCATACCATTTTATGTATGTTTTAGTAATTTTTGAAAGTAAATCAGATTTATTTATAAATAAGTCATGAATATATTTTGCTAATTGATTAATTACTTCATCACTTTCCATAAATGCAGATTCATTAATGAGTGATTCATTTAAATATTCATTTAAGTTTTTCATATCTTATATTATATAATTTTCCATTGAGTTTCAGAAACTGTAGTGATTCTCATATTATCAAGACCTTGTTTAAGATAAAGGTCAAGAATCTTTTGAAGTTCTGTATTGTTATTAGCATAAAAAGGAACAGGATATTTAAGAGTCTTTATTGTTCCATCTTCCTGTTCTACTTCTTCTGCAAATTTTACTATAAATACTTTGCATGTTTCTTGATATTCTATATTACCAGCTGGTTTAAGATTCTTCATAAGACATACATCTTCAATCTCTCCTTCACCATTTAAATATTTTAATACAGCATATCCTGCTTCTGCAAAATTATTTTGATCACTAAGATAATACTCAGTGATAGGTTTTTCTTTACCTTTAGTGGTTAATATATTTCTACTTACCTTAACTCTGTACCACATAATTATTATATATTATATACTTTCTAAATCTATCCATCCGTATTTGCTACTATCTAATTTATCCTGAATTTTTTCAATAAAATCAATAAAAGAATAAATTACATAATCTCTTGATGGATCAAATTCATCATCATCACCTTTATAATATTTAATATCATCTAAATCTGGATAAAGATTATTTATATATTTTTTAAAAATTTCTATTTCCATTTTTAATTCATCTTCTCTTTCTTTAGATTTATAGTTAGTTTCAAAATCTTCTCTTCTTTGAATACTTAAAAACTCTCCAATAGATTTATCATCATTATTTATTATAAAAAATTGTTCACCACTAACACCATTATCGTCATAATGATACTGGAAAACTAATAATTTAATATCATCTATTTTTATATTTTTATTAAGATGAAGTTTTTCTGAAATTAAATATTCATTTAAAGTTTTCATATATTATTTATTTATTTATTTCATTATATCTTTCAATTATATCTAATAGTAATTGTTTATTAGATATTGGATAAAACATTCTATCAATATAGATTCCAATAATATCTTTTGGTGCTGCAATATCTAATTCTTTATCAATCATATTTATTGTATACCATGAATAATCATTTCCTTCTTTTAAAAGAATTTTAGGTAATTGATCAGAATTACTTTTATTTGCATCATATCTATTTGTTCTATCGATTACTTTTTTACATGCTTCATCTTTTTCTAAAATAGATTTTACAAATGCAAAAAAAGAATTTTTTCCTTCAGTTATATATTCATTTAAATTCTTCATTATATTATATAATCTAATTAAATAAAAATAAAATCTTTTGAATTATATTATCAAAATTATCTATAATACATTATCTAAATTAATTAATAAAATGAAAAAAATATTTGTTTTAATTATATCATTACTTTGTTTATTTGGTTGTTCTTCACAAGAAAGAGGTTCTAATGGAATTTCTGTTGAAAAGTTTACTTATGAACAACATGACTATTTGATGTTTTACACAATAACTGGTCATTTTACTGGAGTAGAACATGATCCAAATTGTTGGTGTATGAATGATTATGATTAAATTTTATATAATATGAGTAAATATCCTAAAATGACACATTATCCATTACCAACTTCTATTAATGGAGAAATTTTTGAACCAGAAAAATATGAGAAATGTATTCAAGTAGAAGTCAATAAAGATGGTTCAATAGATACTTATGATTTTAATACATGTAAACATTTAGAAAGATATTAATATGGAAATTACACTTGTTACAACATTTGATTTAAGTCAAGATATTACTCTTGATGCTTATAATGAAGATGAAAAAGTAGGTACTGCTGTTATAAAAAATAGTGAACTTACTTATTATAATCTTTTGACTCATACTGATGAAAAGTTTACTGAAGATAATCTTAATGAATTTATAGATTTTGTTTCTGAATTTAATCTTAAATTTAAAAAGGTATGGGATAGAAAATGGATAAAATATAATCCAAATCCTCAGAATAATAACACTGGTGACTGTTCAATTAGAGCTTATTGTAAAGCTGAAAATCTTGAATGGAATACAGCATATGATATGGCCACTAAAGTAGGTAAAGAAATGTCAATGATTTGTGATGACCATAAAGTAGTTGATAAGATACTTACTGAAAAATTTGGTTATACTTATTACAAAGGAGATCATTGTTTTGTAAAAGATACTGATGGTAAAGGTAAACTTGAGAAAGGAAAAAAGAAAACAATTAATGAGTTTGCTATTGAACATCCTAAAGGAAAATATATTCTATGGGTTCATGCTCATGTAGTTACAGTAATTGATGGATATTATTATGACTCTTGGGATAGTGGAAATAAAAAGATAAATGGTTATTATACAAAAGAAAAAGAGAGGTAAAAACCTCTCTTTTTTATTTTAGTAATTTATTAAATTCTGATTTAGAAACTTTAGTAAAATTATCAAAATTTTGTGCCCAATCATAACAAACCTTTTCATAATTATCACCTGTTAAATCTCCACCTTCTAAAGAAAATGTAAAAGATTTAACATTATCAATAAATACATCCATATCTTCCCATGAACCTTCACCAAATCCAACTTCGCCATCATATTTATCTAAATATGTATGTAATTTACCAACAATTTCTTGTCCTTTTAATTTACCAAAATTAAAAATAATTACAGCATCACGCATTGTAACATAATAACATGTATCAGGCCAGTCATAAGTATCTGTATTTTTTAACCATTTATTTATAAATTCAAATACTTCTTTTTCAGATAATGTTTTTGCTTCTAATAAAAATTCTACTAGATTTTTCATAATTTATATATATATTTAATATTAATCCAAGTGATCAAAAGCTACTGGTTCACCATTCCAATAATAACAATATGTATATTTATCTAATTTTACATCTCCAAATTTATTTATTCTTGCTCTCTTTTCTTCTGTTTCTTTTGTATCAAATTCATCAGGAATTGGAACTGATTTACCAGCTTGACCATTACCAGATACAATTTTATCTTTTAATTTTCTAAAAGTAAATGTTTTACCACTAATTTTAACTATTTTATAAAAATCAATTATAATCATACTATAACTAAAATTAGAATAAATAATATCACCTACTTCCCAATTTTCTGGTTTTGATTTATCTCTTTCTTCAACAGTTTCAATATCTTTATTAAGATGTAATTTTTCTATTATATATTTATCTAATTGTTTCATATTATATATATTAATATTTATGTCCTCCTCTTGCATATTGAAGTCTCATTTGTTCTTCAATCATTGATTCTGCATCTTCATCAGTAAAATCAGGATCATCATCACAAGCAGTAAATATCTTTGCACAAAGAACAAATGTTCTTAATGATAATTCCATACTTGATCCTTTTTCATTTAATTCTTTTAAATAATTATAAGCCTTTATTTTTGCTTTAGGCAATAATATTTTATTTTCAATATTTGGAAGTAATTTCTTTATAATTGATAAAATCTCATCATTTGAAAAATCAATATCTTGCATAAAACATCTATTTCTTAAAGCTGTATCAAGTTGTCCTGCACGATAATTTGTTATAACAATAACACCAGATTTAATTCTACATTTCTTTGGAATTTCTTGACCGTCATCATCAGTAATTTTACCAGCAATTCCATAAGTAACAAGTCTTCCTTCTGGAGATGTATCTGAATCAAGAGCTGCTTTAAGAATATTGATACAGTTTTCATCTGCTTGTGGACCTACAAGAGAGTCAGCATCATCAATTAAAATAATATCATTACTTTCTCTAAATCCATAAAGAGTAGCATAAAGTCTTCTTGCTGTACATTTACCTTTTATAGTACAAAGATTTTCTCCTTCAATATAATTAGATTCTTTAAGTTGTTTCTTTACTCTATATGTTTTACCAACACCAGGAGCTCCACAAAGAATAAGTGCTGGTTGACGACCTTTAATAACTAAAGAAATATATTTTTCCATTTCTTTAAATATCTGGTCAGGATCTTTTCTATTACTTTGAGCATCTTTAATTTCCTTAGAATCTTCAATTTCAACTCTTTTACCTTTAGCAATTGATACTTTAATATCTTCTGAACCACCTTCTTTTATATATTTATAAATATCTTTAACATCATTTTCGATATTATTTAAATTAGAGTTTGAAATTTTACTCTTAGCAATAAATGATTCATGAATTAAATCTTTATCAATTTTAGAAAAAATATAATTTAATTTACCAATATTATATTTAGATTCTTTTAAATTATCTTCTTTATTAGATAATTTTTTAACATCTTCTTCACTAATAGAATATTTTTTAGAATTTACTATTGTCCATACTACTGGTAATAATTTAGCTATATTTGTACCTAAAGTATAAATAGATAAATCTGCTTTTCCTTTACCAGACCAATATACATCTAAATCTTTAAAAAAGTCTATAGAATATACATCTACAGAATCATTATCATTAATCCAATTAAATTGAAAAAATGAAGTTTTAGCATAATCTGATTTATCAATAACAATAAATTGTTTTGATGTACATTTTTCACCATCAATTGTAGTATCTACAAAACCAATAAGAGGAACAAGACCATTGATATGCTTCTTTAAAATTGATTCAATTTTTTCAATAGCCGCATCAATATCTTTTTCTCTAAATGATTCATTTAATTTTTCTTTATTTTGTATATCTTGATTACGCTTATTTACGAATTCTAAAAAATTATATCTCATAAATTATAATATTAATTATATATAAAAATAAAATTATTAAATCCATATAATTGTTATAGGATCTATCTTTATAAATGAATTTTTATTTGGTTTATCTGTATAATAGTTAAATCCTCCTCCAAGTATTGGAATTTCTAATTTTGAATTTAATGATATATTTCCATAATTGTCAAGTCCTGGATTTGTATCACTTTCATAATATATCTTTTTATTTACTAAGTTATATTGACCATTTATATATTCAAAATTAGAAGTATAATAAAATCCTCTATAAAATGTTTCTTCACTAAGTTCTGATATTATATCTATATCAAATGATTCAATATCATCATGACAAAGAGAACCAATATTAATTAAATCACTCTTAGCAATAAATTTTGAATCCTCTTTCAAATTCATAAAATAATTACCTAATACAGATTTTATAGAATCTTCAATATCTTGTTTAGAATATTGTGATTTTGTTTTAACATAACACATAATAGCAAATCTTCTAATTTCAGGATCTTGGAATTTAAGTGTTATACCAGCAAATGATTTATTTGAATTCTTAAGAGTATTTTGAATCATTAATTTTTGGTCATTTGTAATTAAAATACCTTGATTATTATTTGCTTTATTAGTTAATTTATAGTATTCATCTATAGAAGATATATTATTTATTATATTAGATATACATGTAGCATATATAGTCATACTATTTTCTTCACTCCAACAATTTACATATCCAACAAATGAGAATCTTTTAAAGAATAATTTAAAGTTTTGTTCAGAAGCAATGACATTACTTCTAGAATTATATCCAATCATATTTCTTACAAAATCAATTGAATCAGAATTTGTACCACCAGAAATTACTGTATTAAGATTAAGTAATAAATAGTCATCTAAGTTAACTGTATTTCCTTCTGAATCATATCCATTATCAACAAATGAAAATTTAGGATTATCACCATATAAAATATTTCCTATAGTTCCTGAATGTGATAAATATAATATTTGTACTACATCACCAGGATTTGGAATTTTACCATATATACCATTACCAAATATTATATCAAATGTATTTTCATATCCAACAGTAAGAACATATTCTTTACTGTCTTTTGACATATCATATAAACTTGAAACAGGTTCCCATTCTTCTCCATTTACAAATACTCTTATATAATCTCTGTCAAAAAGACCAGATGATTCAATAGATATTCTTTCAAGAGGTTCACCAATACAACCATATTGATAATTATTCCATGTTCCTTGTACAATTTTAAATTCATGAGATGTAAGTGGTTGCTTTGTATAAATTATATATCTATTTGAATTCAATATAACAACATAGTTTACACCAGTATTCTTATTGATTATTCTTGTATAATTATTAATATAAATTTTATCAATATCAAGATATGAACCATTATTCATTATAACTTTACCAATAATACTTCCACTTGCAGCTGATCCATAATATGGTTCATAACCACTGATTTTAGCTAATGAATAAATACTTTTTCTTCTTGTAGCAGTTCTGACATTTTGTTCTGTAAGAGCATCTTCAATATAGAACATAGCATTTTGCATGATACCTTTAATACCATCAAAGATAACACCAAAAATTTGGTTATGAGTATATTGATAACCAATTGAATTAAATGTTTTTGAAAGATATAGTCTTACTGTTTCATCAAACTGATCATAAGCAGTTTGCATTACTGAAAATAATTTATTAGCCATATTATATTATTGATATTGATATTCTCTTATTTTTGTTTCTCCAGATTCTTTATCTACTAAAGCAATCTTTATTAAATAAATACTTCTATAATCACCTTGAAGAAATGTAGCATTTACATAATATTCCATCTTAGATGCATAATATGTAAGTGTATCTATTTTTTCTCTTATATATTTTTCAATTTCAGATGTAGTTGGAGTAAGTGTCCATAAAAATGATTCAAATTCTGTACCATATTGTGGATATCCAATTAATTGTGTATTTTCTGTATTAAGAAGCATATCTATTTCTTGAAGTGCACAATCTACTTCATTATCTAAAAATACTCTTCCATCTAAAGCTAAATCTAACATAATCAAAATTAATTTATATTATAATTTCCATCAGAAATATAATCATTGTTTTCATTTACAATGGTATATTTTCCATATAAATTGTTTATATCTGATGAATTTATTGAAAAAATTACATATATATCATTTCTTCCTATTTCAATATATTCTTGTTGTTCAATAATCAATTTAAATGTTTCTACTTTTGATAAATATTCACTTAAATCAATACCAATATTCTGAGTAAATCCATTTCTTAAACTGATATTTTGTAATTCAGATGTTTTATAAAATATTGGTTTATATATTACTCTTGGAGTACTTGATTTTTTAATACTTATATTATTATCATTTTCTGATGATTTTAAAATTGAACAATTTATTTTATCAATAAATACAAGATTATCTTTATTTATTTCTGTTACTAACATATTTGTTTTATTGTTTAATTTATATATCTTATTAAATGTTAATTTATGTATAGATAAATCATTTATTAAATATTTATACCATTCTTTAGATAATATAACTGGATTAGAACGTATAATATTACAATTTACTTTATCGATAAATGATATTCTATATACAATTAATTCAGGAATATCATCCCAAGTATCAAAAATATCTGCTAATGGTAACATCATATTATCAATTATAGAATCATTTAAATTGCTACATGATTTATAAAATACTTCATTAAAATATTTATCTGTACTAAATTCTATTAAAAATCCTGTTTTATTTATATTTTCTAAATCTTCACCAAATAAATCATTATCTTCTTCTTTATTATTTTCATAATTTATATATTCATTTTTAGTAATATTATTGAAAAATAAATATGATTCTTCTAAAGTTTTATTATCATAATCTGGATATGAAAATTCATTTACAATAAAAGGAATTCCATAATATTTATTATATAATGTTTGTGATTCAAACTCTTCTTCTTTTAAAAATTTTATTTTACTTTTTAAAGAGAATGAAACATTTATATTAAATGTATTAGAGTTTTGTAAATTATCAAGATCTTGAACATACATATTATTACTATCAACATCAATATATGGTGTTAATATAATATTCAATGTATTATAAAATTGATTATTGATATAATTTATTTTATTATCAAAAATCTTCTTATAAGATACACTACCATTTTCTTTAATATCAGATTCAATACTATATGGATAATATAATAAATAAAATGGTACTAAAGAAGTATATTCATTATCATTATTCTTTAAATTAAATTTTTCTTGAGTATTTCTATTTATACATTCATTATAATCTTCTATATAAATATCTTTATCATATAAAAGTAATTTTAAACAAGGTATATATAATTCTATATATTCTGAATATGTTATATTATTTATTACTAATTCAGTATTAGATAATCTTGGATAATTTTTACTTAAATCAACTAAATAATGAAATTTTATATCATTTATATAATTTTCAATATCTATTATACTATTTAATGTTGTATAAATAGTTGGTATATATATTCTTATTTTATCACACAATATTTCTGTCTCATTAAAACTTGAATTATATATCTTATACTTATTATATTCTATATTATCTCTTTTTATCTTATCATTAAAATTTGATGGATCTGTTGAATATCCAAGAGATGTTCCATTTGGAATAGGGAAACAAGAAATATTTTTATTTGACTCAGGAATAAAAAATATATCTTTATCTACAAAGATACCAGATATAAAGTTTTGATTTTTTAATATGTAAAACTTTTCATAATGATGCAAATCATTTTTTAAATCAGTCATCGCATCAAAATAATCAATAATATAAGTATAATTACCTAATATTACTTTTTCTCTTATCATAAATTTTACATACTTAATTTAATTAAAAATAAAAATCTACTATAAAAGTTTAAAGATTTGAATGTTATTTTTATATATAAATAGATAATACTAAGAAATGAAAACATTTTCAAATTACATTGATAATATAAAATTAATTGATGAAATTTGTTCTTATGAATATAGTGATGTAGTTCTTGAAGGAATATTAAAGAAAATAGCTAATTGGTTTGGTAATAAATCAAGAAATATATCTAATAAATTAAATAATTTTTATGATGAATTATATTATTTTCCAGATAATGTAATAAAGACATTTAATGGAACATTATCAATTGCAGCAGATGAAACTAATGATTCACAAGAAAATAAAGATATTATAAATAACATTATTAATGATAAACCAGAAAATATACCAGAAAAAGTTATAAATTATCTTAAAGAACATGAAAATGATAAAGATTTTTATAATTCAATACTTATTGCTTCATTATGTGTATTAGGTATAAATGTAGCAAATGAAAATAAAGATCAAAAATCAGTAGATACTATAAAATTATATTTTAATAAAATTAGTGATAAAATAAAGGAAGATACTAAAGATATTTTAAAAAAATCTACAAATAATCCAGATAATAATGATAATGATAATGATAATAATCCTTCAGAAGATCTTACTAAAAAAGTTGATGATGTAGTACAAAATGTAGTAGATGATAATCCAGATATAGATATTAATAAAGAAAAAGAAAGAGAATTAATAGAAACAATAACTTGGATGATTTTTTATAAATATAATAAAAATAATATGAATTCAGACGAAATTGAAGATAATGCCAAGAGACTTGCTAATATATTAATAAATGAATTAGAATTAGATGATGATTTAAAACAGAAATTTAATATAACTTCATTAGATGATTTAAAACAGAAAATTGAAGATTATAAAAACAATAAATAAAAAGTTGCAATTTTTGCAACTTTTTTTTGAATTTCTAGAAATACTTACTATATTATTAATGTAATTAATTTAGCTCTTTGAATGCCATTAAAAATACCTAAAAACCAATATTGAAATCGAGGTTATCTTGAAATAAGTTTAGCAGATTTCACATTTTTTGGAGGATAAACCAATGTAATAGATAAAATATATAATTAATTTTATTCTAATTTATTTAATCTTAAGAGTAAAAACTAACAAAGAGAGTTAAAGTTTTTCAAAACCTTTTTCAACGCTCTCGCAACAATAATTAAGGCGTAAGGTGTTTAAAAAACGAACAATACAGACTAGTCATCTGATATTGAAGCCTGAGTGACTTGGAAAGAAAAGATAATATAATATTTAATACGAATTATTTAATTTAATTATGAATATAAAAATGAGCACCTTTGAGTATCAGGTGCTCTTATTTTTTAATTATTTATTTTTAAATTCTATGTCATGTATATATATTGTTGTAAGATCATCTTCATCAAAGGTTATAAAAAAACTATCTATATAATCATTATCAAAAAATTTCTTTTTTATCTCTTTAATACAACTATGTAAAAAAGATGATGATTTTTCTTTTTTAAATTTTATATATAACCATTTATCATCATCTATAATAAATGTATAATCATCATCTTTATATAAAAATTCTCCATCAAAATAAGATTCTAGATCAAATAATAGTTTATCCATATTATCTGATTTTACATTTATATTTTTATTAAGATGTAATTTTTCTGTTATATATTGACTTAAATTATTCATCATTAAAATTTTTCTTTATACAATTAAAAATAATTTTATTTTTATTTAATTATATAACACAGTATTTATGAAAACAATTAATGAATATATTAGATTTTCAGTTAATAATATAAACTATAATATTATTGACGAAGCATTAGCTCTTGAATCAGAAGGATGGACAATGCAAGATGTTTATGAGACATTATTTATAACTGATATTTATGATAATGATCAATTAAATGAAGGTTGGATTGGTGATAAACTTAGAAAATTAGCTGGTGCGGCTGATACTGCAGAAGATAAAGCAAAAGAAACAATAAATAAAACAAAAGAAGGTATTAAAAATGCTAAAGATGCAGTTGTTGCAAAATTTGATGAATGGTCAAATGAAGCAAAAGAAGCATTCAATAATTTAAAGAAATGGGCCGGAAGTAAATGGGATAAAGTTAAAAAAGATATAACTGAAATAATTGGAAAAATTGAAGCAGCATTTAATAAAATAAAAGATACAATAAAAAATATTGTTGTTTCTATTGGTAAACTTAGTAAAGATATTGTTTTAACAACAGTAGGTCTTTTAATTTTATTAGTAAAACAAATAATAGCATTGATTGATAAAGGTTCAGATTTAGTTATGAAATTATTTAATGATGCAAAATTATTTGCTGGTAATGCAATATTTAATTTAGGTGCTGTTGCCGCTAAGAAAGCTGGTTTATCTCAAGAAGAATTAACAAATGTTTTAACTTTAACATTTTCTTATGCAAAATAATTTAAATATTATAAATATAAAAAAGAGCTCTTTTTAAAGAGCTCTTTTTTTATTTTTCTTCTCTACTATGTTTATTGTATTCTGATGAATGAAATTCTTCTTCAAAAGTATGTTTAGCACCAGGATTAATCATATAAGCCATTTTTGCCATTATATCTCTATTAAGAAGAACTGGTGTTGATTTCTTTCTATTATCAACAAGAGCAAAATCTACATTAAGTAATTTTCTTGAACCAATCTGAATACAAGGTACTATTACAGTAACTCTTTCTTCACGTACTTGTCCAACTATAGGGTTTGAAACCCCACTTTTCTTAAATCTATATGTTTTACCATTTATAACTGCTGATACTTTATCTCCAACTACTTCAACTGATTCACAACCAATTGTAGAAGCTTTAGCGCCATTACCTGTATCAAATTTAGCTTCAAGTTCAAATTCTGAATCATTATCCATAATAAACTTCATATTTTCAATATAACCAATTGATTTAGGTGCAAGTACAAGCTCATTAATATCATTGATTGCATCAAGAAGTATCTTACAGAAATTTTCTCCAATTACTTCAGAAATACCTTCTGTACCTGGAGAGCAGTTATATTCAAGAACAACATTATCTCCAATCTCTGGATTAGAACCTTTTACAAGAGGCATAATATCAACAGCACACCAAGGCATACCTGAAATCTTTGCTACATTTAATGCAATATCTTCTTGTTCTTTAGTAATTTCAACTTTTTCAGCTTCTGCACCAAGAGATACATTACTTCTGAAATCACCACCAAGTTTCTTTCTCTTCATACATGCAAGAATTGTTTGTTTTGTTCTGCTTGTAAGAACATGCACTCTGATATCACCACCATCAGCTTCTTCTTTCTTTTGAAGAAGTAATTCTCTTTCAGGGTCAATAGCAAATATTGCTTGAAGAATTGCAAGAATACCTTTACCTGTTGTCATGAATACACCTGTTCCACCATGACCATCAAGAATCTTTACAACATATTCTCTCTTTTCATCTTCTTCTTTATTTTCACCTACTTCTTTATAAATAAGTTTAAGTTTCTTCTGAAGAGATTCTTCACCTTTAGATACATCTTTTGAAGAAAGAAGACAGAATTTTGGTTGTGGAATATCATATCTTTTCATAAGAACAGCTGAAGCATATTTATTACTTGCTCTTTTAGCTGCTTGAATTGGATTAAGAACAAAAAGACCCCAATCTTGAAGTTCTTTAATACATTCCATACATTCTTCACTATCTTGTGCACCAAGACGTGCAATAACTATTGTATCTATATTTGATTGATCTGTTATAGTAAATTTCTCTTTAGAATCTTTAATTTCAATTTTCTTATCATCTGCACTATAATCAACTTCTTCAGAAACAAATGTTATAAGATTTACATCTGTATTTTTAAGTGCATCTTGAAGGTTTTTAAGAGTTTTATTTTTTGAAGCATCTCTTTCATTTGTAAAGAAGATAATATTCTTAAAGAAATATTCTTCATTTCTTTTTATTTTTTCAGCATTCTGTACAGTATCATTTTTTGCACCTAATTGTTCAGCTGCTTGATCAACTGCTTGGTCTTCTGAACCAGGTTTTTCTGGATTTTTTTCTGCACCAGTATTTTCTTCTGCTTCTAAAATAGATTCTACTTCATCTATTGATTTAATAAATTTTGATTCTAAAAGTTCAGTTAAAGTTTTCATATATATTTTATAAAAAATTTATCTATATAAAAATAAAAGATAAAAGAATAAATATCTATATTATATAAGAAATATATTTAAGATAATGAATGATAAATTCAAAGTTAAATGATTATTTATATAATATAGATAATTTAAGAAATATTGACCGTTATCAAATAGCTCATAAGATTACAAAAGAAACAGTTGCTGAACATTCTTTTTTTGTTGCTTCTTATATATTAAAACTTCATGATTATTATAATTTTAATTTAGAGAAGGCACTTACTATGGGTTTACTTCATGATTTTAGTGAAGTATTTATTAGTGATGTACCTCATCCAATTAAGATGGCTTTTCCTGATATAAATAAACAATTAGAAAAAGCTGAATATGATATGAATAGTAAATATATATCTAAGGATTTTGCTGATAATCTTGAAGAATTTAATAATCTTACGACTGTTGAAGGTAAAATTGTAAATGTAGCTGATATTCTTTCAGTTATATCATATTCTAAATATGAAATATCTCTTGGAAATTCTCAATATATGAAAGATGTTCTTAATAGAGGATTAATGAGAATTAAAGATGCTCTTGATTTAATTGAAGATAATATAAAACCAGAATATAAAACATTTGATATATTATCTGAAATTATTGATTTTTCAAAACGATAATTATATATTAGATTATATGGAGAAATATAGTCTATATAATCTATGTTTTAAAATATATTACAAATTAAATATATGAGTAAAAGAAAAGATCTTAAAAAGATTATGGTCATAGGTAGTGGTCCAATTGTAATTGGTCAAGCTGCCGAATTTGATTATGCTGGTACACAAGCATGTCTTGCACTTAAAGAAGAAGGATATGAAGTTATTCTTGTAAATTCTAATCCAGCAACAATTATGACAGATACTAATATTGCTGATAAGGTTTATATGGAACCTTTGACTTTTGATTATGTATCTAAAATTATTTATAAAGAACGTCCAGATGGTATTGTACCAGGTCTTGGTGGTCAGACAGGATTAAATCTTGTAACAGAACTTTCACAAAAAGGTGTTCTTGATGAATGTGGTGTAGAAGTTCTTGGTACATCATTTGAAAGTATAAATATTGCTGAAGACAGAGAAAAATTTAAAAACTTTTGTATTGATAATAATATTCCTGTAATTCCTTCGGAGATTGTACATGATATTCAAGGTGCTATTAATGCAGCATCTTCAATTGGATATCCTGTTGTTCTTCGTCCAGCATTCACTCTTGGTGGAACAGGTGGTGGATTTGCTTATAATGAAGATGAATTAAAGGAACATATGATAAATGCTCTTAATCTTTCACCTATTCATCAGGTACTTATAGAAAAGAGTGTAAAAGGTTATCGTGAGATTGAATTTGAAGTAATGAGAGATAACAATAACAATGCTATATGTATTTGTGGAATGGAAAATGTTGATCCTGTTGGAATTCATACAGGTGATTCAATTGTTGTTGCTCCATGTATAACAGTTTGTAAAAATGATTATGAAAGGTTAAAAAATGATGCTTTAAAGATTATTAAGAAATTACAAATTGCTGGTGGATGTAATGTACAGTTTGCTCTTTCTCAAGAAGATGAAGATAAATATTATATTATTGAAATTAATCCTCGTGTATCTCGTTCATCAGCTCTTGCATCAAAAGCATCTGGTTATCCTATTGCAAGAGTAACTGCTAAGATTGCTGTTGGTTATAATCTTAATGAAATAAATCTTGATGATCATACAGCATTGTTTGAACCTTGTCTTGATTATATAATTGCTAAATTCCCAAGATTTCCATTTGATAAATTTGAAGAAGCTAAAGATGAACTTTCAACTCAGATGAAAGCAACTGGTGAAGTTATGTCAATTGGTAAAACTCTTGAAGAAGCTTTCTTAAAGGGTCTTAGAAGTCTTGAAACAAAAACATATCATTTATATAATTCTAAATTTGATCATTTTAAGAAACAAGAACTTATTGAATATATTTCAACTGATGCATATGATAAGATTTTTGCTATAGCACAACTTCTTAGGATTGGTGTATCTGTAAAAGAAATATTTAATAAGACAATGATATGTGAAGATTTTTTAGTAGCATTTAGAAATATTGTTGAATTTGAAGAGAAGGTAGAACATTATGGCAAAGATGAAAATGCTGATTTTGGTGATATAATTTATAGAGCAAAGTTATTAGGTTTTTCTGATGAAGAAATAGCTCATCTTATAGATACAGATCCTTATGAAATTACTAAATATCGTTTAGATAATGGTTATGTACCAAAATATAGAATAGTTGATTGTTATTGTTATAGATATTCTATTGATATAAATGGTAAAGAATATGAACATAAGAGATCAATTCCTTATTTCTATTCAACATATAATGATCTTGTAGAAAATGAATCAGTAAGAAGTAATAAAAAGAAAATCATAGTTCTTGGTTCTGGTCCTATACGTATTGGTCAAGGTGTAGAATTTGACTATTCTACAGTACATGCAATATGGGCTATCAAGAATATGGGTTATGAAGCTATTATCATTAATAACAATCCTGAAACAGTTTCAACAGACTACACTATTTCTGATAAACTTTATTTTGAACCTCTTACTGTTGAGGATGTAATGAATGTAATTAATTTTGAAAAACCTGATGGAGTAATTGTATCTCTTGGTGGACAAACAGCAGTAAATCTTGCTAATCCTCTTTCTAAGTTCAATATTCCAATTATAGGTACTGGAATTGAAGCAATTAATAATGCTGAAGATAGAAAGATTTTTGAAAGCATTCTTGAAGAACTTAATATTCCTCAACCAAAAGCTATTGCTGTAACAAATATTGAAGATGGTTTAAAAGCTGCTAATGAAATTGGTTATCCAGTACTTGTTCGTCCAAGTTTTGTTCTTGGTGGTCGTGCAATGATGATTGTTGGTAATGATGATACTCTTAAGCATTATCTTGCTAATGCTGTTGCTCTTGATGAAAAATCTCCAGTTCTTATTGATAAATATATACAAGGTATTGAGTGTGAAGTAGATGCAATATGTGATGGAGAAACAGTACTTATTCCAGGTATAATGGAACATATTGAAAGAACTGGTGTTCATTCTGGAGACTCTATAAGTATATATCCTTCAGTTAAATTAACTGATATAAATAAACAAAGGATTATTGAATATACAAAGAAACTTGGTGTAAGAATTGGTATTAAAGGATTATTTAATATTCAATATATTGCTAATGGTGATGATATTTATGTTATTGAGGTAAATCCAAGAAGTTCTAGAACAATTCCATTCTTAAGTAAGTCTACTAATATTCCTATGGCAAAAATTGCTACAGAAATAATGTTAGGTAAGAAATTAGTTGATTATGGATATCCTGAATATATTCCTGAAAAGAATTCATATTTTATCAAAACTCCTGTATTTTCATTTAATAAACTTATAGGTGTTGAGTCATATTTGTCACCAGAGATGAAATCTACAGGTGAGGCGATAGGTATTGATAAAACTTTCACAAAAGCTCTCCAGAAGAGTTTGTGCGCCTCTGGATTAAAGATTAAAGACCATGGTACGATATTCGTAAGTGTATATGATGATGATCGTGAAGAAGTATTACCTATTATAAAGAGATTTTATGATTTAGGATTTAATATTGAATCTATAAATGGTACAGCTACTTTCTTAAAAGAACATGGTATACATACTAAGACTCTTAAGAATCTTTCATATTATGATCTTATTAGAAATGGACACTTTACATATATAATCAATAGGATTAATGTAAATCAGCATTCATCTCATCTTGATGATTATGGTATTCGTCACGTTGCTACTGAATGTAATGTACCAGTATTTACATGTCTTGATACAGTAAATGCACTTCTTGATGTTATTGAAGATATAACATTAAACGTTAATGATATTACTAAATTCAATTAATAAAAATTACTATATTAAATAAAATTAAAATAATTTATATAATATGAAGAGTTTACTTTTAACACTTGGACATAATTCATCCGCAATTTTTGTAGAAGATGGTAAAACACCTATTGGTTATGAAGAAGAAAGATTAACAGGTATTAAATCTGATTCACAGTTTCCTACTGATGCAATTCATGAAATTGCTAGAAATGTAGGTATTAAGAATATGAAAGGTTGTAAGATATTTATTTCACATTGGTTTGATTTTATTCCTAATGTAATACCTAATAAATATATTACTCAGACTGATATTGACAATCTTAAAGAAATTTCTGATGATATTACCTTTGTATCTCCAGAATTTACACATCATGATGCTCATGCTTATGCTGGTAAGAGTTTCTTTGATTATCATTTCTCAAAGTTAAATACTGATCCTTATTGTGATGTTTCTCTTAAACTTCAGCAGAATAAAGATATTTATGTTATTGTAGCTGATGGTTTTGGTAATAATGGTGAGGTTCTTTCAGTTTATAAAATTAATGATTATTTAAATAATAGATTTAGTAATCTTAATCTTGAACATAGAGTTTATGGATATAAGAATTCTATTGGTCTTATGTATCAGTATGCAACTTCTTATGTTGGTATGAAAGAAAATCAAGATGAGTATAAATTCCTTGGATATGAAGCTCATATTGATGAATATCTTAATAAATATAAGATTGATATTCTTGATGCATATATCAAAGAACTTGTAAATACTCTTTGGGAAGGATTTGAAAGAGATACTAATACTAATGTATATAAAAAGTGTGAATATTTAATTAATTTTGATTCACTTAAAGAAACTAAAGAATATTTCCATAATATCTTTAGAGAAGCATATGAGACAGTATGGAAAGCTGATGATAAAGCAAAATATTCAAAAGAAGATAATGAATTTATTCAGAGAAGTATTGTAGCATATTATCTTCAGCAGACAGTAGAACAATTCTTTGGTAAGGTTGTTGAAAAGTTTAATATACAGAATGTAGTTGTAGTTGGTGGTTCATTCTATAATGTAAAACTTAATAATTATATTTTTGAACATACTAATGGTGTATATTGTGCAATGCCTCTTGCAGGTGACCAAGGTGCTGCTATAGGTCTTTATTACTATTATACTGGTGAACAATTCAATTTTGAAACACTTTGTATTGGTAAGAGAAATTTCTATGGTGCTGAAAAGGTATTTAAGAAGAATTTCTATAGAGAAGCTACTGATGAACTTGCAAAAGAAATAGCAAGAAAGATTGCTGATGGATATATTGTAGATCTTGTACATGGTTCTATGGAATTTGGTCCTCGTGCTCTTATGCATACATCAAGTTTATTTATTCCTACAGTAGAGAATACTGCTCAGAATAATTCAAATAATCTTAGAAATGAAGTAATGCCTTGTGCGCCAGTTCTAACAAAAAAGAATGCTGAATTTTTATTTGGTAAAGAAAGTATTAATCGTGTTGTTGGTAGTGATGAATTTATGATTCTTACACATACTTATAAGAGAGGATATTCAGAACTTTATGGTGGTGTAATGCATAAGATTGTCCTTAAAGATGGTTATTCTGGTCGTCCACAAATTGTAAGAGAAGGAACATTTGAAGAGAAGATTCTTAAATATGTTGAAGAACTTGCAGATATTAAATGTCTTGTCAACACATCTTATAACAAGCATGGTACACCTATTCTTTATTCAATGAAGCAAATTAAAGATGACTACAATTTCCAAGTTGAACATTCACAAATGAATGGTTACAAGAAGTCTCCTTTACTTTATGTAGTTGAAGATTAATTTAAAAAAGCCTCTAAATTATTAGAGGCTATTTTTCTATATTAATATATATTAAATTATAGAATAGTTATGAATTGTCCAAAGGTTTTAGTATTTACAGGTGGTTGTTATTCAGGTAAAACAACTTCAATGCAAGTTATAAAAGAAATACTTGAAGAAAAAGGTAAAAATGTTATATTTCTTGATGAACTTATTCGTCGTCATAAGATAGGTTCTATTGATGAGATTCGTCGTGATCCTAATAAATATATGGAATTACAGAATGATATCATTAGAGGTAAAATGGATAGTGAAAAATATTCATATAAAAACTTTAATGAAAATACTGTTATTCTTGTTGATAGAAGTGTAACAGATTCATTGTTCTATTTAACATTTTATGTTGATAAGAATTCATTAGATATTGAACATCAAAAGCAATTTATAACTTTATTTAATGATTTAAATGATTATCTTGATACAGTATCAGATATATATACTTATATATTTGAATTTACTCCTTTAAAAGAAGTAATTGAAAATGATAATTTTAGACCACAAAATCTAAAAGATTTACAAAACATAGAATATAAAATGATTAAGAAATATAATCTTTTATATTTTCATAATCATAGTGGATATATGAGTATTGATTTAAATAATGTATCTAAAGATAATATGAAAGAATATTGGAAAAATTTACTTGATTGGATGAATATATGATATTTCCAGATATAGAATATTTACATTTAACTAATAATTGGAAAAGAATATTTGAAGATTTTAGTTATAAATGTGAAATATATAAAGATTATTATGAATGTTTAAACTATTCATATAAAATATCTCCAATGATTGATTATTGCATGAGTTATTTTACTAATCTATTTGATTTAGATAAAGCAAAAGCAATATATAATTGGTATAGAAATCATGATTCAAGAGATCATTCTATTGAAGAATATTTTGATGAATATAAAAGATGTACAGATGAAACTCATTTAGATTTTAATTCTAATTATGGGTTATATGCTTATTCTCCAGAAGGTCTTGATAAATGTATAAAACGTCTTGGAGAAAATAATGATACTCGTCAAGCAATGTTTTGTATAAATAACAATGAAGCAATGTCTGATAGAAGTATAGATAAACTTTGTACTAATACTGTTCAATTTTATATAAGAAGAAATAAATTAATTATGGTAGTACAAATGAGAGCAAGTAATATGATTACTCTTTTACCATATGATTCATTTATGTTTTGTTATTGGTATTTTTATGTATTTAACAAATTATATAATGAATATAATTTAAAAAATCTTGAACTTAATTATATTTATATTAATGTATCAAGTATTCATTACTATATAGATAATTTAGAAAAGATTAATAAGGATAATAAAGACGTTAAATTTATCAATGATTTATTTGATGATTATAAAGATCCTGATTTTATAAATATATTTGATAAAAAGATAAATGGACAATACAGTTGATATTTTAAATCAATTTAAAGAAAAGTATAAAAATGGTGAATTCAGATATATTAATGGAACTACAAAAACAGTAGAAATTCAAAATGCACATTTTATATGTGATAAAGATTATATTTTAAGAGAACCAAATTATGAATATGCTAGAAGAGAGATTGCATGGTATGATACAATGTCTTTATATGTAAAAGATATTCCTGATAAGATACCAGTAATTTGGCAGAATGTTTCTGATATAAATGGTAAGATTAATTCAAATTATGGTTGGTGTATTTATTCAGAAGAAAATGGTTCACAATATAAAAATTGTTTATATAATTTAATTCATGATACTTGTTCAAGACAAGCAGTAATGATATATACTAGACCATCAATGCATAATGATGCTAATAAAAACCATATGCATGATTTTATGTGTACATTTGCAACACAGTGTTTTTTAAACAAAGTTGAAGATGGTTATTCTTTAAAGTATATAGTTTATCAAAGAAGTAGTGATGCTGTATTTGGTTTTAATAATGATCATCTTTGGCATAAAGAAGTACAAAAAAGATTAGCTGATGATTTAGAGAAAGAATTTAATAAAATAAAAAATGAAAGTGATGAACATATCCATGTACATTGTGAACCAATAGAATTTAATTGTGGATCAATTCATGTTTATGAAAGACATTTTCAATATTTGGAGGATTAATTTATGAGAAATTTTGATTATCAATATCTTAGAATTGCTAAAATTTGGAGTGAGAATTCTTATTCAAGAAGAAATAAAGTAGGTGCTATTATAGTAAAAGATGGTATGATTATTTCTGATGGTTATAATGGTACACCAGCAGGATTTGATAATAATTGTGAAAATGAAGTAAAATGTGATGTTGATTGGGATGAACTTATTTCTGCATTAGATAATGGATCTTCTGTATGTGCTGCATATAATAGAGATTGTAATAAATGTCCTCATCATTATCTTGTTACAAAACCAGAAGTACTTCATGCAGAAGCTAATGCTATTACAAAAGTAGCAAAATCTACTAATTCTTCAGATGGAAGTACATTATATGTAACATTATCTCCTTGTATTGAATGTGCAAAACTTATTATTCAAGCAGGTATTAAAAGAGTTGTATATAATGATGTTTATAGAAATACTGACGGTCTTGAATTACTTAAGAAAGCAGGTATTGAATTAGTACAAATAAAAGATATAAATGATTAATTATGTTAAGTAAAAATGATTTAATATTTTTAGGAGCATCTATAATTATAGGAGCAGATGTAAATAGAAATGGTGTTCAATTTAGTACAAATAATAGTATATCAAAAGCTATTGAATTATCATCAAAATTATTTGATAATATATTTAAAGATGATAATAGTAAAGATGAAATGATTTTAGAATAATTCTATATTAATATAATGTAACGTTTACAAAAAGAAAGAATATGATGAAGAAAATTTTAAGTATTATTATCGCATTTGTAATGATGATTACACTTGCAAATGCTCAGACGGTTGAACATTCACGTCTTTTTGAAAACACTTATGTAACCCTTGTCGGTGGTGGTATTACAACCCAGCATACAGGTGGTCAGACTTTCTTCTGGGCCGGAGCACAGAATATCGTTAATGGTATTCGTCCTTTTGCAGGTCTTGAGATTGGAAAATATGTAACTCCTGTTGTTGGTTTTGGAATCGAAGGTCTTGCAATGTTTAATACTACTGGTTCAAATACTGTTGTTGATCAGTCAAATGTTGTAGGTAACTTGAAACTTAATCTTTCCAATTGGTTTGGAGGATATAAGGGAGAGCCTCGTAGAGTAGAGGTAGTTTTGGTTCCTGGACTTGGTTGGGGTCATGATTATGGTAATGTTTATAATGATAGAAATTATTTAACTTATAATATTGGCGCAGAATTAAATATTAATCTTGGCAAGGCTCGTGCTTGGCAAATTAATGTTAAACCTGTTGTAATGTGGAACAATTATAATAATGTTCTTACTCCTAGACGTGCCAATATGCAAGGTAGAATTCAGTTTGGTTTAACATATAAGTTCGGTTCAAGAAGTAAGAAGAGCCATAACTTTGTTCTTTGTCCTTATAGTGTAACTGCAGCTGATTATGAAGCAGCACATGCAAGAATTGCTGAACTTGAAGCAAGAGAACCTAAGACTGTTGAAAAGGTTGTAGAAAAGGTAGTTGAGAAGCAGGTTATTATTGAAAAGGTTGTTTCTCATGATCCTGCACTTCAAACAGTTATTACATTCAATATTGGAAGTACTAAGCTTTCAAGTGTTGAAAGAGCTAAGCTTGGTGTTCTTGCTAAGGTAGTTAGAGCTGATGAAAAAGTTTATCTTGTAGGTAGTGCTGATAGCGCTACTGGTACTGAAAAGAGAAATACAGAACTTGCAAATGGAAGAGCTAATACAGTTAAAGATATTCTTGTAAAGGAATATGGTATTAGTGAAGACAGAATATTTATCAGAACAGCTTTTGATACAAATTCAGATGCTGAAGCAAGTAGAGCTGTTGTTATTACTCTTGAATAAAATAATTTAATTTAAACGTTACAAAATTAAAGTCTCCTAAAATAAGGAGACTTTTTTTATTTTTAAATATATTAATAAGTAATTACTATATTAATATATAATATATTTTAAATATTATGGAACAAAAAAAAGTAGTACAAAAAGTTGTAAAGAAGTCAGTTAATAAAAATGAAAATAATTTATTAGATAAACTAAAAAAGAATTGGAAGAATATATTACTTATTCTTTTAATAATTTTTAGTATGAGTAAATGTACAAGTTCTTGTTCAAGAGGAAGAGAAATTAATAGACTTAATGTTCAAATTGAACAATTAGATTCTATAGTAGTTGCTAAAGGAATTGAATATGATAAACAAAGTATTGAATTACAAGGAGTAAAAACAAGTATAGATTCTTATAAAGGAATTGCTACTGGTAATCAAAAAGAACTTGTTGATAAAGTTACTTCATTAACAGAAGAAAATAGAAACTTAACAAATAAAGTTAATTCATTAAATAAAGAAAATAAAAAACTAAAAGAAAAAATTGATGAATTAGAAAAACAAAAAGAAGATATGAATTAATATCTTCTTTTTTTTATTTTTAAATATATGAATATACTTATAACAGGAAACAGAGGATTTATTGGTGGACATTTATCTAAATATTTAAAGGATAAAGGTCATAATATTATAGGTATAGATAGAAAAGATGGTAATGAAGTATTAGATATTAATGAAGATACTTTAAAAGATATTGATATTATAATCCATTTAGCAGCACAAACATCAGTTTGGAATACTAATATTGAATTAATAGAAAATGATAATATAAAATCTTTTATTCATATATTTAATTTATGTAAAAAACTTAATAAAAGATTTATATATGCAAGCAGTTCATGTTCGATAAATATAACATCGATGTATGGATTAAGTAAATATTTTGATGATTTATATTTTGAAATTTATAAATGGGATAAATGTATTGGATTAAGATTTCATAATGTATATGGTAAAGATTCAAGAGAAGATACATTATTAGGAATTTGTTTAAATAATTCAGAAATTACATTATATAATAATGGACTTAATTATAGACATTTTACTTATATAGATGATGTATGTAAAAGTATAGAAATGTCTTTTAATTTAAAATCTTGTATATATAATGTATTTAATCCTCAAGAAAATTCAGTATTAGAATTTGTCAATGAAGTTTTAAAATATAAAGATTTAAAAATTAATTTAATTGATTCTATAAGAGAACTTGATAAAGAAAAACAGCTTATAGATGATACTAAAATAAATTTAATAGAAAATAATTATAAAAATATAAAAATAGGCATAAATGAGATATTTAGGTAAATTTACTTCAGAAACTGAAATACAAAATGCATTAGATAATAATGAATTATTAAATCCTTATATTGCATTATATAATAATGCATTAAATATAGATATTAATACAAAAACACCACATGATTATTCTCAAGATTATTTAACATTTGTTATTTTATCTGGTTTAGGAGAGATTTCTCCACAATATGATGGAATTGAATTTTCTAAGGATAATGGAGAATCATGGCAAGATTGGACTATAAGTGGTGAACAAGGAGATAGAATTTTAGTAAGAGGAAATTTTAAAAATGGAAGTGCAACTAATGGATTTTTTAATATAGTAGATTCACATTTTTATGCAATTCCAGAAGATTTTACATATAATGTAGAAGGTAATATATTATCAATATATGATTCAGAAAATTTTAGAACATTAACTGAAATTGAAAATACTACTTTTGAAGGATTTTTTTTTAATTTAGATGGTTTAATTTCAGCAAAAAATCTTATATTACCATTAACAACTTTAACACAAGATTGTTATAAATTAATGTTTAAAGGTTGTGTAAATCTTACTACTGCGCCTGAACTTCCTGCTACTGTATTATCAAATGATTGTTATTTAGAAATGTTTGATGGTTGTGTAAATTTAAATTATATTAAATGTCTTGCTTTAAATATATCTACTAGTATTTATTTTGGTTTACAAGAATATAGTTCAGGTTCAGGTTCAGGTTCAGGTTCAGGTTCAGGTTCAGGTTCTGGTTCAGGTTCAGGTTCTGGTTCAGGTTCTGGATCAAGTTCTGAAACAGGTTCAATATCTAAAACATTTATTATAAATAATAATTTTGATGGTAATCCATATGACTTGTTTAATATACCATATTCATGGAATGTATATTATGAAAATGGTACACAATATATTAATGAATAAAGAAATATAATAATAATATATATATGGGAAAACATTTAGCTAAATTTAATACTAAGACAGAAATACAAAATGCTTTAAATAGTTTTACATTATTAAAACCTTATGTTGCGATATATAATAACAAAACTAATATTGATTATAATTCATTTAATATAAAGTATCGTAATTTTGATTTTGATTCTGTTATAAAAATAAATACAGAAAATGATACATCATATGCTATAACATTAACAAAACAAATAGTAAATAATATAGAAACAACAAATACATGGATTAATATAACATTAACTGATGTATTAGATAATAGTACTGATAATTGGACTCATTATCCAACTATTATAACTATACCAGATTCTGGTTCTGGTTCTGGATCTGGATCTGGTTCTGATTCTGACTCTGGTTCTGATTCTGACTCTGGTTCTGGATCTGGTTCTGGTTCTGGTTCTGGCTCTGGTTCTAGTTCTAATTTTGAAAAGATATTAGAAGTTAATTCAATGCTTATAAAAAATAATGAATTATATTTAAGATTAACTAATAATTTATATTATAAAGATAGTGCTAAATTATGTGCTAATGCATTTAAAATTAATTTAGATACTCAATTAGTAACACCAGTTATAATTAATGATTATAATGATAACTATTATATTGATAGTATTATATATTGTGAAACTGAGAATAATAATATAATAGCAAAATCATTAACATCTAATATAATTAATATATTAACTTCTAATACAAATGTAAGTGAAAAATATATACCAATAGAATCAACAATTATTGTTATTAATGATGAAGTAGCATATTATATAACAGATATTAAATTAAAGACTAATAATCTTTATTTACGATTAAATAATATTATATATGATAATAATTGTAATATAGATTTTAACGCATTTTCATTATATTTAACACATGGTTTAATAGAAAAAATTATATCTACAAATGAAATAAGTAATATTAATTCAGTAATTATAAAATATGATTGTATTTATGAAAGACCTGAAAATGTATTTAATGTAATTATAGATGCTAATGATGAATCAAATGAAGAAGCAAATGAATTAAATGGATATTATTGTGTAGATATTTTAAATCCAGAATATGGTGATGATGGTTGTATATATACATCTAAATATCAACTAAATAATTATATTAATGATAATATAACATATGTGGATAATGATAATATATCTATTAAACTTGCACAATATACATATAAATTATTAACTAGTGATGAGAATAATTATTATGTACCATTTGTTCAATCAAATGAAAATGTACTTACATATACTAATGATAATAATTATGTTTTAACTGAAGTAACAGGAGAATTACAAACAATAATTTATGGTATAAAAAATAATACATTATCACAAACAGAATTTAATGTTAATATATCAATATCTGATGACAATAATAATACATATAATATTGAAAAAATAGAATATGTTAGTGGAGATTGTGGTAAACTTATATTATATAAATATGTTAAGCCTGATATAGACTATGATTATTATAATCAGACTAATGGTTGGATAGATGGATATACATTAACTATTAACACTAACTCTGTATGGTCTTATTATGACGACAAAATAATTGGTTTATGTAAAATAGAAGAAGATAATAATGTACCAGACATTTTAGATAGTAAATATATAATGCAGCCATTAGCAAATAATACTGAATATCAAGGAATATATGTATTAAATACTACATTAGATGGATCTACAAATAATCCTTATGTTGTAGGAATAATTCCACAAATTAAAAATGTAAATACATCAAATAATATATCAATTGAAAATTTATCTATTTATAATGATGTTGTATATTATATAAAAGATGGAGTTGATGATTATGATTTATTTGGATCTAGATGTTATTATATGAAGAATAATAATATAACATATATTATATCTGAAAAATTATTATCAGAAAATTATTCTAATGTTTATTTTACTATAAATTCATCAGGTGTAATATCAAATGAAGGAAATTTATTATGTACAATATCATCTAATGGAGATAATGCTTATGTAAAGTTCAGTGAATTATATGAAGCAGTACATAATCCAAAAACTTTAGTTGATATAGATAGTTCTGATGGTTTATATCAAGCTATATATAATGGAGGTCATTTATATATAATTAGAAATCATACTACTACATCTGGTGTCGTACCAACTGGTGGTTATGTAGAAATAAGTACTGACTTTACATCATTACATGATATAACAAATTTAGATGTTAACTTTGAAACTATTGAAGAAGAAAATGAATTTATTACAAATTTAACATCATAATATATGAAATGTTGTATAATTGCCATAGCAAAAAAAGAAAATAAGTATATTCAAGAATGGGTTAATTATCATCTTAATTTAGGATTTGATAATATAATAATTTGTGATAATAATGATACAGGTGATGAAAAAATATCAGATGTAATTAATGATGATAAGGTAATTATTTTAAATTATTTTAACTTTAAAAATATACAACCAACTGCATATACAAAATGTTTTTTAAAATATAAAGATACATATGATTGGCTGGCATTTATAGATATAGATGAATTTATTATATTAGATAAAAAATACGATAATAATATAAAGAATTTTTTATCAGATAATATATTTAAAAATGCAGATATTATAAGATTATGTTATAAGTTTTTTACTGGTGGAAATAAGTTAGATGTTGAAAATAATGACTATTCTTTAATGAGTAGATTTACTGAAGAATTTGATACTATAGAAAATACATGGGGTAAATCAATTATTAAAAACACAATTAAATATATTCCTAATACTAGATTTTATGGGCACGGGTATGCAACTAATAAAAATAATGTAGCTTATTCGGCTGATGGAAATATATGTAAAAATGATTGGATTATTGTAAGTGAAGAACCTATATATGTTAATGCTTGGATAAATCATTATCCAACAAAAACAATTGGAGAATATGTAAGACAAAAATATTTTCGTGGTGGTCCAAATAATAACAACAATAAATATAAATCATTAAATTATTTTTTCAGATATAATAAAAAAACAGATAAATTATTTAAATATGGTATTAAATTAATTAATTCATATAAACAAGAAATAGAGAAGAAAAAAATCAAAACTAATAAACAAGAAATAGAGAAGAAAAAAATCAAAACTAAAATTAATACTTTAGTTATTTCTAATAATTTATTAATAAGTAAAGAGATTGATTAATTCAATCTCTTTTTTCTATATTAATATATATATATAATTTTTACTTTTATAAATATGATAAATAAAGAATTTATAAATAATTATTTAAATAATAATGAAATTACAAAATTACAATTAGGTTGTGGTATATTTACAATTAATAATTGGTTAAATACTGATAAAGATACATATAAAATAAATAATAATATAATATATTTAGATGTAACTAAACAATTTGAATTACCTGATAATTCATTTAATTATATATATTCTGAACATCTTTTTGAGCATTTAACATATTTTGAAGGTTTAAATATGCTAAAAGAATGTTATAGAATTTTAAAGCCTGGTGGAATAATTAGAATAGCTACACCAAATTTAGAATTTCTTATTGATTTATATTTTCATCCAGAGAAGGAGATAAATAAATTATATATAGAATTTGATGGTAAAAGAACAAATCAACCTAATGATGCAATATATGCTATAAGTCATTTTCATACTGATTGGGGTCATAAAATTATATATGATTATAAATCATTAAAAACTTTTTTAGAAAATGTTGGTTTTAAAAACATTATACAATGTGAAGTTAGTAAAAGCTCACATCCAGAATTAAATGACATTGAGCAACACCCAAAACATTTCAAAAGAATGGAAGTTAAATATGATTTTAATTCTTTACAAACAATGGTTTTAGAGGCTGAAAAATAAATCTCATTGAATAAAATCAATGAGGTTTTCTATTTTATAATAGTAATAGTAAATAGTTTAATTATGAGTACAGGTTTAGGAAAAACAACACCAGCTAAGAAAGAAAAAATTACAAAGATTTCTGATTTTGAAGAAACATGTATGTGGATGAGTTATCGATATGCAATAGGTAGACATACTATTGCTTCATCTATGCATGCTAATGATATTGCAACTCATTTTTTCTATCGTCTTTCAAATGATAGAAAGGAATTTACTGCATTTGATATAGCAAGAGAAATTGATAATATACTTAGATGGCAATTTAATTTATTTATTGAATATCCTAATAAAAATATAAATTATAGACCTTATGAAATTCTTATGGATTTCATTAAGAAATATAATATTAAAGATTTAGATGAATTCAATAAGTTTGATAGAATTGATTATGATTGTTCAACAAAAGAATTTAAAGTAAGATATGTTTCTTCTTATATTGACTCTTATCATTCATCTCCAATAGGTGATGAACAAAAAGAGATATATGATAAGAAAAGAAATTATAATACAATGGATCTTGAAGATTTACTTCATTGGCAAATGCTTTCTGCTTGTTTTGATGTTAAAAGACTTAAAGTAGTTAAGACATTATATGAAGGAAAAGAAGAAGAACATATTTGTTTTAAATCTTATTTCTTACAATATGGTCATACAACTGAAATTAGTAAAATTAATGGTGAACCTTATGAAGTAAATGACCTACATAATATTTGGTGGGATGAACACTGGATTCCTCTAGATAGATATTTAAGCGGTATTGAAGATGGCTATATTGCAGATGAATATATTACAGATGTAAGAGATATTACCGATGAAGAATGTAGACAATTTGAAGGATTTAATAAAGGAAAATAAATTACCTTTAATTAATGGTTTTGATGGAACAACAAGTAAAATAACTGATGATAAATGGCTAATTTGTATACATCAATTTGAACATTGTAAATACCAAGCTTCTGTTGGAGATGGAGCATGTTTAATATGTACAAATTATCCAGAATGTTTAAAAGAAGGATGTTTTATTGAAGAAAAATAATAAAATAATTATGATTAGATTAGTTGAATTTGATAATATAAATTTTCTTAAAGATAATCCTAGTTACATTAAAAGGGTTTATGAACACAGATATAAAGATACCAATTATGCAATTATTCAAGAAGGTAAAAATACTTGGGTAATATATATAATTGATGATAACCTTGGTGTATTTGAATTATTTGAAGGATATTGGACTAAAAAGAAAGCTATTGAAGAAATAGAGAGTGGAAATCTTAAAAGAAAGCTTTTTGAACAAAAAATTTTATATGATAAAATAGTTGAAGTATTATGAATATAGCATTAGTTGCCCATGATGGGCGTAAAAAAGAGTTAATGGAATGGGTAAAGTATAACTGGGAAACCCTTTCACAACATAATTTATTTGCAACAGGTACAACTGGAAAACTTGTTATACAGACTCTTACTGAATCACATTTAGATATGATTGGACTTGGTAATTATCCTGATTTTTATCCAAGTAAATTACATGATACATATTCAAATAAGGTAACTTGTTTATTAAGTGGTCCTCTTGGTGGTGATCAGCAAATTGGAGCAATGATAGCAGAAGGAAAAATTGATGTACTTATTTTCTTCTGTGATAATCTTATTATGCAAGGCCATCAAAATGATGTATCAGCACTTACAAGACTTGCATCTTTGTATAATATTGCATTTGCAACAAATCGTACAACTGCAGATATGATATTAACATCACCATTATTTAAAGATCCTAATTATAAAAGAATTCTTCCACAAGCAATCGAAAATTATAAAAATAGAAGTATATAATTATGTATGGAGAAAAACCAAACTATAATAGAAGGAAAATAAAAGAAAACTTATATAAATTAAAGTTTAGATTAGGTGAAGAATATGATGAAATAGACTTTACTGAAATAATTAATTGGTGTTCTAAGGTTATTGCTAAGTCAAAAGATTTAAATAAGAAACTTATAATTGATATTTGCTGTGAAGATGAAGATAGTGGAGGATGCGATTATCGTAAAGATGTTATTATGTTAATTCCTTTTTATGAAAGAGAAGAAACTGATACAGAATATAATAAACGTATTGCTGAAGAAGAAAAAGAATATAATGAGTATCTTCAAGTAAAGAAATTAGAAAGAGAGCAAAATGCAGAATATTTAAAAGACTTAGAAGAATACCGTAGAATAAAGAATAAATATCATTTTTAAAATATGAAAATATTAGTAACTGGAGCAAATGGACAATTAGGTAGATGTATTTATGATATTATGCATGAAACATTTACTTACAAAAATAATGAATATATTTTTGCTTCTCATTCAGAATTTGATATTACTGATATCGGAAGTATGGAAAAATATTTTTTCTATAATCCGGATATAAAATGTATTATCAATTGTGCTGCATATACTAATGTAGATGGTGCTGAAAAAGATCAATATACAGCATTTTATGTAAATTCAAGAGGTGTACAAAATCTTGTACAACTTTGTGAAAAATATGATATAATGTTATTCCATATTTCTACTGATTATGTATATAAAGACTATCAATCATTAGATAGTTTATGTAGTGAAGATTCAGAAATTGAACCAATTAATATCTATGGACAATCAAAAAGAGATGGAGAATTACATATAATTAATTCTAATTTAAAGAATTGGTATATTTTTAGAACATCTTGGTTATATTCTGAATATCCTGGAAATTTCTTTACAAAGATTTTAGAAAAAGCAAAAAATAGTTATTCATTAGGTGTTGTTACAGATGAAGTTGGATGTCCTACTTATGCAAAAGATTTAGCATCAATGTTAATATGCATTATAGAACATGAATATTATAAAACAATATTAGAAAGTGGTATTTATAATTATAGTGGTCTTGGTTTTACTTCAAGATATGATTTTGCTTCTTCAATAATTGCAGCTGGATATAATATTAAAGTTAATGATAAAAAAATTGGAATTCATATACCAATCTATCCTATAAAACAAAAAGATTTAAATTTACCAGCTAAAAGATCACAATTTGTTGTTTTAAATAATCAAAAAATTTCAAAAATACCTGTTTTTAGAGATAATTGGATATTTGATTTACAATCATGTATAAATAATTATGAAAAGAAATTAAATAAAGAAAATAATGATTATAGAATAATGTATGGAAAAGACTTATATTGAACCATTTAGAATTACAAATGAAGTATTTAATGATGTAAGAGGTGGATTTTCTCCATTTAATTTTGCTAAAGATTTTAGTGATTTTAATATATATCAATTAAATACAGTTACTACAAAAGAACCATATACATTTAGAGGTATGCATTGGCAAGAGCCTCCTTATGCACAGGGTAAACTTATTCGTTGTACACTTGGAAAGATAATTGATTTTGCTGTAGATATTAGATGTGGAAGTCCTAATTTTGGTAAAAGTTATGGTTTTGTACTTTCAAATCCACAAGAATGGGTATTTATTCCAAGATGTTTTGCTCATGGTTATTTAACTCTTCCTCATAATCTTGGAAATACTTATCCAACAACTGTTGAGTATCTTGTTGATAATCATTATAATCCTCAAAGTGAAAGAGGAATGTTTATGACTAAAGAGATTAATGATTGTATAAATGCAGAACTTCCAAATGGTATAACAAATATAATTTTTAATGAACGTGACCTTAATTGGCCTACAATAAGTGAAATAGAAACAAATTTTAGATATGAACCAGAAGAACAATAATAATGAAGAAAATATTTTAGATGTTGATAAATTATATAATATAGCATCTAGATTAAAAGAAGCACAAAGTAATAGAATAAGTGCAAAAAATATACTTGCAAAGAATCCAAGTTCTACAATTAATAAAAGATATATTGATGCTAAAGAAGAATATGGAAAAGCTTTAAATGATTTTAATAACTTTGTTAATAATTATATTGAAATTAATCCTGATGGTATTAATCAAATAATATTTAATAAAGATGTAAATGATGAAACTGTTATTAGAATAATTAAAAAGGTTAAAGAAGAATTAGAAAAAATAGTTAAAAAAGAATTAGAAAAATAAAAGGAGAGAATTAATTCTCTCCTTTTTTGTCATTTTCTTGTCCCATTGGTGGAGTATCTACTTCTGTATTAGGAATGCCATTTAATGCATGTTGATAATCATAAGATACTTTATTAAATAAGTTAAAGTTTGTAATAAAATGTTCAATTATCTTAGTAAATAAATAAATATAATCTACACTAATTGCTTCATCTCTTTTTACATCTTCATCAAAGAAATCTACAAACTTTTTAATTTTAAACTTAGGATTTTCTGCTAAAAATTTTTCAACATCATCTTTTTGAACAAGTTTTCTTTGTCCACATATAGTTATAAAATTTAACATTGGTTTTAAATATTCTTTATCATTTTTAAACCATACATCAAATTTATAAGCGAAATTATCTACATCAAGACATTCTTTTATATATTCTTTAATATTCTTCATAATTAAATACTATAATATCCTTTTAAATTTTCTACAGATTTTATTGTAATTTCATTACTCTTTAATTGAGATATTAAACGTTTATCTTTTATTAAGATATCACTGTTTATTTCTTTTAATGCAGATACAATATCACCATAATTAATAACATATTTATAAACAGTTAAATCTTCAAATAAAAATACTACAGGAACATCTTTTGCATTTTCATCAGTATATGTAATACCAATCAATGTACAAGATTCTGTTAATTCATCAGTTTTAAATACTGATGTCAACCATGTATATTTATCATTTATTTCTCCATGTTCAGGATGAGTTTTTAGATCTTCTTTTACTTTATAAAAACCAACCTTTTGATTATCATCATTTTGAGAATTAGATATAATCTTTTTTAAGATTTTTGTATTTTCAACAGGTTTAATAATTACATTATCAGAAGTAAACTTATTTATATACTTAACTTTTTCTTTTTCATTATAATCAGAAGAAGTTGCATCATATTCCTTCTTATTTGATTTACCTGTTAACCATTCCCAAAAACCTTTAAACCAATCACTTATAACTCCTTCTTCAACTAATTGTTCTTGAATGTATTCATTTAAATGTTTCATATATTATATATTAATATTTCTTTATTTTCTTGTGATGTTTTAAATTTAAGTTTATTTAAATTTCCTTTTAATTTTGGATGTAAATTTTTTGCAGTAAAACCTTTTATATTACTATTTTCTTTTTTACATATATCAATATATTGTTTTAATATTGTTTCATTTACTTCTGTTGGATTATCTACAATAAGATTAGATTCAATATCTACAATATGTCTATAATTTTCTATATATGTAGAAGTATTATCAACCATTAATAAAGCAATAGAATAAGTTCTTTTTCCATCCTCATCTTGAGAAAAAAATGTATAAACTAATGGATCTATTGGATTATTATTTATATCAACTAATAACTTTTTTTGGTTATTTATAATATTTGTAGCAACAACATATCCTAATTTATTATGTTTCCATTCATTTAAAGTATCATTATCAATTTCACTGAATTTTACTGGTTCTTTTGCAAATTTTATAGTTTTAGTATTAACTTCATACATTTCAACATTATTACCATTTAATCTTGATTGTTGACTTTTAAATACCTTTTTAAAAAATGCTTTAAACCAATCTAATAAACCCTCATTTAAATATTTATTTTCAGCAAAATTATAATAATATTCTTTAATTTGTTTCATATAATATTTTATATAATAATCTATATAAAAATAAAATTAAATATTATTACATTTCTATATTAAAATAGAAATATATCTATTTATATGCATGAATCTTATTCATACTGATTTTGAAATTCTAGAACAAGAACCTGGTTTAAAAGGCATATATAAAGCAGCAGAATATCCTGGAAGAATATGTTATGGTAGTACTGATAAAATAACTGAAGATAGTGCACAACCATTTGTAGAAAATACTTTAATGAAATCAGATCATGGTGCACCTCTTGAGCATGCTGCAGTTTATCTTAAATGTCCAGAAAATGTATATCAAAAATATGTAAATAATAAATATTCAAGAACTAATTATCATAAAACAGAAAATAATAATGGTCCTATTACTTGGTTAGATACTGAATCAAGATTTGGTTATTTAAGTGATACTGTTGAATATTATGTATCAACAAATCTTAGAGTTCTTTATGATAATAAATGGTTAGATGATTTAAAATATATTTGTGAATTAACACAGTATCATACAAGAAGAGTTACAGTTAAATTTACTTGTGATATTGGAGTAAGTAGAGAATATAATCGTCATCGTAATGATTCACCTAATGAAGAAAGTACAAGATATTGTAATTATTCTAAAGATAAGTTCGGTGGTTCAATAAATATTATAGAGCCTTGTTGGTTATATGATAGACATGATGAACTTCAGAAGAAAGTAGATACTCTTGATTTTATTACTTATATTAAATGGATTGCTGCCGGTCAAGATGAATTATTTAATGATATTGATTATTGGCTTTTTGGATCACTTTCCTCAGAATGGTGTTACATGAATCTTGTAAATAAATGTGGATGGAAACAACAACAAGCAAGAACTAAACTTGAACTTGATACAAAGACTACATTAGTACATACAGCATTTGTAGATGATTGGGTGCACTTCTTTAATTTACGAGCCCTTGGTACTACTGGTGCACCTCATCCACAAGCTAAAGAATTAGCAGAACCACTTTTGGAAGAATTTATAAATAGAGGATATTTAAATAATGAACTTAAAAACAGACTTGGTAAAAAACAACGAGAATACAATAGTTAAATTTAATTTTATTACAATAATATTAATTTTTATTGTATTATGTCTTGAAACTACTTTATTCTTATCTGTACCTCTTGGTATTATATTTACAGTAATTTCATTAGGTTATATAATATTTATAATTATAGTAAAAGATAAATTATTGAAAATAAATAAAGAAAAAGGAGATGAAAAACTTTCTTGATGGATTAATGAAAATGTTTGTAATGATAGGAATGTTTATATTTCTAATTTTAGGCACAATAATTATGTTTTGGCCATTCATTGCAACTATATTAATATTCTGCGTATTATTTTGGATATTTCTTCCAGTTATTGGATGGATATTATTTAGTATATTAACACTTGCAATATTACTATATATAATATTAAATATCTTTTTTAATTAATGAATTTTTTAAATAAGAATTTCTATTTTATAGTAAGTGATAAAAAATATATTAATTTTTAAACAATTTTAGTTATGAGTAATTCTATTTTTGACCTTTTAGGTATTGATTTAAATGCTACACTTGAAAAGCTTGTTGATTTAAAAGATGAATTAACAAATATTTATAATAATAAGGTAGATGAAATAAAGGAAAGTATTAAGAAATATGATCTTGATACAGAAGAAGGTTATGAAGCTTTTATTAAGGAAGCTGCAAATATTAGAACTGAACTTGTTAAGAGTGATTCAATATTTTCAGATAAACTTATTGATTTACTTGATTCTGCTGTAGAAAGAGCTATGAAGAATCATTCAGAAAAAATGGCAAATAAAAATCTTTCTAAGGTTAAAGAAAATAAAGTAAATGATCTTGTAGATGCTGAGGTTAATCGTAGTAAGAATGAAAATCATAAAAAGATTAATACAGGTAAGGGTGTTACTGAAAATGTAAATGAAGATGAAATTGATTGGCCATCTAATAAACTTACTATTAAGCAGAAAAAGAATATTATTAAACTTGTTGATGAATATATGAATACCATGGTTTTACCTTATATCAATGATGATATTGATGAAGATACTGTACATGATATGGCAAGTGGATTATTTGAATTCGCCGCTTGGATTCTTACAAAAGAAGAAGACTAAAGCGTTAATATATATTAAATTTTATAAATAAATTAAAAAACAAAAAAGTATGAAGAAATTATTTGTAATTTTGGCAAGCATTCTTCTTATGATTGGAGTAAGTTCTTGCAATTCATGTACAAATCGTTCAACAGAACCTGTTTTTGCTGATGTTGAAACCGTAGATTCTCTTTATGTAGAGCATACTGTTGCAGTAGATAGACAGGCAATGTTTGCTAAGGGCATTGATAATGATTACAGATGGTATGAAACAAATATTCGTCTTGTAAATTTCCTTGATGAGGAATATGCAGGTATTGACGAAGTTGTTAATGTATTCCAAACTGTAGAAAGTAGAGATGAACATAGTTTTGATACTGTTGTTTATAAGTTCCAGCACACAGCTGAAGGAACAGTAGAAGGTTCTACACCTGGTTTCTGGGTTGAAGATTATCCTCTTAACAATGAACAGATTATTGTAACATTTGCACAAGCTCTTGAGAAGGTAAATGAAGTTAATCTTCCTAAGCCACATTCAAGATATGCTGTTCTTAGAAAGCAGGTTGGTCCTGTAGATGCAAATCCTCAGTGGATTTTTGGAAATGTAAGAGCACAGCTTTATGTTGATGCAGTTACTGGTGAAGTTTCAACAGAAAATCCTGCATTTAAGGGACTTAATCTTGGTACACCTCTTGGAGAATGGCCTTAATAGTTAAATATTAAATTCGTATGGTTAATTTACAGAACACTCGCCTAGATTTTTATATGAGTATAAAAGTTGATAATGGAGAAATAATAGGAGTGAAAAACCTTCAGTAGAAATCTGACGTTAAAATTTTACGATAAAATAAAGAGAACCAATTATTTGGTTCTCTTTTTTTATTACATTACGCCAAGAACATTTGGTAATTTACCAGCAAGAGGATTTGCAACATTTAAAGTTCCTCCTGGATTAACAACAGCTGTTTGTGTTACTGGTGAACCTGTTGTAAGAATATTTCCATATATACACATTGATTTTACATATTGATCTATAATATCAGCAATTCTTTCTGCAAGCGCATCTGATACCATATCATCAAATTTTTCAGCAAAATCAGAACACATTTCTTTTGTTTTATCTGTCATTTCTACAAATGTACCTCTCATACATATTTCAATTGCTGGAGGTATTATTTGAGAAAATGTATTTTTTAAATCATCTTTTAATTGTGAAGGATTTAACATATTACTTCTATATTATATTATATATAAAAATAATTTTTAATATTGAATTTATGATTCTTTATATAGTATTTTCATGTAATAAAAAAAGTAATGATTATTATGACAATGATAGAACAGTTGAATATATTTCTCAAGATAAACAAAAAGCAATTGATTTTTTAAATTCAGAAAGAGAAAGATATTTTAATACTTGTATTGGAGAAATTACAAGAGATGAAAAATATCATTTTTGTTTATGTGATTGTTATAATTGGGATTATGAATATTGGATAGAAAAATTTACAACAGATATTAATATTAGAAAATGGTTATTAGAAAAAAATAATAGTGAACTTTGAATTTTAAAATAATAATACTATATTATAATTGGTTGCCGATTGACCATAATAATCGGTGGTGGTGGACCTTCAAGAAAATATCTTGATTGTAAAGTTAAATAAATTTATTAGTTTACAAAATGAAGACACAGACTTACACAAAAATTAACACACTTTACAAGAGGTATCAGAACCTTGGTAAGGTAGAACTTCCTAACAAGGCTTGGATGGCTTTCCAGAACAAGATTATCATTGGTGATTTCTCTGATGATTATATGGAATATATCAAGGGTCTAAAGTTCGACTGTTTCTCTAAGATTGACGGTACTAATTCTAAGATTGTTTATCTTCCTTCTACTGGTGAATGTTTCGCTGGTGGTAAGACTGATAATGCTGATATTGTCGGTACTGGTCAGAAAGCTATGCTTGATGATATTATTGCTCGTATCAAGCCTATTCTTGCAGAGCTTTTCCCTCCTGAGTGTGCAAAGTTCGCTCCTAAGATGAATGACAAGAATCAGCCTATTATGTATGAATTTGATAGTGCAGAGGGTTACTATCCTGATTCTCCTATTGAAAAGCCTACATCAGCAGATGTATATGTTGTAGAATATGAGGAAGTTCCTATCTACATCTATGGAGAGTTCTTCGGTAAGAAGATTCAGGCTGGTGGAAACTATGATAAGGATAAGAACCGTTTCTCTATCTTTGACATTTGTATGCAAGGTTGGTGGGTTCCTATTGACATGCTCAATGACTATGCTACAAAGCTTGGTCTTGATGTAGCTCCTTACATTGGTCAGATGACTATTGAGGAAGCTGAAAAGATGGTTATGAATGGATTCAAGACTCGTGTACCAAATGTATCTAATCCTGATTATCTTGAGGAAGGTATTGTAGCTCGTCCTATTGTTCCTATCAAGGATCCTCGTGGACGCCGTATCATTGTCAAGATTAAGACTTGTGACTACAATGATCTTAAGGTTGCTGTTGATAAGGTTGGTGAGGATGAGTATAAGAAGTTCAAGAAGTGGTATGAGGATAATAGGGAGATGATTGAGAATTCAGTCAAAAAGTAAAGATATAAAATTAAAATGGGTTAAACAAAAATAGGGATGTTGTGAAATATCCCTATTTTATTTTCTATATTAAATTATAAATAGGTAATTAAATATGATTTATATTTTTATATTAATGTTATTTTGTCATATTATTGATGACTTTGTATTACAACCAGTTTGTTTAAGTAATTTAAAACAAAAACACTGGTGGGATGAACATTGTTATGGAAAACAATATAAGAATGATTATAAAATGGCATTACTCATTCATTCTTTAAGTTGGAGTATAATGATACATCTACCATTAATGTATAATATGTTCTATATGTTTCCTGAAATATTGATATTATTAAGCATTATTATAAACGCAATAATTCATTATATTGTTGATGATTTAAAGGCAAACAAATATAAAATTAATTTAATTATTGATCAAAGTATACATTTTGTACAAATTATTTTAACATTTATTTTATTCTTTATAATTTTATGAATGAAGATACTATAAATATATTAGAAGAATATAAAAAGTCTTTATTAGATGAACTTCAAGTATATGTAGATTTAGTAGCTAAATCAGCTAAATGGCGTCTTGATTTTTGGAAGAAACATAAGAAAGATCTTGAAGGTGTTCAACAATATGATCTTGTATCAACATTTGATTTGCCAGCATACTATGCATATGGTAATGCAAAAGATATTGTAAAAGAAAAGTTTAATGAAATATTAAGTAAATATGAAAGTACAGATTAGACAAAGTTGTTTTGAAACAAATAGTAGCAGTATGCATGCTATTGTTATTACAAAGAATAAACCAGAAAATATTTATACTGGATATGCATGCGAATTTAAAGTAGGAGAATTCGGATGGGAACATAGAAGATATATGGATTTCATGGATAAAGCTTCATATCTTTGGACTATTATTGTAAATAGTTGTTTAAAGACTGTTTATGAAGGTACTTTTTATACATCTAATTATGATGGTAAAGAATATGAAAAGTATCATTATGAATTAGATACTGAGAATGAAGATTATAAGAAAATAAAGAAAGCGATTACAGATACTCTTATTAGTGTTGGATTTGAAGATGATGGTTGGAGTATTAGGTTTCAAGAAGAATTTACTAAAACAGATTGGGGATTAGAAACTGGTTATGTTGATCATACTCCTGGTCTTGGTTTTGTAAAAGAAATTGTTTTTAATAGAGATAGACTAATTAGATTTCTTTTTAATCCTACTTCATTTATTGAAACATGGAATGACAATGAATGGGAACTTGATCCAAGAATTGAAGAAGAGCTTGAAAAGAAATATTGGGATGAAGAAAAACAAGATTATAAAGATGGATATTGGGAAGCAGAAGATTGGGCATATTTTAGAATGCCTCGTGAAGAAGATATTGAATGGAAATATTTAAAAGGAAATTAATATGAAAATACAAATTAGACGAAACGTTTTTGAGACAAATTCAAGTCATGAACATTCTATTTCAATTGTCAAAGAGGATGATTGGGTAAAGTGGCTTAATGGTGAAATTCTTGGTAGAGTTGTAAAGAAGAAAAGAGAAGCTGGATGGGGTAATTTTGATAGTGAAATTTTTGAGTGGGAATTTTCTTCAGACTTTGATAGATGTAAAAGAGATAATGAAATTCTTATAAATGAAATTAAAAATAAAGGTCTTGCTAAGCAAGAAGAATATAAGAATGAGTGTCTTAATCATAAGAAGCTTGTTGAAAGGGAATTAACTCCTAAAGAATTTGAGGCTTTATCAGATAAAGAACAAGACAAGTATGAAGATGACCTTTATATGGATAGACTTTATACATTTGATGAAGATGATTATAATTATTGGAAAGATATTTATAATAATATGTCTTTAGATAATCCTAGTAGTCTTCAATATGTTTCAAGAGTTCTTGATGGTTTTTGGATTACTTATGATCAATATAAAGAAGATTGGCTTGATATAGATTGTGTATCTCCTTGGGACCATAAGAATGAAAATCTTGGTGTACATGTATTTGGTAAATATTTTCACAGTTAAAGATTATGATTGGTAAAATTTTAATAATATTACTTTTTATACTTCTATATATAGTCATTTCATGTGGGCTATGTTATACAGTAATTGGAGTGCATAATCCTATACATAAATTTAATACTGAAAAAGATCCTTGGGATGATAGTAAATCTATATTGATTTGTAATACAGATGATAAATTTTCATTTTTCTTACTATTTCTTATTTGGCCATTATTAGTATTATTTTATTGGATTCCGCTTGGTATATATCATATATTTAAATTCCTGATTGAATTTTTAGCTTGGTCTATTGCAAAATTATTTAAGCTTTAATATGAAAATTAATTTAAGAAAGGGTTTATTTGAAACATCATCATCAAGTGAAGATTCATTAAGTGTATATCAAGATATGAAACTTTATATACTTCCTAAGGATGTATATAATAGATTTATTAATGGTGAAGTATATATAAGATTTGGTGAAAATATCAGACCAGATTGGAGTGATGATGAAAATGTCATTGAAGAAGCAAATAAAGAACCTATTAAGAAGTATAATCTTGTTGGTAGGAATTCAGGATATAAGTTTTCTGTCGGACATTTATATTATTACTTTGATAAATTTTATATAGATTATGAATCATATATAGGAGAATTATATTATCATTTTTCAGACTATCAATTATTTAATTATGAAGATGGAGATAATATGATTTTTGGATTTTATGCATATACAGAAGATTAATTATGATACCACCATATAAAATATATAGCGACGGAAGCATAGAATCTGATGGATATATGTTTCGAGATAAGTATGAATTTTGTAATTATTGCGATTATAAAGAAGCTTGTGATGATTATTGGAGACACCAAGAAGAAATGGAACAAGAAGAAAGAGAATATAGATTACAAGAATTAGATAGACTTTTAGTAGAATTATAAAAAAATATTTATATGAAAACACAAATTAGAAAAGGAGCATTTGAAACTAATAGTAGTTCTACACATGCTATTAATATTTTTAGAGGATATGATGAAAAAAATATTCCAGAAAGTATAGTTGTAAAACCAGGAGAATTTGGATGGGAATGTGATACTTATTATGATTATGATAGTAAGCTTTCTTATCTTTATACTTGGTGTCTTAGTGTAATGAGTATAGATGAAGCTGAATATAAAATTAAAGAAGCACTTACAAATCTTGGTGTTAAAGAAGTAGAATTTGAAGAATGTAGTGGTTGGTATGAAGAAGGATATATTGACCATTCTGAAGATTTATATAGAGGAGATCTTGATAAAATATTTGAAAATTACTTTGCTGATTTTATATTTGGAAATTCTTCATATATAGAGACAGGTAATGATAATGATGATATTGATGTATGTGAAGATTATAGAGCAGACTTCAGCATATATAAGAGTAATTAATTATGAAACAAAATATATATTATAATATTGAAAATATTTCTCCTTCATCTATATGTAATAAAGAAATTTATTTCTATATTAATAAAGAGGTTTGGTGTGATAAATATAAAAATTATATTATAAAAGTTTTATATGAAACACCAGTTTATTTAATAATTGATAGAAATAAAGGAGAAAAATTATTAATATTAGTAATTACTAATGTATCAGAATTTAAAGAAAATTTTAAATTAATTGAAACTTCAATCAATTATGAAAAAAGAACTAATAGTTAGAAGAAATATATATAATGGTAAAGAACATAAATTAATATGGTCTGGTACAGGTAAATTATATGAATTCAAACCAGCAGAAGAATGGATGCCTGTTTATCTTAATTATTGGAATGATGAAGAACATGGTACAAGAACTATTGAATCTTTAGATAGTGATGGATTTGGATTTCCTCTTTGTGTTGGTGATATTGTAGATGATATGGAAGTTGCTGCAATATTAGAAGTAGATGATAAAATATGTGTAATGTTTAAATAAAAATTAATTAAGTTATGAGTACATTTGAAATTTTGTTTTTAATTTTAGTAACAATTTTTGTAGGTTCAAGTCTTTATTTTGCTATTACTGGTAGAATTAGGATGATTGCTGCTGAAGCAAAAGATGATGAAAGGTATATAAATCAAACTCAGTGGGAAGATCAGATTAAAGTTCTTACAGTTAGAATGGGTGAAATAACTTCAGAAAATCAACGTCTTAATGGTGTTGTAAGAGAGTGGATGAATGCAGCTAATACATATAAAGTTGAAATTGATAAACTTAATAAGTCATTAGAAGAGTGGCAAAAACAATCTGAAGAATATAAAGCAAAATATTTTGAAGTTGATAAAGAACTAAAGAAATTTACAACAGCAAAAGGTAATGAATAATTTAAATTCCAGAAATATTGAATTTCTGGAATTTTTTTCTATATTTATATTGTAATTTAAAAAACAAACATTATGAGTCATTACAATTTCAAATTCGGTCAGTACATTGTTAAGAAAATGCGTCCGGTTAATGACATTACTCCTATTCCTATGATGGGAATGTTTATGTATTCTCGTAGTGATACTCCTATTTATGGTGTGTTCCGTGTTGATCCTTATATCAGAGGAGACTATGAAGCTCCATTTGAATACAAAGTTATTCTTACTCCTGTTGGTAAGTCTGCTGAAATTTTTCTTGATGATGATTTTTATACTTCTGATTTGAGAGATATCAAGGATGAAATGATTTTTGATGATATGAATCTGGCTGAGAAGTTTGTTGAAGAATTTTTGATTGATTAAATTATGTATATTCTTTTTACACCAGAAATGAATATTGATAATATTCTTGGTGCTCTTCATAATAAGGGTCTTAAAGATAGTCATTATGGTCCAGATAAAGAGCATGCAATTGGTGTATGTACTACATTTGTTACAAAACACTATACTTTCTTGTGTGAACCAATGCTTTCTAAGAATCCACATGTTAGTTGGATTCATTGTAGAAAGAAATATGAAACTGAAGAAGAATTTATTAATGCTGTGAATAATGAAACCTTCTAAAAGAAGAATATATCATCATGAAGGTCATTGCTGTGACTGTTTATGGGGACCAATATATGATTGTTATAATAAAACAAGAAATTGGTGTTCGGAACATAAAAGGGAAATAGAAGATCCCCAAACTGAAAGATGTAATCAATTTTATAGAGCTGATTGTAAAAGAAATAAGAAGTAATATGTCTACTAAGATAGAAGAAATAATGGATAAGAAGCTTCTCGATGAAATGATTGAGAAGAAGTATGTTAATGTTCAGAAGCTTGACACTGGAGATCCTACTACTGATCTTTGGCTGCTTAATTATTCTAAGTCTTGTCAGATTGAACATGTTTGGAATGAAGTAACTACTCAGTGCCGTGGCCTTATCATTAATATGTTTGGAACTATCAAGGCTCGTCCTTTTGTTAAGTTCTATAACTATGAAGAGCTTGAAGGTCTTGGTATTACTGTTCCTAATCTTCCATTTGATGCTTATGAGAAGATGGATGGTTCACTTGGTATTATGTACTGGGTGAATGATGTACCTTATCTTGCAACTCGTGGTTCATTCAACTCAGAACAGTGTAAGCATGGTACTGAACTCCTTCATACTAAGTATAAGGATATGTGGGACCGTTTTGACAGAAATAAAACCTATCTTTTTGAAATCATTTATCCTGAGGATAAGCATTGTATTGTCTATGGTCCTGAGGTTGATGACATATTCCTTCTTGCAGTAATTGATACTGATACTGGAGAAGAGACTGATTCTATTGATAACTATCGTGATGTATTGTCTGTAACAAAGCATTATGATGGTATTAAGGATTGGAAGAATATTCGTGAACAGTTTGATGGTGATAACCGTGAAGGATTTGTTATCCGTTTCTCCAATGGATTTAGAATGAAGCTTAAGTATGAACAGTACTTTAAGATTCATTTCCTTAGGTCTATGCTTTCTAAGAAGTATATTCTTGAGTGTCTTGCTGATGATAAGATTTCTAATATAGAAGATTATATTGGTCAGCTTGATGAAGAGAACCAGATTTATTACCGTGCTAAGATGCAGGAAATAAAGGATAGATATACAGAAATTGAGAATAAGATGCTTGATATGTATATCTCTCCTGAGTGTTTTAAGACTCAGAAGGAATATGCTGAATGGGTATTTGGAAATCCTGCTCATAAGGGATTTACTGGTATGATGTTCTCTAAGGCAAAGGGTGCAGATTATTCTAAGATAATTTGGAAAATGATTAGAGAAGAAATTCGTGAAGAAAATAGAAATGAATTAAATTCTGATGATGAATAAACAGTTATATGGTAGAACTTTTAGTTCTAAAAAGGAATTCCTTAAATGGTTTGAAGAACATGAAGATGACATCGATTGGGATTATGATGTTGAATTATCTTGGTATTATAAAGATGAATAGATATGACACAAGAAGAAAAAGATAAACTTATCAATAAAGCAGCTAATTGGTTATATGAACATTTAGCTAATTCAGATAGATTACCTATGGCTAATTGGAATAAAGAATTCTGGAAAACAGCATTTATAGGTTATATGAATGATAATAAAGAATAATTTCATTATATATGGCACCAGATAAGATTTACATTGCTGAAACTCCGAATAAACTCATTGAGATTTGGAGCGACGAACCGATAGAACAAAAATCGTATATAACAGAACATGAATATATCCGCAAGGACGCTTTATTGAAGTGGATAGATGAATATAAAAATTATTCATCTGGTCCTTCATGGGAATTGTTAAAAATACACATTGAGACGCTATGACACAAGAAGAAAAACAATTACTACTCAAGGATCTTTGTGCTAGATTAGCGCATGGTATTACATATTACTATGATACAGATAATGTTGTCATACCTAAACAGATTTTAGGTCTCACAGAAATAAACAATATTCTCCTTGGAATAGGTGATAATATTAAACCTTATCTTAGACCTATGTCAAGTATGACTGATGAAGAAAAGGATGAATTATCTTGTTACGAAAACTGTATACAAAGAGTAGATTTCTATTACTCACATCATATTGATTGTAGATTTATGATAGAGAAAGGTCTTGCTATTGAAGCAGAAGAAGGAATGTATAAAATTAAATAGATTATAAAGATTAATTATGATAACATATCATTTAATAGACCTTGAAAATATTCCAGTAAAATGGACTTCATTAATTAAACCAAATTATGAAGATCATATTTTAATATTTAGACTTGAAAATCCAAATGATAAAAATTATATATCACTTGATGATTTTGTTAAATTTGCAAATTTGAATTTACATATAACTATTATTCAATGTAAAAATGGTAAACCAAAAATGAATGCTCTTGATTTTCAATTGTCTTCATATTTTGGTTATCTTATTGGAACAAATGTAGATAATTCATTTATCATTTATTCTAATGATACTGGTTTTGATCCAGTAATAGAATTTTGGTCTGCTAAAGGAATAAATATTAAAAGAGTAGAAGAAAATGAATAATTTTATATCTACAATAAATTGGCAAAATGCTGATATTTATATACCTGAAGAAAGTAATGAAGGTATTATATATTGTACAGTAAATAATAAAATTGGTACATTTAATGATATTAAAAATATAAATCATTGGAATTTTTTGAAAGATAAGTATCATATTAAATGGTGGTGCTATCAATGGAAAATATTACCTAATTAAATTTAATAATTATGGCTAAAGAAAGAAAAACTAAAGAAGTTATTAAAGTAGAATATAAAGAAAAAGAAATTGATAATAGTGATATTTATGATACCGCTATTGATAGAGCTTCTACTGGTTTTGCAGAATATATTGCAAGAGAAAAAAATGTAACGCGTTTACATTGTCCTGGTATTGATTTTGGTGTACGTATGCTTGCAAGAAGTTTGGTAAAAAATAATATTGTTGATGCTGTAAAACTTTTTAATTATTTAAAACAAAATAGTTATCGTTCATATGACGATATTATTAAAGAATGGTGGAAATAATAAATATATGTTAAAATTAAATTCAAATATATTTAAAATTAAAATTGGAGATACTGTAAAATGCGGACGTACGGTTTATACAATTGTAGCTACATTTGAAGATGAAGGTAGTATATACTATGTAGGTAAGTATATTAATAAAGATAATATACCATATTATTCTAATATTTTAACATATATTGGAGAACATATATTATTTAAACATGTATAAAAATATTAAATTAATATCAATAATTTTTGAATTTTTTTAATATTATTCTATATTATAATGTGATTATATAAATAATATGTTAAAATTACGTTCAGATGTACTTAAAGTTAAAGTAGGAGATACAGTTCAATGCGGTCTCATACGTTATATTGTAGTAAGTATATTTGAAGATAATGGAAGAACATTTTATGTATGTAAGTATACTAAAAAGAATGATAATGTTACTTCTTATTCTAATATTTTAACATATAATAAAGAACATAAATTATTCAAACATGTATAAGTTCGTAAAAATTCGTCCTAAGGATCAGTCAGAAAAGAAAGGTTATTGGTATTTTGTACCTAATTCTATTGAACAGGTTCAGGAACATTTTACTAAAATTTTTGGACAGGAAATCAGTGCTGGTGTAAAGGATAAGTTTAGTTCTATAACAAAGTATAAACATCCTGAAACTGCTTGGAGATTTGGTGTTGATACTCTTAATAGATTTAGTGGAAATCCCTGGGTAGTAGATGCTGTTAATCTTGAGAATCAAGTTCTACATAGTCGTATTGATGATTTTCTCAAGTATGGAAAAATTTATCTTGCTGATGGCGTTCAGCAGTTTATGTATCGTGATGATCTTTTTGAGATTGTTGAAGAGGTAGATTCTGAAATTCTTTCTTATCCTAGAGAAGCACAAGTTCATATTGAAGAAGTAAGGTATATGCAATGGGAAGTTCCTGGTTATCCTAAAGGTGAACATTGGTATGCTAAGATTGGTAATATGGATGTTCGAGATAAAGAAGGAAATATGAAGTGGAATACCAAGGAAGAGGCTATAAAGGCTGCTGAATGGTTTTGTCAAGAATTGAATTGGAAAACGTATTTTGGTTCTAAAAAATAATATAAAAGATTAGTAAGCATATTGGTATTATAAACTAATATTCTTACAAATGAACGTAAGAAAAGAGGACTAATATTAGTCCTCTTTATTTATTATGTTTTCTAAACTTTTTTCTAATTCTTTACTCCAACCATCAACACTATTACAAACAAATTTTATATTAGGATTTTCTATAGCATTTTTAAATTCATTTTTATAAATATTATTACTCCAAATTCCAAGTCTTATCGTTGAATCTAAAACAGGTTCTTCATGTTTAAAGTAATTAAAGTATATATCTTCTAATACATAACTTTCATTTCTCATATTAAACCTGTCCAAAATTTCTTTTAACTTGTTAAATTCAAAATAGCAAGGATAATGAGTTGTATAATTAACATGTGGTAAATTATATTTATCTAATAATTGTCGTGTTTTCCACTTATCATGATTCCAAAAATTTATAGGGGCTTTTTTATCTCCGGTAAAACTTAATGAATGATAATGAATTGTAGTAATATCTTCTAAACTAAAAGGCTTTATGGCATAATTATCATCAACCATCCATATAAAACCATCGTACATCTTATCATACTTTTTCATTACAATATTAAACTTATTCTGCATATCAAGATGCGGATTATACTGATTTTCTATTTTTACTATTGTTGGACAATATATAAATTCAACCCAATGAAAATCATTTTTTAATGATTTATCAAATTCACCAATAACAACAAAATGATATTTAAACTGGCAAAACATTTTCCACCCACTTAAAGCCAATCTAATTTCATTACCTTGTGAACTACTTTGTTTATATGGTAATATAACTAATATCTCTTTTTTTAAGTCGTTCAATAGTTGTTGTTTAAGATGAAGCATATCTGGATTTATTTTAAAAAATACATCAATAGTTCTGGCATAACCCATAAAATAACCTCTTTTCCTTTTATTAATATATTCTTCCCAAGATTTTGTCATATAATGTTTAATGTATATTCTATCATATACAATCTTTGTTCTTATATTACTAAAATCTGTTCTACACCATTTACATTTGTCTGTTGGTTGGTGTGCATCTTTAAATTTTGTTTCATTAAAACTACTTAATTTATAACACGTTTTTGTTGTCCACTCTAACCTATCATGTCCAGGATATTTAGATTCTTTTGTATAAGTTTTAAGTAATCCTTTGTTAATATAATCAGGCTTATTTATATATCCATTTGCACCATATATCTTCCATTGTAATATAACAGCATCATAATCCTTATACTTTGATAATATATTTTTAATATCATCATCTTCATTTTGAAAAGTTATAAATTCATCATTATCAATAACAAAACACCAATCATATTTATCAGCATATAAATTTTTAATATAATTAAGACATTTTGGAAAATATATTTCCTGTGGATTTTTCTTTCTTGATAGTTTTAACTCAAATACCAATTTTTTATCTTCTTCATTAAGAATAGTTGATACACTATTCAATGTTACATTATCAGTGTATTTATCTGTTATTTCTTTATGAGAATCACTATCCAAATCTTCAAATATGAATATGTGGTTAATACCTAAATCTAAATGATATTTTATCCACTCATCAAGATATTCTTGTTCGTTTTTTATTACGGTTAATATGCAGGAAGTATTTATCATTTAAATAAATTATGTATTTATATAAAAATAAAGATTGAATTTTGTTATTCTTTTTCTATATTATATTGTAATTAAATAAAACAATATGTATAGTTTCATTAAAATTTATCCAAAGAATATACCTGATAAGAAAGGAGTTTATTAATGAATAGGCTATAAATGATGCTAAGTGAGTTTGTCAAGAATTGAATTATAAAATGTATTTTTGTTATAAAGATTAATTATGAATAATTTTCCTGTAAAAGTTGATGGTAAAGAATACTGGATTAGCCGTTCTGTTGCGGTAGCAGTTTCTATTTATACATTTATTGATGGTAAGTTATGTATACTTGCTAATAAACGAGGTACTGGTCTTCCTGGACAGAATTTTTCTAACCCTGGTAAATGGAATGTCGTAAGTGGATTCATTGATTATGATGAAACACTTAAAGAGGCATGTATCAGAGAAGTTCATGAAGAAACAGGACTTGATATCAGTAATGTCGAATTAAGACAGATGATGATTGATGATTCTCCTAAACGTTCTGGTCAGGTAATTCTTTTTAGATATATTGGATTTTATTATAATTTTGATAAAAAGATTACTCTTACTAATAAATATGCAGAACCAAAAGAAGTTGATGATGTAAAGTTTATTCCTATTAATGAGCTTGATAATTATGATTGGACTAGTGAAAATCATAAAGAGAAGATCAAAGAATATGGAGAATATATAAAATATAACAATAGTACTGCTTATACATTCTTTAGTATGATTAATCAAGGAGATGAAAAAGCAAAAAATTCTGTTTATTATGATATAGATATAAAATAGTTTGAATTTTTAAAATATTTTACTATATTATTTATGTGAAAAAGAGATTAATTTGTTATGATTACTCAGAAAGATTTGTTGACTGTTCAAATTAATAAAATTTGTTATTCTCCAGAGTTTAATAAGTATTATTGTAATAAATATAAATTTGCTCCAAGTGGAATGACTCTTGATATTTGGGAAAAAGATAATGGAAAATTTAATTCTGCTCTTGTAGCAAAACAATATGGATATAATAGTTTTACTACTGGTTATTCTGAATATGAAGATTTGAGTGATTATACTATTAATCCTTATGATTTTACTGATGAGCAATATGAATATGTTCTAAAATATTTCAAAGATAATCATCCAGAAATTTATAAATATCTAAATTAAAAACAGGAACTAATCATTAGTTCCTGTTTTTTTATATTCTATTTGTTTAGCATCATCATCTATTTTTATAAACATTTCTGCTTGTTTTTTCATTTTCTCTCCATTTTTACCAGATAAATCTTTTTTAACTTTAGGTAAATCTATTGGTTGTTTTTCTTTTAAAAATGAATCAACCATTTTTTCTTGATCAAATATAAATTTACCTTCTGAGTCTTTTTTAATTTTTATTACTGGAGAAGTTTTATATTTACCACCTTGTATTCTACCATATCCAGCTGAATAACCAATCCATACTGTATCAATAAAATTATTAAAGTGAGGATATTTATTATTTAATAAATCTGTCAATGTTTTATATGCAGCTTTATGATTAGGTATTAAAACTGTTTCTTCATCAACATATCTATCTCTTACTCTATTATTTATTTTAGCAACTTCTAAATTACAAAGAACCCAAACAAGAGTTACATTATATCCAAGAGTTTTGGCACGTGTTGCAATTTCAGTAATATCTTCTATTTTACCAGATACTCTATCAAAAAGAAGATTAGGAAGAATTTTTGAATTATTAGCTTCTTTATTTGGATTTTGTTTATTTCTAAATATCAAATTAATCTGTTTATCTTTCCAACCATGATCTTTAACTCTCATATGAAGTTCTGTAACATCTTCTGGATTTTTAAAATCAAAGTTTTTTAATTCATCTTTAAGTTTACCTTGATTTAAAAGTTTTATATATTTGCCTTTTAAATCATCAACATCATATGTTTTAAAATCAGCATCTATAATATTTTTTATAAATCCTTTTCCACTTCCAGGTCCACCAGCAAGAATAATACATTCACCATAAGTTGGTGTTTTCTTCTTAAAACCAACTACAGTATTTTCAAATATAAAATCTAATAATTTTTTCATATATTAATTATCTTTTTTTTCTAAATACAATTACAATTACACTTGTAAAATTTGAATAATAAATAAATTCATTATTATCTGTTTCAAATGTTGAACCTAAACTAGTTGTTTCTTCAGATAATCTTGCTTTTATATATTTATACCAATTTGGAGATGTTATATAATTTCTATAATAATTTTTTATTACATCTTCATCAGTAATTGTAACAAATTTATCTAATTTTTTCTTTTTTATTGCTGCCCATATATGTTTATCCATATATAGTTTATCATTAATTAGACATTCAACTTCTTCTATTGATTCAATTTCATTTTTTCTTACCCAATCTTCAAAAGATTTTAAAATATCTTTAATCATTGATTGATCAAGATTTAAACAACAAATATCTGTCATTATTGAAACAACAGTATTTTTTAAATTTTTATTATCCTTTGTCAAATGTAACTTTTCAAATATATATGAATTAATCTTCTTCATTTTTCTTAATTAAATAATCTATATATTTATTACCATATCTTTTTCCTTTTTCTGGTAAAAAACTACCCTTTCTTATATATAAAGTATTTGATGAATTAATATTTTCTTTATCAATAAGATCTTTTATATCAAGAGTAATTTTTTTAAATCTATCTTCAGTAAGATTACTTGAAAATTCTAATCTTAAAAAATTAGCATCTCCCCAATCACTTCTTGTATATAAAGATTGTTTTTGAATATCTAATAATTCTATAGTATAATTTAATTTTGACTTTGAAAAATATTCTTTAATAACATCTTTTATAATATTAAATATATCATTATTAAAAGAATTTTTTATATTCTTATTTAAATGTAATTTCTCTATTATATATTGACTTAAACTATTCATGATACCAAGAAGGTGGATTTTTTTCTAAAGGACAATTATTAAACATAAAACCCATATCAGTAACATTACTTACATCCCATTTAGATATATCTCCATTAAATTTTGATTTAGTAAACATATCAGACATACTTTTAACATTACTTACATCCCATTTAGATATATCTCCATTAAATTCAGATTTATAAAACATATCAGACATACTATTAACATTACTTACATCCCATTTAGATATATCATTATTAAATTGAGAATATTGAAACATTTTTTCCATATTAGTAACATTACTTACATCCCAATTAGATATATCTTGATTAAATTTAGACTCGGAAAACATACTTTTCATATTAGTAACCTTGCTTACATCCCATTTTGATATATCTCCATTAAATGGAGAATATTCAAATATATGACTCATATCAGTAACATTACTTACATCCCATTTTGATATATCTCCATTAAAATTAATATTTTGTAATATACAGAACATATCAGTAATTTCACTAACATCAATATCATTTAAATCAGCATCATTTCCTCTTTCTTCAATTAACTTCTTAATTAAAGATCTAAGTTCATCTCTATCTTTAGGATGATAATGATATACTACTTTTTTAATATTATCTCTATTTAAATGTAACTTTTCTAATATATATGTATTAAGTTCTTTCATAAATGGCATATTCTTTATTATATATAAAAATAATTGAATTTTTCTATATTAATACTATATTAAATGTGGATATGAAAGTATTAAAACATAGAAATAATTGGTGTTGGGGACATAGTACAATAATTGTACTAAATGGTGGTAAAGGAATTGTTACTGTTTCATTTGAAAATGATAATCCAAATGAAGCAACAATAACTGGTTTAAGTGTACATGAAAAATATAGAAATAAAGGACTTGGTACAGAATTGGTAAAACTTGCTGAAGAAGAAGCAAAAGAATTTAAAGTAAAAAGAATTATACTTTTTAGTGATGAAAATACATTTACATATAATTGGTATCAACGTCTTGGTTATAAAAGAGCATTTGACAGAGTATATATAGAATCACCACAAGTAAAAGAATTATCAAAAGATATTATATATGAGTAGAGAAGTTAAGAAATATAAATTCAATAAAAATCATATTGAGATTTTTACTATTGAAAATCCAGAGATGCCTATTCCAAAGTGGCCAGCTTTTGAACAGGTATCTGCTAATTCATATTCTTATTCTCATAATTATGGTTTATATCAGAAAGACGAATATAAAACTATAAAGAAAGAATCTAAACTTGGTTTTTATTACTATTCTAAAGTTAGGGTTCATCAGCCAGGTAAAACATTTAGTGGAGTAATTAGTAGAACTATTGTGACATTTCCTATAGCAGGAGAAAAGAATATGTATTATCAGCTTAAATATGTTACTCAGTATGATGATAATAAAATTGGTGGAGAAGATGGTCTAAGACCTTGGGATATTTATCCTGGTGATAAGAATTTTCCTGATAATATGCTTGAAGGTCTTATTAAAGATGTAAATGAATTCTTTGCAATAGCTGAAACATCATGTTCTGATTTTTATAATACTAGTAGTAGATATTATTATACTAAGGAAGATAAAAGTACAATATCTGTAAAGGCTGTAAAAAATAAAGTATTCACTGAATTGTTTGGAAATCCTAATGGTCCAAGATTTCAGACAGATCTAGAAAAGATTCTATCACATGGATTTGATCCTAAATATAGTTTTAGAAAAGATAAGGAGAAAAAATAATGTTTAATGATGGACAAGTGTTGACACCAGATAAATGTTTTGAACAAGCATTACGTGATGCATTTAATACATTTTATACAAATTATAATAAGTATAAAAGTTGGATGGAAAATGAACAAAAATATCGTTATTGTGACGATGATGATGAATATTAATTATGGGACGATATGTATTAATAACAAATATTTGGGGTCGTAAACCTAGACAGATTACTTCATACTATTCTGAATGGTGTGATTTTGATATTAATAAAAATCCTATCTTTGTAGATGATGAAAGATATGAATTTGATACTCTTGAAGAACTTAATGAACATATTAAGCTCTTTAAAGAGATATGTAAGGATTATGAAAGACCATCTACAGAAACAGTTGGTTATAGTAGATGGGAGAAATCTAAGAAGGATATTTTTGATAGTCCTAATAAAAGAAAGTATGGATATCTATATGGTGATAGAGAAACCATGAGACTTGTATGGGGTGGTGATAAATTATATAACTATAATAAAAGTACTAATACTTTAAAACTTTATGATATTCTTTTTAGAGGAGCAGATGAAATTCCTAAAGATTATAAATGGGATGATGGAGAATATGAAGGATGGCTTCAATATCGTTGGGGTGATGGAAAAAATGCTGTAGGTTATGTTGAACCAGAAAAGCCTAAAAAGAATGATGAAGTTATTGATGAAGTTATTAATGAAGATGAAGTAGAAGATACTTCATACTATGATGATTCATTTGATAATTCATTTGCAGAAGAAATTGAAAATGCTTATGCAAAACTTGAAGATAAAGAATTAGTTAAAAAACTTGAAGATAGATGGTAAAAAATTAAAGATATGAAAAAATTTGGAACTAAAGGATATATTGGTAAACATGTTTATGCTGGTGGTGAATTAAATGGTATTTGGGGAACCATTGTTGGAATAGAGCCAGATGAGGATTTTGAAGATCATATTTGGTATATCGTAAAAGATGATGAATATGGTGGATTACATAAATATGATTTATGTGAAATTAAAGAACAAGTAATAACCACAAAATTAGTACCGTTACATTAATATGAGAGACAAAGATTATCGTAGAAGGCAAGAAGCTTCTCATTTTAATAAGAGGCTTAAATTTTATTCTATTTATAAACCAGATGAACATGCTCCACGTTCTAATGGTATGATGAAAAGAAAAGACCCAGTTGAAATTGATGATATTAAAGATGAAAGATGGGTTAATAAACTTAAGAATGGAGATGTAAAGTTTAAGTGGATGGATAAATGGAACAAGAAGTTTTGTGATAAAGTTAGAAGGAATCTTCAGAAAACCGTTGATTATCAACTTAAACCACATAGATGGTATGATAGAAAACATGTAAATGCACAAGCAAAAGGTTATCCAATTAATGATGAAGAATAATATGAAAGATAATAAAGATTTAAATAAAGATAATAAAGATTTAAAGAAAGACTGGTTTGATGAAAATCAGTCTCATGGAGCATTTGCTCTCACTCAAGAAGAAATAGATTTTTATTACAATAAAGAATATCTTAAAGAAAGGTTTGGTTATGAATACTGAAGATATTAAAGGAACATTAAAATATCGGGTTAATTATCCTATGGCATTTGTTATTTCACATCCATATCTTTATATTGATGATAAAGAAAAATTAAAAGCATTGGGTGTTGATGAAGAAAGATATGAAAAATTAAATACATATAAGGATGAATTAACAGAAGAAGAAGCTTCTTTAATCAGAGATTTATTAGATAAAGAATTAAAAGATAAAAGTGAAAATCCTGATGATTGTCTTGATGATTTATTTAATCCTGGAAAATTTGAATTGAAAGCTAAAAAGTTTTTCTGTGAAATTAATGATCCAACAAAAGCAGAATATTGGTCTTCTCAAAAGATTGAATATGATAGAAAGATAAATAAAGAGATTAATGATTTTTTGGAAAAAGATTCTACTACATTTGAAGATGTAATTGAATTTGCAATAAAAAGAGCACTTAAATATCTTTCATGTAATCCAAAAAATAGTTACTGGGTTACAGAAAAATATTCATTACATGGCACTTCTGGTAATTCAAAATATACACAGTTTGAATGTAATTTAATTCCATTCGGTATGATTGCTATTCAGAAATTATATAAAAAATATGGAATTGCACCAGATGCGTGCTATGAAAGAGATTTAGGTTTTGGACATACTGCAAAAAGATATGTTGATAATGGTCATATTTATATTGGTACTAAAGGAGATAAATTTTTTATAGAATATAAACCAAGAATAAAAGGAGATAAAGGATTTCATGATGAATTAATTGACAATATTGGTAGTATTAAAAAAGATATTAGAAATTTTGCTATATCATCAAAATATTTTAAACAAACTATTCCAGAATTATTAAAAGAAATTGAATAATGAAAGATCATTTTGAATACAATACACTTCTTACAAGACAGAAGTTTAAAGAACTTGGTTTCTTGAGAACCAAAGGAATGTGTTGTATTCCAGGATGTAGAGAACATGCTGATGATGCTCATCATATAATGGATAGAAAACTTTGGTCTGATTCTGGTTATTATCTTTCTAATTGTGCTCCTGTTTGTTATCAACATCATATGGATTGTGAAAAAATGAAATGGACACCATATCAAGTAATGAAATTTGCTGATATTGATATAAAATATCTTCAAAAACCTGATAAACTTGACTGGTTAACTTTTGATGAATATAAAGAACTTTTTATTAATGGAGAAATAAATAAATGGGGTAAATGAGCAGAAAGAAAAAAGATTATAAAATAATGGTTAAACAACCAAAAGTACATACTATTTATGGTTGTTCTAATCCTTATGTAAAAGATGGAAGTATGTGTTGTGATGGTAATTGTGAAATGTGTAAATATCAAACTATAGCAGGAACATATAAAGAATATAAGTAATGAAAGTTTTTGTAATTAGAAATAAAAGAAAAGAATTTAGATATTTTCCATATATTCCATATTATGAACCTAAATTTGCTGGACCAAATGAATCAAGAGGACATTATGAAAGAACAGATACTTGGCCATCTGATATAGAGTATGATATGCAAACTCATGAATGGATTCCTGATGAACCACCTATACCACCTGGAACATGGTATGTTAGAAAACCTAATGGAGAGATTGATTATGGAACAAGACTTCCAATTAAAGAAGTTCCTCCTATAAGAAGAAAAATAATGAATCATAAAAGTGAACCAATTATATTAAATATAAATATATAAATAAATATTATGTTAGATTATAGATGTATAAGTATTTACGGGTGGAAAATATCCGGTACAAACAATGTTACTAATTTTATTCATGAATTAGAAGATATTGATGAAAATTATTATGATTCAACATTTGGACAAGGATTAATGGTTGAAGATATAATGCGTGGTACTTATATATATTTTGGTGCAAGACTTGCTTATTTTGATCCAACAGAAGATGATAATGAAGTAATCATAAATGATGAATTAATTAATAAAGCTACTTTAGAATGGAATAAATTTCTTGAAGACAATCCTAATTATAAGAAATTAATTAATAAATGGATTGGTGATACTAAACCTCAACTTTATATGTTTAATCATATTTGGTAATTATGGAGACATTTTTTAAAGAAGATTTTATTAGAATGCGCCAATATTGGTTTTCTAAATATTCTAATGAACGATTTGAAGATAAAAAGAAATTATATTATAATATTTGGAAAGCGTTTAATGATTTAATTGACTATATGGATCATGAGTATGAATCTTGAAGGACAATATAATAAATTAACAAAATCACAAATATATAATTTAAAACATGTTGCATGTTTAGCTACTATAACTAAGAATTATAAGTTATGGAGAAAATATTGGGCAATAAAAAAAGATTATTTGTTAGAATATGAAAGAAACAAAGATGAGTAAACAATATGAACCTTTAATGACAACAGAATTTATGGTTAAATTTAATTTGCCAGATACTTTAGAAGAACAAATGGATATAAATAATAGAAAACACATAATTGAGATAATGATGGAAGATGGTAAGTTTAAAAATATTGATGAACTTATGAATGCAGAATTAAATTTTGAAGATAAACAATTAATTGATAGACTTAATTCTCCTGAATTCAAAGAAAAACTTAATAAAGCTACTGAAAAAATTTTAAATACTAAGTTTGAAACTGGTGAATAATTTTCATCGGTTTTTCTATTTTATTATGTAAAGTTATAAATAAATTTAATATGCTTATGAGAAATACAGGTGTTATTTCAATGGGTATCAAAACACCCATTATAAGAGAAGGAGATGATCTTGCTAAGATTGTTGTTAATTCTGTTCTTAATGCTACTCTTGAAGATAGCAAATTTATAGATGTTCCTGATGAAACAACAAAATCTGGTTGGAGAATTGAAGAAGTAAAATCATATAATCTTAATGATAAAGATGTTATTGGTATTACTGAAAGTGTAGTTGCAAGAAGTCTTGGTAATTATGTAACAGTTGATGATATTGGACTTGATCTTCAATTGAAATTTGGTTCAAATGTAAATTATGTTATAGTAAATCCTATTTATAGTAGAAATAGGTTTAGTATGATTCTTAAGGCTATTGCAAGAGCTTCTAATAATCTTGTAGTAATATATATGCCAGATGCTGATGAGGTTGGTAATCCTTCTGGAGTAAATCAGTTTACTGGTGTAAATATGAAAGAATATTATACAGAACTTGTAAATAAAGAAAATAGAAAATGTGTAATAATTGATCATTCTCTTGGAGATAATAGTGAAGAAGAAAAACAATATACAATTCCTAATGCTGTATATATTTATTGTGGTCTTCATGATTATGAGCAATGGAAAGAAGATTATGGTGATGATACACATATAACTCTTGCTGATATTTGTAAGAATAGATGTGATTACGGTCTTCTTGGTTCTAATAAAGCAACTGAAGAGAAACTTAAACTTTTCCCTACTAGACAAACTTCTCAGGTTCTTGTTGAAAATGTTCAACAGATGATTTTTGATAAGACTGGTAAGAAAGTTGAAGTAATGGTTTATGGTGATGGTTGTTTCAAAGATCCTGTTGGCGGTATTTGGGAATTCGCAGATCCAGTAGTTTCTCCTGCATTTACTTCTGGCCTTGTAGGTACACCAAATGAAATTAAGATTAAGGCTTTCGCCGATGATAAATTTGCTAATCTTACTGGTGATGAACTTACATCAGCTCTTAAGAATGAAATTAAATTAAAGGATGCAAATCTTGTAGGTAACATGGCAGCTGAAGGAACTACTCCTCGTAGATTCACTGATTTACTTGGTTCATTAATGGACTTGACAAGCGGTAGTGGTGATAAGGGAACACCTGTTGTTCTTGTACAACATTACTTTGAAAATTATTCTATGGATTAATAATGGATAGAAAATTAACAAAGATAACAATAAATGAGACTGAGGGAGAATACTTAGCAAAACTCCCTCAGTTTGCAAAATTTTTAACTAATGATAAAAATACATTATATTTTGAATATAATGATAAAGGACCTGAAACTGTATTAGCAGATTATAGATTTTATGTTCTACCATTTAATCAAGTTAATATAATACCAGGTGCTTATGAATATATTTGTTCATTTGAAGATAACTCTCATATAAGATATTTTGTATATTATTATGATGGTTTAAGTGGAATATTTAATAATTTTTTTAAATCTTTTTAATTATGCCAGTACCAATTCAATGTAAAAAAGAAGGAAAAGAAATAATTGATAAAATAGATAAATTAACTCCTTGGGATAAAGGTGAATTGTTGATGTATATAGTATCTGATGTTATGACTGAAGATGAAATAGAAAAATATTTCATCGAAGGTAGTGGATATACAAAATGGGATGATATTGATTATGTCCAAGGAGTAATTGATAATAATCAAGAATCTGAAGTTCTAGATGAAATGGATGATTGGGATATTATTGATTATCTTGTAAATTCATTTGACCATTATCGTAATGCAGCTAATTTAAGTGATTGGATTGAAAAAAGTCAAAGTGAAGATGTAAGTGAAGCAATAGATAGAGTTGATAAGAAAAATCTAGATTTGATAATGGATGATTTATATGAAAATCATAAAGATAAATTTATGTATATTCTAGAATATTTTAATAGAATATTAGCTAAACATTCATCATGAGTAAATTTACTAAATATCGTAAAAAAGCTAGAATAGCTGATCAAGAAAGATATGAAAGACTTGTTAAGGGTAGTGAACAATTAGAAGAGTTTAATTCTAAAGTTCAAAGACTTTTCAAAGAGAATCCTAATTTTGAATTGAATCCTAATGATCCAGAAAATTGGAATAAATATGTTGAAATTTGGAATAAATATGTTAACGAATACCATGAAACTTTAACTGATGAATTCGCATAAAATAGCTCAGATTTAATCTAAAAAACTTAAACGATATATTTACTATTTACTAAACAAAAATAGTTTAGAGATAAAAAGAAGCGCTAAAGAATTAAAATTTTAGCGCTTCTTTATTTTTTAAAAAATCTATTTTTATATAAATTGATAATATTTAATATAACAGAAATGGACGTTGTAATAACTTATGTAAATATAACTAATAGATTTAAGGAACAATATAATAAATATGTAAAGAAAGAACTTGAAGAAAATAGATTTAGAAGTTATGATACACTTGAACTTCAAGTAAAAGGAATTAGAAAATATCTTCCATATATAAAAAATATATTTATTGTAGTTTCAGAATTAGAACAAGTAGAAGGATTGAATTTATCAGATTGTAAGATTATTACACATGATATGATAATTCCTTCTAAATATCTTCCATGTTTCAATTCATGTACAATTGAAATGTTCTTACATAAAATTCCAGAACTTGATGAAGAATTTTTATATTTTAATGATGATATGTTTATAATTGATAATGTACCATCTACTTATTGGTTTAAAAATGGTAAACCTTGTTTATCTCCAGAAATATATGATTTTGATATAAAAAATAATTTAAGTACATTTAATACTAGATGTTTTAATTCTACACAATTAGTTGCACAAATATTAAAAATTAACAATAAATATAAAAATAAATTAATTAAACAATCACATTGTCCTAAACCATATTTAAAATCAACTTGTAATAAAGTATTTAATAAGAATATATTTTATATTTTACACTCATTAACAAGGACAAGACATAGTAAAAATTATAATTGTTATTTATTTAACGATTATGATTATCTTTCTGATAATTGTAATATAATAAAAAGAAATTATATATATTTAGAAAATGAATCAATTAATGATATAATAAATACAATTAATAAAAAAGAATATCAAATTATATGTATTAATGATAATAATGAATATATAAATTTTATTAAATTTAAAACAGAATTAAAAAATTCATTAGAATCAAATATATTAAATAAAAAATATGAAATACCAATTGAGGTAACACAACCTATAATTGATGAATTTAATTTATCTAATAAGTATGAAAAACTTATAATTTCATTAACATCATATCCCGCTAGAATTAAATATGTTAAAGATGTTCTTGAATCATTAGTTAATCAAGATGTGCCATATAATTTATACCACATTGTATTAGTATTAGCTATACCAGAATTTCCAAATAAAGAAAATGATTTACCTGATGAATTAATTGAATTTATTAATTTATATCCAGAATTAATTGAAATTTTATGGTATGAAAGAAATATTAAAAGTCATAAAAAACTAATACCAACATTAAAAAAATATCCAAATAATCCAATACTTGTATGTGATGATGATGTATATAGACCACAATGTTGGTTAAAAATGTTTATTTGTGATCATTATAAATATCCGAATGATATTATATTTGGAACAAGTTCATGGTATTTTGGTGATAAATATAAATTAATGAGATTTAAAGAATTTAAATGTGAATCATCAGGAAGTATAAATAATTTACCATCTCAAATATTTAAAACTGCAAAACCAGCAAATGGATTAGGTGGATGTTTATATCCAGCTAATACATTTACAGATAAAAGATTCTTTGATGAAAATTTATTTATGAAGTTATCTCCTACATCAGATGAATCTTGGCAATATTGTTTTAATATAATGGATAATAAAACTTTTAGACAAACTTCAAAAATTATTGATTATAGTAAATATTTTTTAAATGGAACACAAGAAATAAATACATCATTACATAAAGTAAATAATTATACTGAAATAAATGAAAGATTATTTAATGAATTTCCAAAATTTAAAAAATCATTAAATAAAAGAATGAAAGAATTTATTATATCATTTACCACCCATGGTATTAGGGTAAAATATATAAATAAAACATTAAATAGTTTATTAAATCAAACATTAAAACCATATAAAATTGTTTTAACATTATTTAAAGAAGATGAAAAATATTTAACTAATGAAACATTAGAAATAATATCAAAAAATAAAAGTAAAATAGATTTAATTATTTGTGATGAAAATCTTGGTCCACATACTAAATATTTTTATGCAATGAAAAAATATAAAAATTATGCGGTAATTACCGTTGATGATGACCATGAATATGATAATGATTTATGTGAATCTTTATGGAAATCATATATTAATCATCCAAATTTAATTTCAGCAAGAAGGGTACATTTTATTAAAAGAGATATTAATGGTAATACTTTACCATATAGAGAATGGAAATATAATTGTAAAAATATATTAAAACCAAATATAGAACTTTTTGCTACTGGTGTTGGGGGAGTAATTTATCCACCAGATATATTAAAAATTTCTGATGATAATTTACCTGAAATAAGACAATGTTTATGGGCTGATGATATTTATTTAAAATGGTTAGAAAACAAATTAAATATTTCTATTATATGGTGTAAAAATAATAATCCAGAAGGAAATAGAATTAATGAAGAAGATATTATAAATAGTGCATTATATAAAGTAAATACATCTAAAGAAAATGGCAGAAATGACAAATACCTAAAAATATTTAAGTTATAAGTATGAAAACTGCAATATGTACTATAGCAAAATTAGAAAATAATTATATTGCTGAATGGGTAAATTATCATTTATCATTAGGGTTTACCAATATTTATATTTATGATAATAATGATATAGATACAGAAAATATATCTGATATTATACATAATAAACATGTAACAATTATTAATGTTCAAGGTATACATAAAAAAGAAAATCAAACAATACAATATTGGTCATATACAAATTGTTATTTGACATACGGGTATTTATATGATTATATGTTATTTATTGATTGTGATGAATTTCTTATCTTAGAAAATGATAAAAATGTAAATACATTTTTATCAAAAGATATATATAAAGGATTTGACCAAATAAGATTATTTTTTAGAAATGCTACTGATAACAATTTAGTTCGTATAAATAATAATTATAGTGTATTATCAAGATTTACACAATTTAAGGAAACTATATATGGATCGTCATTCTTAAAAACAAAATTATGTATTAAAAAAATAGGTCCACATGGGTGTTCCGATAAAGCATTAAAGAATTGTAATGTTTTAGGTGAACAAATAATAAATAATGAAAGATTCAGTGTGTTAAATTGTAATAAAATATACAAAATTGCATATTTTAATCATTATCCAACAAAAACAATAGAAGAATATATAAGTATTAAATTACATAGAGGGTATCCTGACGGACAGACAAATTTACCATCATTAGACAATTTTTTTAAAATAAATGAAAAAACACCAGAAAAATTAGAATATTTAAAGTCAATCGGAATAGATTATAACTAATCTTTATTTTTAATATATAAATAACAACAAATTTTATGAGTGATAAAGAATTAATACAACAGAGAATTGATGAACTTGAAGAAAATATAAGAAGTGGTCATCAAACTGGTAAGACTTATAGAGTAATTAATAAGATTATTGATGATTTATTTAATATGCCTATTGGTACACAGATAGACGTTAATGATGAAAAAGATGATGTTAAAGAGTTAGTTAATAAACTTTCTCTTAGATTAATTAGAGATTTTCCAGAAACTGATTTCAAGATTGTTTATCCTGCACCAGGTGTTGTTAAAATTATAAGATTATCAGAAACATATCAAGAAATAGCCAAGAAGAGATTAAAACAATGGCAAAATAAACTTAAAGAGATGGAGTAATTCATCTCTTTTTATTTTGAATTTTTTAAGTTATATTCTATATTAATGATGTAATTAAAAAAAGATTTATGAAACAGATTATTATTTCAGCAGATTGTTCTATGTATAAAGACAAGGATATTATCCTTAAAATTATTAAAAATGATATTATTCCTTTGATTAAATATCATTTTAAGGTTATATCTGTTAATATTGAAGATTCATTTATTAGAACTATTATCGATGTTAATGGTGTTGAACCTGAAAAGATGTCTTATATTGATATTGTAAATTATTGTAGAGATCTCTATCAGACTATATTGTATAATCATAAATATGATATTTCAGTTTCTTGTTATACTTAAATTTTATAAATATGTATATCTTAGTTAATAAATCAAGAATTCTTCTTGGTATTTTTACAGATAAAAACTGGCTTAATGCTGCTATTACTGCTCAGCGCAATGCATGTGGTGATGATGTTCTTTATTACCAAGAAATTATTCCAAATGAATTTAGTTCAGTTTTGATTAATTTCTGGACTATGCATCCTGAGAAATTGATTGAAATTTCTCCAGAAACTAAAAGTGTTTAATCTGAATTTTTAATATTTTTAACTATATTATATATGTAATTAGTTTAAATATGAAAAGTTTAAGTGAATACATGAATGAATCAGTCCTTACGAAAGAACAGGTTCGTAAGGACTATGATGTTATAGATTCTCTTGATACTAAGAAGGAAAAGCAAGCAATGGCAGCCGAATATGGTGTTGAATCAGTAAAGAAAGATGAAATTAAGCATGCTATTCTTCTTAAGCTTCGTGAGCTGAGAAAATCTACTTCTTCTTTTGATGAAGAAGATTATAGAGATTTTTATCGTCTCCTTCCTGATTCTTTAGCAAAACTTCCTGAATATCTTGCTGAAGAAAATCCTAAGTTTGTTCTTTTTCTAAAAGATTATTTCCTTGAACATAGAATGAAAGGCAAACTTAAGAATTGGATTGGTATTAATCCTGGTAGAGATGCTAACTATTCTCTTTCCTATGCAGATATTCATACTGTAAAATTCTATAATAAAATTCTTGAGTTTATTGCTAATAATACTCCTAAGACACGTACTGTCAAGGATGAGATTTTTGATTCTCTTGTAAATAAGTTCACTGACCTTCTTGCTGATTATAAAGAAGAATATCTTAAAAAGGTTGAAGCTTTTGCCAAAAAGCGTTATACTGAAATTCTTCCTAAAGAGCTTGAAGAACTTAAGAAAAAAAGAAATGAATCTAAAGAAAGACTTGATAATCTTAATTGGAGAAAAAACAGAAATGAATGGAATTCTGAATATAAGATTAAGACTTCTCTTGATTCAAAGGTAGAAAGAATTTCAAAGATTTTCGAAAAATATACACAAAAAGAATATATTGATGAATGTGTAAAACATGCTACTGAGGAATTTGAATCTTCAATTAGAGAGCTTTCTGATAGAATTGTAAAAGATGAGCTTGAGGTTGATAAGCTTGAAGTTAAATCTGTACATGATGATCCTAAGATTTTTAAGATGAAAATTACAGATGGAATTAAGAATCTCTATTGTAGAAGTATTATCGCTGCTGAGTTTTCAAGTGTTATGATTCCTCATTATCGTTTCATTATTACCAATAGAACTAAAGACGATTCACATTATAATGATTAATTATGAGAGTTATTGATATAATTCCTAAGATTCCTCAGTATGAGGATTTTGAATATGCTCCTGATTTTAATTGTCCTGAGTGTGATAAGAGTGGATTTTTTGAACATAAAGGATTTTATAGTTCAGAAAAGACTCTTGAAAAACCTAAACTTATAGGTTGGACGGAAACTAATATTGGTAAGATGGGAGTATTTGAATGTCCAGTTTGTGGAAAGAAATTTAGGTTCCATTCTACTATTGGTACATGGATTGCAGATGAAGATGAGTTTGATTTCCATCTTTATAGATTTGCACAAAAATGTTCTAATTGGGAAGAAATAAAAGAAAAACTTAAAAAATGAAAAAGATTAAAAATGGAATTTTATTTGGTGTTTGTGGAGGTATTGGTAAATCTCTTGGAATTGGTGTAGATACAGGTGAGATTATTGGTATTATTCTTATGTTATTTACCGATTGGTTTTGGTGGGTATATATTTTACTTGCTATATTTATGTCAGAAGAAGATGAGTACTTGGACTAATATAAAGATTGCATATATTAAACCTAAATTAAAAAAAGAAGAAGATATTGATTGGTTAGGTATAGTTGAAAATGCTAAAAGAGAATGTAAAAGTAAAACAACTACTATACCTCAATATCTTTTTCAACCAGTTAGAAAATATCATATAAGTAATAAAACAGAGATTAATAAAGTAATTTAATATGGAACACACAATTAAAGTAACAACAGAGAATAATGTTTTAGAAACTTCTTTTCATGATCTTGTAATACGAGCTTCTAAGAAAGAAATAACAGAAAAGCTTGGTATTAAACCTATATATCATAGAAAGGGAAAGACAAAATATGATTGGTTTCTTATTCTTGATGATAAGTTTCCATTTACTATTTATGATTATAAAGAATATGGTCGTTTAAAGGCAGATGAAGTTATTGAATATCATATTGGATGGAAGCAGGAATTTTTTATTGATGGAGAATTTTCTAATCAAGAACTTGATAATAAGACTGGATTTCCTAAAAGACTTGAACCACGTGAAATGATTGTTGCTCTTGAAGAACGTGGTCTTACAGTTGATCAGTCTGATTCTTGGAAAAGTTTCTGGGGACCAAATGGATATTTTAATAAAAAGTAATTATGGAAAGAATTATTGCAGCTGCATATAAAGTAAAACCAGAGTTTATTTGTAAAAGAGGTTCAGTTCGTAAAATAGGTATAGATGAAAAAGATGATATCTATCAGTGTAGAATTGGGCGACATCATGCTGAAATTCTTCATATGTTTTATAAGGAAATAGATGAAACCACGTCAGGATTTTATACTTCTTATGGAAGATATGTTGATAGAAAAGAAGCAGCTAGAATTGCTATAGAATCAGGACAGATTCAAAAGTGTCATTACTTTGGTGGTGAAGAACTTGATTCTAGTGATATATTTGATTTAGATTATGATGGTAAATTAATTATATAAAAAGAGGAAATTTTTGAATTTCTTCTTTTATATTCTATATTATTAGTGTAATTAATTATATCATTATGAGTAAGAAAGAATTAGTAGAAATGATTTTTCACCATTTTTATAATGGTCCTACATATGCTTATGAATGTTTTCCTCCTATTGATTTTACAATTATAAAGAATGGAGTTAAGTATAATGGTAGTGTTTGTAGGATTCAACAGTATGGTGATGAATGGGATAATCCAAGAATATTATGCAATGTAACTAATTCCGTAGTAACTGATGAAAACGGAAATGGTATATTGTTAAAGACTCTTAATAAATCAAATGTTCCAACAGAAGTATTAGAAAAATTTTATAACGATTATATTAAAACACATAATAATTATTGGACTATATGAGTGAACTTTGTGATAAGATGTTCAAAAGATCTAAAAAGGAAGAAGAAATCTGGAAAAAGATTAATGAAGAGAATGAGAGATGGGAAGCAACTCTTGAATGTCTAGAACATAGAGAAAAAATTAATAAACTTTATAAAGAAGTATTAGATGCTCAGAAAGAGAGAATTAATGATGCTAAGGAATATCGTAGAAAAAGATTTCCAAGAAAGGTAAAGAATTATACTGAAACAGAGGAAGAAAAACAAAAGAGGATTGCTGAGAGTAAGAGAAAGCATGAAGAGAAAGTAAATTCTTATCCTGCAAATCTTAGAGATGCTATTAAACTATATGAATCTCTTTCAGAAGAAGAGAAGAAAATTTTTGGATATAGCACTTGGGCTTATCATGATGGAGAATTAGATCAAATGGAGCACAAGCAGATTACTCATGAACAGACAAGAGAACTTCATGATATTCTTGTTCAGACATGTATTGATTTTATTAATGATAATAATCTTAAAGATGTTGATATAGTATCATTCAGCGCAGACAGTCTTCAGGAATCTGCAAAATATAATGAATGGACTCCAGCAACTGATTCATTCCTTTCTCTTGAAGGAATTGAGAAATCTGAGAAAGATGGTGGATATGAAGTAAGAAAACTTATTGATAAAAGTTATTAATGATTCTATATTATAATATATAATTTAAAATTTATTTGTTATGGAAATTTTAGTTGTTATTGATGCACAGAATGACTTTATTGATGGAAGTCTTAGGAATGAAGAAGCTATTAAAGCAGTTCCTAATATTGTAGAAAAAATTGATAATTTCGCTGGAGATGTAATTTATGTTACTCAAGATACTCATGATCCTGATTATCTTGATACTCCAGAAGGCAATAAGCTTCCTGTTGTTCATTGTGTAAACCGTTCTAATGGTTGGATGATTAATAGTGATGTTCAGGATGCTCTTAATGAAGCATATTCAAGAGGTATTGATGTAGTTTATGTTGAAAAGCCTACTTTTGGTTCATTTGATCTTGTAGAATATCTTAAAGAAGATATCAATGAATGTGATGAAGATGAAAGTGTTAAGATTGAATTCGTTGGCTTTTGCACAGATATTTGTGTTGTAAGCAATGTTCTTATGGCAAAGGCTGCTTTCTTTGATAGGGCAAAAATTCAGGTAGATGGCTCTTGTTGTGCTGGTGTTACTCCAGAATCTCATGAAGCAGCACTAACTACAATGCGAATGTGTCAAATTGATATTATTTAATTAAATAGAGGAAATTTTTGAATTTCCTCTTTTTTATACTATATTATTAGTGTAATTAATTAAAGTTAAACATCAAAGAAAAAGAAAATGGCAAAGTTTAAGTTGAACAGTGAAGTTGAAAATCAGCCTCGTAAGAAGCATTCTACTAAGAAGGTTTATCGTGAAGATGATGATATGCGTGATTTCGCATATATGAGCCGCGGTAATGCAAAGAATGAACTTCGTCACCTTAAAGAAATGTACGGAATCTAATATGGGACTCACGAAAGAACAGTGGAAAGAAAAACGTCTTAATGAACTTTATGACTATGTACAAAAATATGGTCATAAAGTTAAAGATGTTATATACTGGGACACATATCCTATTTGTGTAAAGGATATATGTGTCCTTGGTGTTGCTATATTTAATAATGAACTTGTTTTTTGTGATTATGATAAACATGAAAATAAGTTCAGAATCCGCAGAGAATGTAAGAATGAAGAAAGAAAATATCTTGAAGAAGTTCTCCATGATATGAAACAACTTGATAAAAATAAGGCATGAAACACATTGAATTAGAATCAAAAGATGCTCGCAAGTTATTCGAATTAATGGATCGAGGTCTTGCTTATACAGATGCTTATTATAGAGATTATAAAGGTCAGCAAAGGATTTTTAATCTTATAGTAAAGCAGCTTAAAGAACAAGGCATGTTTAAAAATTATACGATTTACGAATAATATGAATGCATATGATAAAATGCTTCAAAAAGAAGCTGAAGAATGGTTTGAAGAATATGACCATGATACAACAACTGGTTTACTTCGAGATATGACAGGTGAACCTCTTGAAGATGAAGATGAAGATAGTGAAATTTTTAAAATGACTGGAATATATTAATTATGCTTTATATTGATGGATTTGAAGGAACATGTCATACAATTCCTTCTATTGGAAAATTCAGTGTTGGAAAAACATATCATTTTAAAGAACATCAACTAAATGATATTGTTTTTATTATTTGTCGAGATGATAATAATGAAACATGTTCATTTTATGAATGGGCTGGATTTAATAAATATTTTAAAATTAATAATAATTAAAGTTGTTGATTAATATATTAATTATGACACTTAAAGAATTTAGAGAACTTACTAAAGATTGGCCTGAAGATGCACAAATAGATAAGTGGAATACTAATTATGGTTTTACTGTACTTAGTGAAGTTAAAATAGAAAAAATTAACGATAAAGATTATATAACTTTGTATTAATATGATTAAAGTTGGTAATTATAAAATTGAAGTAAAGCATTTTCCTGATGGTACACAATGCTTAATGAATATTGATTTTAATAAAATTGCAATTAATCCAAGTTATGCATCTATTACTTGGAATTATGAATCTGATGAAGAGCTTGTTACTCTTATTTATCTTGTAAATTATATTAGGAGTAAGGCACCTAAATATCCAATTTATCTTTTTATGCCTTATATTCCTAATGCAAGAATGGATAGGACAAAGAATCCTGGTGAAGTATTTACTCTTAAGTATTTTGCAAACATTATCAATAGTCTTAATTTTGATTGTGTCAGTGTTCTTGATCCTCATTCTGATGTATCTGTTGCTCTTCTTAATAATGTTATGGTAATTAATCCTGATGATTATATTGCTAAAACCATTCAGACAATAAAAGATGCTAACAATATTGAGAATGATAAGGAAATTGTACTTTATTTTCCTGATGCTGGTGCATATAAAAGGTATAAGGATATTGAATGCCTAAAGCCTTATGAGAAGATTTACGGTCAGAAAGTTCGTGACTGGAATACTGGTAAGATTACTGGTCTTACTATTGTAGATAAGGATAATAATACTATAATTGGATCATTTGAGAATAATTATATCCTCATGATTGATGATATTATTTCTTATGGTGGGACAATGTATTATTCTGCTGTTAAGATTAATGAATTTAATCCTAAGAAAATTTATGCTTATGCAACACATGTAGAGCCTAAGTCTTTCTGGGATATTGATAATGGTACTTTTAGAAAGGCATTTGGTTATAGTAATAATGATGGTAGTGAAAATAAACAAATAGTAACAAAACTTTTTACTACAAATTCTATTTATAATATTGATGCAAATAATTCAGTAGTTCCAATTACAATTAATTAAATATAAATATTATGAAGATACTTTTAGGAATTTTTATTGGAGTAGTAATTACTTTAATTATAGGTTTTTTGATTATTAAATATATGTTTAATGATATATGTGGAGGTATTTTAGAATTTATTTTAGATTTACCTAATCACTTTTAATTGAAATAAAAAATAATGTATCTATATTATATTGTGAATTTTAAATAATAGAAAATATGGAAATTAATGCAATGCTTTTGAAGGATTTTTATAAGATGGTACATTTGTCTATGATTCCTTCTAACATGACAAAATCTGTTTCTTATTTTACTCCTCGTAAGAGTCGAGTAGATTTGTGGCCTAAGGTTGTTAATTTTGGTCTTCAAGCTTTCATTAAAGAGTGGTTGATTGATAATTTTAATAAGACATTCTTCAATCGTTCAGAGGAAGATGTTGTAAATGAATATCGTCGTATTTGTGAAAATACTATGGTTAAGGAAAATTACGGCCTTGACCGTATTGTTGAACTTCATCGTCTTGGTTATCTTCCTATTGAAATTTGGGCTCTTCCTGAAGGTGTAGAAGTTCCTATGCATGTTCCTATTTTTGGTATTACTAATACTCATCCTGATTTTGCTTGGCTTGGTCAGGCTCTTGAGAGTCTTATTTCTGCTGAGCTTTGGTACCCTATGATTACTGCTACTGTTGGTCATACTTATCGTAAGATTGTTGATGAGTGGTATGATAAAACAGTTGATGATAATGTTCCTCATCGCCGTGCTCTTGGAAACTTTGATTTCCGTGGAGATATGGGTGTAGATGCAAGTCTTAAGGCTGCTGGTGGATGGCTTCTTTCATTTGTCAATACTGCAACTGTTCCTGCAATTCCTTGGATGGAAAAGATGTATAATTGTAACTGTGAAAAGGAAGAAGTTGGTTTTGGTGCTGTTTCTACTGAACATTTTGTAATGTGTTCTAATTCTGCACTTGATACCGTTCTTTATCCTGATGATGTATATGAATATAAGGATATTGATCCTCACCGTGAAAGAGTTTTCATCAAGAAGCTTCTTACTGAGCTTTATCCTAATACTTCTTTCTCCTGTGTTTCTGATAGCTATGATTATTGGAATGTAGTTGAGAATATCCTTCCTACTCTTAAAGATGAGATTCTTGCTCATAATGGTTGTATACTTGTCCGTGGTGACTCTGGAGATTGTGTAGATGTAGTTACTAAGACTGTATTTAAACTTTGGGATATCTTTGGTGGCACTGTAAACTCAAAGGGTTATAAGGTTCTGAATCCTCATATTAAGGCTCTTTATGGAGATTCTATTACTGTAGAACGTGCCTGGAGAATTTTCTCTATTCTTGAGGAAAATGGTTTTGCTGCAAATAATGTTTCTCTTGGTGTAGGTAGTTTCAGTATGCACTGTATTGAGGAAGATGGAATGTTAAAGCCTTTTACTCGTGATACTTTCTCTTCTGCAATTAAGGCTGTTTATGCAGAGTTTACTGATGAAGATGGAAATATCATTCCTATGAATGTATATAAGGATCCTAAGACTGACCGTGATACTGGAGCAGGATTTAAGAAGAGTCAGAAGGGTTGTTGTGTTGTATTTAAGGATGAAAATGGTGAATATCAATATACAGATGAACATGATTGGCTTCACGCTTCTAATTCTTATATTCAGGAACTTCGTCCTATCTTTAGAAATGGTGAACTTCTTGTAGATGAATCTCTTAATGATATTCGTCAGAGACTTAATGAAAATAAATTTTAATTATGAGTATTGTTTGGAAAAATATTGACAATCTTCATTGTTACAGTGGAGAAACCAGACCTCAAGATGGGGCTGCACTTATTGCAAAGGTTAAATATATTGGAATGAATGATGTTCCATATTATGAATTTAGACTTTGTAAGTATGATGAAAGAAATGATGATGTTTGGGACACTGAAAGAGATTATTGTGGAAGTATTCCATTTGATAGAGTGATTAGTTGGATTTATCAATCTGAATTAAGTGATTTAATGTAATGAATCATCCATATAATACAGAAGGACTTTTCAATAGACTAATGAGAGAGTATCTGGAATATGATACTCTCTATATTGGTTTTGATTTTGACAATACTATTTGGGATTATGATACTTATAAAAACAATTATGATCCTAAAAATACTGATGCACAATTTACTGAAGTAATTGAACTTCTTAAACTTTGTAAACAAGCAGGAATGAAACTTTGTCTTTGGACAAGTTGTCCATCTCAAGAGGAAGAAGATAAGAAAGTAGAAATTTGTAAAGAATGGGGAATTGAACCAGATTATATCAATTGTTCTCCTCTTTCTCCAGGTGCTAAGAAACCTCATTTTAATGTTCTTCTTGATGATAAAGCTGGTCTTGAAGCTGTTTATCATGTTCTTAGTAAACTTCTTTTAATAAATGCTACATATAATTATATGAATAAAGATAATGTATCATGAATATAAATGAAAATATAATTATAACAGGATTTGGACCAAATGATTATAAAACTTTTTATGTACCAGATACATTTAAGTTTATTATAATTAGAGAAATTACTTTACTTAAAGATTGTTATGATGAACAAGAAGTACATTATTTTGATATCAAAAAATCAAAAATTCCAGAAGGAACAACACTTAAAATAAAATATAGATGGACTAATCTTTATGGTGTATTCTATAGATGTGAATACAATGGAGAAACATATGATATTAATAGAGCAGATTGTAAAGAAGGACCATTATGTATAGGTAATTTTATTGGCTTACTTCCAGAAAATTATGGTGAAGGTCTTTGGGATAAAAGAGATTGGGATCCAAGAGAAGCTGGATATCAAGAAATTGATTTGGAAGAATATATTGAAAAAGTAAAGAAAAGTTAAAGAAATAAATATCTATATTAATATATGAAAGGTATAAAAGATTTTTTAAAAGATAAACATAATTCACATGATATTGAATATTGGTCTAAAGAAAATCATTTATTAAATGATATAAATGAATTTTTTGGAGAAGATATTCCTATTTATATAAAAGAAAAATTAATGAATGATGAATATGTTGATTACATCTATGAAAATCTTAAATCTCATGATGCTGAAAAATTAAAGAAAAAATTAAAGAAAGAGTATGGTGATAGTATAAGTTTTCAGGATTATTCAGGTAAAGAAAAGAAATCTTTTATAATTATACTTAATGATGATAATCTTCTTGATTTTTATAATCCAGATAATGATGAAAATGCTAATTTTGAGAAGATTGAAAAATTCAATAATATATTAAGTTTCTTTAATTATTATGTTTCATATAATGATGAAGATAAAGGAAAGAAATATCTTTTTATTGAACCAAGATATTCAGATAATGTAAGTGATGAAGTATTTAATTCTCATAAATATATTTATCATTTTACAGATAAATCTTCAGGAAGGAAAATATTAGAAACTGGATTAAGAATTAGAAAATCAGATTATAGAGAATATCCACAAAGAATATTTCTTTATGTTACAGATAAGAAGATAGAAGATGATATAGAAAATATATCTAAATTTATACTTAAAGTATGTAATGGACATTTGATAAAAAGATATGGTTTATCTATATTAAGAATTGAAAATAATGGTAAATTAGATTTATATAATGATACAGCAATGGAAGAAGATGAAGCTGTATTTACATACAATAATATTCCATATCAATATATAAAGAAAGTTAATGTTAATTTAACTTATGAAGATTTAATTAAATATAAGTAAATTATGAGTTTTCCAAAAAGAAATATAAAAAAATCAGATCCAAGTGATACTGATTTTAAAATAAAAAGACTTATTGAAGGAGATACTTTCTATAATTATAATGGAGAATTAAATCATATAGTTCATTTATTTGCTGATAAAAATATTGATATTGTAGTTTATAAACATTGGAATCCATCTAGAGGGTGGTTATATGAAGCAGATACTCTTGAATTAGTTTTATATAGAATTTGTTTACTTTATAAAAATTTAGCTGATAAATCTAAATCAAATAATTTAAGAAAGAAATTTTTTGAATTGAATAATATTTCATATGAAGGTTATTGATTGTTTTGGAAAGGAGTTAAAAGATGGTGATGATATTCTTATAGCTAGATATGATGAGAATATGTTACCAATTATAAATTGTGGAATTATTCTTGAGATGACAGATAAATATATGGTTTATTCTGTACAAGAATGGAAAGGAGATGATGAGATAATAACTAATATAAAAGTATCATTTAAAGATAATTGTCAATTTAAAGATATATATAAAATAAGATAATATGTTTACTAAAGCAGAAAGATCAAGTTTCCCATATTGGTTTGCACACTGGGCAGCCTATCAAATGACTGCATTAAATTGTAAAGCATGGAAATTCAAATATTTATTCCATGATGCAGAAAAGCCTTGGTTGAAGTTGTTTTTACCATATAAGAAGGTTCAGACAATTCATAGGAAGACTAATAAACATCATCCAGAATGGTTGGAGAACAAACTTGAAGAAATGATAAATAAACATGAAGGTATTGGTTCATATGATGTATTCAAATTTTTAAATAAGTTTGATTATGAAGGAGCAATTCTTGATTGGGAATGTTGTCATTTTACAAAAGTAGAAGAACCACTTGATGCACATGATGAATATAAAAGATTACTTAATCATGATACTTTTAGTAAGAAATATCCATGTATAACTAAATATTGTTATAATGAATTTAGTAAAAGATTAATAGATGCTATAAAAAAATTAGGACTTGAAAATGAATATTAATTTAGAACCATCAATAATACCTTATGATAATGGAGTAATTGAAATATGTTTTAGTCCAGAATTTCAAAGGATATATGATGCAGAGGTTGATTACATAGATTATATAATGGATTGTCATTATGAAGATCCTATTCATTGTAAAATATTTACTTTTAAAGATATTTATCAATTTAATAAAGAGATAGAAGATTTAAAAGACATGTTTAGATTTGAAATGATGAATTCATATACAATTGAAGCAATTAAAGTTAAAGTAATGGATTTATGTAATAAATTTATAAATGGTAGTATGATGGCAAAATCCAGTGATTACTATTTTATGTGGGACAATCAAAAAAATTATTAAGATATGAAATTTAATGTAGAAAAAGCAACTGAAGGAATTATTAAATGGATTCAGAATTGGTTTGATAAAAATGGTAAAGGATGTAATGCAGTAATCGGTATCAGTGGAGGTAAAGATAGTACTGTATGTGCAGGACTTCTTGTTAAGGCTCTTGGAAAAGATAGAGTAATTGGTGTACTTATGCCTAATGGAGGACAAGCAGATATTAATGATTCATATAAAGTATGTGATTTTCTTGGTATTAATAAATATGTTATTAATATTGAACAAGCATATCAACATATTCTTCGTAGTATGGTATTTAATTTAATAAATGTTTCAAAACAGACAGAAGAAAATCTTCCTCCAAGACTTAGAATGAGTGTTCTTTATGCTGTTTCTCAGTCTGTAAATGGTAGAGTATGTAATACATGTAATCTTTCTGAAGATTGGGTAGGTTATTCTACTCGTTATGGTGATAGTGTTGGAGATTTCAGTCCTCTTAGCAATTATACAGTTACTGAAGTAAAAGAGATTGGACATTATCTTGGTCTACCTGCTGAACTTGTTGATAAAACTCCTATTGATGGACTTTGTGGAAAATCTGATGAAGAAAATCTTGGATTTACTTATGCTGAGCTTGATCAGTATATTAGAAATGGTATTCTTCCTTCACCTGAAAAGAAAAAAATAATTGATGATAAACATGTTAAGAATGCATTCAAACTTTGTTTAATGCAAGTAGCTCCTCAATATGGATATCCAGAAACTTTAAATTATGATTAATAAAGAAGACCTTTTAAAATATATAGATGAATCTCTTGATGATTTAGAAGATGAACAAGAATATAATGAACATTTATATAAAGCAGGAGATAATCCATATTGGGTACCAAAAGATAAAGGTCATCTACCATTAGATAGTTGGTATGGATATGAATCTTTAATTTTACAATTAGAAAATTTAAAGAAAAGAATACTTAAAGAAGATTTTAGTTATTCTTGGAAGAAAAGAGAATATAAAAAAGAGGAAGATTAAACTTCCTCTTTTTTTATTATTGAAACCATTTTATTTAATGTGTCTTCATCTAATTTTTCATAATTATCAGGTTTTGGATCAAATTTAGATGCACCATCTTTTAATTTTACTACAGGAGTATTTGTATTTTTTTGAGAACTTTTCCAAAAATGAGCATATAAATCAAATTCCATTTTTTCTTCTCTAATTTCTTCTAAAATATTTAAACATTCTTCTTCTGGAATAATTACTTTAGTATATCCATTACCAGAATGAAAAGCATAATTATATTTATCAATTTTAGAAACATCTGTTCTATTAATTTTTATATAATCTGTTTTATAATAAGTAGCTAAATTTAAATGAGTTAAATATTCAAATTTAATAAGTGTTTTTGATATATTTGTTATTTTTATAACTTCAATTTTTATTTTTTCAGTATATCTTGTACCTGAGTCACATAAATATAAACAGATATCACCGACTTCATATAAATCAGTTAAATTCTTAATTATTTTATCTTTTACTTTAATATCTTTATTAAGATGTAGTTTCTCTATTATATATAAATTAAGTAGTTTCATTATCTAATATCATGTAATATTATATATTTCATTAATTCATATTCATCTGGTTTATTTCCAAGTTTACTTGGTCCATCTGTTATTTTATATGTTCCTGCTGGAGCTTCCCAAGTAGCATTATTACTAAAGCTTGTATTCTTATTATTTATAAATGTTACTTCATATTTTACAACTGCAGAAACTCCACCATCAGATTCATACCAATATTTTATAATAACTTTCTTAATATTTTTTAATTTACTAGCATATTTTTCATCTTCACTAAGATCATTAATAAATTCTTTATAATCATTAAGATTCATTTTATCTCTAAAATCAGTACTTTTTACACCATTTGAATAATGTATATATTCAATATCTATATCATTAATTTTAATGTCTCTATTAAGATGAAGTTTTTCTAATATGTAATTATTAATTTGTTTCATTATTCACATTCTTCAATATCTTTATCATAATTAAGAAAAATTATTACATCATTTATACCACCTTTTGAATCTTTAATTAAAAGACCATCTTTTTCCAATGCCATTATTTCTAATCCTTTTTCAAAAAAGATAGTATTTATAAATAGCTTTTTTGCTTTATCAATATAAGGATAATTACAATAACAATCAAATAATTCATCTAAATCTTTAACTTGTTTTTTAGTTTCTTTATAATCTTCTTCATTAAGATATACATCAAAATTTTTTAAATATGGTCTTTTATCTATATATCTTTCTATTGTTTCACGAAATTTTGGATTTTCATAAATCAATACTTTACATACTTTATTATATAATTCTGAAGAAATTTTTAGATTTTTATTAAGATGAAGTTTTTCTAATATGTAATTATCTATTTTTTTCATTTGCTCTAAAATTATTTATATCATCTGCATGTAATTCTTTAATTCCATTTTTATTTGCCCATTCTCTTGGTGATTCATTATTTAAATCAGTAGGAGTAAAATTATCCCATCGTTCAATAAATTCATCAACTAAATCTTCAGGAGATACAAATATATAATGATTTCCCAACTTTCCTCTGTTGGTATCCATATAATTAACAATTGCTCTTAAAGAATTTAATACAACATGACCTTCATCTGTTCTACCAGTTCTAAAAAATAATATATATTTATTATCTTCTATAACAATATTTTTATTAAGATGAAGTTTTTCTATTATATATTGTTTTAAATTATTCATGATACCAAGATGGCTTTTTTATTAAATTTGGACAATTATTAAACATATCATTTGTTTTTACATCTTTATTAATTTTCCATTCTTCTAATCCTTTACCAGTAAATGAATCACAATTAGCAAACATTCCTGTCATATCTTTTACATTAGATACATCCCATAGTGATAAATCACAATTAAACCAATCTGCCCAAGAAAACATACAATTCATTGATACACAGTTTGATACATCCCATTTAGAAATATCAATATTTTTACAATCACTTCCATTAAATACTGAATCTAAATTTTTAATATTACTTACATCAATGCAATTCAAATCAGCATTTTTATTATTTTTAGTTAGTTTTTCAATTAAATCTACTAATTCATCTTTATTTTGTGGATAATATTTATAATGAGAATTAACATTAATATCTTTATTTAAATGTAATTTTTCTAATATATAATTATTTAATTGTTTCATATATTTTATCTATTACTTTATATATAAAAATAATATTTTGCTTTTTCTATATTAATATATAAATATTTAGTTAATATATGATATTAATGATAGATGGCCGTACTGATATTATTCAATATTATAGTAAATGGCTTGAAAATAGATTTAATGAAGGTTTCTTATATACACGTAATCCAGCTTACCCATTAAAGGTTCAAAAAATAATTCTTGACCATGAACATATTGATGCTATTATGTTTACTAGCAAAAATTTTGCTCCAGGTATGGAATTAATTAAAAAACTTGACAAAGAATATCCTTGTCTTTATCATTATACAATAACAAGTTATGATAAAGATATTGAACCTGGTGTTCCAGATATAAATTCATCCATGAATACTTTAATTGAATTAAGCAATATTGTTGGTAAAGAAAAAGTATTTTGGAGATATGATCCTGTAATGTTGACAGATAAGTATACATTAACATATCATCATAATATGTTTATTGTAATGTCTAATAAATTAAGTCCATATATAAATAGATGTATTTATTCATATGTAAATCTTTATGAAAAAGTAAAGAGACATATGCCTGAACTTGAATCTTGGACAGATGAAAAGAAAATAGAAGTTGCTAAAATATTAGGTAGTATTGCTAATAAATATGATGTTAAAGTACAAACATGTAATTGTAATCTTGATTTAACAGAATATGGTGTTGGTAAATCTGGATGTATTACTAAAGAAATAATCAATAATGTTCTTGATTTAAATGTAAAAGATTTAAAATCAAATGGTTCTTTAGGATGTGGACATTGTTATCCTGTTGTAAATATTGGTGAATATAATACTTGTCTTAATAAATGTAAGTATTGTTATGCAAGTAGTGATTTTGAAGCATGTGAAAAGAATTTTGCTAAGCATAATCCAAATTCACCATATTTAATTGGAGAAGGAACAATTAATGATGAAATAGTCGAAAGAGCATGTCAATCAGTAAAAACTAATGAATTAAATTTATTTTAATTTCTATATTATATTATCTAAGAATGTTATCCGACTTTTAAATAAGTCGTCAATATATAACATTATTATAAAAATATTTTTACACATTTTATGTCAGAAGAATTAGATATTTTGGGCTTTGATCCCAGTCAATTGAGCGTATTCTCAACAAACAACAGTAATTCAACACAAAACAAGTATCTTTATACAACTCGTCCAGAGGATTCAAAGAGTGAAGATCATGTTTATCGTGCAAAGATTAAGGTAATTTATTCTCCTCACAATCTTAAGAATTCTATTCTTGAAGTTCAGTCATATGCAATGCAAGATGAGAATGGTTACTTTACAGCAAATTCATCTCTTATGATAGGTGATAAGAGTTGTCCTATCTTTACTGCTTGGAAGAAATGCCGTTATGCTGAAGAAGGTTCAGTTCTTTGGAAGCAAGCAGCTAAAAAGGATGATGGTGGTAAACAACTTTTTGATAAAAGATTTGCTCGTTATGTAACTATTCAGGTTCTTGAAGATAAGAATAAGCCTGAACTTGAAGGACAATATCTTATTTGGAAACTTCCTTCATCAATTTATGATATGATCATGAAGAAGACTAATCCTGCTAAGGAAAGTGGTAAGTGTCCTGTTCCTGTAATGGACTTCTTATTTGGTTATCCTATTGAGATTGAAGTAACTCCTGGTCCAGATGATCCTCAACATCCTGAAAGAAAGAAAAGAGAAACAAGTTATAGTGCTGAATTCTGTGAAGATCCAGAACCATGTACAAATCCTGATAAGAGTTCTCTTCTTGATTTTGATGAAGAAGAAGTACTTGATAAGTATGTTTCTCAGATGAAGAAAGTTTGGAAGGAAAAGGATGTAACTAAGAGAGAACAAATGCTTGCAGAGATTTCTCAGAGTGAAAACACAAAGGCTCTTAGAAAGATTTATTCAAGAGTACTTGATCAGCTTAAGGAATTCTGTCCTGATCTTAATGAAGAGTTTGGTTTCAAGCCTTGGGATGAGGCTCTCACAAAGAGAGTTCAGAAGTGGATTGATACTGTTCTTAGTGGTAATGAACCTAAGGTTTCTACTTCTGCTCCTGCAGCTGCTGAAACTGCTGGAACAACCTCAACAGCAACTGTTGAAGAAGATACTAATGATTCACCTGTTCCTGGAAAGGATGATGACGAAGATCTTCCATTCTAAAACTAAGTCTAGAGAGAGTGAAATCTCTCTAGATTTCCAAATAAATATATTTATATAAAATATGACTATCGACGGTTTAAATGAAGTAAAACTTCGTGCATTTGAATTAGCTCTTGATATTCTTAGAGATGAAACTTCTGGAATTACTCATCTTAGCCATGAAGATAAACTAAAATTAGATGTATTTGCATTAGCAGATAAAATTTATAATTATATTTCAAGTGTAGCATAATTATGGAAGAGAATAAAGTAATGGATAATTTAAAAGATAAAGTAAATGCTCTTGGTGCAGATACTATTATGGGTACAATGGCTCAAGGTTCTACTGGTGATGCTCTTGAACGTCTTGATAAACTTAATGAAGCTGTAGCAGAACATAATAATACAGATGTAGATAATGTTGCTGTAACTGGTTCAAATCCTATTCTTAGAGGTTATCTTCCTAAGACAAGACCAGTTGTAAGAGATAATAAGAAGATTGGAAGAAATGATCCATGTCCATGTGGAGCAGTTGATGAAAATGGTAAACCTAAAAAGTATAAAAATTGTTGTATGAATAGTGGTAAATATGAAACTACTCATTTTGAATAAAATATAATATTATATTTTTAAATGAAAGACATAGTTATCTATGTCTTTTTTAGAATTATATATAGAATAAAAATGCCTAAATATGATTTTTTGATAGTTGGTGCTGGATTTTTTGGCGCTACATGTGCTAGAAAATTAACAGATTCTGGTTATAAATGTCTTATAGTTGAAAAAGAAAAGACAGTAGGTGGGTTATGTGCTGATTATAGATTAAATGATATTGATATACATTCATTTGGTTCACATGTAATACATACAAGCAATGAAGAAGTATATGAATTTTTAAATAAATATTCTAAAATAAATCATCTAGATTATTATGTAAAAGCATTGAATAATAATATATATTATTCATATCCATGTAATATGAATGCTTTTTCTCAATTATATAATACTAAATATCCACAAGAAGCAAAAGAAATAATTACTGATGATATAAAGAATTATGGTGTAGAATATAGACGTAATCTTGAAGAAGAAACAATATATTGGGGTGGATTTAAATTTTATATAAATCATATAAAAGGATATTTTGAAAAGATATATGGTAAGACTTGTAAAGAATTACCTGTAGGATTATTTAGAGATATAAGAGTTGATTATACATATATCAATGATTTTTTTGGTGAAAAATATGTAGGTATACCAGAAGATGGTTATACTAAATTAGTTGAAAATATAATTGGAGATGATATTGATATTTTATTAAATACAGATTTTTTTAAGAATAGAGAAAGTTTTATGAATATAGCAAATTTTATTATTTGTACATGTCCAATTGATAAATTCTGTAATTATATATATGGCGCTTTACCATGGTCTACAGTTAAATTTGAATTAAAAGATTTTTCAAAAGAAACTAATAATTTCCTTGGTTTTCCTACTCTTAGAATAACAGATCCAAATAATGGTCTTATTCAAATAGATGAATATAAATGGTTGACACCAAAAAGATATTCTAATGAATATAATTTACATACATATTTAATGTATACTTATCCTGATAAATGGGATCCAGATAAGAAATGTATATATGCTCTAAATGATAATAAAAGTGAGGAATTATTGACAAAATATATATCTTTTGTAAAAGAAAATTTTCCAAATGTTTTATTTGGAGGTCGTCAGGGATTATTTAGAAACTTAAATATATGTGAATCTATAAATATAGCTTTTGATTTATCTAACAATATAATTAATAACTTAAAAGAAGCTGACGAAGAAGTAGAGGCTGAATAATGTTATTATTATATATAAAATAATATAAAGTTATAAAATGTCAAAAGTAACTAATGTTTTAGAAAGAAATTTATCTGATTCAACATCAATAGTATATTATAATAGTTCATCTGTAGATTCTACTTTTGGTGGTGGATTAATAAAATATATTTGTGAAAATATTACTGATGTATCTGAACAATGTGAATGTTATGATATAAAAGATTTTAATATTAATGATTTATATTCTTTATCATATTCATATGTTGATGTACCTCCTAAAAATACATCATACAGTTATAGTTTTAATAATGAAACTGCTTCATATTCATATTGTTATAGTATAAAAGTTCCAACATATATAAATGTTTCATTTGTTGGATGTATTCCCCAGAACAATGTAGCTGATTTAGCTTCAATATATGGTGATACATGTTTATATGTTTTATCAGATAAAGAAAATCTTAATTCATTAAAGAGTGTATCAAATAAAGTAAGTATTGAATATACACAAAATGATTCATGTACATTAAATCTTTATAAAATAGCATTTGGAGAATTTGAAGATTCTATTCCTACAGTAATTAAATGTATATCAAATTATGAATTAAAAGAATTTGATAAAGATTATGAAGAAGGTTTAAGATTCAATTATGGATTTAAACATAATTATACAACATTTAATGAATTCTATTCTAATATTTTAGAAAATATTATTTTAGAGGAAGAAGATGAAAATGTTTCTGAAGAAAGTGTTAATAATACAATTGTAAAATATATTGATGATGGTGAAAACATTATTAATGAAGATATTGATTCAATAGTAAGAAATGCAGATATACCTCTTAATGATTTATGGAAAGTTGGAGGAAAAGATGCCGTTTGTATTTTTACAAACGGTCCAATAAGTAAAGATATTTTAAACAAAATTGACACAGAAAGACTTGTAGTATTTTACAGAAATAAAAACAATAATTGGAATTTAGAACTTTTTGCAAAAGAATTTAGTGTAGAAGAATTAACAGAACTTGAAGAAAGACTTGATGTTTTAACACAAAAACAAAAATTAACTTCAGAAGAAAAGAAAGAATTAACACTTATTAACAATACACTTAACTTTAATTGTGGAGAATATTTGAATAATAATTTTAAAGGTTTTGGTAATAAATATCATGGTTACAGTTTAATTTCTAATGATAAATTTGTAAAACTTATTAGTACAAAAAAATTCTAAATAAACATATACTTTATAAAATATTTACTTTTTGGGATGAGAGTCATATTTATTATGGCTCTCATTTTTTTGAATTATATTTAAATTATTCTATATTATAATGTATTTAAAACAAAAGTATAATGGAATTAGTAAAGGTAAACTGTTTGTTATTTACTTCAATACAAGATGATACATATCGTGGAGCTAAAACTAGACTTACTGAATTTGCAACAAATTATATAAAGGATAATAATGGATATGATATGCTATTAAATGTAGATAGTATTGTATCTGTTTCTGAAATTAGTTATAAAACTGTTGCTGGTAAAAGAATATATGGTTTTTATGTATTGACTAATAACAACTATAAATATTGGATAATAAATAATGAAAATAATTATGGTCCATTAGAGTCTTTTATATTTAAAAAGGATGATAAAAAACTTATAATTAAACCTGATGAAAAGTTACATCTTAATAAAAAGAGATAATGAGTAAAAGAATAGTCATATTTCTAGATGATTATCGTAAACCTAATAAGTATGTAAACATGAATTTAAATCGTGTTTACCAGGCTTATTCATATAAGGATTTTATTGATTTAGTAAATAATCTATATAGAAAATATAATACTATTGATGAGGTATGGTTTGACCATGATCTTGGTCCAGTAGATCAAGGTAATGGTCTTGATTGTGCAAAATATCTTGTAAATTTTTGTATTGAAAATAATATGACTCTTCCACAGTATCATATTCAATCTGCTAATTCTGTTGGTAAGGCTAATATAGATTCTTATTTAAAATCATATCTAAAAAGTTTAACATTATAATTTCTATATTAATATAACAATATTGCGATTTATTAATGTTAGAATTAAAATATTCATATAAAAATTTCTTTGAATGGTATAAAGAAGAACATGCAAAATGGGATAAAGAAAATCCTCATGATATGTATGATTGTGGAATAAGTAAAGAGATGTTTAAGTATTTCATTTTGCAATATCTTTATGATGGACCTATTACAGCTACTGATTATGATAAATTAAAAGATATTCTTATAAAACATTCTAAAAGATATTTTAAAGAATGTTTATATTTAAAATTTTTACATAAAGAATATAAACCTAAAGCAAGAGATGATTTTGATGAATATTTGAATAAAAAATATGAAAATTTCAATACTCGTTTTGATAATAGTAAATATAATCAAATATCAGATGAAGTATTTGTTGAATACTGTCAATTATATTTAGATGGTTTTTATTTATCAGAAGATCCAATAAGTACATCACAATATGATTTGAATTCTTTACATGATATACTTATTAAACATTCAAAAAGATTTAAAATAGAAAAATATTTATATCAATTATTTAAATGAATAAACTAAAAAATTATGATAATAATTTTATAGAAATACAATATATATATTATAATGATCATGATAAATTTTGTCCTCTTACAGAACAACAAGATTTTATTTTTATTGAAACAAATATAAATCCTAATTATATAATTGAAATAACTAAGCCAAAATTATCAAATTTATCTGTAAAAGGATATTATTCAACTTATTCTAGAACTATTGAAAAAGTATATTTTACAATATTTTTATCAAACAATAGAAAATTATATTTATTAGAAGATCAATACGATAAATTTAAACATTTAATATACAATAATGAATAACGATAAGAAATACTTGATTATTTATCATTTTGAAGATAATGATGGTTGTTGCTCTTGTGCAATTATGAAATATTATCTTGTAAATGAGCTTGGTGTTGATGAGAATAATATTACACTTTTTGGTGCGAATTATGCTATACTTTCTAAAGTATATGCTGATAATTTTAATTTTATCTTAAATAAGAAAGAATATAATATTCTTGATTTTGATTCTGTTATAATGACAGATATTTCTTTCAATGATTTTAATGCTATAAAAACTCTTTATGAAGAGTTTGGTAATAATTTTACTTGGATTGATCATCACGCACCAATTATTACAGAAAGTATAAAAAGAAAATATGATACTCTTATTAATGGTGTAAGAGATACTCATCGTTCTGCACTTCTTAATGCTTATAAGTATTGTTATGATCCTCTTGATATCAAATATACTAATGGTGAAGCTCCTTATCTTTTAAGAGTACTTTCTGCTTGGGATAGTTTTACATTTGAAAGTGAAGGAATTGATTTTGAATATGCAAGAAAAGTAAATATGGGATTTACTTCTTGGTATAAACTTAATACAGATATTTGGTATAATAATATTGGTAATTTTATCAATGGTACATATGAATTTAATAAATCATATGCTGATGAAGGATGTAAACTTGGAAAGAAAGAAGCTGATGAATATGATAAAAGAAATGAAAGTATAATCAAGAATTTTGGAATGTCAGGATTCACTGTAGATGGTCGCCCGGCGATGCTTCTTTTTATGTCTGAAGGCACTTCTAGCCTTATCTTTAAGTCTGTATCGGATAAATATAAAAATGGCATCTGCGCTAAAACATCGCCTACTGGAAATATTATAATATCTCTTTATAATACTGATAGAATGGATCATACTTTCCATTGTGGAACTTATCTTCATGATAAATATGGTGGAGGTGGTCATGAAGGTGCAGCAGGTACTACAATTACTATTGAACAGTTTAATAAGATTCTTAAAACAAAAACTTTATAATGAAATACAATAAATATATAATAGTTTGTAATAATGTAAGTAAGTATGATACTGATACAATAGCAAATATTATTAAAAATGAAATATCAGAAAAATGGTTTACTCCAACAACAAATACATGGATAATTGCAAAACCTATTGATAATGAAATTTCTTCAGCTGCTGATATTAGAAATAAAATTACTTCTAGAGTATCATGTAGTGTTTTTGTAATGCAAATAAAAACAGTAAAAAATTCTGCAGCAAATGGAGAATTTGCAAAAGAAAAAACTTGGGATTGGGTTAAAAAATTCGATACTAATGATTTAGAAAGTAATTTTGATATACCAAATGCTGGTATTTCTATACCAAATAGTGAAATTTCTAATAATTGTTTAAGCTTATAATAAAAGAGAAGAATCCTTAATTAAGGATTCTTTTTTTTATTTTAAGCTGCATTTTGAACAGTCCATCCATCTGGTATACCATTTATACCACTTGGGAAGTCTGACATAGAACTTGATTTAATAAATGTACCACTTGCAGCTACATACTGTACCCAAGAATCAAGACAATATCTATAAGTAGTAATATCTGTTGCAAGACATTTAATATAATTAAGACTTGAACAATATTTGAACATTGAACCATAAGAACCTTCATGTAATTGAGGTGCAGGTAATTCTGGCGCAGTAGTTAGAGATGTGCAACCTTCAAACATAGATCCATAACAATAATTTGTTAATGATGTAGCAGGAAGTATAAGATTTTGTGCACTAGTTAATCCAGTACAGTTTTTAAATAAACCACTAAATGCATTTGCTATATCTATAGAATAAATTGAACTAAAATTATTTAAACTATATATGCTCATTATATTACCACTTACACTAAATCCTGCAGTGGATGAATCAAAATTAATATTCTTATATCTATAACAATTACCTCTAAATTTAACAATATCCCCAACAGAAACAGATATTGTACTTGTTACGCTAACCCAAGAACCTCCATTCTTTTGATATTCATAAGAACCATTATCTATGCTTGATATATTAGTAGCTATATTACCAGCAGATGTAATATTAAATGTAAGATATTCTTGAGAATAATCTGTTTCTGGATTTACAGGAGCTACATAAGTTGCAGTATATGAAACAACTTCACTTGAAAATCCATCTTTTGTTGCATAGGCATAATAAGTTCCACTTTGAGATATACTTATAGCAGAACTATAGACTAAATAATCTGCATCATTACTTTCTTTATAATATATAGTAGAACCATCTGTAGAACAAGTAATTGTAATAGTATTATTTGAAAATGAAAATACTGGTTCTGATACAGTAGTAATTGGTTCACTTCCACCAGATGTTTCAATTGCCGCTATATAAAGAGCAAATTGGTCTAATTTAACAGTACTTGGAACAGTTACTCCTTTAGCTTGTATAGCTGACCTTATAGCAGCCTTGGCATTTATTAATCTAGTTATTTCAGATGCTATACTCATAATTATATATTCTTTAATTTATTATCCATAATTACCAATTTATATTGATATTATATTGTTGCTAAAATTGATTCAATATCACCTATCTTCGTTTCAATTTCTCCAATAACTTGTTGAAGTGTATTCCCTGAAGATGGATTTGTTCCATCATATCCTCCAATATTATATGCGTATATATCTCCATTGGCCATTACTTCAAAAGCATTTTTTCTTTGTTCTGAAGAACCTATACCAATAGAATGCCTTGTTTTTTCAGAATCTGTTTCTCCAGTATGTGAAAAATTATATATTCCTTCGCCATGTTCACCTGAATTTGTTACATATGTATAAATTCCTTCTGCATGTGCTCCAGAGGCAGAAGAATATGAATATGAATGATTTCCTTCAACATGTGCGGCAAAACCATTATTTATACTATAAAACCCTTCAACATGTGAAGCGCCAGAATAAGTATATGTATACATACCTTCAGAATGAGAACCTGGTCCTCCTAAAACATATGTAGTCTCTCCTTCTGCATGAGAAGCTTTTGCACTTGCAGATATATATGTTAAACTTCCTTCTACATGTGAATCTTGACCATTTACAATTGTTCTAAATCCTTCTGCATGAGAAGCCATTCCAGATGCATATGTATTTTGTCCTTCAGCATGAGAATATATATTATTTGCATATGTAATATATCCTTCAGCATGGGAATACATACCATTCGCATAAGTATTTTTACCTTCAGCATGTGAAAATCCATCTGTTGCATAAGTACCATATCCTTCAGCGAAAGATGCAATACCACTTGCTGTTGCACCAGTTCCTTTTTGCTGAATACTATATTTACCAGAACCTTTTTCAAAAACTGAGTCATTCTCTAAAGATTTTATAATATCCTGAACTGTTTTAGAAGGTTCATCTTCGTCTGTTTTTAGATTATAGCCTTCATAATTACCAACACCATATAAATAAATATCACCATTCTGCATAATCTCAAAGGCGTTTTTATGATCATAAATATCATCAGTACCTATGCCAACTGAATGCTGAGTATTACCGTCGTCACCATAAAGAATGGATGCTTTATGCGACACGTTGTATTTTCCTTCAGCATGCTCACTGTCATTATTAGTCTTAGTATGAAGGCCTTCAGCGTGAGAACCTGGTCCTGATGCTAGTGTATAATGACCTTCAGCGTGAGAACTTTCTCCACCTGCTATTGTAGAATTACCTTCAGCATGAGTATTATATCCACCTGCTATTGTAGAATTACCTTCAGCATGTGAATTTAATCCTTTTGCAACAGCTCCTGTTCCCTTTTGTTGGACACTGTTTTCACCTATGCCTTTGTTCCACACAGAATCACTCTCTAATGATGTTATAATATCCTGAACTGTTTTAGAAGGTTTATCTTCGTCTGTTTTTAGATTATTGCCTTCATAATCACCAATACCATAAAGATAAATGTCGCCATTTTTCATAACTTCGAAGGCATTCTTACGGTCTGATTCAGATGTACCTATACCAATTGAATGCCTAGTGTCTGTATTGGATTTATTATAAGTACCTTCGGCATGCTCACTGGCATTATTTGTCTCAGTATGAAACCCCTCTACATGGGACCTTTCTCCTTTAGCTTCACAAGAAGCTCCTTCAGCATGTGAATTAGCTCCAGATGCTTTAGTATTATAATTCTCAGAATGGGAATTAGTTCCGCTTGCTATAGTCTGATAACCTTCAGCATGAGAACGATTACCAAGGGCAAGATTATCTTTACCCTCAGCATGAGACGCAGCACCCTTTGCTAATATAAATTTATTAGCATTCCAATCTTCAATAATGCCGTCATTTGATTTGGTAACAGTTTCATCAGAAACATTAGTTTGTGAATGACCCTCTGCATGAGAAATTTGACCTGAAGCCCTGGTATTTAGACCTTCCGCATGAGAATAAGGACCTTCAGCCAAAGTATGTTTTCCTTCAGCATGAGAACTATTACCTGATGATTGTGTACCATTACCTTCAGCATGAGAATAATTTCCAGCATCAGTATTTGTTGAAATTGATGGTCTATCTCCAGCACCAGCAACAGTATTTATACCTTCAGCATGAGATGTATTACCAGTAGTTAATGTTTTGCTTCCTTCAGCATGAGAGCCATAACCTTCGGCAATTGTTAAATTACCCTCAGCATGTGTCATACCGCCTTTTGCATATGTATGACTTCCTTCAGCATGACTGTATTGCCCTTCAGCTGTACTTCTTGTTGGGTGTCCAGATACAATACTATTACCGCCACCTTCTGCATGACTATATCTACCTATTGCATGTGCTGCCCCTTCAGAATGACTTGCATATCCTTCTGCTTTGGAAAAAAGTTTTTCTTCGCCAGAAGCAGGTTCGCCACCTTGAAGATTATCACTACCTTCAGCAAAAGATGCAATACCGCTGGCTTCTACATCAGTTCCCTTTTGCTGAACAGAATTTGTACCAATACCTTTTTCAACAGGTACAGCAGTATAATCTACATATTCACTTAAAATATTATCTGATAAGTATGAATTGTATTGATTTAAAGCGTTTACAACAAACTCTCTTACACTATTTGCCATATACTTTCTAATTAATCTATTATATATAAAAATAAAAATCTCTCATTATAAATGAGAGATTTAATATTAAATAAAATTATTTCTATTATAAGAATATGCTATTTAATTCAGCAGTAGTTAATTCTGATAAATTACTTATATATGAATGAATATAACTAATAGATGTTGCTGTAACTTCTTCATCTTCAATTATTTTATCTACTAAATATGTATAAGTGCTTGCAATATAAGAAGCAACAGCTGAAGTTGATGGATAATATGTATTTGAAATATTGTTAGAATTACTTAAATCAGTTACTTTATTTGCAATATCTTCTTTAGCGGTCATATCAATATTTTCAAGAGCTGCAGAAGTGATATATCCATAAGAGTTGATAGCATTAATTCTATTATTAAGATCATTTAATGATGCTGCAGTAACTTCTTCACTATCATCAATTATTTGATCAATATCAGATTTAGTATAATAATTGTTTGAATCAAAAATGTCTTTAATAGGTATTTTAATATCACTCTTTCCAGAGACAGTATTAAAATCTATAAATAAATAAGAAGTTCCGTAAGTTTCTGCATCTGTTGAATTATAATTTTCAATAGATACAGAATCAACCATACCATCAATTATAAAACTAGAACAATCAATACTTGCTACTTGAGTACCACTTGCTCCACCATTTTTAAATATTATATTATGATTTACAGAATCATAATTTGCATAATCAAAAAATGTTGAAAGCTTAGCTAAGTATGCATTAGTAAAGTCATTAGTTGAAAGACCTTTACCTTCTTCTTTTTCTACATAATTCTCTAATTGTGATTGTATAACACCAAGTTCAGCTTCAAGTTGAAGTTGATGATATTGTTTAAGTGCATTTACAACAAATTCTCTTACATTATTAAAAGTTTGTGGCATATATTATTTAATATTATTTTTTATTCATTATTTTTTATACTATTCAATTCATCATCGGTTAAAGAAGATAAATTATCTAATGTATCTTTTATATTTTGTATATCTTTTTCAACACCATTAAGTTTATCTTGTATAATTTTTGTATACAAGTCATAATATTTTTTTAATGAACGTTTTGTAGTATCTTGTATAAGTTCTCTAGTATTCATAAAAATTATTCTGTAGGCATTAATGCTAATATTTCTTCATCAGTAAGTTTTTCATATTCATCATTATTATAAAAAACACCATGAGTCCATATAAGATGTTCATCTTCTATAAAACATATATTTTCCCATAGAATATCTGGTTTACCAATCTGCTCGGATGAATCTCCTATAATATAACCAGCATTTAATTCACTAGTTGAAATTTTTAGTGTATCAAATTTATCTTTAGAATCTATATATTTTAATGGTTTATTAAACATATTTAAAACTTACACTTATTATATATAAAAATAAAACTATGAAAACTACTTTAGTTTATTTTTAAATATATAAAAATATAATATATATTATGCCAACAAATTCAAGTTTAAATAAAATATTTGTTTATGTTCCTTCTTCAGAAGTTGATGGATTTAAAATTGGCGCAGGTAAAACTAATGCTTATAAAGGTAAAATATCATTTCTTTCAGGTACTGGAGAAATCATGACTAATGGAGAAATATTTGCAATGAATAGAGATGCAGATATTCAAGCTCTTCAAGATTTACTTGGTACAAATTCTAATACATTAGCAGCTGATTTAGGTTTTAATGCTGAAACAATAGTAGCAGCAATTAAATATGTATATGATCTTGTTAATACAAATACAGATGAAATTGAAGGAAGATTAGATATTATTCAAGGAACTGGTGAAGGTTCTATTACAAAAGCTGTTAATGATGCTATATCTGCTCTTGTAAATAATGCTCCTGAAGCACTTGATACTCTTAAAGAAATTGCTGATTGGATCTCAAGAGATGGTGCTGATGCTACTAATCTTATTACAAGAATGGAAAAAATTGAAGCACAAGTTGAAGAAAATGAACAAGTTACAGCTGGAGCATTAATTGATTTACAGAATCAAATTGATGAAATAACCGGTGGTGATGGTTCAATTTCACAACAGATTAATGCTAAAGTTGAAACACTTGATTCATCAGTTACTCTTGGTGGAAGCACTATATCTCAACCACAAAATATAAATATTGATACAACAATTGATGTACTTGGTTCTGTAACAATTTCTGAAACTGATGGTAAAATAGATGGAGAATCTGTTGGTAAATCTGCTAAAATAGTTCTTCAGGCTGATGCTGCTGGTGCTGCAAAGAAAGCGCATGATATTCTTTATGGTGATATTAATACTGATACAACAGATTCAATGACAATTGTTGGTATTCGTTCTAGAGTTGATTTATTAAATCGTCGTGGTACACTTTCAGTAAGTACAGATCCTTTAAAGTCAGTTGAATTTGATAATTCTAATGATTCACATCTTGTAACTGGTGAAAATCTTAGAGATACTATAAATGCTATTCAAATGTGGGAAACATATACATCAGAATAAAAATATTAAATTTGATTATGAGATATTTAAAGATATTTAATAGTAAAAAAGAAAGAGATCTTGCATTTATTAATGGAGATATAAATACTAATTCAATAACAATTTGGGGTAAAGATGCTGTTGATAAAGGAGATGGTAAAATTGAATATGGTATAGGTAATGGTGCTCATCAATTAAATCTTGGTGTTGGTGATGTAAATAATAATTATGATGATAATGATGAATCATATGATGATTCAAGTAATGATTAATAATTTAAAATTTTATTTTTATATATAATTTAATAAGTTAATTTATGAAATCATTAAAAGATTATTACTTATTTGAAGATGAAGATCAATTTGTTTCTTTAAATTATAAAACAACAGAAGAAACAAATGATGCTGATGGTGTAGAATTAGCTCCACCGATAAATCAATCATTGAATAAAGAAATTCAAACTGATCCTGAAGATATTCTTCCAGGAGGAATTGATGCTAAGATTGTTGGGGAATTAAGACTTTACTCAGAAACATCACAAATATTTAATGAAAGAAAAAGAAAAATTGCACAATCATTTAAATCTCGTCTTAGTGAACCTGAAATAAATGCTAATAGAATTAAATATACTAAAATATTTGAATATTATATTAATCATTTAATAACATATTATAAAAAGAATGTTGATGAGAATTTTAAAATCAATATTTCTTCTAAAGAAGAATTAAAGAGGCAAATTGCAGATGATTTTGTAATGTTAATAAAAAATATGGAGATTATTCCAAAAATATAAGGATTTAGATTTTTCTAAATCCTTTTTTATTGAATTATTTATATTTATTTCTATATTATAATGTAAAATAATTGTAATATGAAAAAGTTAATTATAATCATTTGTTTACTTATCGGAACAATTACTTGTTATTCTCAGAATACAAGTCAAAATTATTCTAATGATCCTGAAGTACAGGAACTTTGTCAAGGTGTAGTTAAAGTTGTAGATAAAGTTATTACTAATGGAAAGAATGTAGTAAAAGAAGTTGTTTCAGAGGCAAAAGAATATAAGAAAGATATTGATGAATGTATGCCTCAAGAAACAAAGGATTGGTATAAAAATAATTATAATAGCATTGTAAAGGCTAATAAAGAAGGGTACAAGCATTTTAAGAAATCTTGTCATGATGCTTTTCGTGCTGGTCTTAGAGGTGAAAAATATAAAATAAACAAATAAAATTATATAAAGTTATGTTAGTATTTATTATATTTATTATTTTAATAATTGTTAGTGGTTTTATATCATTTCGTTCAGCAGAGATTCATGAACTTCATAAGATGCGTGCAGCATTCAGTGATGTAAAAGAAAGAATTGAACATATAAAGAATGAATATGAAAAACACAAGAATGAAAATTATGATGATTTTACTAATGGTGAAATTGAAGGAGAATTGAAAGAACTTAATGAAGTTATTGAAATCGTTGATGAAGAGATTGAAAAAGTAAAAATTATATAAAAATAATTTTCAAGTAATATGTATTGTACATTAGTATAATAAATATGTTACATCTAAATAAAAAACATCTAAATAAAAATATAAGTGTTTCAGATCAGAATTTTGGAATTGATATTGAAACACAAGGAATTAGAGATTTATTAGAAAATAAAGATAAATTTAAAGAATTATATATTAATTTTATTGGAGAAGAAGCATGGAAGGACCTATGTTCACAACCCCCGCGGCCACGACAGGAATTGGAAACCCATCCGGTCCAAGTGAAATTGGAAATGGACAAAATGATGGAGGAACAATTGAAAAAGTTGGTTCAGGAGACACATTTAACTTTAAAAGAAAACATAAAAAATTTAAGTCTTTAAAAGATTATTTAAAAAAGAAAAAGAATGACTAAAGAAGAATTTGCTGCTTGGCTTAAAGAACATAATGGTAAATGTTCTATTAAAGATCTTGAAGATCTTGGATTTAAATATCATCCTCATTCTCCTTATGGTTATTGGACTGATGAGGAAAATAAGTTTGCATTAGTTTTTGAAGATTCTATTGTTGAACCGTATCAGCCACCTAAAACAGAAGAAGTTCTTAAACAGATGGAAACATTTTTAGATTCACAGCATTATGAATCAGTTTTAGATATTGATTTAAATAAGAAGTGGTACGATAAGTTTTACGAGCATAAAGGAAGAAAAAGATGGCAAAGGTAAATCTTGTTGAAGAACTTAATAAGCATCTTGCTTCTATGACTGAAGAAGAGAAGCAGAAAGAATGGGATGAACTTAAGAAGTGGAATGATGTAGGTCCTACTGTTGAAGAATATATCCATGATCTTAAACATTCTGCTAAGCAAAAAGTAGAATTTTGTGAAAAAGAAATCCAGCGTCTTGAACTTACTGGTGAATGGACTAAGTGTAAAGAAAAATGGAGATACTTGAAGAAGAATCTCAGATACTGGAAACATTATCTAGAAGAACTAGAAAGAAAATAATTTATTTTTAATAGTATCTTAGTTTAAATGTATATGGTAAAGCACTGGCCGTTTACTTTGTAAGGACCATGAGATGAGAGTTCGAATCTCTCAGATACGTCTATATAAATATATTCTATATCAATTATGCAAGAAGATTTTAGTTATCTTTCTTCTGAATTGATATTAGTGAGAAAAAAAGAAAATCTTGATTTGATGAAAATTATAGATGAAATAAATTCAGAAGAAAAAGAAAGAGAAGATTAATAAATCTTCTCTTTTTTATTTTATTAAAATGGTAAACTATCTTCTATTGATTTTTTTAATTTTTTTAAAAAATCTTTATTATTTTTACAGTCATCATTAAAATATGATTCTATAATATTAAAATTATAAATAATATCTTCTAATGATTTATTTATATATACATCATTAGTTGCATAATTAGTAGACCAATCCCAATCATAATAATCATTGAATATTATTACAAAAATTAAAATATTATTTAATTGCTCTTTATTAGGTATATTAAAAGAATATATACTATCATTTCCATTTTTTGAATCAAATTTTATTTCAACTCCAGTTAAATCTAAACCAAAATAACCTGAACAATATTTATATATATTTTCTTGATTTAACTCTGAATCAACCTTTGTATTAAGTTTATTATGCTTTTTATCAAAAAGAATTTTAAGATCTATTGGAAAAGATAATCCATTAGATTTTAATTTTTTATTTAAATGAAGTTTCTCTATTATATATGTATTTAAATTAATCATCTATTAATGAAAATATAAATTTATATCCTTTTCCTTTATCTTTTGGTGGAATCCAATATTTTTTAATTTTTAATTTTTCTAATTTTTCAGCTGTATAATTATCATCTATATAATTATATAAATTATCAGCAAAATCTCTAAAACTCCATTCTTCTAATGTCATTTTTCTAAACCAAACAACAGCACCTAATGATTTACCAAAATATTTAATTTTTATATTATATTCAGTAAAATCTTCTCTGTTTGGATAATATTTATCAAGAAATCCTTCAATTATATTTTTTATATTAATATATCTTTTATCATTATCATTAAAATTATTAGATAATTTAATATCTTTATTAAGATGAAGTTTCTCTATTATATATTGTGATAATACTTTCATTATTAAATATATTATATATATAAAAATAAACGTTCAATTATTCAGTTCTTATTTTTATATATAGATATATGTAAAACAAAATGAAAGTTGTAAATTTTGAAGGTACTAATATTTATGTAAATAAATTATTACCATTTCCAAGCTTTTGGGCAATGATGTTGTTTGGACTTATCTTTATGAGAGCTGAATTTGAAGATCATTTATATAATGATTATAAAAAACCAGCAACAAGAAAAATGGTAAATCATGAAAATATTCATAAAGAACAAATTAAAGATTTTGGTCTTCTATTTTTCTGGTGTAAACCATTACAATTAATATTTGGTGGAATTATATTTTATTTAATATATATATTAGAATGGTTTATAAGATTATTTATAAATGGTTCTGCAGCTTACAAAAATATATCCTTTGAAAGGGAAGCTTATAACAATGAGTTGGATTTCAAATATATTCAAGAAAAAAGAAAGCACTTCAACCAGTGGCGCAAGTGCTAAGAAACCTGTTGCTATTAATAACAATACAATACAAGCAACTAAAAAGATAGAATTAATATCTTTTGGTAGTGAATTACCTTCTGCTATATGCATAGGAGAAATTAAGAAAAGAATACCTGAATATTATAAAAACATATATGTTATTCTAGATAATGGACATGGAGAAGAAACTCCTGGAAAAAGAAGTCCAGATGGAAAATTTAGAGAATATAGGTTCAATAGAGTAATTGTATCTATGATTGCTGAAGAACTTGAAAAATTAGGTATTGCATATCATATTCTTGTTCCAGAAACTTGTGATATTTCTCTTAAAGAAAGAGTTATAAGAGCAAATAAGATTCATCAAGAACAACATAAGAATGGTAAAACAGTTATACTTATTTCAGTTCATGCGAATGCCGCTGGTAAAAATGAATGGTCAAATGCTACTGGATGGAGTGGATGGACAAGTAAAGGGGTAACTGAAAGTGATACTTTAGCTGCTTGTCTTTATCAAGCAGCTCATGAAGTTCTTGATCCTAAAGGAATGAAAATCAGAAAAGATATGTCAGATGGAGATGAAGACTATGAAGAAAACTTCTATATTGTATATAAATCAAGTATGCCTTCTGTACTTACTGAAAACTTCTTTATGACAACAAAAACTGATGTAGCATATCTTAATTCAGAAGAAGGAAAAAGAGATATTACTGATATACATATTAAAGGTATACAAAAATATATTGAGTTAAAATTTAATACTAAAATGTAATTGAATAATGATTAATATTAATACATATATAATAGAGAAACTTAAACTGAATAAAGATACTAAATATGATGATTTTACATATATTAAAAAATTTATTGAGGATAAATTTAATAATATTGGGTATGAATATAAATTAGATTTGTTAAATCATCATGATGATACTATGGGAGCATATGTATATATTACTATTAAAAAAATATTACCAAAATTAGAAATAAATAAAATAGTTAAAGAAATTAATAAAGATTTTAAAAATAACAATTTTCCATATAAATGTTTTGATGATTATTGTTATGCCAGCGGAGTTAAAATTGCAACAACTTTTACAATTTTTAAAATTAAATAATATTTCGCGTATCATTAATGAAATGGATATTGAATAGTTCAATATCCTTTTCTATTTTATATATGTAAATAGTATAATTATGAGACCACGTATAAAAAAATCTGAAATATCATCTTATAGTATGGTTCCTCTTGATGAAGGAAAAGCAGATGATAAATATATACAAGATAATGATGGTATAGTATATAAAGTAATGCCAACACATTATCTTAAACTTTCACCATGGAAAGATGGTGAAGATAGACGCGTACATGAAATTGAAGAAGATTCATATCATATGATAACATATAAGAATGCTTGTATGATTATTAATAAACAATTTAATAATACTGTAGAAGATTGGGAATTCAATGGTAAGAAGTATATTGCCAATGCTATAGGTGATAATAAAAATATTGAAGAATACTCTTATCTTCTTTCTACACTTCCTAATCATACAATTACTATTTCAAGTAATGATAATCTTTCTGAATTAAAACTTATTAGACATAAAGGAAAGATGTATTATATTCTAATTATTAATGAATTCTTACCACGAGTTAAAGCATATGATCTTTTTGGTAACTTCTGTATGTGGGCTGGAATTGATAATTGTAAACCGATATTTTGTAAAGATGATAGGAGATATATTTAAGAGGAAATTTTTGAATTTCCTCTTTTTTGTACTATATTATTAATGTAATTAATTAATGAACATTATGAAATATTCAGGTTGTTTAAGAAATCAAATTAATCAATGGTTTAATGAACATTTTACTTTTGATGCAAGTGATATTCATGATACTGATGAAGCTTATCCTGAGTATGAAAAAAGATGTAAAGAATTTATTGATTCTGTAACTTATGATGATGCTAAAAAATGTCTTGAAGATTTAAATTCTGAGAGATATGATTATGACAAACTTGGTCTTGAATGGACTGATACTATTTATAGTTTTCTTAAGAAATGTGCTGATAAAATAACTTGGTAATTTAAGATATTATGAAAGTAAATACTACTAAGATTATGAAGTCCTATTATGATTCTGATTATATGGGTTCTGGAAAATCAAACAATGCAAAGCGCCGCATGAAAAATATGCTTAATGCCAAAGTAAATCGTATGTTAAATAAAATATTTGCTGAGTAATTATGAAACTGAATGAATTTATTGATAAGTTAATTGAATTTCGGGATGAATATAATGCTGGAGAATTTAATGTCTGCACAGATGAATTAGACTATGATGTACAATGTGGAGAAATCCAGGATGTTTATCTTGAACCAGTTGAATTAACTGATGAACAAATTGTTTTTAATAAAGACAAGGAGTATATTAGAATTTGTGCGGTAGATCATAACAAAGAATGTTAAATGAGTTATATTAATATAAAATTTAATACAGACCTTAGAAAAGTATTTACTAAGGATGAAGAAATTAAGTTTGACTTCAGTGATAAAGATATAATCCTTATTACTGGAGCAAATGGTAGTGGTAAATCTACTCTTATTAATTCTCTTCGTGCTCATCTTTGTACTAATAATGATAGACAAGATGAACATCTTGGTACTACTAATCTTCTTTATAATGAAATTAGGTCTGAACTTAAACCAATCACTGAAGTAGATACTGATTTTAAGAGTGCATATTATCTTTCATCTGAATTTGATGATCCTCTTTCAATGTATACAACATTTGATGCTAGTGCATTTATCGATAATGGTGGATGGGCAACTTCTCATGTAAGTAAAGGACAAAGACTTCTTTATCAATTTGTCCAATATATGAAAAAGTATAGAGACAACTTTGATGAAAATACTCTTATTGTTTTTGATGAAGTTGATACCGGATATGATCTTAAAAATCAGATTACATTCTATAAACTTCTTCCTAAGATGTGTAAGAATTATGGATGTAAGTGTATTGTAATTACCCATTGTGCTATTCCTTTCATTTATGGAGATTATTCTATTTATGATATGAGTGAGAAGAAGTTTATTGATAATGGTAAAGATTATCTTAATAATATAATTGAATCTGTAAAATGAGCCCGACTAAAATTAATCGACTTCTTAATGAAGCTCTTGAAAAGTATGGTAATATTGATATTATTCAATTGATTGACTATTACTGGCAAGATACATATGAAGGAAGCAATAATTGGAAAGTAAGAAAAAAACTTACTCTTCAAGATATTATAGATGCTAATCCAGATTCTACATTTCAACTTGATATTAATACTTGGCAGCCTTATGTAACTATTAGAGATATTCTTAAGTATCTTGAAAGTGAAGAAAAAGCTATTAATTATCTTCCAATTAAAGTATCTGTTTTTTATGAAGATTCTAAGCAAAGAGCTGAAGAACTAAGGAAAGCACATCCTAAAGAAGAAGCAGATAAGAAAGCATTTTTAGAACATGCATTTTCATTATTTAATCCATATAGCGAATCTTATAGAGCTATTAAAAAAATTTATGATATTTAATTATGGCACTTTGGAAAACTTTTGAAGAATTTTGGGAAAATTCTGGTATACTTGAAACTGATGCATTTAGATGTATAGCTGAAACTTGCGGATTTACAAAAGATAATGTACCTGAAGCATTGCAAAGTTGGGCTAGAACTATATGGGGATTATCTGGGATTGATGGATATAATGCTGGACGAAAATCAGGATATGATGATTGTGATGAAAGTTGGAAATCAATTCTTGATGTAGTTGCTATTCTATTAAGAGGCAATGGAGATCAAAAAATGAATGATGATATTATAAAAGTATTAAAAAATAAATAATATGTGGAAGGAACTTTGGAATCTTATTAAAATTATAGCTGGGGCGTAGCTTCTGGTTTAATTACTGCAAAAATTATTGAATTTTTGAAGAAGTAATTACTATATTAAAAATTGAAAGAAACATTATTATTAATTACAATCTAGTGTAAAGCTAGATTGAGCAACTAAAAAAATATTTAAAACATAATTATTATGAGCAACAAAAGAACATGTGGTATCGACTTGGGTACCAGTACGCTTTGCGTAGCAATTACCGAAAATGGTAAATCTAAGGTTATTGAAAATGCAGAAGGTCGTAGGACCACCCCTTCTATGGTCTTTTTGAAGGGTGATGAACGTAAGATTGGCGATTCTGCTAAGCGTTCTGCAATTATGAATCCTAAAAATACAGTTAATTTGATTAAACGTTTCATGGGTGTAGAGTATTCTGATGCTGATGCACAGAAGACTATGAAGAGTGTTACCTATGAAGTTGTAAATGATAATGGTCGTCCAAGAGTAAAGATTGATGATAAGACTTATACTCCTGAACAGATTTCTACTATGTATCTTG